>Ga0163149_10002618_pt1 | contig 21384 bp, 9 predicted proteins | sample OliLakLV19MP5G1_FD_148604 | JGI IMG/M metagenome (GOLD analysis project Ga0163149, IMG submission 148604) | Freshwater microbial mat bacterial communities from Lake Vanda, McMurdo Dry Valleys, Antarctica - Oligotrophic Lake LV.19.MP5.G1 | ecosystem: Environmental > Aquatic > Freshwater > Lake >...
CTGATAAACGATATTTCTTCACCGTAGAATCGCCAAACAACAAGGGGCGAATCAAGCAAAGATTACCTTAAAAAGAAACTTTCCAACTCTAATGTTTCACCAATAGAACTGCTGCTATTACATGCAATTTTGAAAGTTATAAGCATTAAGCTACCATACGAAAAGCTCCATGTTTGATCGAATGCTTCCAAAGGATCGACATTGGCAAGCTTACACGGTGCGCATGTTTCGTCATGGTGAGATGCTTTTGTTACCACATGCCCGTAGGATTATACGCCGTCGTAACAGAACACGGCGTGGGAACTCATCGTTTCCGTTCCACTTTGTGTTCCGCATTCGACATTGTATCTTTTCCTCTAGGGCGCACATCAGTTCTTGGTCTAGAACTCGGGACACGACTTCCATTCGTGGTTTGAATCACGGGTGAAATCGTACCATTGTCATCTGTCAATGCGCGATCGTCATGTGTGCAGAAAGAGGGAATGTGCACGAATTGGTGTGACAAGACCTACACCATACACAAAGAAACAGTCAGCTAGTAGATCTTTGACAATGAAAGTCAGTTTCAGTCTAATTCATTTTGTGATTTTTAATGTGTAGCCATTATGAATTGTTTTGAACCAGTTCGATGCATTTCACAATCAACGGAGGGACCTCCACTATATTTTGTAGCACATTTGGGATCCCAACATCAGAAAGTTGCTGATTGATATAAAATCATTAAACTTTTTAAAGCTGTTGTTGGAGAACAAAAATGAAATACGGCAATTCTCTGTGTGTTCAGTTGGTCTCACAGTTGCTCTCAGTTACTAGAGATCCGGAAGTCAAATGTTGCACCTAGTGACATCCGTGCATGGTGGTCATCATCATCCTCATCAACCAGCTTGTTCCAAGCCACCACCAATAGCCTCCAAAATCAGTAGCCTTCAAAACTCATTGGTTATGGATGACTCTTTTGCAATGGATGATTGATGATGACAGAGATAGAAATTATTATCATGATCCAGGTGATGCCAGTGTATCAGAGCCCTCTAGTTCACATGCATGACAACTGGAAGATGCCATTCCTGAAAGGAACTGAACAAGGATGATGCTGATGTCAAGGATGGTGGCCCAGATAAAGTTGAAACAAGATAGAGTTGGTATTGACAGACATGTTGTCATCTTGACAATGTTCAGGTTGTCTTTACATAAAGAAATCTCCCATGATGGAAGTTACTGAAACCATGACAGCTTTGAACAAATGAGTGAGCAGGATCACAAAACAACTGAAGCAGGGAGAAGTGCCACTGTTTGAAAAGGGAGGGAGATAAGTTGCGAGTCAGTCATAGCCAGATTCAACACATTTCAGACTCCAACAGGAACAGTTTTGGGAGTCGGGAGTGAAGGAAACCAAATGTCAAGATTTACCTCCTGAGCCTCATCATTGCAATAAACATCAATCGGTGGACATGGACATTATTTTAAAATGTCCATCCTTCTTGCATGTCATTTAAATAGCTTTCCAGTGAGATCAAAAGGAGCTTTCCAATGCAAATGGAAATGCTCCGCGGAAACATGCTCCATGCACAACTATTGAACATGTTATGACATTGTTTCTTACCAAAAATGATGACCCCAAGGCTTCTGTTCTGTCTTCCTGTGATTTGTCATGCCATTCTTCACACAAAGATGAAATTGATCTTGCAGATTTCGAGACCTCTGATGATCGATCCAACAGCAGCAATTGAAATGAAATCACCATCAATAAAGCACACGTGGAAAAAATTTCTGAAAAAATTACCGCACACAAAAAGAGCCTTGCAAAACAACAACAACAATGGAGACAATCCAAAGAACCACAGATAGGAGCTCTCCACTCTTTGTGCTAAAGCACGGTCTTTAGTCCATATATTTGATCACATGAAACATGATCAAAGCAAGCAGGCAGGTCAACACACAATTTTGCCCATTCATTTCAATGTTTCCTACAGTTCTGTTGCATTGTTTTACAACACATCGTGTTCATGAAATTGGACATGGGCAAGACCCATGTGGTAGCTCCCCTCCAAAATTATTGAATAGAATTCTGAGCAGCACTGAAAAAATGGCAAGCAACCAATCCTTTCAGTCTGTCAATCATTTCATTATGTGGCTTTCCTTGTGTCCACTGCAAGCAGGGACAAGTCAGCCACAACAGAGGTATGCTAGAGAAACTCCTTTCTCAAAGACCTGGGATTCTTCCAAAAAAACATTCAAAGCTGAGATGTGGCCCAAATGTGAATATTTCCACAGTCCAAGTCATGTTGAGAACACGGCTCTTTTGTTGTCTCATGAAAAACAGTGTTAATTGTTTAGACAGTACTCAGGAAGAAATGATCTTCATCTTGAATCGTATCTGGATAGTTTTTCTTTTATGTTTTCTCCATTTGAAGGTTTTCTTAATTCAAGGGTGATACTTATTTTTCAGTTGAGCCCTATTCTTTTGAAAAATGTAGCTGACTATAATTAATCAAGCCAGATTGTGTGCTTCTGGTCTATTAGAGAGATGCTTTCTGTCTACTTTGAATGCGTGCCAGACACAACGAGACACTCTGGCAAACACCTTTTCATGTGCAAACACTAGGTTTAAAAGTTGTTGATGGGCGATGGTGTCCTACTGGATGAAAAAAGGTGTTGATGGATAATTATATCCTAGTAGACTAGGTGTATTTGGAACAATAACTGAAATTTCTGTATACACTGTGCAATGAGAGGGTTGCTATAGACTGCCTCTTTATCCTCCGAAATTAAGACCGTATCCGAACCTCATCTCGTCGCTCAAATGATCAACATCTGCCGAAAAAGATAAGGAAGGAGCGCCCTGACCCATCCCCAGCTGTGTTTCTAGGGTCGACTGAATATGGCCACTGCCATCCACGCAAAAATTAATTTTACTCCTGGTCAATCTGAATTCTGCTCCCAACACAACTTGAGATTCTAACGAGATGGGACTAAAGTCAAGAGCTGCTCCCAAGGTGACTCGATTCGGGGTGACAACACGCTTGTAAGCCAGTGACGCTTGACCACTCATGGAATTGAAGCTGGCCCAAAAGGTAGAACTTCCACCATTATCTGCAGGTAGGCCGCTTGCTTCGTCGGTCTTCACCAAGCTGGTTGGTAGATCTTCTTCGCCTGTCTTGGCTGGCATGGTATACTTTAGTGTATAGTTGGACATGAGTGCGTTGTTGACAGCTAAATACATTCCTTCACCTCCCATGGCTAACCGAGGTGTGACGGCTTGAAAATAATTCCCTCCGTACGCAATGCCACCTCCCATGGAACCGTATTTCAAATTTCCAGTCCACGTTTCACCGCCAAAATCCAATTCTGCCAAGGCTTGATCGCCTTGACCCTCCATACTAAGGCCAAGTTGTAATTTTGCCATAGCCAGTCCTCCCAGTACAGCTCTATGGATTCGTCCATCGCAGCTCCCTCTTCCAGGGTCTACTCGTGCCATCCAGAGACCATTCTCGTCTGCTACTTGACAGACAAACGCGTACGTGCTCTTCCGTCCATCCTGCAGCATATTTGTACCCAGCCAAAAGTTATGAATGGCCACCATATAGGGACTGAGTTGCTTGGAAATGTCACAGCGAAAACCATCGTGCGTGTCAAGAGTTGTCATCCGTTTGCTATCCTGTGCTACCATCTCATAAGGACCAGGATTGGTGTACGCTGAGGCGCTTCGGGCAGCTTGTGCAATGGTCTCGTCGTTGGCATCCGGTGGCGGCGGGGGTGGTTCACTACTCCCGCCTCCAGAGGGAGGCGGAGGAAGAGGAGGCGGGGCGTCGCCGTCACATTGTGTTGTATAGCCACTGTATGCGGAGTAAGAGCCAAAGGTTTGCGATGCGAATGCGCTGTGTTTGCTGTTGCGACCGCCGCTGCTTCCTGAAGGATACTGCTGCCGTTGGCTTGATTGCGAAGCACCCATCTTTAAACTGTTTCAACAAGAGCCGATCCTGACGCAGCTGAGCGATGGGGGTTGCCTTGCTTTTGTTTACGGCCTTAACTTAGCCTCGTCAACTACTACTAGCTCTACTAGCTCTACTACAAGCTAGGTTTGCATAGGAAGAAGGAATACGACGCACCATGTGGACCAAGCCAAAAGAAGTTTGTTTTCGCATGCATCATTTGCACGGTGGTTCGAATTCACCATGACGGTGAATCAATCAATGGGTTATCAGCTAATTCATATTGCATAGGACCGGCCCTCAACTATCACAATTCAATTAATGGAGCCATTTGTTTCTAGTCGCACAATTTCCCACCAAATTCGGCTACTAACTAGCTAGCTATTATAGAGGGGGCGCGCCGAGTGATCTTCCCGCATGGCATTGGCTTTCCCGTTATTTCGCGTTATGGACATGCAGTCTTGTTAGACTCTGACATCCGCTGCATCGGATAGATGAAATAATTTCTTCCATGGGTTGCCATTCGTGTCCTGTGGGATGATCGCAATGAATGGCACATGTGCAGCGAGCAGTAGACAAGAGAGGACGAAGTTTGTTGTCAGTTGTTATTTTGTCTAGCAAACTCTGGCCATGGCAGAATATAATTCAAACGCGAATGTCACGGATGGAACTGGAGGATTGGTAAAAAAGCTCCTGTTTCCAGCTTCTTCCTCGGGCGCGAATACTACCTTTCAAACGAGTCCCCGGCCGTCTCCCCCGCCCCAGAACAGTGAACAGTATCACAGTCATCGCAGCGAAAGCCTAAATAGAAACGGTGGTCGACGCAGTAACTCTAGGAGAGGAGGAAAGCATGCTGGCATGCATTCCTCGTCGGCCAACGCGACAGGAGGAGGAGTCCCACTTCGTTTTTTCTCGTCGACCAACCCATCCATCGCCCAGACGAATGGAAATAATCATGTCGATTACGACGACAGCAGAGGAGCCAACCAACGCCAGCAGCCACTGCAAACGCCAGCCAGGGTGCCGTCTTCGCCTCCCACATTAAATCGACAACCTGTCACACCTTCTTCTCAAATGGCTTTTAGAACGGGTGGTGTAGCCATTCATGTTCCCGAAAATGATACCCATCAGCGCAAGCTTTTTCCACAAACGCCATCATCCATGCTTGTGGGGGGAGAGGAGGAAGAACAACCAAAAGCAAAGTCTGCAAAGGAGGAGCTGGACGAGAGTCTTTTGTTTTTGAAACAATTCAAAGCCAACCGAGAGAAAAAATTATCCAGCAATTCTTGGAAAGACGAAGAAGCAGCCAAAACGGAAGTACGCGACAACACCACAGCAGCTGCTCAGCGTTACCTGAAAGAGCAAGAGGACGGGCTGCAAAATATTAGTAGGAAGGAGGAACCATCTGTTCTAGCTACCAAAATGGAACAGAACAAGAAGGGCTCCGGTAGCATGGATGAAAATGGCCAAGATAGCCTTCAAGGCCACACGACTTCTCAGGCGTATGGAAAAGGCGACAATAAAGCGACATATATAACTTCTGAGTCTGACCAACATAAATCACACCATGTTGGCGGTAGTGATCCTCCACGAATTTCCGGAAATCGTCACGCCTCCGGATCAAACGCCAGCTACAATGACGACGACGAGGACGACGATGGGGATAGACGAATAAAAAAATCGCCATTTCCTTCGTATTACGACAATCCATACCATAATCCCCTGGTTGCCTCTGCATTGAAACCCAACGATTTATTTCATAATAAATCAGCAAACCAAAACGATGTTTCCATGGAATCGACGTCGGAGGTTAACTCCAATATGTCGGAATACGGAACGGTCATTGGAGCTCCAATGTCGGTTTTGGCAGAGCGTTTCGCGGAGGTCGATGAAATGGAGAGACAGGGAATGTTAGCCATGCACGAAGATGACAATGGCCACGATGGAATGGATCCGAATTTTAGTGACTTTGAGGCAAACGACAACCAGAGACAAAATGATATTCTGGACGAGGAGGACCCTTCCCTCATCGCAAGCTACAAAGCATTTCGTGCAAACGACGGCGACGGCGACGGCTTGGATCAGTCGAATGCAGCAGAGGAGGAAGAGGATATTCCTTTCTTGAAAGACCCATTCCAGACTCCGTCTTCTGTCCAGAATACATTCAAGAGAATTGCCACTGCAGACGTGGCAGGACATGGCGTGGATGAGATCTCCGAAACGATTCAGACGGGCGTAGCAGGCGCGGGACAGACGGACGAAACACAAGAAGAACCTTCTCAAGAAACTGAAATTCAAAGCCAAAGTCAACAACAGAAATCAACGCCACCTTCTCTGAAGGACCCTCGATCATGGAAGGAAACCGATTCTATTCCAATCCGCGCACCAGAACATTACGACGATTCGGCGTCGTCAATAGTGGACTCGGAAATTGATGAATTGGTTCGTCGCAGTGCCAGTGAATCCTCCGGTAATGGAATCATGAAAAGTTGCAGCAGTAACAATAGTGCCGAGGTCTTCCGCGCTCCCAGTACCGGAAGTGCGTCCGACAAGTTGCTTAGCCACAAACCTCCGGTGGGGCCACCGCCAAAATCATCCCCTCAGAGTCCCAGAATGCCAGAAGCCAAAACGCGGAGAAGCAGTGCTGGATCTAAAACGTCAAATAGTCTAGAGGACTCAAATGATGTCGAAGACGAGGAGCTTCAAACCATCCACGGAGCGACTTCGCGTGATTCTTCCACTTTTTCTACAAGTAAAAAGAATCGCCCTCCCTCATCGCTCAAACGAGCTCTGGCGAATCCTCACCCCCCAGCAAAGGATCCGAAACACGAACACCAGCGAAAGGAGAAAGAAGACGAGAAAGAGGAGAAAGAGGACGATATTCATGATCATCATCATAAGCAAGAATACCTCTATGTGGTGCCCAAAGAAGACCAACACCAAAACGAAGCATCTGATCAAACCACAGAAGTTGATGGTGTGCCCAAAGAAGACCAACACCACGACGAAGCGTGTGCTCAGACCGCGAAAGTTGATACTGTACCCAAAGACGATCAACACCATAACGAAGCATCTGATCAAACCACAGAAGTTGATGTTGCACCCAAAGATGATCAACACCAAAACGAAGCTTCTGATCAAACCACAGAAGTTGATATTCAAACCACAGTTGTTGATGCTGTACCCGAAGATGATCAGCACCCAACCGAAGTATGTGAGCAAACCACAGAAGTTGATGTTGGATCTTCGAATCATGCTTCAACGGATAATCCCGGAACACCGGGGGGTGACCTTGCAAGCACCTTGCGTCGGATCGGGACAAAATTGGCCCAGCGTTCTCCCGCAAGATCAAACACAGCCGTCGTACAAAGTCCATACTTCTTCGACATTGATGATGCTGAAGACGATGGAAACAATTACAACGGCCTCGAGAATCGATCTTCTGCTCCTTCTGGGAGTCTTTCCGCGCCTACAACACCTCGACAACAAAGCGATGACCTGAAGCAGCAGCGGTATGATCATCACAACATTGGTCATTATGCCTTGGGCAAGATCCAGGAAGCGTTCCCTCCTCAACCGCCTGACCGAGCGAGCATAGCAGATACTCACAGCTATAAGAGTGCCCAAACTCCATCATCGTTTTTGCTAAGATCTCCAGGATCGACGGCTCGTCTCATGGCCGACTTCCGTCGTGAGAGTAGTAGCAGCAGTGGCAGTGGAGGCAACAGCAACAGCAACGACAATGGCGACGTTCATAGATTTTCTATTTGGAATGCAAGGATACCAAGCATCCTACAAGCGGCAAGTTCTGCGTCACTTGACAAAAATTCCACTCCCCGAGCCAGTGGCGGAGGTTCCAATCGCGCGTCCCATGACCACAATGCTTTGGTACACCCCCCCAAAGCAAAAGCTTTTGCATTTGCTAGAGGGTGCTTGTCGTTTGATACTACTGAAGACCACCATTACGAGTACAACCAGCAGAGACAAATGGGACTCTTTCGGGGTGCTTCGAATAAGGAGCAAATGATCCAATCCGCTCAGTCGTTCGACGTACGCCAACACCATCAATCATCGTCCTCCAGTTCCACCGCGCCGTATTTCCGGCAACGTTTAAAAGAGTTCGGTGGAAAGCTCCAAAGTGACAAGAGCAAAACCCAAGCTTTGTACGGCTCTAGTCGCAGCTGGGATATAAGTACCGGGATGGGTTCGTCCGTGTGGTCAGGAAGTGTTGGAACGGGTGCATCGCAAAAGGAAAGCGACGACAACACTGAATGTCCACCAGGCGTGACTCTAGATGCAAGCGCTTTCAATGACCAACGACAACTTCACCCGCATGTCGCCGGAGTACGCCCCGAACGGCTGCAGGTTAGCGGTACCGCATTTTCGCCTCCGAGCCGTCCAATGGCATCGAAAAACCAACGTGTCGAAAACCTGGAGTTGCTTCAGACACCTCAACGAATCGAGATCGAAAGGGAAGACGCTCTAAACCTGTTGGCATGCCTCTGCGAGCGAGGTGTTGCTTTGCATTCACAGGAAAATGTGGACACCTCAACCGAGGGTCAGAGTTATAAAACTGCAGAGAGGCATGCGGAAACAACCGGGGAAAGCGAAATCGATTCGTCACTGCTGGGGCCGTCTGATCAAGCGCAGGACACGCTAGCAACAGACGAAGCATGTATTGCTGGAAGGTCCAAGAGGCCCCAAGGAGTAGATCTTGAGCCAGAAACCATCTACGCCGTGGTAGAGAAACTTCGCGAGGTCGCCAAGGGCCAAAAGGTTGAAGAGTCGGCTGCGCAAGAGGATTCAGAGTTACAGAGCTCCGACCCCATTCTTCAGCTGCAAGTGTTAGGTAGGTCTACCATTGTGGGTTCCAGTGATTCTTTTGAAATCCTATTGAATCCTATTCCATGGCGTTCATTCCTGTGAAAAGGGTTGAATCTCTGTTTTAGAAGTTTGGTGAATGTTCTCTTCTATGAATTGTATTAAAACCTTTTAGGTTTGCTTGGAACCTTGAATTACCTCAACTGTCCCACACTCATCAAAATTAATTGTCGTTTATCTAACCCTTATCAGATGAGCTACTCAGGTCCCACGACTACGCTCGCGAAATGTCCCGGGCCGCTCTATCCGCTTCAACGTGGCTGCGATCGATCGGGCATTCAGACGGCAAGGCAAACTCCAACAAGGGTCCTGTGTTAAAGCTTATTCCTGGCGAAGATCATCCACAGCGCCACGCAGGAACGGAAACTGGGCAAGCAGCCGGGGAAGGAGCAACACCGATCAAACAAGACTTAGCGGAGAAGGCGAATCCAACGTTGGTTGACATGCTTTCGGTCAAGGCAATGCTTCATCAAGCTCAGATGGAAGCCGAAGAGAAAAATGATCTGAATCGTCAATTGAACGAGGAGTTGTCGAAATGTCGAGCTGAGATTGGGCGGTTAAAATCTGAGGGATCGCGTTCTAAAACTTCTTTTAGGTCACCAAACAGATCGATTCTCGATGACGCAGAGGACGAAGAATCTGCCGTCTCATCCACCGTGGGTGGCATTGGCAAGGCCGGCAAGGCGATGGCGAGAAATAATACCGATGGTGTCGCTGGGTTGGCGCGAAAAGACAGCGAAGTCAAAATTGGCGACGACGGTTTTGTTGATCTTGACTCTTCCCTCTTTGCAACCGAAGAAACAGCGGAAGTCCTGAGAGAATCCGACAAGCCACTGGTACGTGAGCTTGCCATGTTTAAATCGGCCCTTGCAGATGCAAACACAATCATCAAGAAGCTTCATTCGGAATTAAAAGAAGTAAAGCCAAACGACGAGAATTGTAACCGCGAAGCTCCCGTCATTGAAGTCTCCGAGAACGCCTTTTCCGTTGCCCTTGTCGACGACACTGTCACTGACACCAGCAACGTCGAAAACAGCAATTTCGTCAGCGTTCGAATGCTCGATGCAGAAAATTTTGTTACTGATTGGACTCGCATAGATGACTCCTTACCGCCACCTCCGGATCACGGCTTGCGGGCTCCTATTGTTAGTGCGCTTTTGCAACAGTGGTCTGCAGATGAAGGGCTTCGTCACTCTCTCATGTCGTGGATGTATAAAGCCATGTCGGGGGAAGACCCCACAAAGATCCCTCCTCTGACTTTGTCGAGCCTTGACCATCAAGTTCGAGATGGCTTCACCATGCATGTTCTGCCGTTGCTGTTGAGAAGGCCCGACATTTTGGTTGATGTCAAGTCAAGAGCGCACAGAAAGACCACCTACGACATCGCTGTTTCTGTCAAGCGCAATACCCGCCTGTCTGTTCCCGTACGAGGTGTACGACACATGGAATCGATGCCCGATTCATCTTCATATGTTGGAAGTGCCACACATAGCGCGGTGACTGCTCATGTTCGAAATGGACATGTCGATGGAGACCACTATGAAGTAGGCAGCACAGCAGCAAGCTACCACAGCAACTATACTCCGCTTTTACCACATCGTTCATCGGATGATAAAGGTGAAAGCGGACAGCAACACGCCGGGCTCATGAGCGCCTTGGGTGGTGCGCTTGGCGGACTCCTGTCACGTCGTAAGCCAAATCCAGATCTTTTTCATGATGCAGTACCTGCTTCGAATTTATCATATGATCTAGGGTCCGCCGCTGGAGCAGCGATGGATTTTACCCCTCCACGGAAGACCGAATCCCCGCAAAAGGAGCTTAACCAAGAGGAGCCATATCATCGATTGGTGTCAGCCCCGCCAGGTCGCATTGGCGTGTCTTTCGTGGATTACCGCGGGCATGCGATGGTATCAGATGTGTCAGAAGAAAGCCCTTTGCTCGGGTGGATCTTCCCGTCCGACATTCTTATTGGTAAGTAATAATTCCCCTGGGTTGCAGATTCTCCTGCAATTATTGCAAGACACAATCACTTATTCTTCATTTGCCCCTCGCCCCGTTTTGCATGACACAGCCATTGATGAAGTTCCTGTCAGCGGCATGCGCCTCAAAGAAATTGTGAAGGTACTGCAAGGACGAAAAGACCGACAACGAGCCCTTCGTGTCATTAGCAGTCACGCTATGACTGAATTTGCCATGAGTAACGGCACGCCATCCTGAGCCCGAATAACATATTAATTATGATCAACTAAGTTTCGCCGCAACAATAAATAATCAAACGATAATTCTCCTTTTTTTTGCTCTACATAATTATAATTTAAGGTTTAAATCTTGTAACATGCAACCATCAATAATTCGTCTGAAACCAGCCACCGCCTGTAGCCACTTAAAAAAACACCAAACACAATCGAATCAAATCTCTTCGCCCTACTTCCGCTGCGGAGATTGGGTTGAATCCAGTATCGGTTCCATTCTTTTCATAACGCCAGAAGTGTTAACGAACCACCGCAATTCAATCCAAAAAGTTCAATTCGCTTCGGCGGCGAAGCTCCATTTCACAAGGCATAGAATCATTAATCACACGAATTTCAATTTAGACAGATACGTTGCACGTGGGTATGGTGCCTCTCCAATCCCAAAACCAAATAAATTCCAAATCCAACCCACAGAACCAACCGATCCACCACTCCAATCCAACCATCCATCCATCCTATGAAATAATAATGAATTTAACAGCACCCCCCTCTTTGCTGATTTTGCATTCCAGGAAGCTGTCCAGACGCTGCCAGTCCTACTTTAATTCCGTGGCTTTCGTTGGTTGCGTCGATTTCTCCTGTCATGATCTTTCCGTGGATTTCTTCGGCTGTCTTGAGAAAGGCCCCTTCGACATTGTGTGAAGTTTTGGCACTGGTTTCCATGAAAATGAGTCCATTGGCATCGGCAAAGGCCTGTCCTTCATCCGTCGACACAGCACGCCTGTGCTCCAAATCATTTTTATTACCAATCAGCATGATGACCATATTGCTCTGGCTGTGTTGACGGGCCTCCTCCAGCCATCGACTCAAATGTTGAAAGGTATCTCGCCGCGTAATGTCATAGACCAGCAGCGCCCCCGCCGCACCACGATAGTAGGACCGCGTGATGGAACGAAAGGACTCCTGTCCGGCCGTGTCCCAAATCTGCAATTTTACCAGCTTTCCATCCAAATCGATCATGCGCGCACCGAATTCGACCCCAATCGTCAAGTCGTGGACGGGTTGAAATCGCTTATCCGTGAATTGCAAGAGCAAACATGATTTGCCGACACCTATTATTATTATGAAGTTTGATGGATAGTAGTGATCAATTATGATGATGACATTGGTGTAGTATAGTATAGTATAGTATAGTATGGTTGTAGTGTGTGCAGTATGATTCCAAAGAGATTCAATCGGGCGGCGGTAAAACATAAAAATTCCATCGTTTGTTCCAGCCATTCATGGTCCAAATTATTTCGATCCCACGAGGTGCAGTGTCATTCATTCGTACCACCATTCCCAAGAAGCACCATTGCAGATAGAAAGAGAAAGAAAAGCAACGTATTCATGGTGAGTCTTCACGTCCAACTGTTATCATTTTCATTCATTGATTCACGCTACTACTACTAGCAGAAGAAGAGAGTCAGAATTTGGGGCAATCGCTTGGACTTCCACCTACCTGTGTCGCCAATGATAATGTACTTGAAGAGATAAGAGTATGACATGGTTCTTGTAGTAGTAGGTAGATGTAGACTATGCGAACAATAGCTGAAACAAAACGAATTAATCAGGTACTAATAGAGTGTTTCCTTTGTTGTGTGATTGCTCCAAGAATCAAGACTACTACTTACTATAGCTAGCTAGCTATAGCTGTGATGTCGACGTGGGTTCACAACAGAAAGCGGTTGATCGTTGTTTCCGCTTCCGATGTGCATGGAGATGTCTTTAGGTTTTACCGTGCTACAAATCGTACCAGCTGCTACGTGGAAATATGCAATGCGATTTTCTACGCGGACCCAACAGTCCTATTTGAGAGTTGTTCGTCCGTTCACGAATATGACGTCACATCCAGGGAGCATCCCAACCTCTCGTGAATCAGTCAGTGAATCAATCTCCACCATGATCGATCGAGACTCACTCGCTCACCGCCGCCGCAACTTGCCACACCAGCCGTTCAGTAGCATCATCAACAAGGATCTGAACTCTCTGCTGCAAGGCAAGGAGCATCAAAGCCCACTACTCTATTAGTTAGTAGAGTAGGAAGGGACACTGTCGTTGAGTAGTTGTACCTCTTGCGCTAAGGTTTGAGCTAGTAGAAGCATAGCTACCGTAGACAGCAAGGTTTCTTCATTTGGAGCAACCGACTGTTAGGCAGCCAACACACGGGATCGGTGTCGCAACGCTAGTAGGCAATAGTGGAGTGGTGGTATAGTTTACCGAAAAGGACGTGACGAAGTGTTTCCCCTACACAGCTGAAAATATTAGAATTGCAATAATCAAACAAAAATTTCAAGATGGAAGACGATTTGTTTCAAAGCTTGGGCGGAAGCCTCATGAAGGATCTTCTGGCTGATTTGCAAGATGACGGAGAGGGCGATGGATGGTTGTCGTTGGAACAGCTGGAACGAGAATTGTCGCAACTTGATGACAACAGTGGAGCCGCTGCTATGGGATCCACTACTGCCGATGCTACTAATTTGGCGTCACTGCCTCTGCCCCCAGCACCCACGGCAGCCTCCATGGTTGTGACGGGACAGCAACAGTTTCAGCATCAACAACAGCAGCAGCAACCTGCCATTCAAGGCGTGGGACTCCTGGGAGATGTGACTGTTACCACTGCACCTGCAGCCGATGCATGGAAGGAATCTCTTCAGAAATTTACGGCCATGTCCTTGACGCAGGACTTTTTGGCTGCCGATACGGTCCGCAAGCAACAACAAGGGGCGCCTGCAGCGCCACAGCTCCCTCCTGGATTCATGTCCGAAGCGGCAGATTATGATGCCAATGAAAAGGTTACGATCATGCCGCCTCCCGGTATGGCCAGTGGTGGGCCACCACCACCACCAGGAATCAAACCTGCCGCGGAAGAGGATGGCGACGACGTCGACGACGCGGAGCGAGAAAAGCAGGCCAAGTTGGCAGCCGCATCCTTGTTGCCCAATGCGGTCCCCTCGATCCCGAAGGGAAAGTCGCTTCCAAAAACTCCGCAGAACTCTCAACTGGTTACTAGCGGACAAGATGCCACACCTTCTGGAACCAAAGCCAGGGTCGCGACTCGCATGCCCAAGACGCCTCGGAATTCCGCGATCGTCTCTTCGGCGGATGAAGCAGCGGAAGCTGCAGCTGAACACAAGGATGACGATGATATTCCCACCATGGGCAAGGTGACGATTCTCAAGCGAGATGGAGCCATTGACGAGGAACCCACCAAACAGGTACCCAAGACACCCCGCAATTCCGTGTTGGTGCCGAGTCAAGAAGCGGCGGCCGCTGTCATGCCTCATGGCATGGCCATGCCGCCACCGAATATGATGATGCAGGGAATGCCACCACAGGGACCCCCACATCCCGGAATGATGCCGCCACCGAATATGATGATGCAGGGAATGCCTCCACCACCTCATCCTCACATGATGGTCCCTCCAGGAGCCGTCCCAGTAGGTATGCCGGCACCTGGTGGTCCAGCATGGCAAACGGGCCCACGTCCTCCACCACCACAGCCTCCTCGAAGACCTGTCTTTTGCAATCCTCACCCAAACGCCCCACCCATCCCAGCGCAAGTGCTGGAAAGTCGTCTCATGAAGTCCAGGGATATAAGTTATATTATTCACTCCATTCTCAAGCCTGTTCTTATGGCAGGGTTTTCGGAATACGACTACGACATACAACTCTTGTTTCGGCAGAGTGGAGGAAGGCCATTTCGTCCTAATATGGGACGCCGTACGGGAGGTGGAGGTAAGGGCGGAAATAACAAGAATGCCAATGGAGACGCATCCGCCATGGAGGCCGTGGAGCGAGAAATGGCCTCGCGGGAAAAGAAATCCAAGGAATGGTCGGCCAAGAATGCGGTGTTAGGTGCTGTCACCAAAAGCAACGTCGCTCGCCCGCGTGCTCTCATTGCCAGTCCTGTCATTGCGCAGGGCAGTCAAGACAAAGCGGAGAGTGCATCGGAGCAAAAACAGCGAGCTCGCTTGTGGAAGGCCCGTATCTATTGTGATCAAGCCTACCAGGCTTATTTGGATGTGGTCGATATCTGGGCCAAGGCTGCGCCTGGATCGGTTCCACCCCAAGTGCACGGTCCCCTGATTCGTTTGATGAAGTGTTTGGGAATTTCTCCAGTGGCTACAACAGATGCTTCGAAGGAAGGACCCGGCGCAGGAGGGGACTTCAAGGTTGATACCTCTGTCTTGGAGTTGTTTCTGAAATTGAGCAAGGGAAGGACGTTGTTCTCGAGAATCGTTGAACAAGCCTTGTTACCTCCAAGTGCTATTCAAGCGGTATTGCCTTCCACTTTGGAAATTCTATACAAATCCCCTATTCCGGGTGACGGTGGTAACCAAGGAGCAAATGGTTATGAAGGAAACCTCACGGATGATCGCTGCTTCCGAGCTGTGACTTCCGTGGTTCAGACCTTGCCATCGCTTTCTGGCGACACCGTTTTGAAATGCGCAGAGACGATGAAAGCTAACAGTGAGGCCTCCTTTTCCTCTACCGCAAGAATGGAATGTTTACACGCTTTGTTGCAGCGTGGAAACGGCATGGCAGGCAACCCCGATCCCAGCTTGGAAGCTTACAAGGCCAAGTGGACAGAAACAGAATCGTCATTTTTGAGCATACTGTCAGGGATGTAAAAATATCGCTTCGTCAAGCTAACTGTTGGCGGGGAAAAAATTAATTCTAAATAATCTACAGTCGAAAACTTTTTTGGTACCTTTGCCATCGCACATATGTCGCCTCTAACTAAATTAAATTGTTAGCTAAATAATACGTCGAAACACCAAGCTAAATTGCGATATTCTTATTGGCAAATCGCAAACACTATTTTTGGTTGTCCTTCTGTTTCTTCTGGTCGGTTTGTTGCCTTGCTCTTGCAATAGCTGCTTCTTGCAGGCGTCGCATCTGCTCCTCCGCACTTTGTGGTGCTGCACCACCACTTTGAGTGGGCGGGGCAAGTCCATGGGCTGCGAGCCCCAAGATCATTGTCGCGTCAATTTGTTTCAAGCACGGAATCAGTTCGGCCAACTTCTTTCTGTATTCAAACTCATCCGCAACCGGGTTGTATTCAAGATAAAGAGTGTCTAGTCCATGCTCCCCCAAGGCACCTAAGGGCTGGACATCTTCGAAGGTGGTAATCTTGTTACTGCAGTCAAATAAATTAGACCTGGTGAGTTTTTGATCTCAACGAGTCGTCATCCTGCGAAAGGCAACAGCACAACTGGATCCATGCGGACTTACCTCGACAACCACAATTCCTCGAGACTCTTTAAATGCGCTAAGGGTGCCAAATTTTTGATTCGATTACGACTCAAATCCAATACATTCAATTTGGGAAAGGCTTGGGCAAGGCCAGTAGCCTTCGTAGTTCCATCATCTTCAATCCCGTTGGATGCAAGATAGAGTTCCTCAAGTACATCGTTTTGAGTTGTGAGGTTCTCAACTTCTGTAAGACGGTTTGACTGAACATCTAATCGACGCAGTTTGGTCAACTGTTGACAATGGCAGAGAAATAGAGAGGAATTGAGTGAGGCCATGAAAACAGTGTCATCCTTGGTGCACAGGAATATTTTACGAAATGCCTACCTTCTCGAGGCCCTGAATTTTCTCAATCTTATTTTTTCCAAGCCAAAGTTCCTCCAGATTCACCAGCCCCGAGAGCTCGTTGCCGTCCATGACCCGTATCCGGTTGGCCCCGAGATCGATTTTACGAAGATTTACTAATCCCTTGAGACCAGCCATATTTTTCAATTTGTTGTTTGCAATATCTTAAAAAGAAAATGAAATGAAAAATAAGCTCGTCAGCCAAAAAAGACACGGACATCTCTGAAGTCTACACAGACGAACATATCCCCACCTGTATATGAAACTTACAGAGTTCAGTTAGATTGGGGCAGAGCTCCACTGGCTTCATGTCACGAATGACATTATAAGACATATCCAAAGTTGTAAGCGTTCTCCCAGGAGCACCTTCTTCTCCATCATTTAAATTTCGTAATTCTTCCACCATATTGTCGTATAATTCGAGCAGCTCCAGGTGCTGAAAACCGTCTAAACCTTCCATGGTTCGGATCAGATGAGACCGAAGGACCAACTGCTTGAGTTGCGGCGAGGCTTCCTCGTAGAATTTCTCTCCCATTCTGGTAATTTTCTGACCAGCTGTGCCGACCACCATAATTTCAGTGTCTTCTTTGGTAAAGTCGCTCACTTCCGAAGGAAAACGAATCTGATTCACAGGTGCATTCGCAGCATCACACTGACCGGCCTGAGTCCATTCTAGTGGCAGCGGAGCCAGTTGGGCCGTACGCGTATTGCCACCACCATTATTATTCTCGTCAGCGGCCGAGGCGCCTTCCTCTGATGCTGCTGCTTGCGTTTCGTCCTGAACTTCCATAGGTTCGTTACTTTTTTCTTCTTCGATTGACACCATTCTGACTGAAAAGGAAGAGAGAAAGTAGAAATGACAGGCCCCTTCTTTCTTATACGCTGCTATGTGTTTTGACAAATTGTTTATGATACAGTCGGCAATCAAATTTGCCCAATCATCTTTTAATTTATGCATCATGTGAATGATCGATCCCCAAAGAATCGAAACGATCGTGCTGGCCGCCCGTGCGATGCGGGATGGGCTTCGGACGTACGACGATCAGACGAGGAAAGCCGGGCGGCCTTTTTTTCACATCATCAATTTATTGATTTCATTCCGAGTGATTGAGAATAAATAGCTATATATTAAACGGTCAATCGAACGGATTCATTGATTCAATACTCAGTCATCTTAATTTAAGTTCTTGTGATTGTCTAGCTTCATTGATTCAATTGCTCAGAAATTATTGTGAAAACATGACGGAAGAAGGCCGAAAACAAGGAGAAGAAACAGTAGCACCAGACAACGATGAGAACGTAGATGACAAGCAGCGTTGTTCTTGCTGCGGTTGTCCCCCGGCCTGTAAATTTTGCTTGGCGTTGACGGTTGTCGCCTTGAGTGTGTTCATCATTGTTTTTTCCGTTGGTGCGACACATGGCTTTCATTCCGAGACGCCCTTTCTCCAGGCCAGTGGTTACCCCGTGCGTGCCGACACTATTGATTATTCGTATCCTAGCTTCACCTTGTCGGCGGGTGGATTTCCTGTGTACTCCTCCTCCTCTAACGACTCTAGTAGTAATGCCATTGCTGGCGTTGAAATGCAATGGAATTTTGGTTTGCACTTTCCGCCCTTGCAAGGGTGGACTGGAAGTGTCAACCCTCGCTATCGTGTCTTCTGGCAGATGAGTATCGATGACGATCCGAGTTCACGTATCTATCTTGATGAACGAAAGGGTCATGCCAGTAGTCTGTATTTCATGAAACAGTCAGACTACATTTTAGTCACACATTCTAGTCCTACTGGCAGCAAGGTTGAAAGCTACATGATTGTCGGTCTCGAGGATGAGAAGGAGACGAAGAAGTACGATTTGAAGTTTTTTGACAGTGCTGAAGCAACCCTTGCTATTCCGTCTCGCGATGGAAGTATTATCGCTGGAATCTTCAAGGAAACATTCTACAACGACGTACAAGTGCGGTACACAACCTTTAGAGTTGCTTTTATCAATGCGACAAGTCGTGCCGAAATTTCTGCTACGGATTCTTTCCGCATCGATACGATAGACCCCTACATGTTTTGGAGCACTTCCAATGACATCGCCATTGATGGAGGTTTGCAATTCATTGTGACGGATTCCATCTTGCAGCAAGAAACTCAAGTCATCATCAATGCAAAAGACGGGTCTTTTATTCGATTAGAAGGACAAGACGCTGCAGGCATGTACAGTTGCATTCCATATCCAACGTCGAGTGGTGTGGTGAATGCTGCCAGGACCAAGTATTTATATGTCGAGGACTATTTTTATGAGGCGACGAACACATTTGAAGAATTGCCAGTGCCAGACTATCTTCGTTGCAACGACACCGGCAACGACGAAGCGTAGCTAAAGGGCCATGCGAAAATGATAGAATCAGTTTCCTTGAAGCACAATCACTTGAATTTGCAGAGCGCATAGGGCAACGTGCTCAAGAGAACCCGTGGTTGTCGATATGATCTTACAAATGATTCATTATTATTGCCATTACTTGTTATTTCACTACTAGCGTGACTGCCTGGAGTCAGTAGAAATATTAGTCCACAGCCTCTAAAAATAATACTGTATGAATCGATTACCATCCTATTGCGATAGTACCAAATGTCCACCTGTATCTTCCAGAGTCTACCAATCAGCCGCTCAAGGTGAATAAAAGTACAACGATGGGTCTATTGGAAGTTGTTATCACAGTGCAGTTTGGGAACAATTGTTAGTCTATAACTCCTGGTCTATTCTCTTCTGCATTATAATGGCATGCCCTCGAACGGCCACTCCTCGCTCGAATCGGAACCCGTCTAGAGGCTCGTAGTGCTTGATATGTAAATTGTGATTTTCCCCGACTTGCTTTACATACTCTTTCCGATGAGCAAAGCGGCCCGACGCAGTAAGTTGCCATCTCCAATCCGGTTTGGACTTCGTCAAGCTGCAGTAAAGAAAAATTGAATAGAATTGTAACGCTATGTGAGCTGCTTGTCTCTACGAACTAATTTACATCCCAAAGCAAATCATCTGACGTACCTTTCCTCGTCATCCTCCGAAACATTCTCCAAAGTAAACGACACATAGCCGTGATTTTCCAAGCTTTCTTCCATGGATTGAAACAATGGCTCTAGATCTCCAAAGTATATGTAAGAATCGGCAGCCACAATCATCGATATAGGCGCTTCGGCACGAAAGACTTCCGTGACATCACCCACACGAACTTCGTCGTATAAGCCTGGTCGTGCTTTTTGAGCTTCCAAGATGATGGCTTCGCTCAAGTCGACACCAATCAAGTGCTTACTGGCATTTCGAAACTGTTCTCCAACTAATCCTGTTCCGCAACCAGCGTCTATGACTTTGGAAAATGTCGGAGGATTGTTGTCGAAGGCTCTGTCAAAAGCTTTTCTCAGACGCTCATAGCCAGTGTATCTGAGTTCCTGGACCAGCGAGTGCTCAAAGCTGTTTCATAGAAGAAATTTGCAAATGTTAACAACAGTATCTCTTCAGCTCGCAATGGCACTCAGAGTATCTGTACGTACTTTTGGGCATAATCATCAAACAGTGATTTGACGTAGGTGTTGGATGCTCGACTCATGGTGGCATCAGCCGTGATAGTAGCAAGCATGTGCTTTGCCGACTGAAACAAAGGTCCAAAACAGCGCAATTCTTAGTTTGGGTATCTCAAAAAATGGAATGTTGTTGGATAACTTAATCTTTCTTACCTCATTGTCAGGATCATATTCGATGGCTTGTGCAAAAGCATGCGTGGCCAGTTGCTTACAATCCACGGGTGTATCCGGGGCATCTGCTACAGCGCATTTTTGGTCCAAATCATGGGATATACAGAGGCCAATCCGATATTGTAATTGTGACAAAATGAAGCGAGGTTCTCCTGGCGCGTCAGTCGGCTCCACTTCTTTTTGGGTCAATATTTCATACGCTACATTGTAGGCCGCCAGAGCCTTTCGATGATCCGAGAGACTGTCATGATAGACCGCCGCCAAATTTGCGACAGACGCCCAATGAAATGGGTCTAGCTGATGGGCCATGGAATAGGCATCCACAGAATCGCGAAATTGTCCCAAATCCTGATAGACCATGCCCAAGAAGAAGGAGGCTTGAGCTGCAATACCTGTTGCATCTTTTTGGTCAGATTCCTCTACGATATCGTCAATATCCTTGGAATATTTTTGCAGGGCTTGCTGATATTGTTCGGCGGCTTCTTCATTCTTTCCAATGGCAGATAACGCAGATCCGTAATTTGTATGGATGGAGAGGATTACGACCAGTGATTCATCGTCATCGTTTTCGGAATTTTTTAACAGTTGGACGCCCTTCTCATAGTAGGAAATTGCTTTTTCGTTCAAATCTTTGGACAGTGCTTCATCGCCTAGAGATAGAAAATCTTCGATCGACGGTTGCGAAACCACCAAACAGAAAAGAACGAGGGATATACTCAAGATATGAGGAGACCACATCGTCTTGATCACTGTGCTACTACAGTAACTACTCGCACGAAACTTAATTGTTGTGCTGTTTCAAAAGCGGTGGGAAAAGTTGTGGCCGCGATGGTTGATGTTTTGGTGGAGGAAGTTTTGCGTTTTGTCTGCATTTTAAGGGTGTGGTACGTCAGAATATTGAGTCACGAACAGATTTATTCCTGAGGATGATCTACAGCTAATCAATTGAATTGCACCATCATTAGTCTAACTATAGTACTAGACTAGTACTCTATCTAGCTA
>Ga0163149_10002621_pt1 | contig 21379 bp, 19 predicted proteins | sample OliLakLV19MP5G1_FD_148604 | JGI IMG/M metagenome (GOLD analysis project Ga0163149, IMG submission 148604) | Freshwater microbial mat bacterial communities from Lake Vanda, McMurdo Dry Valleys, Antarctica - Oligotrophic Lake LV.19.MP5.G1 | ecosystem: Environmental > Aquatic > Freshwater > Lake >...
CCTTTGGGTAGCAGAGCGTCTGGCCCAGGCGTGCTTTCGGGTGTGTCGCTAAAGCTTTATGGCAACATAAGGCGTAGATTAATGACCGTTAAAACAGAACCCCGCTTATAGCCTGACTCCTCCTCAGTTTTGTGCTCAATCGTGGATCCTCAAAAAAACGTAGTTTTGGTCGTGCTTTAGACCTTGTCTAACGAACCGCCACCTCCACCACCACCAGAGTTTGGATCCCGATAACTTTCAGCTCAAAAAATTTCAGCTTGGTTAGGTTCGGCTAAAGATTCCTAGGACAATGCGACCACCACCAGATTTTTTTGGATTTGGGTTTATATCTAGATCATGCTTAGCTAGGTGTTTCTCTACCTTTGTTTGAAATGCTGAGCAGTGCTTTAAAAGCCAATTTCGAAGAGCTGGAACATCCTCTTTTGCAACGTTATCATAGATACTTTTAGCGTGATAATTTGGCAGAGCATCATCTGTACAATCGATATTTGCTGCTATTGCTTCAAAGAGGTCGTTCGCATCATTTGAAACTAACCTTATCGCCTCTGAAGGGTTATTTTTAGGCACATAAGCGTTTGCCTTAAGCTTTAATCCGCTCGGAGTCTTTTCAACGGCATCCACCTGCTCAAGTGCAAAAACAACAGCTCCTGATTTAATATCTGAACTTATCATTCTTAGCAGCTCGGCCAATTCACTCTCTTCCCCTTTGTAAGAGAGGACTCGGGGACGTTTGTTTTTACCGATATACTTTGGGTGCTCACGCCATAATCCGATAACACGGCTAGTGATACCTCCTGTTTCATCCTTTGTTTCACCTTGCTTGTATATTCTAAAAGCATCTTTTCGGTGAACTCCAGTAAGAGCAGAGAGTCTACTAAGGTTAATCTTTTGATCCTGAGATTTAAGCTCCTCTTCGGCAACTTCAAGAAAGACTAATTTGGCTGACTCTATAAGGTCTTGAAGATTGAGGGATCGTTTAAAGCAAAACCGAATGATCGGGCGTATCATCACCCTAAGGTTTTTAATAAGTGCTGTTCTTACCTGATTTTCAGTCACACAACCTCAAAAACTTGCCAACCGTGGGAATCTTTCACACAGTTAGAATCGTTATAAAAGTGAAACTACTTTAGAGATAGAGGAACATATTTTATAAGATAGTCTTTGATTTTAAACAGTTAGCCAATATAATAATTTACTGGTATAAGCTTAGCCAATATCTTTATTGTTAATGATTTTAAGAGTCTATGAAGCTAACTATAGTTATTCCTTGTTATAACGAGCTAAGTACCATTAAGGACATTATTAAGGCCGTTAGGGAGAGTCCTGTTGAGTCTCAGGAGATTATAATAGTTGATGATTTCTCTACCGATGGCACAAGAGAGCTACTTAAAAAAGAGCTTGAAGGAAAGGTCGATAAAGTTGTTTACCATGAAAAAAATATGGGGAAAGGGGCCGCTCTTAGGACCGGTTTTACTCATGCAACCGGAGACATCGTAGTTGTACAGGATGCTGACTTAGAGTACGACCCGCAGGAGTATCCACTCCTTATGGATCCAATAGTTAAAGGTAAGGCAGACGTAGTCTTTGGATCTCGCTTTACTGGTGGTGGTCCTCACCGAGTTGTTTATTTCTGGCACATGATTGGAAATAAATTTCTAACATTACTTTCCAATATGTTTACCAACCTTAATCTTACAGACATGGAGACCTGTTATAAGATGTTTAAACGGGAGATTATCCAAAGTATAAAGATTGAAGAGGATCGATTTGGATTTGAGCCAGAGATTACTGCAAAAGTTGCCAAAAAAGGGGTTATTATTTACGAAGTTGGTATCTCTTACTACGGACGAACATACAGTGAAGGTAAAAAAATTGGCTGGCGAGATGGTTTTAGGGCTATTTACTGTATTGTTAGATATAATCTTATAAGAGCTTAAAATTTAAAATGATCTCCTTAGTAATACCAGTTTTAAATGAGGAAGAAGCTGCTCCCATTTTAGCAAAAAAACTAAAGGAGACTCTACAATCTTTAGGTACTAGTTATGAGATCATCTTTGTGGATGATGGCAGTACAGATAGGACACTTAAAGTTCTCTTAGATCTTAAATCTGAGATTCCATCCTTAAAAATATTAGAGCTAGCACGTCGTCAAGGACAGACAGCTGCACTAGCGGCAGGTATTAATAATGCTAATGGAGATATTATTATCACCATGGATGGGGATCTACAGCATGATCCTGCAGATATTCCGATGTTTTTAGAGAAATTAAATGAAGGGTACGATGTTGTCAGTGGGTGGCGTAAGTTACGAACTGATAATTTCGTGATACGGAGAATTCCATCCTTAGTAGCTAATAAGTTAATGCGGGTAGTCAGTGGTATTAATGTTAAAGATTTTGGATCTACTTTTAAGGCCTACCGCGCTGAGGTTTTAAAGCAGGTAGAGCTTTTTGGAGAGCTTCATAGGTTTATCCCTGTTTTAGCGGCACGAGTTGGGGCAAAAATCATCGAGGTCCCTATCTCAGTTCATCCTCGAACTCTTGGCACTTCAAAATATAATCTTGGACGTGTTTTTGGAGTCTTTGAAGATCTAATTTTTTTAGAATTTTTTCTAAATTACCTCACTAAGCCGATCCGTGCATTTGGAAAACTCTTTTTTTATTTCTTTGGCGTAGGGTTTCTACTCTCATTTAGCCTTATGTTCTTGTGGGCTATTGGGACCATTGAGGCGGTAAAAGATCACAGTGCTTTACTTCTCTTCTCGGTTTTTTTAATGACCGTAGGGTTTCAGTTTTTGGTAGTTGGTATACTGGCAGAGATTCTAAGTAGGATTTATCACCATACTAGTGGTACTCAGATATACTCAATAAGAAAAATTCATGGCTAAAATTCATGGCTAAAAGTGTGTCTAAAAAGTGTGTCTAAATAGTGTAGCTAAAGAGTGTGGCTAGAAAATGTGTGGCATCGCAGGCATTCTCTCATTTGATAAAACCCCTGATAGAAATGATATCAATCTAATGATCTCTACGCTTGCTCATCGTGGTCCAGATGGAGAGGGTGTCGAGTGTGTAGGACCCATCGGATTTGGCCATAAGCGGTTAAGCATTATCGATCTTAAGACTGGCAAGCAGCCGATGTGGAGCCATGATGGTCGGTTTTTGATCACATTTAATGGTGAAATTTATAACTATCTAGAGCTTAAAGATGAATTACACAAAAGTGGCCATAAGTTTTTAACTAACAGTGATACGGAAGTTATTTTAGAAGCGTTTCGTAAATGGGGTGTAGATTCTTTTCGTCGTTTAAATGGTCAGTTTGCCTTTGCAATTTATGATAAACAGGAATCTAAAGTTTATCTAGCTAGGGATTATTTTGGAGAGAAACCTCTATATACCTATCAATTAGGTAAAGATTTTCTGTTTGCCTCAGAATTAAAAGCACTTGTAGCTCTAGCTAGATTTCGTAACGCCGATCTGGTTATCTCGGCGGATTCATTTTCGGATTATACTTCGCTAAACTATCTTCCTTTTGAAGAGACTCTAATTAAAGGAATTACGAAATTACCACCAGCTTCATATTTAGAAATTAATCAAAATTCTAAAAATGTGGGAAGAATTGAATTTGCAGATTCATATAATGGAGCCCCATTAAATCCATCCAAAGATTTAATAGATCTTATCGATTCCTCAACAAAGATAAGACTTAGAAGTGATGTCCCAATTGGAGTGTTTCTCTCAAGTGGGGTTGATTCTGCATTGACTGCGATCTCAGCGATGAAGGCAACTCAAAATCTAACTGCATTTACTGCAAATTTTTTGGAGAGTTCTTTTAGCGAAGTGCCAGGGAGCAAAAGGTTGGCACAAAAATTAGGAATCAAGCATGAAATTATAGATATTGATCTTGCCGGGCTTGATCTACCTAGTTTTATAGAAAAACTTGTTTATCATGGCGATGAGCCACTGGCGGATTCTTCAGCTTTGCCGGTTTACCTTTTAAGTGAAGCAACCTCAAAGAAAGTCAAAGTAGTTCTATCAGGAGATGGAGGGGATGAGCTTTTTGGAGGATATCTAACCTACGATGCAACACTATTCGCAGATCAAATGCCGAGGTGGCTTTGTCGGATTTTACCAAAGTTAAGCAATGCCCTATATTTTTTGAAAGCTTCTAATCAAAAAGTTTCTTTTCAGGAAAAGACAGAGCGATTTTTAAGAAATCTAAACCTGACACCTCGGGCAGCTCATTTTGCCTGGAATGGAATGTTTCAAGAGAATGAAAAACAGAAACTTTTAGGACCGCTCGTTTTAGATGCGGCAGGGAGAGAGACAGTAGGGAGAAAAACATTTAATTTAATGGCGGAGACTCTTCTATCAAACTCAGCGAAGTTAACTCGAGGGGATTTAATGATGGCAGATCAGCAGAGTTATCTGACTAATGATATTTTAAATAAGACCGATCGGATGAGTATGGCTCATGGACTTGAGGTAAGACCGATCTTTTTAGATCCTCATATTGCATCGTACTCAAGAAATATAATGATGACTAATCCAGAACTAATTAAGAATAAGAAAATCTTAAAAGAGATTTTAGCCCATCAAGTAGGATCGTCATTTGTCGACTCTAAAAAAAGAGGGTTTAGTATTCCGGTGCATCTCTGGTTTAGAACTAGATTAAAGGATTTTGCAGGAGACCTCTTTTCATCTCAACTTGTTAAAGAATCAGGTCTTTACAATCAGACTACCCTACAATCACTCTGGTCTCAGCATCAATCAAGAAAGAGGAACTACGGATTTGAGCTTTGGGGCATCATGGTAGCGTTACTTTGGTATAGAAGGTTTATGCGTAAGTGACTCTTTTTCTAGAATCATCATCTCTGGATCTTTAAGGTGTAAGATTATATATGAAGAACAATGAACGGAAGAGCTCTTAAGATTATATCAGGTGGACAGACAGGAGTTGATCGCGCTGCATTTGATGTAGCAATCAAACTTGGGATTCCCTGTTCTGGATGGTGCCCTAGGGGACGACTCGCAGAGGATGGAGTTATTAATGAAAAATATCCTCTTAAAGAAACTCCTACAGAAGTCTATGGCGAGAGGACAGAATGGAACGTAAGGGATTCTGACGGTACCCTAATTCTGTATATTGGAGAATTAGAGGGTGGTACTTTATTAACTGCGGAGATGGCTAATAAGTACGAAAAACCTGTTTTTTTTATGAAACTTGATGAAGAGACAAACAAGAGTAAGTTTTTAGATTGGATGAATGTTAATAAAATATCTGCTTTAAATGTCGCTGGTCATAGAGAGAGTCATTTTCCTGGAGTTATCTATAAGAATGCCTTTAGAGTGATAGATGCTCTCCTCTCTGATCTCTCATAACGTATGTATATCACCTATGCTCAGTACTTACCCACTTACTTAACCTTTAAAGTAATGATATTATTTAGTCTCAATGCAAGTTGTTTTGACTGCTCTTTTCAGATAGATCACCGTTATCTAATTATTGCTAATATCTCTAATTGGTAGATCTGTCTTGCCTGTTAGTAATTACGGAGTTTCTTGCTTTGGATGTGACAGAGTTTCAAAATGGATGGAGCGCGGTAAGGATTTCTGATCCTACCCTCCGTGATGTTGATGTTCAGGAAAGGCATGAAGATTTCTCTAATCTGAAGAGTACTCAAACTCCTCATTATGATCTGGATGAAGTTCAATCAGTTCGAAATGGACTTAAACTAAGTACGAAGTTACTGATGGGCGATGCTCAAACTTGGGGTCCAAATAGGTCTCTTAAGTTGTCATGTCATGCGGCTGAAGTTGGATTATTACTTGCTCTTGCTGGACAGACCTCGGAGGTAGTGAATGCGGGATTGCTACATCAAGCGCAGTTTGATGCAAATAATCAGATTGCCTTTGATATTGAGAGGAAGATGGGTAGTGATACTTTTAATTTGTGCAGAAAATCCAAAGAATTTTTGATTACAAGTACTCGAGACGTTTCCCAATTAAGTGAATGTCAAGAAGTCAATGCGGCCGCCACGATACATTGTGCAGTAACAGTAGCCTCTTTGGGTGCTGGGTTTGTAACCCTAAATCCTCTAGAGGTTCGCGACTTATCTGAAAAGTATATCCAGTGTGGGGTTCCACCGATGATTAGAGATCAATTCACTCTTGAAACAGATCTCTCTTTGCCTGTTGATAATAATATATATGGATCAAATCATTTAACTGCAGAGGATGTTGTAACAATTCGCAATTCATTTAGGTTTGCTGCTTGGCTTTTTGCTAATGTTGACAGAGGCTGGGGACCACTCGAAAAATTACCATTAACTTCGCATGCTGCTGAGGTTGGAACAATTCTCGCATTAGGCAGAGCCAGTAGAGATTTAATAATTGCTGGTTTTCTTCATGATTCATTAGAGCGTTACGTTAAAGTTGAAACTAATCATATTAGAGATATTCTTTTTAATGCTTTTGGGGATCGAGTATTAAGATTAGTTGAAGGCGTCACCGAGCCTATAAAAACGGATCTGCCAGGCAATTGGCTCGATCGCAAACTATCTATCCTTTCACATGTAGAGAATGGAGATGTCGACCTAGCAACGCTCTGTTGCGCTACAAAGATCTCTACTATAGCTGCTGGAAATAAGTGGCTCTGGACACAGGGAGGTGAAATAAAAGGTTGGTCTAGTGGTTCACTTGAAGATAATATCGTCGTTTTTGAGAGGCTAAGGGATGTTTTTGTCAGAAAAGGTGTTGCAGAAATTTTTATATCTCAATATGACTCTGAGCTCTCTCGGTTCAAAGCAAGTAGAGATGCCACTTATCTTAGTCAATTAAAATCAAACAAAAGACATCCTAGTCAGATCTCTTAATCAATATTAAGGTAGCTTGTCTCAAGTTTTATATCTTAATTTGCATGGTATGCTGCTTTATTCCTGTACAGTTTTCCTAAGCTCATTTCTCTTATTTCAAGTTCAACCACTGATTAGTAAATTTATACTTCCATGGTTTGGAGGAACTGCATCTGTCTGGACTGTTTGCATGTTGTTTTTTCAAACGATCTTATTAGTAGGATATGGGTACTCTCACTATATTCACTCTCGGTATATTTATGGCACAGGTAGAAATTCTATCTCAAAAGGTCCTCTTTTTCTTCACATAGGCTTAATAATAGTCTCACTATTTTTTTTACCGATCGCACCAAGTTATGGTAGTAAAGTTTTAGGTCATGAAGATCCTACCTTTTATATTCTTACTCTGCTTTTAGTCTCTATAGGCGCGCCGTATTTTTTATTGGCCAGCACTGCTCCATTACTACAAAAGTGGTACAGCTTAAAAAGCAACAGAGATCCATACTTTCTCTATGCTTTATCAAACTTAGCTTCATTTTTAGCACTGCTAAGTTATCCGTTTTTGGTTGAGCCTAACTTCGATCTTACCACTCAATCCCATATCTGGAGTTTCTGTTACGTTGGTTTCGCGATCCTTTCTATCTTTTTGTCAGTTAGTTTACTCAGAATTCCACCATCAATTAAAAATGCGAATTCACTATCAAAGGCGATGCCTTTAGGAGATTATTTTAGCTGGATCCTGTTAGCAGCTTTTCCATCATGCTTACTTTTGGCAATAACAAATCAAGCTTGTCAGGATATCGCTGTTTTCCCATTTTTATGGGTTATTCCACTAAGTATCTATTTACTAACCTTTGTTTTTTGTTTTTCTGGTAAGAGGCTTTATCATCGACAAACATTTCTCTTTCTCTTTGCCATATCAATTATTACCCTCCTTATGTTTAAGATCGGACAATTCGATCTTAATATCGTAGGCGTAGTCGCTCTTTATTTTGGTCTACTATTTTGTGGCTGTATGCTTTGTCATGGAGAGCTATACGAGGCTAGGCCAGCGCCAGAAAATCTTACACAGTTTTATCTCTGTTCAGCCATTGGTGGTGCTATAGGGGGAGTCTTTGTTGCCTTAGTCGCACCGCACCTCTTTTCTTCGTATACTGAGTTTCCTTTATCAATTCAGGGGATTTTAATACTCATTTTTGTAATCCGACTTCGTACAGATGATTGGTATATAGCTGGCAAGAAACGTCCATTACTATCAACAGGAGTTCTTTTAGCTATATCTTCCCTTGCACTTTATAGCTCAGTAAAAACCAGTGAACTTAAGGACAGCAAAATTAGCATAAGAAATTTTTATGGGATCGTTCATGTTGTTGAAAAAGGAGTGGGTGAACAAAAAGGGATTGGGCAAACCAGGCACCTTTTTCATAGAGGGATCGACCATGGATTTCAATATTTAGATCCAATAAAGGAAAATACTCCAACAATTTATATCTCAAAAGGGAGCGGTTTCGATCTTTCATACTCTGCGTTAAAAAATGCCAGTTTGAATCAGGCAGCTGGGTTAAAGATAGGTGTCATAGGTTTAGGGATAGGTACAGTAGCTAGTTATGGAGATACCTCTGATACGTTTTATTTCTATGAAATTAACCCTGCCGTAGTTGATTTGGCGAAACAAGAGTTCACTTTTCTTAAGAATTCAAAATCAAAACACGAGATCTTTTTAGGAGATGGAAGGTTAGTATTAGAGGAACAGGCCTCTAATGAGTTTGATCTGCTTTTTATTGATGCATTCTCTGGTTATTCCATTCCTCTACATCTAGTTACTAAAGAGGCACTTAAGATATATATAAAGCATGTAAAGGAGGGTGGTGTTTTCCTATTTCATATTTCAAATCATTATATTGATCTATCAAATGTCCTTACAAGGCTAGGGGCTGAGTTTGGCCTTTCTGCTGTAAAGATAGAGAACCGGAACCTATTAGGTGGATACGCTGCTTCGTATCTTCTCTTGACCAAAAACAAAAAAGTTCTAAGTAATGTCCTAGATAGCAGTGAAGCAACTAAGCTCGATTCAGAATCGATCATGGCAATATTTCCACTTTGGACCGATAATTTTAGTAATCTTTTCTCAGTTTTAAAGTAGATTCTGCTCCCTTTTTGTTCCCTGTTTGATTAGACAGTGCCTCTCTGTTAAAATACCGGGTATGCAATTTCTAAATAAATGGCCCGTAATTATTACTTTTTTCCTTGTCATGACTGTACTACCCAACGGGTTAAATGCAGAATCTCGCGGCTATAATCGTACCTCTACCAGACCCTCAGGGATACAATGGGTTATGCAGAAGCTCTTTGGTGGGTCATATCGAGGTAATAACCTTGGAAAGTTATCAGGTGTAAGAACCAAGAATTTAAAAAATCAAAAAATTTACGGAGTAAGGTCTAGAAGTATCCGACAAACTCTTAATCGATCTAGTGGTATTTCAAATTCACGACGACTTTTAGGGCCACGAAAAAATCTCTTTGGTGGCAGCCGAAAAATTTCTGGCTTTCGAAAATAGTTAAAAACACTACTTGAAAATTAATCACTCTTTACCCCACTGCAATTTGCTACGTAATTTATAAACCTGAAAACTAGGCTCTCCACCAAAGATATCCTTTCTTTGAATCTCAAACTTTAAATCATAGTTTTGTAAAATCAGATTCTTTACAACTTCAGATGAACGAGATGATAAGTTGTCATACTCTTTTCTATTAAAATTTATAAGATAATTAGGCGGATCTTTAGAGAGAGAGTTTATAAAGAACTCCTCATACGGCTTATAAATATGCAGATCTCTGTCAGGTCCAGTAATCTTTCTATCAGGATGAATCATTATCTGGTTTGTAAAAGGTAGGTAACTTAATCGATCAATTCGAGTTAAGAGATCCAATCGGTATCCCCAAATAAAAACAGTATCCTGTGGGGTCAGGTTTTCATTTAAGTACTCAGCAGTTTCAATAGATCCATCAGATGAAGGGTTACTAAATTGTGCCTCCTTTAAAAGATAAAGGCTTTTAAAATAGGGGGGAACAAGGGCTATGAGAAAAATAATCAGAAAGGAGAGTTTCATTACTCTAGAAGTTCTTTCAATGTATAGGGTGAGGAGACCAGTTAGGATTGCTAGATATGGAAACCATACGATTGTGTAGTAATCATAATCTCTAGTACCTGCTGCAGCTATTAAAAAAAGTGGGATCGGTAGTATTAAAAGAATAACTCTAAGATATTGAGGGATCCTTTCTCGGATTTTTTTATCGAGTAGCACGACGATATATCCAATGATAGCAAGCCAAGTAAACTCAAAGGTAGTAATAAATAGATATTTATGGAGATCAATGCCCTGAATAAGTATTTCAAGTAGGGAATAACTTTTTATTCTAAATTGAGATGGGTATAAAATTGTCTGTTCATAAAAAGAGTACAGAGCACCATTCCTCCATAGATATAAAAGTGACAGTAAGGGCATCGATATCCAAGCAAGAAATGAGAGAAAAATAGAGAGAAAAGGAGATTCTAATTTTTTTCTCCTTCTATATTCATAAACAGAGGTAAATAACGGGATAAAAGTTAAAAGAAGAGCCCGTTGATCAAATGTAAAAGCAATGCCAGATAAAAGATAACTTATAATTAGATTTGACGACCGCGGTTCCTTAATAAATTTTATAGCAAAGAATAGAATGAATACAAATAAAACATTTATTTCGTACTGAATGGGAAATCCTGTAACGAAAGGCTCTCGTGCAGAGATATATAGGAGTGCAGAAATTATCGCCCAGCCAGAGCTAACAAATTGCCTTAGGATAAAAATTAATCCGAGCCCTACAAGGACTTGATTAAAGAGAGCAAATTGCCTAACAAGATAGGGAGTAAAATCAAAAATATTTCCCCATAAATAAATTGGAAAGACGTATCCTAGAAAGTGATGGCTAATATCATCTAGATAGGGGATCCCACCTTTATGAATATTAAACGCATGATATAGAATCTCTCCATCATCATAAAAAGCAATTGGAGCGTACTTTAGTGGCAATTTAAAGAGATAGTAGGAGATAGACAAAAGTAAGATAGCAAATACAATTACTACCGATCTAGATCTGAAAGTTTTTTGATGACTAGGCAGGTTGCTTGGTAGCTTCTTAGATTCTGCAGGATCCTGGATCAAAGGATATCCTCTCCAGCCCCCGCTAATGTATCAGGAAATTCAAAACTACTATTCTCTTCTGCTACAAATGGGGTGTCATCTCTAATGACCAGATCGTCAAATCTTGTGCTCTCTGAGGAGAACGCCAATCGAATAAAGCCAGTCGGTCCATTACGTTGTTTGGCAACGATAATTTCGGCGATCCCTTTATCTTCACTCTCTTTATTGTAGATATCATCTCGGTAGATAAAACAGATAACGTCAGCATCCTGTTCAATAGCACCTGATTCTCTTAAGTCAGACATCATCGGTCGCTTATCAGTTCGTGATTCTACAGAGCGGTTAAGCTGAGAGAGTGCTATGACAGGCACATTTAATTCCTTTGCCAGGGCTTTAAGAGATCGACTGATATCACTAATTTCTTGCTCACGGCTGATTGAGCTATAAGCTGGGCTTCTCATTAACTGTAGATAGTCTACCACAATTAAAGAGAGCGGAGTTTCTCGATGAAGGCGTCTACACTTAGCTCTCATCTCAGTAATTGAAAGTGCTGGACTATCATCTATAAAGATAGGAGCTTCGGCGATCCTACTTGCTGCTGTTACGATATTTGGAAAATCATTCTCTCTTAGATGTCCGGTTCTAACCCTTGATCCATCAACTCGTGCTTCGCAACATAGCATACGAAGGACCAACTGCTCTTTACTCATTTCAAGTGAAAATATTGCCGCTGGTTTATTAAGGTGAGCACCAACGTATTGGGTAATACCGAGAGCTAAGGAGGTTTTACCCATAGAGGGCCTTGCGGCAATAATAATAAGATCAGAAGGCTGAAATCCGGCGGTAATTTTATCTAAGTCCTTAAATCCAGAACTTACGCCGGTAACTAACTCTTTTTGATCGTAGAGCTTTTCGATGTGCTTAACGGAGTCCTTAACAACATCTCCAACTTTATGAAAAGAGGGGGAGATCCTATAATCAGAGACACTTAAGATTTTTTGTTCAACTGAATCCAGATACTGATCAATATCATTCTCATCTGAATAGGAAGCGCTGATAATTTCTGATGCTTCATGGATTAATCTTCGTCTTAATCCTGCCTCTTTTACGATTCGAGCATAGAACGGCACGTTAGCTGAGCTAGGCGATGCCGAGTTAAGCTTTGAGAGATATTCGATACCACCAATTTCATCAAGAGCCTGCATTCCCCTTAATTCATTACTAAGGGTGATCATATCAATTGGCTCACGACGATCGGTAAGCTGGATCATGGCCTGATAGATATTTTTATGAGCCGCTCTATAAAAGTCTTGGGCTTGAATAACCTCAAGTGCAGAATTAATCGCTTCGTTATCGAGTAGGATGCCACCTAAAACAGCTTCCTCGGCTTCTTGAGAATGTGGAGGAGTTCGCATCCCATTAGATTGTGAATCAGTAGAATTTAGAGCTTTGATTTTGAAGTTGCCACGACTATTCATTGCCTCTGATATAACAATTAACCGACTCTTAAGGCAATGGAAATGAAAAAATCAGTGGTACTACTTTACCTGATTATTCTTTACGTGATTATTCACGCCAAATTGTTTCAGAATCCGATAAGTCTATCCATTTGGCTGCAGATTTTAAGATATCCCCATTATTAAACTTACCAAAATCAGCTGTAGCAGTATCTACCCCTAATTCTTTTGTAAGTGAGATAGGATAGGAGAGCTCGCGGCTAGGGCAAACGACGGTAATGATTCGTTGAACTGTATCTTCCTCTGATATTCGTAACTTAGGGGCAGTTATCTTTCTCTGTGTTGAGATTGTTAGGTTGTTTTCACTTGAGCCATCTAAAAATGGCATTGCGGTTGGTAAAGCGCTTCCAGTTGCCACATAGTCCTTAGGATCATATGCACCTAAGGAGCTAAAATTTGTATGACCTAGAGCAAAGGCAACGATATCTGCAGCCATCTCCATATCAACACTGACCTGTCGAGTTATCCCTTTAGGAGGGAGGCGTTTAACGATAACAGTCAGGCCAGCCTTATAGACGGCATCAAGGAAAGCTCTCTGTCTTGAATCATCCTCGTAGGGGATTAGGGTATAGTAACGGGCAACTACAGGTGTACTTCCAGAGGTAACGCCACGAACAAGGCGACCTAGGTCTACTTTACGTTTGAGTCGGCGAGTGGCTCTATCAAGTCCAGTGCCATCAATAAAGAGTCCTACAACTCTCTTTTCTTTGCGTTTAACGACACCACCGCTTAAAGATTCAAACTTCATACCCATTACCAGATTGTATTATCGTAAAGTTTAGAAACTGCTTTGCTTTAAGCTATCCGACTTAAACAAGGGCATAGCTAAAAAGAAGCAAAACTTATCAACCTAAAGCCAGCACAGATTAAAACACAAATCGTATCTTGCACAAAAAAAGAGATACGATCAAATTTCAATCAATACTACACAGCTTTAGCTTCCTGAAGGTTGTTATTAAGATAAGTTATCCTGCCGTGATACAAGTCGATTGCTACCGAATAATTACCGCAGCATTGATAGGTAAGTTGTCGTATATACTCATCATATCATGAGGACTTAATCTCACCCCATTAATACTGTCCTCTGATACAGGGCTAGAATGTATCGCTATCTCAGGTGATATAAAGATTGCTCGATCCCCAAGAGCACCTCTACGAAACCTCTCAATTGTACCATTTGCAGGAACTGCAAGATTTCTAGCATAAAAGTAGACAGGTGGAGCATACCAGAGCGGATCTTCCTGTTTTAAAACAACTGTGAATTTTCCTGCTTTAAGTGCAGGTGAAATTTCTGTTGCAAAAGTTAATAGCTCCTCTGTTCCTTTATAGAAAGAGGCACTTCTTTTAGCTCTATCAATTATTAATGCATATGAAGATGTGTTAACTGCCACCTCATTGAGAGGATCTCTTACTGGCATAAATGCGAGCATGTTGTGGGTACTACTTGAGTTGGCATATGAGTTAATAGCTGGAGTTGGTCGAATCACCGAGAGCGATCCTGAATTTACCCATTCCTGTTTATTATTAGAATTAGAACGGAAAGAATCGTCATTTTCTGTGCTGTCTAGTTCTGCGCTGTCTTGATCGTTAGTTATTGAACTGAGAGTACCAGCGCTATCAGAATAAATCTTAGAGAATCCACAACCTGTGAAAAGCACTAAGGTAAAAGAAGAGGTGAGTAAGAAAAGTAATACTGATTTTTTCATAATATATATTCCTTAAAGCATTACCGACTAGGCAAACTCAAATATTCGTACGTGTTTTTACCACGACACTTTTTACCACGATGCAGTGTCTTATATACGACTTACAGACTCAATGTTTACGCTTGCTCTTGCCTTACATCGCAAAGCTACTATTATGCTCATGCAACTACCGAGCAGTTGATTCAAGTAGCCATCTTACTTTAAGTAAGTTTAACTAAAGGCTAGGCTATTAGACAAATTGGTGCAATAGGGATTTAGCTACCTAAGACCATATTGGGTCAAGGCATAGTTAAGACTTCCTGATAGCTTATATATTTATTGATATATGCGAATATCTTTTTTAATCGTACCAATGGTCGCACTTCCTGTGTTATGTGGCTGTTTATGTGGCTGTGCACCAATAGAGATTGGATCCCGACATGATGCTGCAAGTAAGCATTTGCTGGTTGATGCTTCAATGCCCACGTCAACCCCTATGTCAGCCTCCAAGGCTAGCCTTAATTGGAAGCAGGTTCCGGTAGAGAAACCGATAGCGAAAGAGGAGAAAGTTGTTTCCTCAAAGCATATTCAACCAAAATTACGATATCCGACTCCTCTATTAATTGTCACTCCAGAAGTAACAAGAGAGATAAAACATTTCACTGAGCAGCATAGAAAATATATCGTTAAATCTTACAATAACAGAGCCAACCTTTTTGATGAGCTGGTAGAGTTATTTGAAAGAGAGGGGATGCCGCTTGAGCTTTTAAATGTTGCTGTTATCGAGAGTGCATATGAGCCTAAAGCTGTAAGTCCAAGTGGTGCTGCTGGTATCTGGCAGTTTATGAAAGCAACAGGACGGCACTATGGCCTAAATATTAATTTTTTTAGAGATGAAAGAAAGGATCCAGTTCGCTCAACCTGGGCAGCAGTAAGGCACTTAAGGGATCTTTATGAAGATTTTGATGATTGGTATCTTGCCTTAGCAGCTTATAACGCAGGTGCGGGCGCAGTCTCCCGTGCGATCAAAAAAGGAGGAACCAGGGATTATTGGACTCTATCTAGAAAAGGATATTTGACAAAACAAACGGCGCAATACGTTCCAAGATTTATCGCCGTTACAATTATTATGCAAAACCTCAGAGAATATGGATTTGTAGAGATGGCCGGGGAACTTCACGTTGACCATCGCCGGTTAGGATAGTTTGGGTGTGGTAATGTGGGTGTAGTAAAGAAGGTGTCGATGATTAGAATTGGTTTAGGATCAGATATTCATGAGTTTGTTATTAACCGACCTTTAATTTTAGGTGGGGTAAGTATTCCTTACGAAAAAGGGCTTATCGGTCATTCTGATGCTGATGCGTTACTACATGCAATTATTGATGCGCTTTTAGGTGCTGCCAATAAGGGTGATATCGGATGTTTATTTCCAGATAATGATCATAAATGGAAAGATGCTAATAGCCTAACCCTTTTAAGTGACACCTGGGAGCTTATAGAAAAAGATGGTTGGAGTATTGAAAATATTGATTGTTCCATATTGCTTGAGCGTCCCAAAATTGCTCCTTATATCTCTGAAATGAAAAACAAGATCTCATCAGTGCTTAAGATTTCACCTGATCAGTGTGGTATTAAAGCCACCACCTCTGAAGGATTAGGGTTTGTAGGTAGAGGAGAGGGGATCTTTACTCAAGCAGTTGTTCTGCTCACTAAGAGTTGTAGTATCTAAATTTATTAAGCAGATTTGTTAAGCAGAGGCTTGAATCTCTGTTACCGAAAACTTCGGGGTAAAAAATCTATCAGTTAAAATAACTGCTGCACGGCGCGCCCCTTCTTTAAGCTCATCAACGACAAGCTTTTGTTGACGCTGAATCTCTTTTCGGTTCTGCCATCCCTTTATGATGGTGCTAGTTAGTTTCTCTTCCGTCAGATCTGCTAATTCTAAACTATATTCTGTGCACTCTAAAAGACGCATATAGCTCCGTACTTTTGGAGCGTAAACAAGTCCTATAATTGGAGCCTCTACAGCGGATGCTAGAACTAGAGAGTGAAAACGCATCCCAATAAATAGGGAGCACCGCTTCATAATACCCATTAAGTCATGGCTTAGATACTCTGTATTACTTATAAACTTTCCATTAGTTTTAAGGGCTACCCGTTTTGCAAAAGAGATATCCATCGGATGTGTAGAGAAAAGCACCGGCGTAAATCCACCAGAGATCTTTGCTTTAGCATTATTGACACTTGCTACGACAATATTTTCGTACCCTTTCTTACTTGATACCCGTTCATCTTTAGCTAACCACTGATCTAGATAATTAGTAACGTTAATACCAAATAACGGAGCGTTTAGTTCAATCCCTATAGCCTTTGCTACATCTTCAGTACGAGCATCGCTTGATACTTTATTAATAAAAGCAGCGTCTCCAGTTAGAATTACCTCTTTAGTAACACCGATCTCTTTACAGAGCGCTAAGCTATCTCTTTCTCGCATTAAAACTAAATCGCAATTGTTGATTAGAATTTTAGCCATCCATTTACTTGCTTCAGTTCTAAACGGGCCAATTCCAGTGCAGTAGCAAACTAATTTACAGTTAAAAAGTTTTGCAAATGGTATTAGAAAAAAGAGTGTAATTAGAAAATTAAAGAGGGGATTAAAAAGTTTTTTACCAAAGATTATACCGTCACAAATTAGGGCCACATCACTTTTTCTAAAGCAATTAATTACTGGGATACCAAGAAGTCTAATACTTCCAGTCCAGGGCATCACGTTTATACCCTTAACATTGTACTTTGACCCGTAATTATTCTTAGTAAAACTTGGCTTAGTTGAAGGTACTAAGAACTCAGCATTTGGCATCTGCGAGGTAAGCACTTCCAAAATACTCGATAAAATAGCCGCGTCGCCAGCATTATTTCCAGAGTTCGATCCAAGTAGAGTGATAACTGGGTGTGTGTTTTTCATAAGGTGTTTAAGTTATTGAAAAAATAGGAATTACGCAAGTTTGAATAGAGTTAGATCCAATAGAGAGACTACTAAAACTCTACTTTCACTGATTACTTCCATAGTGGCGGTGAATTTTTACAACTCACGAGATCTAAAAAACATAAGAATATTTATAAAAAATCATGGATATAGGCAAGAAAAACCTTGACATCATTTTTCTTGTTTATCGTTATGCGATTACAAATTGTGATTAAATGTCAATTAAAGAACCATAAATCACCTATAAAAATTAATTACAAAATGCCACCTCGTTTTTGGATCTTTTGTTGAGTTCTCATGATGGTGATGGCTTATCGTTCGTCAAAAAACACCATGCTATAAGTAATTGATAAATTAATTATGGTGGTAGTTTATGATTAGTATGAATAACAATAAAAATATTAGTGAGATATCAAATACAGAATTAGCAGAGAGAATTGGTATCTTACAAAGTAAGGAGCGATCAGTAGTTCTGAAGTTTTTAATTCATTTAGGAGAGTTTGATAAAAGAGGGCTTTATCTTACGCAGGGATACTCTAGCTTATTTGATTACTGTACTAGAAAGCTAAATTTATCAGAGGGAAGTGCTTTTAGGAGGATAACTGCGTCTAGATTTTTAAGAGAGCACCCTAAATGTATAGACAGCTATCTTAAAGGAGATATTACCCTCTGCTCAATTGTAGCTGGATCTAAAGCTATTAAATCTCAAAAAGCAGGAGTGGAGGATATTATTGGCAAATCAGCTATGGAGGTGAAATCTCTTATGGCTATTGTTGCCCCAGTATCAAAACCTAAAGAGGTAATAAAGGAGATCATAGTAGCTCCTAAGATTAAACCAGAGTGTGAATCATTAGAGCTTTTTAAAGAGATGGTTTTAGACCCGATAGAATCAGAGGTTCCAACGGTTAAAGATCCAGAGACGCGTTATGAGATAAAGTTCTCAGTCACTAAAGATGTCTTTAATAAGATTCAATCTCTTAAAAGTAAACTCTCTAATAAACTAGGCTCTGACTTATCGTTAGAAAGTATCTTTACTGAATTAATTAATAAATCATTAACTATAGGCAAAACTCAAAAGGTAAGATCCCATAATGAAAATTTACGATATATTCCAGCTGCTCTTAAAAGAGAGGTTCTAGTTCGGGATAATTCTCAGTGCTCTTATGTATCTAAGGATGGAGTTCGCTGTACTCAGAAACATTACCTAAACTTTGATCATATAAAGCCATTTGGGATCGGTGGAAGATCATCAAAGGATAATTTACGAGTCCTTTGTTCAGCACACAACCAGATGTTTAATAAGCTGACTTTTGGGGAAAGGTAGAGAAGGTCACCGCCTTTGATTAGACTTTTATCACCGCCACTGTGAAAGTGAAAGTAAAAGAAGCGAAAGTAAGAAGCAGAGGTAAACAGTGGTGGTGGATTATTAATAACACATATTTTCGGCAGTGAATTGATCCCTATCACGGATCTATTTTATTAAAAGTTCACCCCCAGGAGTCAGTACCTCTGCTAAAACATTAACCTCCTTACACTCAGATGTAAACTCTTTAGGCGTTCCAGTTAATAAAGGAAACGTTCCAAAGTGAATCGGAATTGCAATCTTTACTTCTAAAATTGCAGCCGCTTTTGCGGCCTCTTTAGGATTCATCGTAAAACAATCTCCGATCGGCAAAAATGCAATTTGCGGTTGATAATTCTCTTTTATTAAAACCATGTCTAAAAAGAGAGATGTATCGCCAGCATGATAGATTGAGTTCTTGCCATCTCTAATTACAACACCACACGGCTCTCCAGCATAAAGGGTTCCTCTTTTTGGAGAATCAAAGGAGCTAGAATGAAAGGCATTAGTTAGCGATATAGTTAGGCCGTCTACTGAAACAGTGCCGCCCTTATTCATAAAAATTAACTGAGATTCAGGCACTCCCTCACCAGCTAGTATCGAGGCAAGCTCAAATGTAGCTGCCACCTTTGATTTGTATTTAAGAGCTAATCTAACAGTATCTCCAGCATGATCCGAGTGACCATGAGTTAGTACAATAAGGTCAAGTTGTTCAGGATTTATTAATTCCTTTGGACAAAATGGATTTCCTTCAAGCCAAGGATCTATGCCGATAACGTAATCATCACAGTGAAGTAGTACAGCAGAATGTCCAGCATACTGAACTGATTTAATAGTATTCATATAATATCTTCTTTAGCTATTAAGGATTATCCCTAACGAAGTCGCCTCGTCTAAAATATCTTTGCTATAATTTATTGAACGGCAATTTATCGTGCGATTATTAATTGTAATTTTTTTTAGAGCTAAATTATTTATTACCCACGGATAAAGAGAGTGCTCTTTTACTAAAACTTTTGCAGCCAGGGAATCCTCAGTATCTTTTGGATCAACTGCAACTTTTATCTGGGCAATAATTGGACCAGTATCGACACCACTATCTACTACATGCACAGTACAGCCATGCTCTTTTGCTCCGGCCTTAATTGCCTTTTCGTGAGGGTGAAGACCAGGGAACGCTGGCAATAAAGAAGGGTGAATATTTATTAATTTTCCGTAAACCTTATCGACAAATTCTCCTTCAACGATCTGCATAAACCCAGCTAGCAAGATATAATCAGGATTAGTTTTTAAAGTTGCCTCATAGATCGCATTTTTTTGCTGAATGAGGGTATCAAAGTGAACTCTATCAAATGCACTAGTTTTGATTCCATGAGCCTCTGCAATTTTAAGTCCAGCTGCCTGAGTTGTATTTGAGATAACCTCAGTAACACGGTAGCACTTAGCCCCCTCAATAAGGCTTTTTAGATTAGAGCCTCGACCAGAGATTAAAACGGCGACTGATGGTAGATTGTTTGTCATTTCGTTCCTAAATTTACGAGGTTTGCCCGGTAAAGGCAAATTAAGAAATGCTTAACAGATTTAAGTTATTTTGTTATAGTGAACTCATGATTAAACACAATTTTCGATTATCCTACATGTTTTCTGTAATTGCTTTAAGCACAGTTATCACTAATGGTATTTTACAAAACACAGCGAACTCTGATGAAGGAAGTGAGCATATCGCTAGAGAGTTATCGGAAGCTAGGATTGACAATACTGAAAATGACCAGCGGCTACCTCCAACAATCCCAGGTCAAGAGATGGTGGTTGGTGGAAAAAAAGTAAAGGTGACTTCTACCTCTGGTCCGGTCCCAGTATCTCAACCTCCAGAGCCATGGAAAGATCAGCATAAAGAAACAGTAAAGGATATCTTTGGTAGTAACGGCGGCGTCATCGTTGATGATCGTGGTGCTAGAGATAATCAAAATTCGAGATAAGTAATCACTTCCACCGGTGGAAGTAAGAATTATTAAAAGTGAACGTATTCTAGATAGAGAAATTAATTCTAAGAATTATTACTAAATTTGGGACATCCCCCTAAATTATTCTAACATTGACTCCGAGATAAATCATTGGAGTTAAGTCTATCAATAGTGACGCCATAAATACTGGCTCATTGATAATCAAAAATTACAGAGGTTCATATGAAAGGATTAATTCGAACATCATCAATTGTTATACTGTTTTTTGGTCTTATTTCTTCGGTTCCAGTTTATGGAATCAATATAAAAGGAAAACTTCCAAGTGGAGTTGCTACAGCTTCGGCTTTCTCCGTGGTTAGTTCAGGAGAGGTTGCTACAACTCAAGTTGCAACAAGTATAGATAATAAATTTACCCTTACAGTTGATGGTAAAGATGCTCGAGTGTTTTTGATAAAGGATAACGCCGTTTTGCCTGTATTGGTAGGGATCAAACTAAATAACAAAGTTTATTCAGTAGCCGAGGCGATTAAGAAAAACCTATGCGAAGAATCAGGCGTTTTTGGTTTATCTGTATTAAAGAAAAATGTTTCTGGCAGTCAAGAATTAAAACTTAAAACAGTACAGGTCGATGAGACTGATGCTTATGTAATGGTAAAAGGGATCAAATCAATTTCAAAAATTGATTTTAAAAAATTACTTAAAAAGTATGTCGATAAAGCTTTAGAAGTGAGTGTTAATGCAGATTGCAGTCCTGAGGGAAATGCATCTTCTTTAGGATTGGGTTCACAAGGATCAGGATCCTCATTTAAAACTTTGGCTGCGGAATCTGACGGAGATGAGGACGGCGATGGGCT
>Ga0163149_10002626_pt1 | contig 21356 bp, 13 predicted proteins | sample OliLakLV19MP5G1_FD_148604 | JGI IMG/M metagenome (GOLD analysis project Ga0163149, IMG submission 148604) | Freshwater microbial mat bacterial communities from Lake Vanda, McMurdo Dry Valleys, Antarctica - Oligotrophic Lake LV.19.MP5.G1 | ecosystem: Environmental > Aquatic > Freshwater > Lake >...
GCGGCCAAGTCACGGATTCGTGCGAAGCTCAGGGCGGCTTCCCGTCGAAACCGGCTCGCTGCACGATCCACGGAACCATGCACTACGGCCTCCTCGTCCTGGCCACGGGACTGTTCGCATCGCTGTCGACGGCGCAGTCGGGACCCGGAGAACTCGACGCCGGAGCGCGCGCGCGCGCCTCGGTGCGCGCGGTGAAACCAGGTGCTCACGATCGCTCGATTCCGCCGGCGAAGCCCGCGACCGCCCCCGGCGTGAACCTAGCGAGCGGAAACTCGTCCGCCGGCTCCGCGATGGTCGGGGGAGGCGATGCCTGCGCCACGCCCGATGCGATCTCGGGACCGGGACCGTTCGCCTTCGACAACTCGGCGGCGACCACCGGGCCCGAGGGGCAGAGCCAAGCCTCGTGCTCGTTCTTCGGCTCGACGGCGCTGAACCGCGACGTGTGGTTTCGTTGGACCGCCGGGTTCACGGGGGTGGCCGAGCTGCGCGCCTGCGACCACCCGATCGACACGAAAGTCGCCGTGTACGCGGGAGCGGCGTGCCCGAGCGCCCCGGCGCTCGCGTGCAACGACGATGCGTGCGGCGCCATCGGGCTGCAGAGCCGGCTCGTCTTCCTCGCGACGGCCGGACAGCAGTACGTCGTGCAGGTCGGTCTCTATCCGTTCACGAACGCGGGCGGCAGCGGGACGTTCACGATCACACCCGCGAGCGCGCCACCGAACGACGCGTGCACGAACGCGACGCCGATCGCCGGTCTCGGGAGCTTCGGGTTCGACACGACGTTCGCCACGACGGGTGCCGAGGGTCAGGCCGACCCGAACTGCGCCTTCTTCGGGTCCACTGCCGTCGTGCAGGACGTGTGGTTCCGCTGGACCTCGACGGAGACGGGAACGGTTCTCGTCGATACCTGCGGCAGCTCGGTCGACACGAAGTTGGCCGTTCGCGCCGGGTCCGGTTGCCCCGCGGGCGCGAGCCTCGGTTGCAACGACGACGCGTGCAACTTCCAGAGTCGCGTCGCGTTCCAAGCCGTCGCTGGAGCGCAGTACACGTTCCAACTCGGGCTCTATCCGCTCGGCGCGAGCGGCGGAGCGGGATCGTTGCGTGTTTCGCGACCCGCGACGAACGACGCGTGCTCGGCGGCCGTCGCTCTGATCGGCACGGGTTCCTTCCCCTTCGACAATGGTCAGGCTTCGACCGGCGTCGAAGGACAAGCGAACGCCGCGTGTTTCGAGTGGGGATCGACGGCCATCACGAACGACGTGTGGTTCACTTGGACCGCGCCGTTCACGGGATCGGCCGCGATCACGAGCTGCAACCAGTCCGTGGACACGAAGATCGCCGTGTACCCAGGCGCCGGTTGTCCGACATCGGCGGCGCTCGCGTGCAACGACGATGCCTGCGGCGCCGTCGGGTATCAGAGCCGAGTGGTCTTCGCCGTCCTCGCGGGCAGCGTGTACACGATCCAGGTCGGAACCTATCCGGTGGGCGGCGGTGCTTCGGGAGGCAGTGGAACGCTCGGGATCCAAGGCGTTTCCTCGCCCGCGAACGACGCATGCGTCGGCGCCTCGACGATCGCCGGACCCGGTCCGCACGCGTTCGACCTCACGTTGGCCACGACCGGGAGCGAAGGTCAGGACGAAGCGGCCTGCTCGTTCTTCGGCAGCACCTCGGTGCGCAACGACCTGTGGTTCCGCTGGACCGCAGCGACGACGGGCACCACGGTGCTCTCCTTGTGTGGAGGGCCGGGAATCGACTCGAAAATCGCCGTTTACGCGGGTGGCGGATGTCCCACGGCACCGGCGCTCGCCTGCAACGACGATCGATGCTTCTTGACGAGCGAGCTCTGTTTCCCAGCCGTCGCCGGCTCGACCTACACGATCCAGGTCGGGCTCTACCCGAACGGCGGAGCACAGCCGGGACCGGGCTCGTTCACGTTCGTGCCGCTCGTCGTGGGAACGACGAACGACGACTGCGCCGCTCCGGTTGCGATCGCGGGTCTCGGTCCGCATCCGTTCGATACGTCGAGCGCGACGACCGGCTGCGCGGGTCAGGACGAGACCACCTGCGCATTCGCCGGGATTCGCGGCATCGGCGACGATCTGTGGTTCACGTGGGTCGCGCCGTCGACGGCGCGCTACGAGGTCTCGACCTGCGGCACGGCCGGCGGACAAGACGGCAAGATCGCCGTTTATGCGGGCAGCGGATGTCCGACTCAGCCCGCGGTCGGTTGCGACGACGACGGATGCGGGATCTTCGCGGGCGAAGCGCGCGCGTGCTTCGACGCGACCGCCGGCACCACGTACACGATCCAAGTCGGGATGTACCCGGGAGCACCCGGCGGTCCGGGATCGTTCACGTTCGGCACCGTCGGCGTGCCGCCGGGTTGCCGTCACGACGACGGCGCGAGCGGCAACGCGATCGGATTCACCGTGACCGCGTCGCTCGGATGGGTTGCTCGCTTCGGAGCCCCGGGTCAGACGACGCGCGTCGCATCGATCTCGTCGGCCTTCGGCAGTCCGAGCGTCGCAGCGTCGGCGCCGCCGGTCGGAACATCGATCACCGCGGGCCTGTGGGACGACCCCGACGACGATGGAGATCCGAGTGACGCCGTGCTCCTGGCGCTCGTCCCGGGCGTGATCACGAACAGCGCGAACGACGTGTTCGACTCGTTCGTGTTGGCCTCCCCCATCGAAGTCGCAGGCACGTTCTTCGTCGGCATCGTGATCGCGACGACTCCGAATCGACGGCCGGCGCCGCTCGACGACGACGGTTGTCCCGCGGGTTCCGTCGGGCGCGCGTTCGCGGTCGCGCAGGCGGGCGGCGCGTTCGACTTCCAGAATCTCGCGGCGAACTCGTTCCCGCCGGTCGAGCTGGATGCAGCGGGAATTCCCGGCGTTTGGCTCTTGCGCGCCGATTGCGCCGGCTCGGTCGGAGCGGCGTACTGCTTCGGCGACGGGAGCGGCACGCCGTGTCCGTGTTCGAACTCCGGTGGCGCGGGACGTGGTTGCGCGAGCTCCGTGAACGCGTCGGGCGCGAAGCTAGAAGCGCTCGGAAACGCCGTCGTCGGAGCGGACACCGTCGTCCTCCTCGGATCCGGCATGCCCAACGCGTCCGCCTTGTACTTCCAGGGCACCACGCAGGTCACCTCGGTGTTCGGCGATGGATTGCGATGCGCCGGCGGATCCGTGATCCGCCTCGCGACGAAGACGAACGTGGCCGGCGCGAGTCGCTATCCGGGCGCGGGCGACCCGGCCGTTTCCGTTCGCGGTGCGGTGCCTCCGGGCGCGGTTCGCCGCTACCAAGTCTGGTACCGCAACGCGGCAGCATTCTGCACGAGCTCGACGTTCAATCTCTCGAACGGACTGACGCTCGCCTGGCAGTGAGCCGCCGATCGAGTCGAGACCGCGAGCTCGAGAGGGTCGTTGACTCGCCGTCCTGCGCCCTCTATCTGGAGCGGACACGGAACGGAGACGCATGGCCGACAAGAAGAAGAAGGGCGAGGAGCCGAAGAAGGTTCGCCGCGCCCCACGCAAGCTCGACGCACTCGACGCGAAGACGCTGAAGCTCATCGAATCCACGGCGCTGAAGGTGCGCACGAGCATCGACGCGCGGATCCTCCCCGAGCTGAAGTTCCCGACGCGCGCGCTGTCGAACGTCCGTTACGACACGAAGGTGGGCTACTTCGAGCTGGGTCGCGGCCGGAAAGCACGTCACCTCAGCGTGAACACGGTGAAGACCTTCGCGCAGACGCTGCGCCTCATGGCGATCGCGAAGGACATGGTCGAGAACGACGACTTCGCGACGAAGAGGGAGGCGTACTACGTCTCCAAGAACTGGGGTGAGTGCAAGTTCGACGACCAACCGGAGTCGGACACGGTGCTCGACGACATCGAGGCGCTCGCTTCGCTCGACGGGCTGTCGCGCGAGCAACTGCGCTTCTACCCCGAGGAGCACGGCGGCTCCGTAGCGGGCGAGCTCGTCGTGATCGACCGCGACTCCGAGACCGGCGCGGCGATCCGCATCGACTGCACGAACTTCGGCTCGGGCTCGTACTCGATCCCCCACTCCGTCGAGCACTTGAAGTTCGAGACCGGAGCCGCGTTCATCCTCGCGATCGAGACGGGCGGGATGTTCCAGCGCCTGAACAATCACAAGTACTGGAAGACGGCCAACTGCATCCTCGTCGAGACGGCCGGCGTGCCGACGCGAGCGACTCGGCGTTTCGTGCGACGACTCGCGGACGAGAAGAAGATCCCGGTCTACGCCTTCGTCGACTGCGATCCGTACGGCATCGCGAACATCTACCGGACGTTGAAGGTCGGCTCGGGCAACGCCGCGCACATCAACCGCTTCTTCTGCGTGCCGCAAGCGCAGTACTTGGGTGTCACGCCGCAGGACATCCACGATTTCAAGCTCCAGGACGCGACGCACCCGCTGCAGGAGGTCGACATCAAGCGCGCCAAGGACGCGCTCAAGAACGACCCGTTCTTCATGGCCCACAAGCCTTGGATCAAGGCGATCGAGACGATGCTGTCGATGGGCGTGCGCGCAGAACAGCAAGCTCTCGCGAAGTGGGGGCTCAACTTCGTGATCGAGGAGTACTTGCCGCGCAAGTTGAAGAACGTGAAGGGGTTCTTGCCTTAGTTCGCATCTCCGGTCCCTGCTCGGTCTGGAGGTACGGAGCCAGGCACAACTCCGCCGTTCTCGAGACCCCGCGCGCAAGCGCGCGGGGTCTCGAGAACGGCGGAGTTGTGCCTGGCTCCGTACCGCGCGGCGGTACCGCGGTCTGTCCGGCGGTACCGCGGTACCGTCAGCCCGCCGCGCTCTTCGCCAGTTTGCCCGCGTCCTTCGGCGCAGCGCCCTTCTTCTTCGCGGCACGGCCCTTCTGGTCCGTCGCGCCCGCGTCGTTCTTCTTCGCCGACTTGGCGGATTTCTTGGCCTTCGACTCGGCGCGTTCGAGTTCCTTGGCTTCGCGGCGCGCAGCGCGCGCGCGTGCGATCGTCCGCTCGACCTGCTCCTCGTGCACGCGATCGTGACCGGCGGCGCCGACCACGAGCTGCATCAGCGTGAGCTCGCCGCGCTCCGCGTGGAGGCCGACCCGCGACCACGCCGCCTCGGGGAGACGATCCAGGAGATGCACGTTCGCTGCTCGCGCGGCGACCCAGGCGTCGAACAAGTCCTCGAGCAGCGCACGATCGATGCCCAGCCCAGCGATGAAGCGCTTCTCGTCGTACGCCGGCAGCAGTGGCCGCTCCTCGGACGCGACGAAACGCACGCGGGATCCGAACACGAACTCGTTGTCGGCGAGGTGACCCACGATCTCGTGAACGGACCACACGCCGGGTTCCGGCTTCCAGGAGAGTTCGCGCTCCTTCGCATCGCGCAGGAGCTTCCGCAGGCGCTTCGGCATCTTGCGCAGGACCTGCAGCGGATCCGCGGTGTCGAGAGCCTTCGAGTAGCGATCGGGAGCGTTCGTCTTGGTCGTCGTCATGGTGAATCCTCTTCGGGGGGGCGCGCAGGATAGCCGCGGGCCGAACGCACGGCACGCGCGTTCGTCAGCGCGTGTAAAGATCGATGGCGCGATCGATCGCTCTCCGGCACACGGCGCAGAACGGCACGGGATTGCGCGTGAACATGATGCAATCCGCGGCGGGACGGTAGAGGCCCTTCGCCGCGTACATCGAACCTTCGAACGCGCCGACGCTGCTGCTAAAGCGTTCGCTCGCGAGGAAAGGACCCGAGGTCTCGCGCACGGAACGCATGAGCGCCTCGTTCTCCTCCTCGGACGCGCCGCGTGCGATCAACTCCTGGCGCCGAGCTTGGTAGGCGAGATCCGCCGCGTCGTACTCGGTCTGTCGCCACGGCGTGGGCAGCGGCGTCGCTGCATCGACGAGATCGCGCCACTTCAACTGCTGCGGATCGAGCAGCGCCGTCGTATTCGGCTCCCAAGGTTCGGTGCCCGGCTGCTGCAACGACTCGTACGCGACTTGCGACGTGTAGTACTCGTCGGCGAGACCGGCGAACGAGTGACCGAGCTCGTGCACGAACACGTACTCGGCCGGCTCGGTGTCGACGGTCGCCGTCGTCCACAGGTTGTAGATGCCCCCACCGCCGTACTTGCGGTCGTCGATCAGGATCGCGAGCGCGTCGTACGGTGCCTGCGCGGCGATTTCGCGGAGCCGGCGGTCTTCGTAGGTGAGCACGTAGCGATCGCTGTCGAACGCGTTGAACGACGTGCCGAACGCCGAGCGCTGCCACACGGCTTTGCGCGGGTTGCTGATGCCGTTCGTGAACGAGCCCGCGGAACCGAACAGGCCGCGCACGGAGACATCGCCACGACGTGACTTCCATGGCTCGGTCGCGAACAGCGCCTCGATCATCCGGCGCGCGTCAGCCTCGAATTTCTCCTGACCGAACAGCGTGTATCCCTCGGCGAGGAGGAGCAGGTCGACCTGCGTCGTCGGCGGCCCGTTCACTTCGAACTCGATGGGCGTGATCCCGGGCATGAGCGGCGTGCGATCGACGAAGCGCGACTTCGGATCGAGATCGCCGCGCCAGAACTCGCGGAACGCGCCGCGCTCGTCGCGCTTCTCGAGCGCGAGCACGACGGGTGCAACCGGCTCCGGAAAGCGCTGCGATTCCTGGAACGAACGCCACGCTGTCTTCGCCGGACCCGTGGTGGCCCACTCGCCGAAGATGCTGCAGAAACCACGCGACCACAGGATCGCGCTGCTGGACGCATCGCGCACCACGAAGCGGTAGAGACCGAGGCCGCTCGGATCCTCGAGGATCGTCGTACTGCCGGCCCACGGACCTTCGATGCGGTACCCGTGCGGAGCGATGTGTTCGGCCGCTGCGGTGCCGACGTGGTCGTAGTCGAAGCGCAACGTCGCGCCGGTGAAGCGTGCGTCGAGCGTCGGTCCGTCCGGTTCTGCCGCGCGCGGCGTACTCGGGGCCGAACACGCGGCGAGGAAGACGAGCGAGAGGGCGATGCGCATGCGCGTCACGGTACGAGACCCTCGGCCCTCGGGCCATGCACGCGACTTGCGCGACGAGCACGCGACGGCAGGCTGAGTGTCGCGTGCGCCCGCCCCAGAAAACCTGCCCGAATTGCGGTGCACGCGTGCTGCGCCCGGGCACGCAGTAGAGCTGCGACTACTGCGATGGAGAGCTCGACATCGCGCGCCCACCGCGCGTGGAAGCCCGTGAGCGACGGTTCGCGCGCCTCGAGGGAGATCCGGGACTGCCGCAGTTGCTCGCACGGCCGATCGGGGGCGGTGGGCACATCGCGGGGTCGCTCTTCATGCTCCTCGTCCTGGGCGGGATGGTCGTGTTCGGCATCCTCATGACGATCGCCATGGTCCCGAGGGGCGGAGCTTTCGGCATCATCCCGATCCTCTTCGTCGCGATCGCTTTCGCGGGGTTCCTGAAGATGCTGACGAAGTCCGCGCGGTTCGCGGAGGATCGTGGCCGGGCGGTGCCCGCGATCGTCATCGACGAGCGCGTCCATGTGCGCGATGGCGGGGATGGCCCGTCGTCCACGGAGAACTTCGCGACGCTAGAGGATCGGGATGGACAGCGTCGGGAGTTGTCGACGAGTGCTTCGGTCGCGGGAAAGATCGCTGCCGGCGATCTGGGTGTCGCGTACGAGCGCGGTGGAGTCTTGCTCGACTTCGCGCGCGTCGAGGCGTGACGCGGGCGGGCGAGACCGCGTCGGTCGAAGAATCGGCACGAGTGCTACTCTGATTCCACCTGGCACGGAGGATTTCCAACATGATTCGTCACTCGATCGTCCCGGTCACGGGTTGGCGCGCGAACATCGGCCACGCTCTGTTCCTCGTCGCGTGGTTCGCTGCGTCGCGTACGGCCAGCGCGCAGACTCCCTTCGACGGCTGCGGCACGCTCGTGCAGGGCGTGACCTGTCCGAAGCTCTTTCAAGCAGACAGCGGTGGCACGTGGCTGCTGGGCGAATACGGGACTTTCCAGGTCGGCGACTACGTCCGGGTCGTCGGGCTCGCCGATCCGGGCTGCATCACGTTCTGCCAACAGGGCGGCTGCATCGGGAACAACACGATCCAACTGTGCGCTGTGTGTGCCTGCACGGGCTTCTGCTTCGGCGACGGCACGGGCCCGACGGCGTGTCCGTGCGGGAACAACGGCGGACCGGGACGCGGCTGCGCGAACAGCGTGAACTCGGCGGGAGCGTTGGTCGAAGGAACCGGTAGCGCGAGCTTGTCGCACGACACGGTCGTGCTCGGCGGTAGCGGGATGCCCAATTCGTCCGCGCTCTACTTCCAGGGCACGACGCAGTCGTTCAGCCTTTTCGGCGACGGGTTCCGCTGCGCGGGCGGAACGATCGTGCGCCTCGGGACGAAGACGAACGCGTCGGGCGCTTCGCAGTACCCGGCGGCCAGCGATCCATCCATCTCGGTCCGCGGCCAAGTCGCGGCGCCGGGCACGCGCGCCTACCAAGTCTGGTACCGCAACGCGGCGACTTACTGCACGACTTCGACCTTCAACTTGTCGAACGGCGTCGCCGTCACCTGGGGCGCTTGACGGCACGGTCTCGAGCACAGTCGCATGTTCCGCCTCGCGCGGCGCGATGGAGCGGGCGTCGGGATGACGTGGACGTCACGCCTCATCACGTGGACGTCACGCCTCATGACGTGGACGTCACGCCTCGCGCGCCGCCGCCTCTTCGAGCACCGCCGGCGCATTCGGCACGAGAAAGAACCGCGCGACCCGCGCCTCGAACGGCGTCCCGTCCTCGCGCTCGAAATGGAACGCACCTTCCATCGTCCCCCACGGCGTCGAGAGCGGGCACGAGCTGAAGTACTCGAAGCGTTCGCCGGGAGCGAGGTCCGGATACCGGCCGACGACGCCCGGGCCGCGCACTTCGCGCAGCTCGTTGTTCGCGTCGAGGATCTTCCAGTAGCGCGACGTGAGCTTCGCGCGGCGCACCCCCTCGTTCGCCATGCGGATGCGGTAGACGTAGAGGAAGTGGCGCTGATCGGGCTCGGACTTGTCCGGCAAGAATTGCGCGTCCGCTTCGATGCGGAGGCCTTCGGTGACGACGGAAGATCCGGGTTTCGAGGACATGGGTGCGAAAAGCGTACGGCTTCCCCGCACGATCGATCAAGTTCGAGCGTGCCGGGGTAGGCTCGAAGGATCATGGACCAACACGGAAACCTCCACGTCGTGGCCGAGGGCGGGCTCGATCACTTGCGCCGGTTGAAGGGGTCGCTCTCCGAGCAGGGCATCGAAGGTGAGATCGTCTCGCCGCCCAAGGAGAAGTGCAGCTCCTGAGGTACGAAGTTGTGGCTCGCGGTCGCGGGCCAGGATGTGCGCGCGGCGCTCGGGCACATCGAGGAGAACTGGTTGTCGGAGCTGGACCCGCTCGCGAGGAAGTCGGCGGAGACGGTCGTCGATCTCGATGCGGACCGGTTGACGTGTCCGGCGTGCTGGACGGAGTTCGCGAAGGGGCCGCGGGCGTGTCCGTCGTGTGGGTTGCGGTTGTATTGACGGGAAGGACAGGAACTGGCCGCGAGAATCAGGGCATCGAGGGAAATGCGAGAACCGGGCGGGGGGACTCGCGGGATCGTGGAGAACCGGAGATGCGAACGCGAGTGCGCGGCGATGAAGAGAACCAGAGATGCGAACGCGAGCGCGCGGCGTTGGAGAGAATCGGAGATGCGACGGTGAGCGCGCGGCGTTGGAGAGAACCGGAGATGCGACGGTGAGCTGCGCGGCGTTGGAGAGAACCGGAGATGCGACGGTGAGCTGCGCGGCGTGGGAGAGAACCAGAGGAAGGGGCGCGAGGCTCACGGCAAGCTCGGAGGCCCGCGCCGATACTGGTGGAACGCGTGTCAGGACACGCGTTCTTTGTATTCCAACGTCTCCGTATCGATGCGCACCTTGTCACCCGTGTTGATGACCATCCCCACCTTGACCGTCATGCCGTTGTCGAGCACCGCATCCTTCAGACCGTTCTGCACGCCGCGGATCGACGGCGTCGTCTCGACGACCAGCGCGATGACCGACTGCGGCGGGTTCACGGTCAGGAGCTTGCCTTCGACGAGCAGACCTTCGTACTGATCGGCCTTCCAGCGGATGACCTCCTCGACCGCGGCCGCAGCGCAGCGCCATTCTTCGCCGTCGGGCGTGTAGAAGACCTCGTCGTTGCCGTCCTTGTAGCTGTGCGTGAGCGTGATGCGCTCCGTCTCTTGCGTCTCGTAGCGGTCGTCCGGCTGGGCCGTGATCTCGCTGATGCGCCCCGTCATGAGATCCTTGACGCGCATCTGGATCCGGCTGCGTCGATCGCTCTTCCAGATGTTCCACTCGACGACCGTGCAGGGCTTGCCCTGGTACAGCACGAGCATGCCTTTGCGCATTTCGTTCGCGTTCAACTGACTCATCGCGATTCCCCGTCCCGTGGCCTGTACGTGTCGATTCCCAGCACTTTGAAGCGCAGAAAGGTACTCGGAGCCCACGAGGCCTGCCAAGGCTCGAACGCCGGAACGCGCGGGATCGGCCGCAACCACGCGGGTAAGCTCCGAACACCATGACCAGCCCGGTGAAGGAGCGTGGTCCGAACGGGATCGCGGCGATCGCGATCGGAGCCTTCGTTCTTGCAGGACTCGTCGCGCATCGCGCGGGAGTGCCTCCGGAACCGCGCCCCGTCGACGCGGATCCGGCCGTGTTCTCGGGCGAGCGCGCGCGCGCGAGCTTGGCGCGCATGCTCGGCGACGAAGAGCCGCACCCGGTGGGATCCGCGGCGCACGCCGGCTTTCTCGAGCGCCTCGTCGCGGAGTTGCGCGCGATCGGCATAGAACCCGTCGTGGACGACGCGCTCGTCATGGGTGCGAACTCCGTCGTCACCCGCGTGCGCAATGTCGTCGCGACGATACCGGGAACGCGCGCCGGCAAGGCGATCGCTCTCGCGGCGCACCACGACTCGGTGCCGGCGGGACCGGGCGCTTCGGACGACGGCGCGGGTGTCGCGGCCGCGATCGAGTGCGTGCGTGCGCTGCGCGCGGGCCGGCCGCTCGATCGCACGCTCGTCTTGCTCGTCACGGACGGCGAGGAGATGGGCTTGTGCGGCGCACAGGCGTTCGTGCGCACGGATCCGCTGGCGCGCGAGATCGGCGCGGTCGTCAACCTCGAAGCACGCGGCACCGACGGTCTCGCGTACCTGTTCCAGACGGGACCGGGCGTCGGCGACGCGTTGTCACGCTTCGGATCCGAGATGCCGCGGCCCTCGACGAGTTCGATCGCGGCGCTCGTCTACGACAAGCTCCCGAACGACACGGACCTCACCGTGTTCATGCGAGCGGGCTGGACCGGGCTCAACTTCGCCTACATCGGCGGACTGCGGCGCTACCACACACCGCGCGACGACTTGGCGCACCTCGACACGCGGAGCCTCCAGCACCTCGGCGACGGAGCCCTGGCCGGACTGCGGGCGCTCGATGCGCTCGATCTCGAAACCGCGCACGAATCGCGAGCGGACCGCGTGTGGAACGACGTGCTCGGTCGCTGCGTGATCGGTTGGCCGCGAGGGTGGAGCGCGCCGCTCGCGGTGATCGCGCTGGTGTCGCTGCTCGCAGCCGTGCGACGGCGCGTGCGCGCGAACGGGAAGTCCGCGCGCGCCGAGATGGTGTGGAGCGCGCTCGCCGGCTCGATCGGCGTGATCGTCGGGGCGCTCTCGATGTGGGGTTTCGCGAGCGCGCAGACGCTCGTGCACGACGCCAACGATCCGTGGTTCGCAGCACTCGACCCGTGGATCGCCGCGTGTCTACTCGTCGCGCTGCTCGGCGCGGCGATCGGTTGCACGCTCCCGCGAGTCCGTCGCGCGCGACCCGAGAACGTGTGGTTCGGCGTGTGGATCCCCTTCGCCACCGTCGGCCTCGCCGTCGCGATGCTGGAGCCCGCCGCGAGCCTGATCTTCGTCGTGCCCGCGCTCGTCGCGTCGGTCGCGGCGTGGTTCGTCGTCGCGAACGTGAGCACGCTGCGTCTCGTCTCGAGCGTGCTCGTCCCCTTCGCCGCGTGCGCGGTGTTCTGGCTGCCCTTCCTCGAAGGCGTCGAACTCGCACTGGGTTTCACGGTCGCATTCGTGCCCGGCTTGCTCGCGAGCTGCGTCGCGGCGACGCTCGCGCCGCTCTTGATCGATCGGCCGTACCGCTCGGTGACGGGCCTCGCGCTTCTCGTCGTACTCGCGTTCGTGGTCCTCGCGCAGCTGCCCGATCGCACGATCGACGCGCCGATCTGGACGAACACGGCGCACGTGCAGACGGACGAATCCGCGCAGTGGTCCATCGTCACGTACGGCACGGACTTGCCCGCGTCGATGCACGGGGTCACGCGGAACTCCCGGCGGCCGCTCGCCTGGACCGGATTCCTGCCGAGCGGGCACGCCGAGCCCGCGCCGCGTCACACCGAACCGCCGCCGCGCGTCGAGGTCACCGAGATCGAACGCACCGAAGCCGGTCGACGCGTGCGGGCGAAGGTCACGTCGCCACGCGGCGCGGCAGTGATCGTGCTCCAGATCGCGGAGCAGCCCGTGCAAGTCGATGTGATCCGCACAGGATCGTTGGCGCTGCTCCCGAACCAGTTGAACGCGTCGACATTGACGTTCCTCGGCATCGGCCCCGAAGGCATCGAAGTCGAGTACGTAGAGCCCGCGCAAGTGCCCGCGCGCCTGCACGTCGCCGACTTCACGTCCGGATTGCCGAACGCGTTCGCCGGACCGTTCGTCCTCGAACCGACGCGAGTTCCGCGCGGGCGCGGCGACATGTCGGTCGTCGAGACGACGTACGTGCCCTGAGCTGCGACTTCTCCCTCTCCTCGCGCCACGCGAGCACGTTGTGCTTGGGCGCCGCGACCCTCGCCGACGGCCACGATCCCCGCGAAATCAGCGCGTTCGAAGCGCGTAACCGACGCGGCTCGCGGCGGTACAACGCACCGGACCTGCTCCCCAGCGGCTCCCCCATCCCGCGATCGCCACCGTCGGCGTTCGTGGAGTTCGGGGACTTTCCGAAAGGAACGATTTCCGATGGGTGAATCGCGGGGTTTCCGTCCGTTCGAGTTCTTGGCGCGCGTTGCGCGCAACTCACCTTGGGTGCTGATCGCGGCTGCGGCGCACCTCCTCGTCTTGGCCGGCGCGGCGATCTTCTACACGGCGTACGAACCGCCTCCGCCCCTCTCGGACAACAGCATCGTGCGCCTCTCGCCGGAGCGCGTCGTCGAGGAAGAACTCCCGATCCCGCCGGAGATGCCGATCCGCGTTGCGATTCCGAAGGACGAGGAGAGCGAGCTCACCACCTTCGACCCCGAGATGTACATCGTCGACGCGGCCCCTGTGGAGGACCTCACGAAGGAGATCGGGGACCCCGAGAGTCACTCCTCGGACAATGATGCCGGCGCGAGCACGGCGATCGGTCCGGGATCGGGCCCGGGTCAGCATCGACAGCGCCCGAGTCCCTTCGGTGGGCCGGGAATCGGCGACGGCCGACCCCATGGCCGACCGCCGACGAAGGATCTGGTCGTGACCGAGAAGGCCGTCCTCGAAGGCCTGCGTTGGCTCGCCCGCCACCAGAACGAGGACGGCTCGTGGTCCGCGGCGACGTTGAACGAGGTCTGTCCGTGCGACGACCCCGCGTACTCGCCCAAGAAGGCGTACCCGCGCCTGTACGACACCGGGCTGACGAGCTTGGCGCTCCTCGCGTTCCTCGGAGCAGGCCACAGCCACGAATCGAAGACCGACCTCGTCGATCCGGTGCAAGCCAAGCGTCACCGCATCGGCACCATCGTGAAAAAGGGCCTGAAGTGGCTCGTCGATCGCCAGAACGAGGACGGGTCGTTCACGCCCGACCACGCGTTCCTCTACAACGAGGCGTTGGCCGCCATGGCCGTGTCCGAGGCCTATGGACTCTCGCAAGCGCGGTTCTGGCGCGAACCGGCTCAGAAAGCTCTCGATTTCCTGCAGCGCGCGCAGCGCCCGAACCCTTCCGGGCAGGGCTTGTGGGGCTGGCGCTACGTAGCGCGCGAGGAGGTCGAACGGTTCCACCGCGGCGCGGGTAGCGTGGACGCCGAGCTCCAGAAGGATCTCTACGACGCAGACACGTCCGTCACGGGTTGGGCCGTGATGGCCCTGAAATCCGGCCAACTCTCGGGCCTTTCGGTCGCGCGTGAATCGCTCCTCGGCGGAGTCGCGTTCGCGAACCACGTCGTCCAGGTCGGCGGCGATGGGCGTCCGACGGGTTTGGCGGGCTACCTCGACGCGAAAGGCGCCGGCGCCAAGGTGACGGGCCCGAACGACCAGTACGCCTACCACCCGGGCGCCATGTCGGCCCTCGCGATGAGCATCAAGATCTTCGCGAACCACGACGCGGAGGATCCGTTCCTGAAGCCCGCGGCGGACCAGATCGTCAAGGACCTCCCGACCGTGTCGAAGGACGGGCTCTCGGTCGACTACTACTACTGGTATTACGCCTCGCTGGCCCTGAACCAGGTGGATGGGCCGGACGCGCCCAAGAAGACCGGCAAGCACTGGCCGGCGTGGAATCGGGCGATGGTGGACGCGCTGATCGGCCTGCAGACCCAGACCGACCGCTCGTGCGAGCGCGGGGGCTGGATGGCGCCGGATCGGTGGTCGCTGGATCACGGCGGCCCGCTGTATTCGACGGCGCTGAACGTGCTGACGCTCGAGGTCTACTACCGCTATCCCAACGCGTTCGGTGGGGTGAAGCGGAACTGAAACGCACCCACGGAGGCTGACCCCCTTCGCTGCGCCTCGTCCTTCGGCGCCGCACCCCGTCTTTCCACGCGGGGCGGCGCCGAAGGTCGAGGCGCAGCACCGCGTGGAAAGACGAGGCGCAGCCCCGCGTGGAAAGACGGGGTGCGGCGCCGAACTCCACCTCGATGCGGAGCACGAGAACCGCGCACCCTTCCGAAGGTGCAGCGAACCGGGTCAGCTTCCGCTCGGGTCGTACCGTGCCAGACCGCACCCCCGTCGTTGCCCCTCGGTCGGAATCGGGTAACATCCCCCCCCTTCCCAGGTAGTGGGACGGCTGGACTGGACCTCGGATGACCCCGCGTGGGTGGTTCGAACGCTGTGAAACTCCCACGCCGTGGGGTGTGCGCCGCGCGGTTTCGGGTCCAGTCGGGCAAGTCCTGATGCGACGTTGACCTGACTCTCACGACACCTCTCGAAGCACGAGGCCCAGAACGATGGCGGAGTCCAGGGGAATGAACCCGGTCGAGTTGCTGCGGAATGCTGCCCGCAACTCCCCTTGGGTGATGATCGCGATCGCGCTGCACCTCATCGTCATCGCGGGCGCCGCGATCTTCTACACGGCGACCCACATGCCGGCGAAGACCGACGACGGGACGACGATCCAGATCTCGAAGCGCGTCGTCGAGGAGGACGAGATCATCCTCCCGCCCGAGGTCATCGACCGGAAGGCCATCCCGAAGAACGAGGAAGCCGAACTCGTCAGCATCGAGGAAGACGTCTACATCCCGACGACCGAACAGGTCCCCGAGGACCTCTTCCAGGATCGCGGCGACCCGACGGCGGATGCCACGGGCGGCACGACCGGCGGCACGGCGATCGGCGTCGGCACGGTCGGACACGCGGGCTTGCGCCCGACGCCGTTCGGCGGTCGCAAGCTCGGAACCGGCCCGCGCAAGGGTCGACCCGGTGGCCCGACGCAGGGCACCGAGCGCGCGGTCCTCGACGGCCTGCGCTGGCTCGCGCGCCACCAGAACGAAGACGGTTCGTGGAGTGCGACGACCCTCAAGGAACGCTGCGACTGCGACGACCCGGCCTACAACCCGAAGAAGCAGCCGGTCACGCACCACGACGCCGGCCTCACGGGCATGGCGCTCTTGTGCTTCCTCGGCGCTGGTTTCAGCCACGAGTCGAAGCAAGACCTCGTCGACACGTCGATGGGCAAGCGCCACAAGATCGGCGATATCGTCAAGCGCGGTCTGCAGTGGTTGACGAAGAGCCAGAACCCCGACGGCTCGTTCAGCAAGGACCGCGTGTTCATGTACAACGAGGCCCTCGCCGCCATGGCGGTCACCGAGGCCTTCGGTCTGACGCAGGCGCGTTTTTGGCGGGATCCGGCCCAAAAAGCGCTGAATTTCATCCAAGCCGCTCAACGTCCCAGCCCTCAGGGCACCGGACTCTGGGGCTGGCGCTATGCCTCGCGCCAAGAGATCGAGCAGTTCCACCGCGGTGCGGGTAGCCAGGACGCGGAGCAGCTCAAGGAGCTCTACGACGCGGACGCCTCGGTCACCGGCTGGTGCATCATGGCGCTCAAGTCCGGCATCCTCTCCGGACTCGACGTCAACGACGACAACATGAAGGGCGGCATGGCCTTCTCGGATCACGTCACCCAACTCGGCGGGGACGGCAAGCCGACCGGCCTCGTCGGCTACCTCGACGCGAAGGGTGCGGGCGCCAAGGTCACCGGGCCGCACGACGACTACGTCTACCACCCGGCGGTCATGTCCGCGCTCGGGATGTGCATCCGCATCTTCTCGCAGCACGATCCGGACGACCCGTTCCTGCGCGTCGCGGCCGACCAGATCATCAAGGACTTGCCGACCGTCTCGAAGGACAAGCTCTCGATCGACTACTACTACTGGTACTACGCCTCGCTGGCGCTGAACCAGATCGACGGTCCGGACGCGCCCAAGAAGACGAACAAGCACTGGGGTCCGTGGAACAAGGCGATGGTCGACGCGCTGATCGCGCTCCAGGACAAGAAGGAGCGCAACTGCACGAACGGCGGTTGGATGGACCTCGACCGTTGGGCCCACGACCACGGTGGTCCGCTCTACACGACCGCGATCAACGTGCTGACGCTCGAGGTCTACTACCGCTACGAGAACGCTTTCGGCGCGATGAAGATCCCGACCAAGAAGAAGACGTCCGCCGGGTCCGCCAACGCAGCGCCGGGTGAAGCGGCTCCGGCCGACCCCGCGAAGCCCGAAGTGAAGCCGAACTGAGAGCCCGTGAAGAACTCGATCGTACGGGCTCTCGGACTCTAGTGGCGCCGCTCCGCAGCGCGAGAGGCCGTGAATTCTTCACGGCCTCTGAGATCCGATCTGGTCTCCTCACGCGCGCGCCGTCGGTCCCGACGTCGCGCGCGCACGAACCTCTCACCCACGTTTGAAGTACCGCATGAGTCCGCGCTGGATCCGAGCCTCCGTTTCCGTTGCCCCCGTCGGCCTGTTCAGCCTCATCGGCTTCGCAGCCGCGTCGGGGGTGGCTCACGGTCAGACCGTCGCCGTCCTCGGACGGGCGGATGCCGAGTTCGCCAGTGCGCTCTTGCGTGGCGGGTACACGGACCTCGCCGAAAAGCTGTGCACGCTGCTCCAGACGCAAGGCAACCTCCCGCCCGAGGAAGCGGCCGGCGTCAAGGCGCTGCACCTCGATCTGCGGCTCGACCTCGCGCTGCGTGAAGTCGACCTGAGCAAGCGCAAGGACCTGCTCACGACGATCCTGCAGGAGAAAGAGGACGTCGTCCGTCAGTACTCGGGCCGCAAGGTCGCCGAGGACACGAGCCTCTCGCTGCCCGATGTCTACCAGAAGCTCGGCGAGACGATTTCGCGCGCGATCCAGACGGAGAAGGATCCCGGCCTGATCGGTCAGCTCCAGAAGGAAGGCGGCGAGGTCTTCAAGGCCGCCGAAGCCAAGCTCGAGTCGCGCATCCAGGACCTGAACGTACTGATCAGCGAAGCGACGACGCCCAACCAGAAGTGGGAAGAGGCCCTCATCGCCGCGCGCTACAACCTGCCGCGCACCCGCTATTTCCACGCGATGCTGTACGGCAAGAGCGACACGACGACGCGCGACGTGCACCTCGATGCCGCGATCCTGGGCTTCCAGGAGTTCAACCTCGATTACAGCGACACGATCTACGGGTACGAGGGCCTGATCTACGAAGGCCTGTGCCACAAGGAGAAGGAGAGCTTCGAGGACGCCTTCAAGGCCTTCGACGACGCCATCGCCCTGCGCGACGGGTACGACCTCGACTCGAAGGGCGTCTACGCCGAGATGAACGAGGTCGTCGCCGACATCGTCTCTTGGGCCGTCCTCCAGAAGGTGACGCTGCAGGTCGAGCGCAACCTGGTGCCCGACGCGATCAGTGAAGCGAAGACGTTCCTCGACACGACTCCGACCCCCGACGTGACGCGGCATGGGTTGGCCGTGCGTGAAGCGCTGGCGCAGGCCTATCTGAAGTCGGGCGACACGAAGAACGCCGGCGCGCAAGCCGACAAGCTCGTCGAAGCCGACTCGCGCGGTCCGTGGGGCGCCGCCGGTCGCGAGATCCAAGGCCGGCTGCTCCAGTCCGGCGGTCCGGTCGATCCGTCGAACGTGCTCCAGATCGCGTTGACGCTCCGCGAGCGCGGCGACACCGAGAAAGCCCTGCGCACCGCGCAGATGGCGATCGACGCGGCCGAGAAGGATCCGAAGCTCGCCGGAGTCGCCATCGACGCGTGGCTGATGATCGGCGCGACGTACTTGGGCCGCGACGCGGACCACGAGGCTGCGCTGGCCTTCGATGCGGCCACCGAGCGCTACGGCACGAACGAGAAGACCGCCGAAGCCGTGTACCAGGCGATGAAGGCCTACTCGCGTCTCTCGAAGGCCGAGAAGAAGACCTTCTACAAGACGCGCGCCGAGGAGCGGCAGAAGACGCTCGCGACGAAGTTCGGCGACCACCCGCGCGCTGCCGAAGCACAGTTGTTCGAGGCCGAGCAGCTCTCGAACGAGGGCAAGTACGTCGAAGCGGCCGACTTCTACGGCAAGGTGCCGCCGTCGGCGAAGTCGTACCTCGAAGCGCAATTCCGCGCCGGCGAGTCGTACTTCCTGCACGCGCTCGAACTGCTGAAGGTCGAAGCGAATCGCGCAGAAGGCAAGACCTTCGCCGAGCAAGCCGAGCGCCTGATGAAGAAGGCGATGACCGAGGCCGACACGGCGCGCGAGAAGACCATGGAGCTCTCCGAGCGCTCGCGCCTCGACAGCATCAGCCTCCGCGCACGCAACCGCATCGCGAAGCTCTACCTGACCGATGGGTACGACCGCGCTGCCGACGTCATCCCGCTCCTCGAAGGCACCGACGAGCGCTTCTCGTCGAACGCCGAGGCCATCGCCGCGTTCTGGAGCTACCGGATCGATGCGCTGCGCAAGTTGGGCAAGTTCGACGACGCGATAGGACTGCTCGAGGGCCTGATCAAACGGGACCCCAATTCGAAGGCGATCGGTCCGGCCGCGGGCAACTTGGCGCGCGCGCTCGACGCGCACTCGGACGAGCTGCGCGACAAGGAGAAGAAGCCGCGCGAGGCGGACGAAGCCCGTCGCAAGGCGGCCAACTTCTACGCGATCGCCGGACGTGCGCTGCTCACCGCGGATTCGATCGACGTGCGCGCGGTCGAGGTGACCGCGGGTCGCCTCTTCACGCTGGGCCTCATCGCGAACGAAGTGCCCGAGTCGCAGCAGAGCTTCGTGGGCTGGGATCCGACCAAGAACAAAGAGACCGCGAACTGGACGCTGGCCGCCGACTTGCTGGCGAAGGCGCTCGAAGTGCAGCCCGGCTACCAGATGGAAATCACGCTGGGGCGCGCGAACGGGTTCCTCGGCGACTACGCTGAATCGGCTACGGTGCTCGGCGCGCTCTTCGACCGCGAACCGATCTACGACGACAAGAAGAAGGCTCTGAACCGGAAGGCCTTGCAGGGCAAGCCCGACTTGCTCTTCGCCTACTTCGAGTACGGCGTGGCCGAACATTTCGTCGCGCTCAAGGACCAGGACGCGGACCGTTTCCGTCGTGCGCAAGTCATCCTGTCGACGATGGCGCGCAACTTGACGCCGAACACGTCGGACTGGTGGTACGCGAAGTACTACGAGCTCGCGAACCTGGCTGGGGCCGGCAACTACGCCGACGCCTGTTTCTCCGCGAACGATCTGGACCGCACGACGAGCGGTTTCGGCAAGGAATTCGGGCTCGACGACGACTTCGCGAAGCTCAAGGAAGAACTGAAGGACAAGTGCAAGTGACGATGATCTCGAACTTCGGCTCCCGCGCGGCCCTCCGTGCCGCCACGGCCTCCGCCGTTTCCCTGGCCCTGGCCGCGTTCGCGCTGCCTGTCGTCCTGCCCTGCGCAGCCGGTCTGTTCCTCTCGAACAGTGTCCTCGCGAGCAGTGCCGTCGCCGCGCCCGTGCAGGACGCGAACCGCGACGTCATCAACCTGAAGAACGGGACGAGCGAACTCGGCAAGGTGAAGGGCGAGGACTTCGCCGGGGTCGAGCTCGACCCGGTGAAGGGCGACGCCAAGGTCATCCCGTGGGCCGAGATCGCGCCGAACGGCATCGCGTACGCCGATGCGGACTGGCAAGCGATCGCCGACATGCTCGCCGCCAGTCGCTACGCCGAAGCGATCCCGCCGCTCGAGGAACTCAAGGCCGATGCGAAGCGCCGCGCGCCGATCCGTCAGAACGTCCTCTACTTCCATGCGCTCGCGCTGCAGCGCACGGGCAAGCCGGACGAGGCTCTCGCCGCGTTCAAGGAGCTCGTCACGGCCTTCCCGAAGTCGCGCTACCTGATGGAGACGGGCGAGGCGATGTCCTCGATCCTCGGGGCGAAGAAGGACTACGCCGGCGCGGCGAAAGCCCTGAACGACCTCGAGGGCGGCGCCGGCGACTCGTCGTTCTCGGCCGCCGCGGGCGTGCTCAAGGGTCGGCTCTTCGAAGAGCAGAAGGACTGGGCCAAGGCCGGTGGTGCCTACACCGTCGCCGCGAATTCGAAGGAAGTGCCGCCGGCCGTGCAGATGCAGGCCGAACTCGGCCTCGCGCGCACGCTCGCCGCGCAGAACAAGAAGGGCGAGGCCGAGGCCGCGCTGCGCAAGTTGGTCGCGAAGGACGGACCGAACTCGATCATGGCCGGCGTGTGGAACGGTCTCGCCGAACTCGCCGAGGAGAAGGCGCGCGCCGCGAACAACGGCAAGGGCGACGTCGAGCAACTCGTCGACACGGTGTTCATGTACCTCCGCGGCGTCGTGCAGTACGCGCCGATCCCCGGCGAGTCGACGCACGAGTACGAGCGCGCGCTGGCCGGTGCAGCGCGGACGTTCCGCGCGCTCGGCGAAGTGGACACGGTCGCCGACCGCAAACGCCGCTACCAGCAACTCGCTGCGCAGCGGATGGAACAACTCAAGCGCGAGTTCCCGAACTCGATCTTCGCCAAGTAAACGCACACCGGTGACCTCGACGTCGGTAGATCCCTCCCCAGGGTGAAACCGGACCGGCGAGGGAGCCCCCCCCACCGAATCCCACTGACCACCGG
>Ga0163149_10002628_pt1 | contig 21342 bp, 23 predicted proteins | sample OliLakLV19MP5G1_FD_148604 | JGI IMG/M metagenome (GOLD analysis project Ga0163149, IMG submission 148604) | Freshwater microbial mat bacterial communities from Lake Vanda, McMurdo Dry Valleys, Antarctica - Oligotrophic Lake LV.19.MP5.G1 | ecosystem: Environmental > Aquatic > Freshwater > Lake >...
ATGATAATTCTTTCAAACCTATTGAGTCCATCATTCGCTCCATGACCAACGATGAACGATCCAATCCGGATAAGATCAACGCGAGCCGTAAAAACAGAATTGCTAAAGGCAGCGGTACCACCATCACTCAGGTAAACCAATTACTCAAGCAGTTTGAGGATATGCGCAAGTTGATGAAGACAATGAACAAGATGGGCGGTGGCAAGCGTGCCTTGAATGCATTGAACCCTTTTGGAAAATAAACTGCCCATCAATAATTTTTTTCTTCGTGGGAAATAAATTACCGGGGCAAGTTGTCTAACCTGCAAATGACAGTGGAAGCGCATCTTGACAACGCGCACGATCTGGTGAACGAACTCCCGGGGCCCTCCGATTTTGTTTTCTCCGATGCTGACAAAAATTGGTATACGCAATATCTAATCCATCTGGAATCGAAATTAATATCAGGAAGATGCTTTACCACACACAATGTGGCAGAAGGCCAGACAGACACTCACTGTATGAACTATGTAAAAAGCCATCCTCAATTTACCACAACCATTGATCGCACCAGTAGTGCCGGAATCATGATCAGCTACAAAAAGAAATGATTCATGCACAGAAAAAATAATACTAATTATCTTTGTAATCGTTAACCCCTCAAAATGAAACTCACTGCACGCAACACTCACCGCGATCTTGCTTATTTTTTTCTAGGACTTATCATCGCCTTCTCTATTTCAGGAATTTTTCTTAACCACCGTCAATCCTGGCATCCCAGACGTTATACCTACAGCTCGGTGGAAATCACCACTACCCTTCCGGCCCAGATAGATTCGATTAATGAAGGCTTCATCAAGCAATTTACTGAAGATCAAAAAATTGATGACAACCTCCGTAGATTCAATGTTGAGAAAAATAACCTTCGGATTTCCTATTCAAATCATGATGTTCAAATCGACCTTGCTACCGGAAAAGGAAAAATAGAGTCGTATCGCACTACACCCATCCTTGGACAAATGACACAACTGCATCAGGATACCAGCAAATGGTGGATTTACTATTCTGATATTTTTGGAGTAGCCATGGTGGTAATTGCCTGCACGGGCATGTTCATTCAGAAAGGTGAAAATAGTTTCTGGGGTCGTGGATGGAAGCTGGCATTGGTTGGAATTATCTTTCCGCTTATCTTTCTGTTCTTACTTTCCTAACAAGCATAAATAATGTCTGCCACCGATTCACTTTTTCAATCCTTATTAAAGGACGAAGTCTTTACCTATGGACACTTGAAAAAGTTTCCGGCTGGATCAGTCATTCTGCAGGAGGACAGCTACATAAAAGCCATACCCCTCGTATTAAATGGTAGTCTGAAAGTATTGCGCACCGATAAGGATGGGCATGAAATATTCCTGTATTACATAACACCCGGTGAAAGTTGTATCATGTCCTTCTTAGGAGGCATTCATAATGAAACCAGCAAGATCAAAGCAATCGTTGAAGAAGATGCGGAGATTTTGTTCATACCGGTGGAAAAAGCCAGCGAGTGGGTGAGAAAATTTCCTGAGTGGGCAGATTTTATCTTCAAACTCTATCACAAGCGATTTGAGGAGTTGCTCACAGCCGTGAATGCCATCGCTTTTCAAAAATTGGACATGCGACTACTTCAGCTTCTAAAGCAAAAGGCTGAGTTATATCAATCTAAAGATATCAAAGTCACCCACCAGCAGTTGGCCGATGAACTCGGCACTGCCCGCGAGGCGGTGTCACGGGTGATGAAACAAATGGAAAACGAAGGGCTCGTCATTCTGGGCCGCAATAAAGTTACGCTTCTGTAACGAAGGTCACAGATTCCCCCATCTTACTGCTGTAATTTTGTAGTAGAAAATTACGGTGCCAATGCAGTTTATAAAGAGTCATTTCATAACAATTATTGGAGTTTTGATCGGGTTGGCCGCTGGGTATGTGTATTGGCATCAAGTTGGGTGTCTCAGCGGCACCTGCCCGATTACTTCGAACCCGGTAAACTCCTCTCTCTATGGAGCTTTCATGGTGGGTCTTGTCTTTAATATGTTTCAAAAGAAAAAATAAAAATTAATTTGTATGGTTGAAAAGATTATTCAAAATGGTGAGGGCACAATCATTGACGTGCGCACAAGAGCAGAATTTCAAGGCGGAAATGCTGCAGGATCTGTAAACATTCCGGTGAGTGAACTCATCCAGCGAATCGAGGAAGTTAAGACGTTAAAAGCGCCATTGGTATTATGCTGTGCATCCGGTGGCCGCAGTTCTACGGGCACTCATCTGTTAAAGCAACAGGGTGTTGCCTGTCACGATGCCGGTTCATGGCTAAACGTGAATTATTTGCAAAACAAATCTGTTCAGAAAGTAGCATGATGGAATTATTGAAAAATCTGCTAGGGCTGGGCCCGAAGGTAGATTATACAGCATTGGTAAAGAAAGGCGCAGTGGTGGTGGATGTTCGTTCAAAAGGCGAATATGCAGGTGGTCATATCCGCGGATCAGTAAACATACCAGTTGATCAGTTAAACAATAACACCAGTCGTTTTTCAGACAAGAATAAAGTGATCATCACCTGTTGTGCTTCAGGCAATCGAAGTGGAATGGCAAAGAGAATATTGGCATCGAAGGGTTATACAAACGTGTATAATGGAGGGGGCTGGATGAGTCTTCAAAATAAACTTTAAGTAATATGGACGCACATTTTTATACTATTCAGATAGAGTGGAACAAAGACCGTAAGGGTATTATGTGTTCACCTGAACTGACTGCTCTTAGCCAGGGTGCAGGCTGTATTGAAGTCGCAACACCACCTGAATTCCCGAAAGGAATACCTGGCATATGGTCGCCTGAGCATTTGTTTACGGCTGCGGTAAGCAGTTGTCTAATGACTACCTTTCTAGCCATTGCCGAAAATTCCAAATTGGAATTCAAAGCATTTCATTGCGATTCTAAAGGTAAACTCGATCAGGTAGATGGAAAATTCCAGATGACAGAAGTGATACTGGATACCACCGTAACGATCATGGATGAAAAAGATCGTGAAAGGGCCGAGCGTGTCCTTGTGAAAGCAGAAGCTGCTTGCCTGATCTCTAATTCCATAAAGTCGAAAGTAACGCTCATACCTCATATTGTCGTGGCCGCAATCGAACAACCGGTGATTTAATATGGCAAAGGATTCATTTTCAGAATTGATAAAAGGTGAAACACCTGTATTGGTAGACTTTTCTGCCGAATGGTGCGGTCCATGCAAAATGATGAAACCGATTCTGGAAGACCTGAAATCGAAAGTGGGTGACAAGGCTAAGATTGTCAAAATTGATGTAGATAAAAATCCCGGCATCGCTCAGGCATTCCGGGTTCAGGGCGTGCCTACGTTAATCATTTTTAAAAATGGCGAAGCCAAATGGCGGCAGTCGGGTGTTGTGCAGTCGGAGTTTCTAAAACGACAGATCGAGCAATTGCTTTGATCTAAAGACCTTTCATCCAAAACCAAGGACGAAATTTTGTCGGTATAATAACATTTCAGCGAAGTTTTCGTTTTTCATGGAGTTACGAGGATTTTAAATTTCTACTTTTGGGTTAAAATAGATTTCAAAAGCAAAATCCATCGAAATATTCCAATTTTAAACAAAACAAATACTATGAAGAAACAAGTAAGCATGATGTTCACTGTACTGGCTCTGATACTTTCAATGGGAGCCCTTGCACAAGAAAAGAAACCGGCTAGTCCTCCAGCCAAAGCGGAAGGTACAATTGATGGAATAAAAGTAACTATCGATTACGCCCAACCATCCGCTAAAGGACGCAAAATCATAGGTGACCTGGTTCCTTACGGAAAAGTGTGGCGCACAGGTGCCAACGCAGTTACCTCCATTGAATTTAGCGCTGATGTAAAAGTAGAAGGTAAATCATTATCAAAAGGTAAATATGGTTTATTTACAATTCCTGGAGAAAAGGAATGGGTTATCGTATTCAGCAAGCAAGCTTCTGGAAGTCCTTTTGACTATTCTGATAAGCAAGATGCGTTGAGAGTAACTGCGAAGCCTGGTAAAGCTGCGGCCTTTGTTGAAATGTTTACTATTGCTGTTGAGAAAAATAACGTGGTATTAAGTTGGGAGAACACCTCCGTGCCCGTTAAAGTATCAAAATAATATTCGAAGTGTACTATCTAAAAAGAGGCCGACTCAAAAATCTGGGGTGGTCTTTTTTTTGTTTTTGAGGAGCTAGCACTGCCTTTGAGCATAAAGCGTTTGAAGTTTTTGTTGTGCTTGAGGTTGGCCAATCCGAGTTCGATATCGGGCAGCTCTTCGTTTGCGATAGGCTATTCCTCTTTCACTTTTCAATCTTACGTTGGCTTGGTGCTTCAGTTTTTGCAAGCAGTGCTTGATATCCTCTTTTTTATTTTCATTAAATGAAGTAGCTTGTTGCAGTACAACATGCCATGCAAGTATTAGGAAGATCGGACCGCGTTGATTTACCAGAACTTGGGCTCTCTGATATTCATGCAAAAATTGATACAGGTGCCTATAATGGAAGCCTTCATTGCTCTTCGGCAGAAGTAGTGAATGGCAAACTTGAATTTGTTTTGCTGGATGAAGAACATCCGGAGTTTACCGGAATGAAGTTCACATTTAAAAAATTTGAGAAGCGAGAAATCAAGAATTCCTTTGGTGAAGCGGAGATGCGATTTGTGATTAAGACGAAAATAAAAATATACGACTATGTGATTAAAGCCGAATTTTCTCTGAGCAACCGTGGAAATTTAAAGTTCCCGGTATTACTAGGTCGCAAGACATTGCGAAACAGGTTTTTAATTGATGTAACTAAAAAAGATTTGTCATACCAAACTAAAATAGAAGGCGTATGAACATCGCCATACTTTCACGCGACCCAAAACTATATTCTACAAGGCGACTCAAAGAGGCTGGAGAAAAAAGAGGACACAAAGTGGAAATCATTGACCACATGAAGTGTGTGCTGTTGATTGAAAAGAAGAACCCGATGGTTTGGTATAACGGAAGGAAGCTCGACTATTTTGATGCTGTCATTCCACGCATTGGCGCATCCGTTACTTTTTATGGTGCTGCCGTTGTTCGACAGTTTGAAATGATGAAGGTATTCACTGCGGTAGAGTCACAGGCTCTCATTCGTTCACGTGATAAGCTCAGGTCCTTGCAGATTTTATCAAGGGCCGGGCTCGGTTTACCCAAAACCATTTTCATGGATTACACAAAAGATACGGAAGGAATCATTGAAGCGGTAGGCGGTGCACCGGTGGTGATAAAGTTATTGGAAGGAACGCAGGGACTTGGTGTTGTACTTGCTGAAAATAAAAAAGCAGCACAATCAGTAATTGAAGCATTTCACGGAGTGAAAACCCGAATCATTGTTCAGGAATTTATAAAAGAATCAAAGGGTGCCGACATTCGTGCCTTTGTGGTAAATGGAGAAGTGGTTGGCTCCATGCGAAGACAAGCCACTCGCGAAGGTGAGTTTAGATCAAACTTGCATCGGGGTGGTGTGGCTACCCTGGTGAAACTGGATCGCCATCAAAAACACGCAGCCATTGAAGCGGCAAAGAAAATGGGCTTAGGCGTGGCCGGTGTTGACATGCTGGCTTCAAAAAGAGGACCACTCATTATCGAAGTAAACTCTTCGCCCGGACTGGAAGGAATTGAAGGCGCGACCAAAGTAGACATTGCAGGAAAGATCTATCAGTACCTTGAAAAGTATGCGGGCAAAAATAAAATTCAAAAAGATAAAGTAAACGCTTAGGCTGAATACCCGCTTCTGGATATACGCAATTCAGAATCCGATATTCAGTAAACCATCATCCATTGCTATGAAAGAAGTTATCATCGGTGATCATCACCTCAGGCCGGGAGAATTTAAGGAGATCATTATCAACATTGCCCGACTTCCGTCACGCACGCAAATTGATACTCCCATTTATGCGTACCGCGGACTGGAAGATGGTCCGGTACTGGCGCTCACAGCGGGAATGCATGGTGACGAAATAAATGGCATGGAGATCGTTCGCAGAATTTTAGATGTAGGTCACAACCGGGTAAAACGAGGAACGGTTATTTGTATGCCCATCATAAACATCTATGGGTTTCTGAACTATTCACGCGAAGTGCCTGATGGCAAAGATGTAAATCGTTCTTTCCCTGGCAGCAAAAATGGTTCACTCGCTTCGCGGGTAGCGTATCACCTTACTCATGATGTAATCCCTTATATTGATTATGGTATAGACTTTCATACCGGAGGAGCGATGCGCACGAATTATCCCCAAATACGCTGTGTAATGGCCGAGGAAAAAAATGTTGAATTGGCAAGTGCCTTTCATGCTCCCTTCACCATCGATTCCCCTTTCCGACCTCATTCTATCAGGCAAACGGCTGCCAGGCATGGGAAAAATATTATCGTTTATGAAGGTGGCGAATCGTTGCGCTTCGATCAGCAAGCCATTGAAGAAGGTGTGAACGGAACGCTTCGACTAATGAAACATCTGAAAATGATTGATTGGGCTCCGGATCCAAAACAAGAAAATAAAATAATCTGGAACTCCACCTGGGCACGCGCACGTCATGCTGGCTTGTTTCAGTCAGCCATCAACTGCGGAGATCTTGTGCATAAGAATCAAATCGTGGGCACAATCACCGATCCCTTTGGTGAATTTAAGGAGCAGGTAAAGTCTCCTTCCACCGGCTACGTAGTTGGACTCAATAATCATCCTGTAGTAAACGTAGGTGATGCCTTACTGCACATTGGCATGGATAACTTCTGTAAGATTGATGGAGGCGGTGATGATTAATTTCGTTATACTAAAATATCTGTACTAATCTATCTCACCTATTTAGAATCAAGTAGCCGGCTTCTGTTTAAAAATCAGGGCAAGGAATCATTAACTTATCCTTCGGTGGCTTGCGCGGATTGCGGGTAGACCAGGAGTACACCATACTAAATTCGTGGGCGCCACCACTGCCGGGACCTAACTTGGAGATAGTGTAATCGTAGCTGTATCCAATGTTCAAAATATCTTTAGCACCTTTTTTTGTAAAACCAATCAACATTACAATCGATTCATTATTGGTAAAGCCATTCACTTTTTTAAATGGCACCCCCCGATACCAGGTTCCAATGATGATCGGTTCAAAGGTGAAATAAAATCCCAGATCCATCTGATCAAATTCGCCCTGATGCCTATACTGAAGTGCCGGAGCTACGCTGCGTTCTTGCGCTTTTCTATAAAATCCATCACCCATTTCACCAGGTGTAAAATAAAATTTCAACCCGGCATGTGCCGATAACTTCATAGGAAGTTTACTTTCCTCGCCAATCAAAGATTGATTGGGTTGAGTGACATGATGAGCTGCTAATCCCAACCAGGCGCGCTTGCTGTATAATAAGCCTCCAAAAGAGAGATCAGGAAAAAATTTGGACTGACCGGTATTGAGTGCTTCAGCGGAAGTAGGACTAATGATATCACCAGTTAAGGGATCAAACTGATCACCAAAGGTGAGCCTATCAAAGTTGATGGAGCGATTATAGATAGCGGCCTGAAAACCAGGGCGAAAGGAAAGGCCCTTCACAATTTGAAGATCGTATGAGTACTGAAAAGCCAGGCTCATAGACTGAAGCCCCTGAATTCCTTCACGGTCGCGTGTGAGCAACACTCCTATTCCGCTGTTTTTATCTTCAATGTATGTATCATAAAAAGCAGCGATGGTGTTGAAGTTGGCATCTATGGCGGGCCATTGGTTGCGGTAATTCATTCCCACCCTATTCTGACCGGTAGAACCGGCAAAGGCGGGGTTAAGATAAAGAGGAGCCGCATAAAATTGGGAATACTGCGGATCCTGAGCAGTTACCGAACCCGTTCCTATGAGGATACATACACAGCAAAAAAGAGCAATCTTATGCATTCAAAAGTATTTAAGCAGTGCGCAATCAAAGCAAATTAAATTCTTTAATAACATTAAAAAAAACATTTAACGACAAATAGCATTGATTCGTCTCTCTGACAAACGATAAATTCAATCAAAATATATACTTTAGTGTGATTGGGACGTTTTAAATTTTGAGATGAAATGGCCCGGCAACTGAAAGATTAAAATTACCATCTCGTAGTACCTTAAAAAAAGACAGGAAGTCAATGAAAATAAAAGCAAAAAAGAAGCAGACGATATGAAGGGGAAGCAAATTGTAAAAATATTCTATTCGATAATAGTATTCTTTTTGTTTAGTCCATTGGTCTGTTCAGGTCAGGATCTTAAACAACATAATTGGTATTTCGGTAACTCCACACAGGCGATCCGTTTTAACAGGGGAACCAACGCGGCACAGTCCATAAACAATCAGGCTCTTCCTTTCAACAAGGGAGGTGCGGCAGTAGCCACCGATCCGGCCACAGCCAATTTATTATTCTATACGGATGGGGTGCAGGTGTATGATGCTAACCATCTTTTAATGCCTAATGGAAACGGTCTCAGCGGTCAGCCGGATGCCAACCAACCCGCAGCATTGGCACCTATGCCCGGCCAAACCAACAAGTATTATATTTTCACAAACCCTTCCAATTATACCACCGGAGGTTCAATCAGCAGAAGCATTGTTGACCTGGCGCAGTTTGGTAACGCAGTTTTTCCTGCACCCGCAACCGGTGTGGTAGAAGCTGCCAAGAATGTTGCCATGGCCGGATTAACCAGCCGCTCCGAGGGAATGATCGTTGTTCCACATGCCAACAGAATTGACTTCTGGCTCATCACGCATCAAAATGGATCACAGAATTATTCTGCCACATTGATTAACGCGACCGCAACATTCCCCACAACAACCACTTCGGGAATCGCGTTGCCTATTTCAGTGGCCAACTTCTCGTATTATTCTAAAACAAAAAAAATTGCTGTATCTGCACAAGATCCCAATACCGATGCACTCATTCTGAACTTCGATAACACTACCGGTGTGTTCTCGCTGGATCGTACCATTTTTAACTCGGCCACGGCCAGCACCACCAATCAATCCATTTATGATATTGAGTGGGATAGCAAAGGGCAGTATTTATATTTATCCAGACATGGAGAAACGGGTGTCGCAGCGGATGTGCTTCAATACGATTACCAGAATCCTGCCATTTCCCTTACCTCTACATTGGCTTCACCCATTTTCAGAAGTTATGGATTGCAGGTGGCCCCGGACAGCGCCATGTATCATTTATACCAGGCTGTTTCAGGTGGACCTTTCCTGATTGGCAAATTCACTAAGACTGATACCGTTGCTTCCGAAGTAATCAATACGCAATCATTATTTTCGGCTACCAATTTTAATGGAACACAATTCCCTTCGTTTACTCCCAAAGACAGCGTTGTCATTTCTGTAAACTTCATTGCGAGTGGAACGTGTCAAAACGCTCCCACTGCATTCTTCCCTACCGTTATACCCAATGCAGACAGTCTTCGATGGGACTTTGGTGATGGAAATAATTCGCGGGGCTGGAGCCCGATACATACCTATGAAAATCCAGGAAGTTTTAATGTAGGACTAACCGCATTTTATCGCGGACAAAAACAAACTACTACGTTGCCGGTAACCATTAATCCATTTGCCCTGGAATTGCAATTGGTGCAGGATACCACGGCCTGTAGTTGTGAACTTCCCTTTCCGAAAGATAAAACCGCGGCACCCTGTGCACCAACTTTTACGGTTCCATTAAAGATTCAAGGGGGCACTCCCACTTCAATTGTCTGGTCTAACGGAGATACAGGAACTACGCTCTCACCTGATTCAGTGGGATACTATTATGTGGTAGTGACGGATGCGTCCGGATGCTCTGCCTATGCAGGTGTAAACGTGAAAGAATATGGCATACAGGACGCACGGGCTAACGTGTGGTATTTTGGAAATAAGGCGGGTATAGATTTCAACCCGGTTTTTAACACGCCATCAAGTCCGGCCAAAGCACTTGATGATAGCATCATGGATGCGCCCGAAGGATGTGCAACCGTAAGTGACCGAAATGGCAAGCTGATTTTCTATACCGATGGTGACAAAGTGTTCGATAAGACCCACACGCAAATTGATGCCGGCATTGGTGGTGATCCCACCGCCTCGCAATCATCCATCATTGTGCCGGTTCCTGGTGATGAAACGTTATATTATATTTTCACCACACAGGCCATCAGTGGCACCTCATTATATGAGTTGCGCTATTCTTTGTTTGATCTAAAACTCAATTCCGGCAACGGAGCCTTGATACAAAAAAATATTTTACTGTTCGCAAAAAGTACAGAGCGTGTAACTGCAACCCCACAGTGGTTGATTGCTCATGAATACGGTAATAATACTTTCAGGTCCTACTCAATCACCCCACAAGGCATTGGTGAGCCCGTGTATTCAGAGACGGGATCGGATCACACTTTCAACGTACAGCAGCAAGGCGAGGGCTACATGAAAATGGGTCCCAACAACAATCTGGCGGTAGCACTGTCAACACCGGGTACCCGTAATCTGATTGAACTCTTTGAACTTGATAACAACAGTGGCCGTCTTGATAATTATCGTAAGATTGATCTAAAGGAATCCAATGGGCAGGTATATGGTGTAGAGTTTTCACCCGGAGGAAACAAAGTCTTCGCTACGGTAAAAGGTTCGCCAAGTCCTTCAGTGTTATTTGAATATTTCCTTGACTCATTGAATCAACCTTACTTCAAACAACGCATTCAACAGAATGGTGAGTTTGGCGCTTTGCAATTAGGTCCAGACGGACAGATTTACATGGCCATTAATGGCAGCAGCACATTAGGCACCATTCAGGCAGCCGATGACACCACCCAATTGTCAGCCTTTAATCTTAATGGTTTTAATCTCGCGGGCGGCACCAATAGCCGTTTGGGCCTTCCTAACTTCATTCAAATTCAGGGCAATGCGTTTGGTGGACCGGGATTTACTTTTACAGGAGTATGTGTGGGTGACTCAACCCGATATACAGGGACTCCAACGGATGCTTCTATTGATGAATTTCAATGGTCTTTTGGAGATGGCGCTGCCAGTACGGAGTCTTCGCCAGTACATCTGTATGCTACGGCCGGAACCTACACGGTATCCATGCGATTATTTAACCGATGCGGACTGGACACCACCATCGTGCAGCAAGTGACGATATTTAGTCCACCACCTCCACCTACCCTACCCGGTGCGATTGCTTTATGCACGGGCGCGGTAACACTCGATGCAAACAATACTAATATTCCTGACCTTACTTATTTATGGTCGAGTGGAGACACAACAAAAACGGTTACATTCAATGAACCTTCTTTTGTCTCTGTAACCAACACGGATGTGAATGGATGTTTTTCTACCGCTCAAGCTATTGTGGCTGACAATCGACCGCAAGTAGAACTCGGTGCGGATCTTACCATTTGTGAAGATAATGCTACTCCCACATTGAATGCACTAAATCCAGGAGCTACTTATCAATGGAAAGTGAATGGAGTAAATGCCAGCACCATTCAGACGCAAGCCGTAGATACCTCTACTCCGGGAGTATTTACCTATGAAGTTACTGTGACCGATCCTGTGACCACCTGCTTTGTGACAGATCAAAAAGTGTATACTATTAATGTATCTCCTTCCTTTGGTCTTACTGGTGTTAGTCCCACTTCATGCGGCACCCCAACGGGAAGCGTTACGTTACAACTTAATACTTCGGTGCCGGCAAGTGGTCCTTACTCCTACTTTATATCAGGACCGGCCAGTTTCAATCAGCAAGGTATTGATCAGGCGGCTCCTTCAACGATCCCTTTTGCGGGCAGAATAGCCGGAACGTATTCAGCCATTGTACAGGACCAGATTTCAGGATGTACGATCTCAAACTCTATTGGACTTACTGATAACGTAATAACCTCGGTTACTGAAACCGTTATCAATCCTTGCGCTGTAACCTATTCCGTTGCCGTAGTCGGAGGCGTGAGTCCATACCGGTTCACATTCACCAATACAGGAACCGGACAAGTAACAGGACCTTCACTACCATCAACTTCCCCATTTACATCTTCTGCACTTAGTGCAGGAACGTATGTTTTAGAAGTTCGCGATTTTGGAAATTGCGTGTTTACGAAAAATGTCGTTGTAACTCCTAGTCCTCCGGTGGTAATTACGATCATACCAAACGTATGTGCTATACCACCAACGATTACCGCCTCTTCCAGTGCGCCCGCCAACTTTGTATGGACAACCAATGTTGCTGGCAGTATTGTCAGTGGGGCGAACACCGCCACCATCACCGTATTGTCAGGAACAAACAATGCAACATTTACGGTAAGGGCAACTCCTACCGGAGCAGGAGCTTGTCCGGCTACACAAAGCATAACCGTTGATGTACCTGCTGCCATTGCTCCATCGTTTACACAAAGCGATGCCTGCGCTGAATCTGTTATTCTTACTGCTTCACCCTCCGGTAATTTTACTTACCGATGGTATAAAGGCGGAATATTCCAACCCTCTTTATTAGGTCAACAGATCGCACTTTCTATTGCAGAAAACGGATCATCCTATCAAGTTGAAGTAGTGAATACATTATCGGGATGCGTGGTGCGCTCATCACCACAAACGGTGCAGGTAATAGGCACCATAACTGCATCGGTAACCAGTACTCCTGCCTGTGAAGACAATAAACCATTCACACTTACTGCTGCCACCAACGCGACAGGAGTCACCTATGCCTGGTTCTTCAACGGCTCAGTTCTTAGTACCGCTACGGCAGCAACCACCGATCAAATTGAAGCAGGCACGTATCGGGTTGACATTAAAAAAAGCACCTGTCTTGCCCAGGCAGAAATTCAAATCCTCAAAGGGCCTCTTCCGGTAGGAAAACTGTTAGATCGTGTCATCATTTGTAATGATCCGGAAAATGTGGATCCTTCCACTTCAAGTGTCGATTTAGATCCGGGCGCATTTATATCGTACAATTGGTTTAAAAACCAATTAACGCTGAACTATACTGTAAGAGTGCTGAACGCTGACAGCGAGGGACTCTATGAAGTGGATATCACCAATTCATTCGGTTGTGTTTCACGAGACAAAACAGAAGTGAAAAATGAATGTCTGCCGAAAATTGCAGCGCCTAATGCATTCCGACCTACGAGCAGCCAGGCGGCCAATAAAGAATTCTCCATCTTCACATACTTCATCACCGACAACTTTCAGATTTTCATTTTCAATCGGTGGGGAGAGTTGGTATTCGAATCCACTGATCGCTACTTTAAATGGAACGGAGGCTATAATAACAACGCAGGCAAGCCTTTGCCGGGTGGAACCTACGCATATGTTGTGAAATATCAGAGCGCGTTCAGGCCTGATAAAGGTATACAGGAAAAACGCGGAGGAGTTTCATTACTCCGATAGGTAAAAAATCTTATCTTTGAAAAGGCATCTGAAAAAGATGCCTTTATTTTTTCTTATGCTTTCTGTAACTATGTACTGGGAAATCAATCTGAATTCAAATTTAAAAATATGAAATACGTCATTCTGTTTTTTAGCGCATCGCTCTTTTGTTTTTCGTTTGTCGATGCATCCGCACAACTACTCAATACTTCCCTTACGATAACCGTTCGTGACGATTTGGGAAATATTGTAAGCGGAGCAGACGTTCGATTATTTGAAACGGAAGATGATTATCTGAAAGAGAAAAATGTAGCCTTCTCGGGGATATCTGACACCAAAGGCGTGGTGAAACTGAAAAAACTGAAAGCCATCTCCTACTTTGTTATTGCACGCAAGGATGATAAAGACAATGCCGGTGGTGGAGAACGAATTGGCGCGCTTGAAGAAGGAAAATTCAACAAGGCTACCGTTATCATTCAATAGTTTTCATGAATCGCATTGATCTGGTCAATAGCCTTCGCGGCTACCAGACTTCATTCCCGGAGGAAAAAGATTTTGTAAACAGATTTCTTTCGCTCCTGTTGGATGTGCCCTGTTTTGGGCGTACTCACCTGCCCGGTCACATTACGGGTTCTGCCTGGATTGTAGATGCTAGTCGCTCGCACGTGCTGTTGGTGCATCATGCTAAATTAAATAAGTGGGTGCAACCAGGTGGGCATGCCGATGGTGATGAGAATATTCTAAGGGTCGCCTTAAAAGAAGCGGAAGAAGAAACCGGGCTGAAAAAGTTTAACATTATTGATTCTTACAAGCCCTTTGACATCGATATCCACCAAATACCAAAGCGAACTGAATTTCCGGAACACTTTCATTACGATGTAAGGTTCCTGTTAGAGGCTGATCCCAACGCGGTGATACAGGTTAGTGAAGAATCCCATGATGTGAAATGGATTAAGCTGGATGATTTGGAAAAGTACAATCAGGAAAGATCGGTACTGAGAATGAAAGAGAAATTATTTTGATCCGATCAAAAGCAAGCCGAAGGCAATTACCACCAGCCAGAACTTATACACCACAATAGCCGGGATAATCAACACTTTCAACTCCATCAACACGGCCAACAAAACCAGCAGCACGGCTACCGCTTTTAAAATAGAGCGCACTTTGTTACTCATAGGATTTCTTTTATAACGCAACATACAGCCTTTACCACATCCTGACAAATTAATTTAGCTTTGCAAGGCATGGCCGAAATAGGAAAAAACATTGAGACCGCGAAACGACTCCTTGAAATGGGTGAACTGGTTGCCATACCCACAGAAACCGTCTATGGGCTTGCCGGAAACGCATTGAATGAAAAGGCCGTTCTTGAAATTTTCAAAGTAAAAAACCGTCCGCAGTTTGACCCCTTGATTGTGCACGTGGCAAATCTTGAAAAAGCAAAAGAATTAGTAGAGGATTTTCCTGGGAAGGCGGAAAAATTAGCTACTCGTTTCTGGCCTGGTCCGTTAACCTTGCTCTTAAAAAAGAAGGTACACATCCCCGACCTGGTTACGTCCGGATTAGAAACCGTGGGTGTGCGTTGCCCTGATCACGAGTTGACCCGATCCCTCCTGCAACAATTGTCCTTTCCTCTGGCTGCGCCCAGTGCAAACCCCTTTGGATACATCAGCCCTACTCGACCGGAACATGTAAATGAACAGTTGGGCGAAAAGATCAAATACATTCTGGATGGTGGCGAATGTTTGGTCGGCATTGAGTCAACCATCGTAGGTTTCGAAAATGACTTTCCGATTGTGTACCGGCTGGGAGGTTTAAGCATTGAAAAAATAGAATTGGTGGTTGGAAAAGTAAGCGTACAGTTAAACTCTTCTTCAAATCCACAAGCCCCCGGCCAGCTAATAAGCCACTATGCCCCAAAGAAGAAAATGAAGCTGGGAAACCTTGATGAATTACTTCGCACTCATAAAACTGAACGAGTGGGCGTGCTGACTTTCCAAAAGCAACGTGACCAACTTGATAACCAGATAGTACTATCAGCATCGGGCAATCTTGAAGAGGCAGCTCAACGACTCTTTGCATCCCTTCGGGCACTCGACAAAAAAGACATTGATATTATCCTGGCAGAAGAAGTACCAAACATTGGTTTGGGAAAGGCGATTAATGACCGCCTGCGTAGGGCGGCCGCAGGCTGAATAAAATATTATCATCGGTAGTAACTTTTTAATTACGTCTTGTTAATTTACAACCAGCCTTATCAAAATAAGAGCAACTTATTTGAAATAAATCCCCTTTTGAAAAAATTCCCCTATCATGACAAAGAAAATATTGGTACTTACCGGAGGAGGAGATTGCCCCGGACTTAATGCAGTTATTCGTGGTATAGCCAAGCGTGCACGAAGAGAAAAAGACTGGGAAGTTTACGGCAGCATTGAAGCCTTCAATGGCGTGCTTAACGAACCACAAGAAATCATCCGGCTAACCAGCAATCGCACCTCTGGCATTCATATTAAGGGAGGCACAATCCTTAAAACTACGAACAAGGCAAACCCCATCAAGTTTCCAGTATTGCAGCCGGATGGATCAACTAAATTTGAAGACCGTTCTGATGAACTGATCAGAAAACTCAAAGAGTTAAACTTTGATGCCATCATCAATATTGGTGGCGATGGATCTCAAAAAATTTCCAAGACATTGTTTGAAAAAGGGATGCCCATGATCGGTGTTCCTAAAACCATTGACAATGATCTTTCTGCCACTGATTTGACATTTGGTTTTCAAACGGCTGTTCAGATTGCCACAGACAGCTTTGATAAATTAGTTACTACTGCAGAAAGTCATCATCGCGTAATGATCATGGAGGTAATGGGCCGCGATGCCGGGTGGATTGCTTTACATACTGCCATAGCAGGTGGTGCTGAGATTTGTCTTATTCCTGAAATTCCCTACCACATTGATAAGCTGGTAAAAAAAATTAATAGTAGATATAAAAAAGGAAGGGGCTTTGCCAACATTGTAATTGCTGAAGGTGCTAAACCCAAAGAAGGAACCATCACCGCAGGCAACGCTGAAAAAGGTTCTGAACATGTACGGTTAGGTGGCGTTGCTTATCAACTTTCAAAACAATTAAAAGATGCGGGCTGCCCCGCAGAGATCAGAGAGACTGTGCTGGGCCACGTGCAGCGGGGCGGCACCCCCACCGCGTTTGATCGGGTGCTGGCAACACTTTTTGGAGTAAAAGCATTTGAACTTGCCTTGGAGAAGAATTTCGGTCGGATGGTTGCCTTTAAAAATAATACGATTAGTTCGGTCACTTTGGAAGAGGCGACCCAGGAATACAACTTCTTAAAAAAAGATTCTTACCTGGTGCAAGCAGCGAAAGGACTGAGCATCAGTTTTGGCGATTAATCAGCAATCAAAAAAATGGATAAAATCGAATTCAACACGCATATTAAAGCACCCATTGAGCGGTGTTTTGATTTGGCGCGAAGTATCGATTTTCACAAAATCTCAGGGGAACCATTGAAGAAAGAATCAGTGGCTGGTTGCACTACAGGACTAATTGGTAATAACCAACATGTGCTTATGCAATCCCATCTTTGGGGTATTCGCTTCAGCACCGAGTTAAGAATCTCAAAATTCAATCCGCCTTTTTTCTTAAGTTACGAAATCGTAGGCAACACATTCCAATCCATTGTGCATGACTATTATTTTTATGATATCAGTGAAGAAACGGTGATGATTAATCATTTTTATTATAAACCCCGGTGGGGCCTGCTAGGGGAAGCTATCAACTTTCTATTCCTGCATAATTACTTAACAAAAAGTATTACCAGGCGCAATGACCTGTTGCGTGAATATGCAGAGATGGGGAAATGGAAAGATATTTTACCCTCCTCGAAATTAGAAGTATCAATCGTTTGCTGAAAAATAGGCTCGCTCGGCATCCTTCTTCCCGCTTTGATTTATTACCTTCGTCTCCACTAAAAAAGATAACCATTTTTTATGAAGACCATCAACGATATTAATTTCAAAGGAAAAAGAGCACTCATTCGTGTAGACTTTAATGTTCCTCTCGACAAAAGTTTTCAGGTAACAGACGATAACCGCATTCGTGCAACGGTGCCCACCATCCAGAAAATATTAAAAGACGGAGGCAGTTGTGTGTTGATGTCACACCTGGGCAGACCTAAAGAAGGACCTGAAGATAAATATTCATTAAAGCATACTGTGAAGACTGCAGAGCAACTGTTTGGCACACCTATTCAGTTTGCCACTGATTGCATTGGTGAAGAATCCTATGCTCAATCTGCAGCACTTAAACCTGGTGAAATATTAATTCTTGAAAATCTTCGCTTTTATAAACAAGAAGAAAAAGGTGATCTCGCCTTCTCTGAAAAATTATCAAAGCACGGTGACATTTATGTGAACGATGCATTTGGCACCGCTCACCGCGCGCACGCTTCCACCACTATTGTAGCGCAATTCTTTAAAGATAAATGTGCCGGCTTTGTAATGGCAGCCGAATTGGACAACGCAAAGAAAGTATTGGAAAATGCAGAAAGACCTTTCACCGCCATTATGGGTGGTGCTAAAATTTCTGATAAGATTTTAATTATTGAAAAACTGCTGGATAGAGTAAACCATCTGATCATTGGTGGTGGCATGGCCTACACCTTCTTTAAAGCCCTTGGCGGGAACATCGGTAATTCGTTGGTGGAAGAAGAGAAGCTGGATCTTGCCAAAGAGTTAATTCAAAAAGCAAAAGCAAAAGGTGTAGAACTTCATTTGCCGATTGACTCCATTGTCGCGGATAAGTTTGATGCCAACGCAAATACCAAAATAGCAAACAATAATTCCATTGAGCCAGGTTGGATGGGTTTGGATATTGGACCACAGGCAACGCAGGTGTTTTCCAAGGTAGTTGAAGAATCGAAAACCATTTTGTGGAACGGCCCTATGGGTGTGTTTGAGATGGAGAAATTTGAAAAAGGAACAAGAACGATTGCCGAAGCCGTTGTGCGGGCTACAGCTAATGGTGCCTTCTCGTTAATTGGTGGTGGCGACTCTGCAGCCGCTGTTGCCAAATTTGGTTTCGAAGATCAGGTGAGTTATGTGTCTACCGGTGGTGGTGCCTTGCTGGAATATTTTGAAGGCAAAGTATTGCCCGGAGTGCAGGCATTGGGATAATAATAGACTTTACCAGTCGTTAAAGTCAGGTTTGTCGCCTGACTTTTTTATTTACTTTACGTTACTATTCTCCAACTGTAACATTATGAACATGAACCTTCAATCAAACATGAAAATGAATACCCTGCTCCTATTGATTACCCTTCTGTTTTCCTGCAATGGAAATAATTCAAGCCCCGAAATAGCCATGGATATGGCAGCACCCGAAACGAAAATGGCCCAGCGCGGGGGTGAATATGAAGCGACTCTGGATGTAACTGAACAGAACCTTCCTCCTGCAGAAATCGTGGAGAGAAAAATTATCCGCAATGGCTCGCTCGACTTTCAGACGGAAGAAGTAAAAAAAACAAAACTGGAAATTGAGAAAATATGCAAAGAGTTGAACGCTTATATATCCTCTGAGAGCGAAAATAATTATGGAGACCGGTTGCAATACAATCAATCGATACGTGTACCCTCTGCTCAGTTCGATGCCCTGATAGCCCGTATTGAACCATTAGCAAAAAAAATAGAAAACAAAAACATCAACACACAGGATGTCACTGAGGAGTTCATCGATGTGGAAGCCCGATTAAAAACCAAGAAAGAATTAGAAGTCCGCTATAGAGAAATTTTAAAACAGGCGAAGACCGTTGAAGATATCATTTCCATCGAAAGCCAGATTGCCAATGTGCGTTCTGAAATTGAATCCATGGAAGGCAGGTTGAATTTTCTTAAAAGTCAGGTATCCTTCAGCACGCTTAATGTTACCTATTATGAAACTATCGGCACCGACTTTGGCTTTGCTTCAAAGTTTGTTCACTCACTCAAAGGTGGTTGGGACAATCTTCTGGTCTTTATTATTTTTATGGTTAATCTATGGCCTTTTGTGGTTGGCCTCACCGTATTAATGATATGGCTTTGGAGGAGACGAATGAAAACAAAAAAACCGAGTGCTTCCTAAGAAAAAACAGTAACAACCTTCGCACATTTTTCTGGGCATATTACTGAAAAATAGTTGGTGCTAAATGTGACCAAAGATTGAAAATCAATTAGTTGTCTGCCGTTTTTCAGAGTTTAGTGAAACGTGTTTCACTAAACTCCTCCTGTGGTTAGAATAATTTCAATTGCCGATATTCAAATCGTGAATTAACACTCAAAAATGAGTTTTTTTAGCCATTGGGCTTACCAAAAAAAAGTTGAGCAAAAAATCTCACCAACTATTTTTCAGTACATTACCTTTTTCTGCAAGAAAAAAAGCTGCTATCAAAGCAGCCTTTCATATTTAAAAATCACTCAAGATATTATCTCTTGGCAATCAAATTACTATCAAGTGTTACTGTTGTTTGTGACAACGCCTGGCCATTGAGAGATGCTCCATTTTGCAGTGTAATGCCATTCCTCGACAGAATGATTCCCTCGAAATGGGAGGTTGCGCCTAGCGTAACCTGGCCAGCCACTTGCCAAAAAATATTATTGGCCTGTGCTTCTCCCATTAGGGTAATGTTCACTGACGAACTTGTTAAAAGGTCTCCATCAATTTGAAATATCCAAACATCGTTCACGTTTCCTGAAAGAACGATATTGGTCGGGATGATAACATCGCTGGTCCATTTGTAGAGACCTGGTGTGATTGTTTTTCCCCCGATGCTTCCAGTACCCAATTCAACAAAATCCGGCATAGTGCGGCTTGCGGCATCGTTATAAGCTGTGAACATATCAGTGATAGCAGTAGCTAAATTAGCGGGTGTCTGGTTGGCCATGTCCGCAGCATATAATTTTCCCGTCACCTGACTGGAGGTTGCGTATCCGCTGGCATCAGTCACTGCCAATCCGGTTATGTAAGAAGTCACGGCAGGACTAAGACCCAAGTCACCTGTTATCACTGATGTAGCAAAGTTATTGATTGCTGTCTTGGCAAGAATTACGTAATCAATCGCAGTTCCTAAATCAATGGTTGCACGCGGTGTAATCGACCCACCGGTGGTAAAACCCGATACGTTATTAGAAGCAAAGGCTCTACCTGCTAATGTTTTAGCGCCTGTTGTTACCGTTACTACATATGACGTCAATGCCAACATGTTATCCGTTGGAGTAAATGTAGCGGTTGATCCCGAGTAGGTTACCGTACCTGGAACCATTGCAGGTCCCTGGTTAACAATTACCGTGGATGTATTAATAGTGGCCGGATCCATTGCCGTAGTGAAGGATATCTGAATTGCACTATTGCGTGGAATATTGATGCCATTATTTGCAGGGCTAGTGGTGCTTACCAATGGCGTTGCAATAAGGTTGTTGCTTGCGTCCTTCGAGCAACCACAAACAAATAAGATCAATACAATTGATAACAGTTGAATTATTTTTAGATGTATCATTTTTTTTGTCAAAAGATTATGAATGAAATAATATGTAAATATGGATGCTTTAATCAGCCCTTGCATTACACGGAGATGGGCAATAATTACATATGTCTTGCTTTTCCAGAACCAAGAAATTCTCTTTTTGCTTTCCTATCAGGTTATTTATATGAGACTTTTTACAAACAAAAAAGGCTGCAATGAAAGCAGCCTTTTTTTAATTCATGATTCAAAAACTACCACCTTACCCTAATTCTTTATATAGATATTAAAGGTGGTACCGTTGTCCACGTTACTTACCACCTCTATTTTACCTCCCTGGTTGGTAACCATTTTACTGACGATAAAAAGACCAACACCTGTTCCTTCAATTTGCGGTTGCAGTCGAGTGAATTTTGAAAATATTTCGTCCTGCTTATCTTCTTCAATG
>Ga0163149_10002631_pt1 | contig 21309 bp, 20 predicted proteins | sample OliLakLV19MP5G1_FD_148604 | JGI IMG/M metagenome (GOLD analysis project Ga0163149, IMG submission 148604) | Freshwater microbial mat bacterial communities from Lake Vanda, McMurdo Dry Valleys, Antarctica - Oligotrophic Lake LV.19.MP5.G1 | ecosystem: Environmental > Aquatic > Freshwater > Lake >...
GAGCTTGCGAGCTTGTCTCGCAACGTGACCGTGGCGCGACGAGCGCGCCACCTACCGCGGAGCCTGACGTAGCCACAGGCCTCTGCACCTGTGGGCGTGGGGTTGGACGTAGGTTGCGAGCTTGTCTCGCAACGTGACCGTGGCGCGACGAGCGCACCACCTACCGCGGAGCCTGACGTAGCCACAGGCCTTCGCACCTGTGGGCGTGGGGTTGGAAGTAGGTTGCGAGCTTGTCTCGCAACGTGACCGTGGCGCGACGAGCGCGCCACCTACCGCGGAGCCTGACGTAGCCACAGGCCTCCGCACCTGTGGACGTGGGGTTGGAAGTAGGTTGCGAGCTTGTCTCGCAACGTGACCGTGGCGCGACGAGCGCGCCACCTACCGCGGAGCCTGACGTAGCCACAGGCCTCCGCACCTGTGGGCGTGGGGCTGGAAGTAGGTTGCGAGCTTGTCTCGCAACAACGTTCAACAACTCCGCCAACAATCCCCCCAACAAGGCCGCGCCGAGGTTGACCCTTCGGCAATTGTGTTTGAAGTTGTCCTCCCATGTTTAAAATTCTCGGCAGCGATGGCAAAGAATACGGTCCCGTCACTCGCGGCAATGTGATCGAGTGGATCCGCGATGGTCGCGCCAATCTGCAAACCAAAGCCTGTCGCAGCGACGAGACCGAGTGGAAGACGCTCGGGGATTTTCCGGAATTCGTCCCGACCGGCACCGCACCGTCACTTGTGTCACTTGTCCCGCCTCCGCTGCCCCCGGCCGAAGAAGTCGCCTCCGCTACGCCTGAGATCCTCCCAGAAGCACTGCCCATCGAGGGATTGCGACGAGCAGGGCCGTGGCGGACATGCCGGGCAGTGCCTGAAATCCCGGAAGCATTGCCCCTCGCGGGATTGCGGCTGCGTTTCGCCGCCGCGTTGATTGATGGCTTCCTGCAATGGGTCTGCTGGATGCCGGCCGCGATGGCCTTATCCACCGCGCTCACCGAACAAATGACCCGGAACGAAACGCCCAGCTTCGAGACCCTCATAAACATGTCGGCCAGTGCCATACCGAAATCCCTGCCCTATCTGGCAGTACTCGCACTGGTACAAATCACCCTGCTCTGTCTGCGCAGCCAGACGGTTGGCAAAATACTCTTGCGAATCCAAATCGTCAGCGTGCGGGATAATCAGCCCGGCGGGCCCATTCGATCATTTTTATTACGTGGCCTGCCCACGTGGATCATCAAACAGATACCGCTCTTAGGCCTACTCTACTGGCTGGCCGATTCCTTCTGCATCTTCCGCGAAGACCAACGCTGCATCCACGATCTGATCGCCGGCACCAAAGTCGTGAAGCTGAAGTGACGCGTCTGCCGCGCTCAGACAAAACACGAAACGCCAGCTTCGCCTGCGGCCAGCGTTGACCCAACGCTGACGAACGCCACACTTCGCCGGCATATGTTCACCATCATCGGAGGGGACGGCAAAGAATACGGTCCAGTCACGATTGACCAAATCAACGGATGGATCGCCACTGGTCGGGCCAATCTGCAAACCAAAGCCCGGCGCGACGGCGACCCCGAGTGGAAAGCCCTCAGCGAATTCGCCGAATTCAATGGCCCACCAGCGCTCCCTTCGACTCAGCCGCAACCTTCGTCAGCAGTGACGCCGATTGTTTTCGCCCCGCGTTTCAGTCCCAATCTGGCAAGTCGCTGGTTACGGCTCGGCGCTAGACTTCTGGATGGCGTCATGGGTTGCCTCTTTATCATGCCGGGTTTCATTATTTTAATCTCGGCGGGAATATTATCCACCCCGAATCAGCCCAACATCGCATTGCTGATCGGAGGATTCGCGACTCTCGGGGGCACCTTGCTGCTGCTGCTGGCGATTCAAATCTACCTGCTCGTCACCCGCGGCCAAAGCATCGGCAAGAAATTACTCAGCATCAAAATCGTAAACTTCGAGGACGGAGCCAACCCCGGTTTCGTGAAAGTCTTTCTGCTCCGGGCCGTCGTCAATGGATTCATCGGCGTGGTCCCCTTCTACGCCCTCGCCGATAGTCTCTTCATATTTCGCGACGATCAACGCTGCCTTCACGATTTGCTCGCCAATACCGTAGTGGTAATGGCCTGACCGGATTAGAGCGGAGCGTCACTTGTTAGGGCTCTTGCCGAAAAATGCATCGAGCGCCAACTTGCCCGGTCCGAAGGCGAGCACGATCAGAGACGCCAACAGAAAAAGAAATGGCGTCGCAGTCACGAATTTATCCGGGTTGCTCGTGATAACTGAGAGCGCCTCACGTTCGGTCGTCGCATAGGCGACGATCATCGTGCCGATCAGCGGCACCGAAGCCGGCCGGGCAAAAAGCCCGAGTGCCAGCAGTGCCCCGCCGAAGCATTCCGTCGAGCCTACCATGATCGCGTTCAGCTTCGGCAGAGGAATATTCAGTGATGCAAAGTACCCGGCGGTTTTATCCAGATGCATCAACTTGCCCCAGCCGGTCTGGGCAAACGAAATCCCCCAGTACAACCGGATGACCAGCAGCAGGGGAGATTGGAGAGCGGAGGCCATCGTATCGAACTTGGTGAGGAGTGGGCGGAGTTGCATGAAGCGTGGATTAAGGATTGGTGAGCTGAAGTGAAGGTGAGAGAGAAAGTGCCTCGATTTATGCCCATAAATAATCGGCGATGTCACTTCTTTCAGCCCATCGTTTTCGCTACTCGTTATCATCCTCGTTTTCATTCTCCCGACCCAGACCCGATTCCCCGCGAATCTCGCGGATGAATGCGGATAAAGGCGAAACCCGCTATCGCTCACCGCCTCGTTCAATGCGACTCGTGCGTAAATTTCTCGTCGAGGGCGCGGAGGCGGCGGGCGAGATCGCGGGCGATGTTGAGCATCACGATCCCGTATTGGTCGGGGCGGTGCCGGTAGAGCCGGTGAAAATCCGTCCCCTTCAGCGAACAGACGACGACCTCTTCCACCGCCACCACACTGGCCGAGCGCACGACGCTCTCGACCAGACTCATCTCACCGAAAAATTGCCCGGAACCGAACTGCGCCAGCGTCACTGGAGCGGCTGAGCCCAGCCCTTTGATCACCGCTACCTGTCCTTGAGAAATAAAAAACATCCGGTTACCGGATTCACCTTCGCCGACAATCACCGCGCCGGCCGCATGCCGCTCTTCCTGGGCCATGCCGGAGAGATAGCGCAGCGCCTCACTGTCGAGGCCGGCCATCACTGAAACATGTTGCAGGAAATTTTCGATCGGTTCGTTCACGAGGAAAAGCGCGGGGTTGATTATCCCACTAATAGTATTTCGACACACCGAAGCGAATCTGGAATGAGGTTACGACAGTTTTCATAGGGTAAGGCCGACTCGCCCTGAGGGAAGATCGCGCAATCGCCTAACGCGCCGAGGGCGACGCGTCTCCAACCCGAGGCACCGACTCCAGGGGGCAATGGAGCCGCAGCGCCCTCGCTGCGGTTGCCTTGCTTCGACCGGCCAATCAGCGAGCCTCAAGAAGCAACCTCACCGCTGGCAGAACCAACCAAGTTCCATCCAAGTACGAAACCAGTCTTGAATCTTCCCGGCCAAATCTTCTCCGGATTTCTTCGTCCCCGAAAGGCCAGCGGCGAGCGCCTGCGCTAAAGTTTTCCCGCGCTGGATCGCGCGTAAAATCCGGTGCGCCGCCGGATCAAGACGCTTAAAATAAATTGTACTGTCCATGCGGTGCACGGCCACATGGGTTGGCTCCGGATTTGGCCGTGCCACTTTCCGGCTAATTGGTTTTCGCGCCGTCTTGGTCAACGCCGTGTTACTTGAGTCACTCCGGGAAAGTTCGTCGCGTTGCTTCACCGCGAGGATAAACTCATCGACGGGATAATCGAGCTGCAGGAGTTGCAAATAGGGCTGAAGGTTAAGCTTCAGTTTGGCGGGATCGGCCGCGAGCAGATCATTGAGTGTGAAGACCGGCAACGCGGCGCTGTCGAAAACTTCGATTCGCGCCCACTCAAAGCAGGCGAGGTCGTAACAAAGCGCGGTGTACGGCTGGGTCCACGACGGTTCCTCGCGAATGAAGCGGGCGAGGCGCGACGGCAAATTGCGCAAGGTGAAGGAACGCGAAGGATACTTCACCAAGTACGCCTCGATTAATTTCATGAATCTCGGCTGGCCGAGCACGGCGCGCAGACCGGGACAATCCTCGTACAAGCTATCGAGCACGCGAAACCAATACATCCGGCTGTAGATTTCGAGGCGCTCGAAGGACGTGAGCCGGTCGTTGGGTTTGGCGATTTGCGCGGCGAGTTCCGCCGTGGGTCGGCCATCCTTCCAGCGGCGCGGCATCCGGTTCGCCGCCGTCAGCGGACGCGAGATCAGCGTCCACATCGCGCGCTGCAATTCGGCGAGCGCGCGCGCGCTGTTCACTTGCTTCGGAGCGAAGCGCTTGGCCGGTCGTTTTTTGGTGCGCTGCTTCATACGCGCGGCGCGCCCAGCGGTCTCGCCCTACCCTCGGTCACCTGTGCTGCGCGGGCCTCGGCAATGTATTGTTTGGATTTGAGGGCTTCGTCGTGCACTTCGTCGAAGGAGGGAATCTTGTCGTCCCACTCGAGCAGGGTCGCGGTCACGCCACAGAGTTTCGTGGCGTGCGCGTACATTTTCCAGACGGGATCGATGGGCGCGTGGTCGTGCGTATCGAGGAGGTATTTTTCGAACTTCGTGTGCCCGGCGATGTGCATCTGTGCGACGCGCTGATGCGGGATCTGATTCAGATAGTCGTAGGGATTGAACGAGTGATTCTTCGACGACACGTAGATATTATTCACGTCGAGCAAAATGCCGCAATCAGCACGCTCCACAACTTCGGAGAGAAATTCCCACTCGCTCATCTCGGAGACGTGGTACGCGGTGTAAGAGCTGACGTTTTCGACACAGAGGGGGATTTCCAGGAAATCGCGCACGTACTTGATCTTATCTGCGGTGTGTTTCGCCGCCGCAAACGTGTACGGCATGGGCAGCAAATCGTGCGAATAGCTGCCATCGACGCTGCCCCAGCACAAGTGATCGGAAAGCCACGGGGTGTTGGTGCGCTTGACGAGATTTTTCAAGCGGCGGAGTTGACTGCGATCCGGTTTACCCGGTGAACCAAAATAGAGCGACACGCCGTGTTGGACCACCCGGTACTGCTCGAGAATTTTGTCGAGCACGGCGAGCGGGCGTCCGCCATCGACCAGGTAGTTTTCCGAGATGACCTCAAACCAATCGACGGTGGGCTTCTTCGTCAGGATGTGATCGTAGTGCGGAATGCGCAGGCCGATTCCGACGCCATAATCAGTGAAACCATTAAAACGGTTGGCGGGCATGAGGGGGGAAAAACCAGTTACGCTTTGCTGGTGGATTACTGAAGGCGAGCTTGCCGACACTCGCGGCCGGCGCAAGCACCGGCCCAACAGTTATCAGCGATCATTCGAAAATAAGAAAAATGTGCGGCGAGTAAAAAAGAAGACCGGGCAACTGCCCGGTCTCCGCGTTTTGTAATTGATGAGCCCAGTCAATCAAGTCCGGGCATCGCAAAACATTATGTGCTCTTGGGCTTCTCGTTGTGAGCGGAAGCGCAGCCACCCTTGCCCTTGCAGGAGTTCTTGCCCTTGCAACCGTTGTCGCTGCTCTTGCAACCACCCTGACCTTTGCACTCGTTCTTACCTGAGCAGTCATGGGCTTTGCCTGCGTCAGCTCCTTTGCAACCGTCTTTGCCCTTGCAGCTGTCCTTGGCTTTTTCGCCGGCAGGAGCCGTTTTGCCCGCATCATTTGTTGCGAGGGCCTTGACGGCGAAGGAACCGGCATAAAGGCCGGCAATAGCGGCGGCCATGAGGATAGTACGGGTGGATTTATTCATCTGGATTTTGTGGATTTTGGTTTCTGATTCCGCCGGTCGGCAATGTGCCCACCGGACAGAGGGAAGTGATCAATAGAAAAATTACGTGCAGGTAGGAGCGAGTGCGTCAGACTTTATTCCCGAAAAATCTACGACTGAGAAACATAACTGGATGCAAAAGACTAATACGCTTCATAAGACCCTCTTCCAGACAAATTCTGACCACGTGGGTTCCCGTCACGCAAAATTACCCGGATGCCGCACCAGTTTTCTGATTGGTTGCCTCCGCGGTCCGCCCTCTGTGATGGCGAACAGGCGACTTTTCGCAGTTAACCCCGACACAGCCGAACCGCAGAGTGTATCCATTACACGTCTGAGTGTGATGGAGCAGCCTCAGACATCCTAATCGCCGCCGGTGCGGCAAGGGCGGTCAGGAAATAAGTTGAACCCGCTAGCCCTGCGCTTGGCCCGCAAGCTTCACACCCAATTCGAGCCAAAGAATTTTTCACAGACAAAACCGGAGGTCGATCCAGAGGTCACAGAGCGAAACCATGACATCCTATCACGAAAAAACATCTCCCTCGCCACCGCAGGGCGTTAACGAGCGTAAGCGACACTCGGCAGCGTCCCGCTGAACCGCGATATTTCGGCGGCGGTAGGGCGAGGCGTCCCCGCCGAGCCGCGCCCCGTGTACGGCTCACCCGGAGGGTTCGCCCCAGAGTCCAAATCTTTCGAGACTCAGAGTCCGGCTACAAGTCGCCGGCGTTGCGCGGCGAGCGCGCCACCTACGGGAACGAGCCAGTCGAACACCTTTCGTGCCTCATCTCTGCTCGCTGACTTCTGCTCTCTTCGTCACTTAGTCTCTTCGTCTCTTTGTCTCTCGTCACTTGGTCTCTCGTCTCTGACTTACGCCGCCTGCATCATGGTCAGCGCTTCTTTCTTCACGTCTTCGATAAAGTCAACCAGTTCGCCATCGGTCTTGATATCATACTCCCGCAATATTTCCATATTCGGCGTCAGCGGAACTTTGTCGCAAAGAAATGACCGCACATATCGCCCCACATACAACGCACTGGAGAGTGACTCCCCGGGTGGCCGGTATTGCCGGCCGATGACATCCGCCACCGCTTCGGGGAAGGAGAGTTGGCGCATCAGCTCGGCACCCACGGAGGCATGATCGAAGCGGCACAGCTTGCGTTCATCGGCCACCCACTCGGTATCGAAATCCACAAAATTAATTTTATCCCGCGACCCCGCTTGGATATTCCAAAATCCATTGATCACGTACATTCCGACCAAGTGGAGCAACCCAACCATGTACGCCGTCGAACGATCACCGCCCTTCCGGCGAGTGGACAACTCCGCACCCACCGCCGCCACAATCGAACGCCGCCAAATCGCATCGGCCTGCATGCCGTAGGCTTTCAAGGGTTGCACCATCGTGGCGCTGGCGAGCACTTGGGCAAAAATCCGGGAAAGCTGCACGGTGCCCAGCCGGTTGACCGCATCGTCGATCGAACCGCACGGGGTCCGGCTGAAAAACGCCGAGTTTCCCACCGACATCACTCGCGCCGCCAACGTGGGATCGACCCGCAGATGCTCGGCCAGATCCGCCGCATCGTAATCAGCTTTGCTCAGCATGGTTTGCACTTGGCTGATCGAGCGCGACAACGGCAATGAGCCGGAGGCGAGAAAAGTTTTAACTATCGCAGACGCATCGAGTGCCATGGGAAATGCAATGTGAAGGGGTTGTTACCTTGGTAGTGAACCTTCCCTACATCGGCGCATCGCGGCCATTCTTGACCCAAATAATTACCCGCCTCCGCCAGGGTAAATCCCCTCCATCCGCCAAGGCAAAATGGGTTGAGGGTCATCTCCTTGGAGACGCGGCGCCCTCGCCGCGTGTCGGAGTCGCCACCGCGCCGAAGTCGCGCGGCTCCAGTTGCGAGGCAAGCTCGCAACCTACCACGATCCCGCTGCGATCAGGCATGTCGGGTGTTCGGCCACCGCGCCGAGGGCAGCGTGGCTCCAGTTGCGAGGCAAGCTCGCAACCTACCACGATCCCGCTTCCCTACATCGGGGCATCGCGGCCATTCTTGACCCAAATAATTACCCGCCTCCGCCAGGGTAAATCCCCTCCATCCGCCAAGGCAAAATGGGTTGAGGGTCATCTCCTTGGAGACGCGGCGCCCTCGCCGTGTGTCGGAGTCGCCACCGCGCCGAAGGCGGCGCGGCTCCAGTTGCGAGGCAAGCTCGCAACCTACCACGATCCCGCTGCGATCAGGCATGTCAGGTTGTTCGGCCATCCTCATGAGCCCATTCGCGCTTACTCAACCCGGAAGAATACGACCACATTGGACGGGGCTTCAACCACCCCGTTGACCGGCGCGATATTCACCTCAAGTGAGGCCATCAAGCTGGCGGTGGAACCGGCCGCATTGGTCGCGATCACCTGATAAATACCAACATCGGCGGCGGCGGCGCTGACGATCGTGTAGGAACTGCCGGTGGTACCGGGAATATCGTAGCCATTTTTTTGCCATCGATAGACCGGTGAGAGCGCGGCGCTCGCCAAGGCACTGAACGTGGTCGCGGCTCCGCCCACCACGGTCTGACTTTGCGGTTGAACGGAGAATACCGGCGCGTCCGGTGCGGTGTTCACCGTGAGCGAGCGCTGCAACGCGATTGTGCTGTAACGCGTGCTCTCGGTCGGCGTGAAAATCAGCGAAAGCGTCATGGTGCCGGCCGGCAGCACGATGCCACTGGCCGGATTATAGACGATGACACCCGGGATATTCGCGACGGCGTTTAGCTGCATACCGCTCAAGGCCGTGCCATTCCCAATGGCCGCCGGCTCCGGCCAACTGATCGCGGGAATTGCTTTCGCGACATTAAACGTGCGATCAATATTGATGGCGGTGTTAAAATTGGCATCGCCCGATTGACTGGCGCGAATGGTCACCACCCCCGCTCCGGTAACCGTGACGAGATTTCCGCTGAGCGTGGCCGGACCGCTCAACACCAGAAAGGAGACCGGCAAAGAGGACGGACTCGCGGTGGCCGAGACGCCAAACGTCGCGTCGCCGTAACTGCGATCAGGCAGCGCGCCGAAACTGATCGTCTGTTCTCCTTGGGCGATGGTCAGTGTACCGCTCGCCGAGCCGGAATAAGTGGCATCACTGATGGTCGCGACGACGGCGTAGCTGCCCAGATTCGTCGGCGCGGTGGCGTTGCCATTGTAGGTGAGGCCCACCGCACTCACACTGGGACTCGTCGTGGCCGTGGCCGACTTGGGCGTGCCGTCGTAGGCGGCGTTGAGTCCGCCCAACGCAACGGTCGCGCTGGCTTTGCCCACGGTGAGCGTCTGTTGCGCCGTAGCGGAATTATAGTTGGTGGAATCGACCGGCGTGAAGGTGGCGTTGAGCGTCTGCGTTCCAGCGGCCAGCACCGCACCGCTCGCGGGATTGTAGGTGAAACTTCCGCCGAGCGAACCCGCAGTGGCGTTGAGCTGCGTGCTGTCCAACGCGGTGCCGTAAGTGATGGCGGCGGGCGCGCCCCACGTGAGCGGCGGCGTGAGCTTGGTCACGGTGAGCGATTGTTGCGCGGTCGCGGCGGCATAGCTGGCGGTGTCGGTAGGCGTGAAGGTGGCGGCGAGAGTTTGCGCGCCGGCATTCAAAACCGCACCGCTCGCGGGGCTGTACACGAAAGTTCCCGGGACACTCGCCGTGGCATTGAGCTGCGTGCTGCCCAGCGCGGTGCCGTAGCTGATCGCGGCGGGCACTGACCAGGTGATAGTCGGAACCGGACTCGTAACGGAGAAACTGCGATCAACATTGGTCGCGGCGAGATAGTTGGTGTTGCCCGACTGGCTCGCGCGAATCGTCACCGTGCCCGTGGCGGTGAGCGTGAGAATATTGCTGGCGAGCGTCGCCGGTCCGCTGAGCACACTGAAGCTCACGGGCAAAGCCGACGGACTCGCCGTGGCCGAGACACTGAACGGCGCGGTGGCCGTGGTGCGATTGGCGAGCGCGGCGAAAGTGATCGTCTGGCTCGCGGGCGTGATCACGAGGGTGCCGCTGGCCGAGCCGGCGTAGCTGGCGTTGTTCACCGTGCCGACGACGGCATAGCTGCCGGCATTGATCGGCAGCGTGGCGGAACCATTGTAAGTGAAATCCATGGTCAGCACGCCCACGCTGGTCGTCGCCGTGGCCGCATGCGCCACGCCATCATACGTGGCGCTGAGACTGCCGAGCGTGACGCTCACCGTGACCTTGTTGACCGTGAGCGTTTGCTGCGCGGTCGCGCTGAAATAATTCGTGGTGTCGGTGGGCGAAAAGCTGACCGAGAGCGTTTGCGCGCCGGCGCTCAGCACCGCGCCACTCGCGGGACTGTAAGTGAAACTGCCGGCCACACTCGCGGTGGCATTCAGTTGAGTGCTGCTCAACGCCGTGCCGGCGGTGAGCGCTGCGGGATTACTCCAGGTGATCACGGGCGTCGCTTTCGCCACGGTGAAACTGCGGTCAATATTCGGCGCGGCGTAGTAACTGATATTGCCCGACTGACTGGCCCGAATGGTCACGAAACCAATGCCCGTGACCGTCACCGTACTGCCAGAGACCGTAGCGGGGCCGCTCACCACGCTGAAGGTGACGGGCAAACCGGAAGGGCTGGCCGTCGCGGAAATGGCAAACGGCGCATCGCCGTAATAGTGCGTGGGCAGCGCTGCGAAACTGATCGCCTGGTCCGCCTTCAACACCGTCAGCACAGCGGCGGCGGACGTGGCGTTGCCTGCGGCGTTGCTCACGGTCACCGACAAACTGCCGGCATCGGTCGTATCGCACGAGGCGATGGTGTACGTGGCGCTGGTCGCACCGGAGATCGCCACATTGTTTTTCAACCATTGATAGGTGAGCGTCGGCGCTCCAGCCACCGTCACCGAAAAACTGACCGGGCTGCCCGCATAAATCGATTGGCTGGCGGGATTGGTCACGACGACTGGCGCGGAACCGACCGGCTCGCTCGTGCGCACCGTGCCATTGTCACCCACGACCACAAACCGATTAGCGCCGTACGCCACGCCGCGCAGTGTACTGGCGACACTCGGAGTGCGCGTCGTCCAACTGATCCCATCGGGAGAACTGCGCACGGCGCCCTGCGCGCTGCTGTTGACGCCCACCGTCACGAATTGTCCGATGCGATAAATCACCGCGTGATAATTGGTGCCATCGCTGCTGACGGAGACTCTTTGCGTCCAACTCACGCCATCGGACGACGTCACGATGCCGTTGCCCACCGCTACAAACTGGCTGTTCCCATACGCCACGCTCGTGAAATTATTGGTCGCTCCGGCCGCGCGCACGGTCCACGTCGTCCCCTCGGGAGAAGTCAGCACCGTCCCCGCACTCCCCACGGCCACAAACTGACTGCCGCCATAAACCACGCCTTGCAAATTCTGACTGGTGCCCGAGGTGCGCACCGTCCACGCGCTACCATCGACAGAAGTTTGGATCAGCCCGCCATCGCCGACCGCGACGAATTTGCTCTGGCCAAAAACAATGCCCCGCAACGCCTGGGTCGCCGCCGTGCTCGCTGACCAAGTAATCCCATCGGTGGCGGTGGCGATTGCGCCGCCGCTCCCCACCTCGATCGCGCCCACGGCCACATACAGGCCGTTGCCCAACGCACAGCCCGTGACGTCGAGATTCAAAAGTGCCCCTGCGCTGCTCGCCGTCCAGCTCAAGCCATCTGCGGAAACCAAACTCAGCCCTCCGCCACCAGCGGGCGCGACTCCGGCCGTGCCGCCGACAAAAAGACTGTCCGCATAAATCACCTGCAAAATTGGATTCGTCGGTCCGGAGGCCAGCGCCGTCCAGGTGTCGAGTTGCGTGGTCAGCCCGGGCGCCTTGATAAAAAACCCCACTTCCGCTCCGCCGCTCACGCTCAGCACTTCATCCGCCACCGGCACGGGCGTACTGCGATTGGTGGTGGCGCCATCTCCGAGCTGCCCGGCGGTGTTCAGACCCATCGCCCAAAGCGTCCGGTCGGTTTTCAAAAAATAAGAATGACTGGCCCCCGCCGCCAACGCGCCCACCCGATCAGTCACCAACACCGGAGTTTTCTGCACCGTCGGCATGGTGCCATCGCCCAGTTGACCAAAAAGATTCTGCCCCATCGCCCAAAGCGTCCCGTCGGTTTTCAGAAAAAGACTGTGCTGATTCCCCGCCGCGATCGCCCGCACACTCCCGGTGACCACCAACTGCGTGGGCGAACCGAGATAACTGTAAGCCGGACCCACACCCAACTGGCCCGAGGCATTCCAACCCATGACCCAAATCGTGTTGTCGGTTTTGAGAAACAAACTGTGCGTTCCCCCGGCCGCAAGCGCACTCACCCCAGTCGCCACCTGCACAGGAGTCGCCTGATTGGTCGGCTTCGTGCCATCGCCCAACTGCCCGAAATTATTATAGCCCGCAGCCCAGAGCGTGCCGTTCGTTTTCAAATACAAACTGTGATTGCCGCCCGCCGCGACGGCGCTGACCCCGCTGTCAATTTGGACGGGAGTGGCGCGGTTCGTCGTACTCCCATCGCCCAGTTGGCCGTATTGGTTGAAACCCATCGCCCAAAGCGTCCCGTTGGTTTTCAAAAACAAACTGTGATTGATGCCCGCGCTCACCTTGCTGACGCTGCTGGCTACCTGAACAGGCGTCAGCCGGTTGGTCGTGGTCCCGTCGCCGAGTTGACCATAAAGATTGTAGCCCATCGCCCAGAGCGTCCCATCGGTTTTCAAATAGAGCGTGTGACTACCCTCGGTCGCACTGCCGCCGGATGCCACTTCGGCGATCCCGCTGACCACCTGAGCCGGGTTGCTGCGACTCGTGTAGGTCCCGTCAGCCAACTGGCCATTGCTATTCTGACCCATCGACCAGAGCTGCCCCCCGCTCGCCCAAAGAGCGACCGGTACAAAAATCCACGCAGCCGCCATCGCGACCTTTTGCCAGGCAAACTGTGCCTTGATCGCTTTCATGGATAATCCGGTTTATCCGAGGGGCGGACAAAAGAAGACATAGCCCGTCCCAAGCAATGCCTAGGCCACTCCCAGCGCCACCCGCGCAACTTTATGAACAACAAAAAATAGAAAATATCCCTGCCAAATATTATTCCCCATAAATTCCACCAAGAATTTATTCACAACCAACCAGGAATTTTTTTCCCCCGTCCATTTTGGTCGACCCCGGCCTCCATGGGTGGAACGCAACCTCCGGGCGCGTTTGCTCCCGTAGGTTGCAAACTCGGCTCCCCGTAAGTGGCGAGCTCGCCTCGTTCTGCTGGCCAGCAGAATAGCGCGGCCAGCGCGCGACCGACCAACCCCTCAACCCTCAGCTATCACTCAACTCTCACACTCACCCCAACACCCTCCGCCTTGTCGCTTGCCTGCACCTGACCTCTCGTTGACAAACTTTTACGCCCCCATGACGCATTTTCCCGGCCTTTCGTGTATCTCCTGAGTGAGCTGGGCAAGCAACTCGCTGGTTTGCCGCACATCCAAAAAAGCCGAAGCAACACTGCATGCCGTGAAGAACATCAAATCAATAGAGGCTGCGTTCATGCCAGGAGCGACATGGGGCTTCCCTCTACTACACGGTCTCGGGCGTTTCCCTAGACGGAATTATTCGAAGCGATAAATTTCCCGGAAAAGCAAGTGAAGGCCTACGAAGGCCTGTGGCCCCACCCGCTCACGTCCGCCAGACTTCGGCGCCGAAGTCCCAACCTTTTCGCGCGGGCTGGCGCACAATATTCTCCAACCCTTGATGATTCTTGACCCGCATTTTTGCGGCATCCCACTCGATATCACGGTTGGTGCGTTGCGCCATGACGCCCACGAGCGACATCTCGGTGAGTCGTGCGGCATAATCGAAACGGGAACCGGGCAACGGTCCTTCTTCCTTGATCGCGCGGATCCATTCTTGAAACGGCCCGCCCTTCACCCGCGGAATCGTTTTCGCCGGCAAGTTCTGTTTGAAATCATGCCACACGCTGTCGGGCAACAGGCGCGGACTGTCGGGCCGTTCCCCGGTCATCAGCGTGGTTTTGTCACCGATCATGAGCATGCCTCCCTTGGGGAACTCCACCTTGCGATCCCAATCGAGTGGTGGGGCGGGATGCTGACCGCCGTCATACCAGTGCAACGCCACCGGCGGTTTGGGGCCACGCGCCGGAAACTCAAATTTGAGGTGGGAAGATCGCGGCACGAATCCTTCGGCGATCGACTCGAGGTTCATCACCGAAACGCGCGTCGGGGCATCGAGATCAAGCGACCAGAAGGGCGCATCGAGCGTGTGGCAGGCCCAGTCGCCGAGTTCGCCGCAACCGAAATCCCACCAACCCCGCCAAGTGAGCGGCGCATACGCCTCGCTGTATTTCCGTTTCTTGGCGGGCCCGAGCCAAAGATCCCAATCAAGGGTGGCCGGCGGCTCGGAGACCGGCGCGGGAAAAGTCGCCGGGATGCCGAAATACGGGCCTTTGAAATTCGGCCCATCAAACCACGCGTGTACTTCACGCACCTCGCCGATCACGCCGGCTTCATACCATTCTTTCACGAGACGGATGCCCTCGGTCGTGTGCCCCTGATTGCCCATTTGCGTGATGACCTTGAAGTGGTGCGCCGCGCGCCGGAGCGTGCGGGCCTGCCAGATATCATGAGTCAACGGCTTTTGCACATACACGTGCTTGCCCAACTGCATGGAGAGATACGCCGCGCCAAAGTGACTGTGATCCGGAATGGAAACGATGACCGCATCGATTTCCTTCGGCATTTTTTCCAGCATCACCCGGTAATCTTTGAAGCGTTTCGCGTTCGGGAATTTCGCGAAATTCTCCGCCGCGCGTTTGTCATCCACGTCGCAGATCGCGACATAGTTTTCCCCCGCGCAACCAGCGAACGCAATATCGGCGATGCCGCCACCGCCGATGAAAGCGAGGTTCAGCTTGCGATTGGCGGTGGGGCCGGACTGGGCAATGGCGAAACGGGGCGACACAAAGAGTGCCGCAGCGGCAGCCGAAGTTTGAATAAACTGCCGACGGGAGACTGGGGGTAGGGTTGACATAGGAAAGCGAGAACCTGGGGACATAGGCAGTGGGGTGGTGCCGCCGCAATGGCGAATAGCGCGACCAACCCTCTGAAAAACGCGGCACCGCAGCCAGCACGCAGCCAGTCTCCTAGCAGACTGGCGCGATGGCGAAACTTACTCCGGACGCTTATACTCCTTGTGGCCGTCTTTCTTCATGGTGCCGATCTTGGCAATGAGTTCGACGGCGGCCTTGTTGTCGTCGGCCTTGAAATGGGCCGTGAGTTGGTCGAAAGCGGCATTCACTTCTTTCATTTTCTCCTGATAACCGGCGATGAACTTGTCGCGTTTGTCCGCCGGTTGATCACGAGCCAGATCGGGCGCGTATTTAAGATTCTCTTTCCCGGCGGCCGAAATCGTCGTCATCAATTCGAGTGAGCTGGCGTTTTTCGCCGGGTCATCCGCCTGTTTGCGCAATTTGCGCCAAGCCTTGTCGAGAATGTCCATCGACTTTTCGAGTTCGCTATCCTCGTGCTTGGGCTTACTTGGGGCGGGTTTGTCACCTTCCGCGTGAATCAGAGCGGAAGGCAGAGCAAGCAGAAGAGTGAGCAGGATAATATGGATTTTATTCATAGATGATGGTGGCGAATGCTTGAGCGGTTTATCCGGGAAAGCCAGCGCAAGAATTCCGCCACCCCTGCTGGGGCGCGGAATCAGGCTAATTCCCCCAAGACATCATGGGTGGGGCGTCTGGCTCTTGTCGGGCCGTCTTGTCCGCCGTGGTCATAGCTGGCCCGACAAATGATACCGGTTCTACCAAACCACGAACCCTGGTGAGACAACCAAAATTCCCTCGGAGCACGCTAAGCAGGAATTTTTTAAAGGGTCAGGTTGCAATTATTATAATTAAGACCTGACCTCTTCGGACTTCGGACCCTGAAGGATCTTGATGTGAGAGGGGCTTTATGCCCCGACATGGTGCCGCAAGCAAAGCCAAGCCGCTGGAGCATCAGGAAGGTTCTGAGCGCGGCAGCCCGGCCCATTTGTCAAGATTCAACATGTGACCCCTTCGGGATTGCCTTGGTTTCTTGCTTTCCCATTTCAGCTTCTATTACTTCAATCAAGCTATTAACAAAAATCTCGCGTTTCCCGCGATTAGATGGATGTGGTGCCTCTATAAGCAATGGCTTTCCTTTATCAGAAACATAAGATACTATTTCATTATTGATCGGTGCTGATCGGTCCTTGTCCCACTGGAAAATTTCACGCATAAAAGGACGACACCCAATTACAACATCGGGGTTATATTCTAGTATTTGATACTTTATAATATCTTCACCTTTTTTAAACCAGCTGTAAATCTCTCTTTGATTTGACGATGTGGACCCGACTGATTTTTTGACATTTATATATGCTATACTTCTCAAAACATCGGCCATTTCTGGATTATCACGGACATAATCCATCTCTTTCCATTTCTTAAAATTATTAAAAACTGAGTAAGTAACATAAACCATAGGATGTAATGTAGGCGAATTTCCTATTTTTCGGCTTACTCCTTTTTCTTGTAACATGGTCCATGCAAAATCAAACCAAGGTTCTCTAAGAATCCACATGATTTTACATGTAGCATTAGCGTATAGTAAAGGATTCAGAATACCATCGACTACGACAGAAATTCCTTCGTAACCGTATACTTTATTTGATTCGTCTGAGATGTTCATTTTTATTTTTGCCCCACATTGAATATGCGACTGGCTGTCGGATATTCAAAGTCATGTTTGGTTGCCGGTGAATGACTTGGAGAAAACCGACCCCCATTAAAAACGCAAGTGAATATGTTGTGGATCCTAGTCTCAGCCAGCCTGATCCCGAGGAATGAGGATGAGCTCAACTCTACCGTAAATCGGAAAATACAATTAACGCGGAGGGCGCGGAGCCTGGCGTGGTTTTACTCCGCGTCCTCCGCGCCCTCCGCGTTAAACTATCTGGTTGGGTCGGGCTGTTTCCTGATCCCCCATTCACTGGTCAGTGTTTAAAGGGTCAGGTTGCAATTATTATAATTAAGGCCTGACCCCTTCGGACTTCGCCTGAATTGAATGCGTCGGCGATTGTCCGACGCGACGACGCCTAGTCGCTGCAGGCCGACGTGATTTTCATTTGAGTCAAAATTCAAGATGTGACCCTTCGGGATTGCCCGTTAATTATAATACTTACAACCTGACCCCTTTTGAATTTATCTGGTTGGGCTGTTTGTCCGTTCTCATTTTCCGGAATCGATTCCATCTTCAATCTGCTTCAGAATCTTTGGTGGCAATGGCTGCGCACCTAAATCTTTTGCGCGCTTCGCCTTTTCCGCGGCTTCCAAATACTTGCGCTCCATCGCTAGAGAAATGCTCCATCGTCGCCATGCATTGCCGTATTTTGGATCTAGACCGACGCTCTTCGCGAATGCCTCATTCGCAGCGCGAAACGCGCCGACCCGTTCGGATGAGTGTTCTTGGGGCGTGGAGTCGGCTAAATATGAATAAGCGACGCCAAGATCTGAGTAGACCGCCGGAAGTTGGACCTCGTCCCGGCATAATTCGATAGCTTGCTTGGTATACCTCACTCCGTCGTCGAAATGGTCCGATTCGATCATCGCACGTCCAAATCCCCAATAAACTTCATAGTTCGTGTCATCGAGCAGCCACGCCTGATTAAGTCGCCGCATCGCGTAGTCCAAATTCCGCTGGGCTAGAAAACGACTGGCCTGCTCGGTCCACGCTTTGCTCGCCACTCTACGGTCACCGCCGAACCCGGACGATGCCTTCGCAATGAAATCGGCGTCAGCTTTCTTCAAAAAGTCGGGTCGAGGAATGGCGGGCTGGCCATACATGGGAAGATTATCGATGCGCGGACCGGATGGCGGAGTCGCGCATCCCGCGAGCAGCACAAAGAAAATTAAAGCGGAAACGAACGTGATTGCGCGGCTCATGAGTCTTTCTTTGCCTAACGTTAGAAGTCAGACACGAATCGCGCTGGCGCGGAATGTGCGGCTCGGGGCACATACCGTGCCAGTGCGGTTAGTTGTCTGTAGTGATTGGTTAGGCTCAGTTTTCATGGTTCTCGCATTCTCGTCGAATCATCCGAAGATTCTCTTCCGTAAGTGGATAATTAATTTCAGGATTTGCTAAAAGAAATATAGCTTTCGAGATTATGTCTCTTTCTTTTTCTTGGTAATCGACCTCGTCACGGCATTCAAAAAAGTTGGACCATTCAACCAATTCTTTTTCCGGAATTTTTCCCGCGATACGTAGATCAATGATCTCCGTGACGGCTGAAAGTGGTAGAATAAATATATCCGATGCTGATTCGAATAAGAGTAGATCTTCTAGAATGGCTTCACGAGGACGGCGTCGCCATGCGATTTCGTCGATGAGTTCAGCCTGGGTTTTCATTTTTGCCTAACGTTCAAGATATGCCAGCCATGGTCGTTGGCTCTGGCGTCTGGTTGGGCTTCTTCATAGCAGCTTCTCAAGCGCGGATTTCAGCAGGGCTCTAAACGCTTCGATACTCATGAACATCGTGCCACCCTTGAACCAGCGCAAATTCTTCATCGCCTCGCCCGGCGGCTTGTGTAAATTCTCTTTGATGTATCGCTCTATGACGCCGTATAGCTCGCGAAACCCATGAATCAAATCCGCGCTATCAAGCTGCGCAACCGCGACATCTTCGATATTCTTATCTTTCACTCGGAAGAAGACTACGCATGGTCGGCGAACGTCATCCGCAACTCCAAGTCGCTTCAAAAACTCGGCATTGAAGCGATCCACAGTCTGTCTTCTTGCTGAATGAAGATAGAAAACGCTGAGATCGCTGCCCGACAGCCGATCAAGCTCTGCAAAAACGCCCTGGTTCTTCAAAACTTGGCGGAATTTCTGATCGCCAAAGTCGTAAAAGATAAAAGCGAACGCTCGTGCGCGCTTTTGACGCAGGTGCTCATGGCAAATCGCGTCAAAACGTTCGCTGAACGACTGACTGTTATAGCCTATGCCTTTGCCCTTACCTTGTTCGTATATTGGGAACATAGATTTTTGCCCAACGTTGAATATGCGACTGGCAGTCGCATATTCAACGTCGTAGAGGGTTGAACGTTAAGGGGTAGATGAAAATCGACCCCGGTAAAAAAACGGACCTGAAGCATTTTTCGTAATGAGCCAAAAGGCAGTCGGATATTCAAAGTCATGGTTGGTTGCCGGTGAATGACTTGGAGAAAACCGACCCCCATTAAAAACGCGAGTGAATATATTGTGGATCCTAGTCTCAGCCATCCTGATCCCGAGGAATGAGGATGAGCTCAACTCTTCTGTAAATCGGAAAATACAATTAACGCGGAGGGCGCGGAGAGTGCGGAGCCTGGCGTGGTTTTACTCCGGGCAGTGTTTAAAGGGTCAGGTTGCAATTATTATAATTAAGGCCTGATCCCTTCGGACTTCGCCTGAATTGAATGCGTCGGCGATTGTCCGACTCGACTACGCCTAGTCGCTGCAGGCCGACGTGATTTTCGTTTGAGTCAAGATTCAACATGTGACCCTTCGGGATTGCCCGTTAATTATAATACTTACAACCTGACCCCTTTTGAATTTACTTGGGCATCCTTAGCTAACGTCATCAGTCAGACACGAAGGGGCGCAGCCCCGGAGTTGTCTGTAGTGATCTGGTTCGCCTCCGTGGTTTTCATTTCTTCTTTTGTGGGTTGGGAACAAGATTCGCGGCAGTGATAATCTCCAGCCAAATCTTAACCCGAGCCTCATCTTTCAACGCCGGACGGACATGATAAGCTATCATATAAACTCCATCCTTTGCTTTGATGAAACGCCGCATGCTCATCTCCTGAGCCGCAAGCGATGTGTAAGTCACCAAAATCGATCCATCCTCTTTCTGCTCTTCTTTGATTTCGATCTTGGGATCTGCGCGAAGAAGCATGGCCTTCCAATCATCGACATGCTTCCGAAGGGAGACCTTCGTGAAGGCGATCTGCTGTGCGACCATCTCCTTCCATGAATCGATCTTCTGGCCCTCGGGAACGAACTCGAGAATGATTCCGGTCTTATCGCCGTCCATGAATTTGGGCATCCACTTCTGAGGGTCCATGTTCATCGCAAACCCCATCGCCATCTCCGGCGTCGGGACATATTTGGCGTGGAGCGTCGCTACAACAGCGAGGCTCAGAAACAGGAGGCGGAGGGTTTTCATATTTTTGGCGAACGATTGAGGTCAGACACGGAGGGGCGAAGCCCCGGAGTTGTCTGTGCCGACTGGATGGGCCTCCACCCACTTGCGGAAAAAGTCTTTGAACTCGTCGCGCTCTGCTTGGGACCACTTCGTGACTTGCACCCCGACCGCGATGCCGCCATCTTTCTTCAGGATGCTGAGCCAGTAAGTGGTGCCGATGCGGCTGACCGCGAAGCTGAGAGAAAGCAGCGCGCTCAATACGAAGAAGTATCCAATGTAGTGCCACGGTGAAGGGAGCAGCCCAAAGGAGAACACGGAAAGCGTGACAAACACCCCTGCTCGGATGAGGGGCGATGACATATTCGCAGCCACCGCATTGCCTTCGGACAGATGAGGCGACAGCGCATCGCGCATGATGACCGTCCGTGTCTTTTCAACGCCCAAACCCCACTTGTCCCACACGTATTCGATGCGGTCGGGAAAGAACTCCAGCCGGCATTGCCACTTGTGATTCTTAAAGCTGATTTCGCGCAGGGGTTTCATTCTTTCTTCGCCCATCGTTCAAGATGAGCCACGACCGTGGCTGGCGCGGCTCGTGCTGCTCGGAGCACGAGACGTGACAGCCATGGTCGTTGGCTCTGGCGCCTGGTTGGGCTCCGTTTTCATGCCCAGAATTTCCACCAAGGTGGCGCATTCATCTGAGTCTGAGAATCTCCAATCCACTCTCCAGATGTGCCGCGAACAAATTTCTTCTTGCCGACGGTGATCTCTGCGCCGGCCGAGTGGCTCACGAACTCAAGCTGATCTTCCGAAAACCAAAACGTCTCTTTCTTTTCTTCAAAGGTCACATTCAAAGCGTAGTCGTCGCTCTTCGAACCAATGACCGCCACGCTCGTGACAGACGGCGTGGTGAAACCATAGACATCGCCTTCTAGGTTCGCGAGGCCAGCAGCGGTTGCTTCGGGAGTGCGACGGACGCGGATTCTGTCTCCAAACGCAATCTTAGGCGAGTCGCTCATTCTTTGCCCAACGTTGTTTATGCGACTGGCAGTCGCATATTCAAAGTCGTAGAGGGTTGAACGTTAAGGGGTAGATGAAAATCGACCCCGGTAAAAAAACGGACCTGAAGCATTTTTCGTAATGAGCCAAAAGGCAGTCGGATATTCAA
>Ga0163149_10002638_pt1 | contig 21274 bp, 20 predicted proteins | sample OliLakLV19MP5G1_FD_148604 | JGI IMG/M metagenome (GOLD analysis project Ga0163149, IMG submission 148604) | Freshwater microbial mat bacterial communities from Lake Vanda, McMurdo Dry Valleys, Antarctica - Oligotrophic Lake LV.19.MP5.G1 | ecosystem: Environmental > Aquatic > Freshwater > Lake >...
TTTTACTTGATTTCATTCTGCAAATAGAAATAAAATAATTCCATAATTTAAATGCTTAGATACGATTTTATTAGATTGTTTTTAACATTCTATTTTTAGAACTCCCCTAATATATTATTACCAATCAAACAACCTTTCTGAGCTTAAAACAATGCAAACGTACCAATTCACTACAAAAGCAAAATTTATTAATGATGGTTTTAGGTTATGGGGACATTTGTTTTTGTATGACTTTGAAGAATTAAAAAATGCTTTACTTGATGTTGGCTTTAAGGAAGTATATTTATGCGATTATCGAACTTCTATATATAAAGAGCTCTGTGGTTTAGAGAGCCGGCCATATTATCGCGATCTTATTATTGAAGCAAAAAAATAAGAAAAACTATACTTTATTTCGAAGAAAAATTGTCCTAAGTAAAGATTTGCTATTGGGACATTGTTTCCTGAACTTTTCTTATGCTTCTGCTGAATTATTTTCTTTGGAAATTTCTCTAAAAGCGGTTAAAATCTTGGATCCGTAAAGGATAAATCTACGAGAATTAAGATTATTTTTCCTTAAAGAAGCATTAAATCAAGCACTCGACTTAGCCTAATTTTACTTAGATTCGCTAATTGTTTATGCTATTATGCGCGGTAAAGTGAAAATTATTGCTGAAGCAGGAGTTAACCACAATGGCATTCTGAGAAACGCCATGAGGTTGATTGAAATTGCAGCGTTTGCAGGGGCCGATTTTGTAAAGTTTCAAACCTTCAATACAAATGAATTGGTGACTGAAGCTGCTGGAATAGCAAAGTACCAGGAACCAAACAATGGAAAAATAACACGTCAGCAAGAGATGCTCAGGAGTCTTGAACTGAGTGAGAATGATCACTACGAATTGATTAAGCATTGTAAAAAAAATGATATTGGATTTTTATCCACTGCATTTGACATACCCAGCCTGCGTTTTCTAAATAAGCTTGATCTTGAATTATTCAAAATTCCATCAGGTGAAATAACTAATTTGCCTTATTTAAAAATGATTGCTGGTTTTGGAAAACCAATTATATTATCAACCGGCATGTCTACTATGGATGAAATTGACGCTGCAGTCAATACATTAATAAAAAATGGAATAAATAAAAGAGATATAACAATATTACACTGCAATACAGAATACCCAACTCCTTTTAATGATGTTAATTTATTGGCAATGACTTCCATAAAAAAACATTTTGATGTAAACGTTGGATACTCAGATCATACATTGGGTGTGGAAGTTCCCATTGCTGCAGTTGCTCTGGGCGCAGCTATAATTGAAAAACATTTCACAATTGATAGAAATATGTCAGGGCCAGATCATAAAGCATCTCTAGAGCCCGATGAGTTAAGGGATATGGTTAGAGTCATTCGTAATATTGAGCTGGCTTTAGGTTCAAAGGAAAAGTTAGTAACCGAATCAGAACTTAAAAATAAAATTATAGCGAGAAAGAGTATTCATATTGCAAAAAAAATATCTAAGGATCACATATTACAAGAAGAAGATTTGGTGATGAAAAGACCTGGTGATGGCATTTCTCCTATGAGGCTATATGAATTTGTTGGAAAAAAAGTAAGGATCGATTGCGATCCGAATCATAAATTGAGAGAGGAGGATATTTTGTGAGAATAATTGTTTTGACAAGTTCCAGGGCGGATTTTGGAATATATCTCCCATTATTAAAAAAAATAAAGAGCGATAAGTTCTTTAATTTAAATATTGTCGCATTCGGCACTCATCTTTCCCGAAAGTATGGCTACACATTGAATCAGATTATAGAAAATGGATTTAAGGTGTATAAAACTTTCAAAACTGTACCGGTAAATGATAAACCAGTAGATATTGCTCAATCAATTGCGTATACTTTAAAAGTTTTTTCGAATTTTTGGAAGAAAGAATTTGCAAAAACAGATTTAATTATTTGTCTTGGAGACAGGTATGAAATGTTTGCTGCTGTTTCGGCTTCTATCCCATTTAATATTACTGTTGCTCATATTCATGGAGGAGAAACTACATTAGGTGCAATTGATAATAAATTTCGAAATGCAATTACAGCAGTTAGCAATATTCATTTTACATCTACGAAAAAAAGTGCCCAACGAGTGATTGCGATTTCGGGTTCAAAAAAAAATATTTATAATGTTGGCGCCCTTAGTTTGGATAATTTGCGTGACATCAAATTGATGGGTAACAAAATATTCAAAGAAAAATATGGAGTAGATTTAAATTTTCCAACTATCCTTTTTACGTTCCATCCTGAAACGGTGGCCCCTGAAAAAAATTTAAAATATATTAGGGAGTTAGAATTGTTGTTTAAAGACCTGATCAACGAGTATCAAATTTTGGTCACATTGTCTAATACCGATACTTCAAATAAAATTATACGAAAGTTTATTTTGAATATGAGTTCATCTCATAAAAGGATTATTTCTATAGAGAGTTTAGGTACTTTGGGCTATTTTTCCTGCCTAAAAAATTGTAGCTTTATTATGGGTAATTCTTCTAGTGGAATAATTGAAGCCGCTTCATTTGGAAAATATGTGATAAATTTAGGGAACAGACAAAATGGGAGAGAAAGAAGTAAGAATGTCATCGACAGTCCTGTAGAATATGGGAAAATGAAAAAGGCCATAATAGCAATTAATGCTGATTTGAAATGGAAGGGGAAAAATGTATATGATGGCAGGGATTCAGCTTCGGCAATAATAAAGAAACTAAAGTGTACAATAATTTAGCTGATGAAAAAAGAAGTTGTGATTATTGGTTATTCGGGACACAGCTATGTGGTAATTGATGTATTTAAATCAATGGGTTTTGAAGTTATAGGATATTGTGATATAGAAGAAAAAAAGAATAATCCATATGGATTGAAATATTTTGGTAGTGAAAAAGCCATTTCAACGATAAAAAAGATAAGTAAGTACAATTGTTTTGTTGCAGTTGGTGATAATAAGCTGAGGAAAAAAATACTGTTATACTTGAAACAACAAAAATTAAAAATTGTTAATGCAATTCATCAAAGTGCAATCGTATCTGATACTGCAATTTTAGGTTGTGGCATAATGATTGGCCCTATGGCGGTTGTAAATTCATTTTCGGTTATTGGTGAGGGGGCCATCTGTAATACATCATCAGTTATTGAGCATGAGTGCGACATAGGATCCTATAGTCATATTGCTCCGGCAGCGGTTCTGTGTGGAAACATTAAAGTTGGGGAAAATTCATTTATTGGTGCCAATGCAGTTGTCAGGCAAAGTATTTTGATTGGAAAAAATGTGACGGTGGGTGCTGGGTCTGTGATCGTAAAAAACGTAAATGACAATAAACTAATTGTTGGAATTCATTAATGAATCTAATCAAACGACACACTATTCTTTTTTCAGCTACTGCAAAGGAGGCATTAAAAAGATTTAATGAACTTCAATTAAAAGAATACTTTACGCTTTTTGTTTTAAATCCATCCGGAAAACTTATTGGAACATTGTCGGATGGTGATATAAGGAGAGGACTAGTGGATGGGAAATCGATAAATGAGCAAGTGTCCGATTTTATGTATAAGGATTTTAAAAGTATTCTACATGATACAATTTCTCCCGTTGCCTTAAAAAGACTCCGTGAACAGGAATATTTTTTGATACCATGCATTGATAAAAAAGGAAATTTGACTGGTATTATTGATTTACATAAACAGCGCAATAAGCTGCCAATTGATGCGGTACTTATGGCAGGAGGTAAGGGGAAAAGACTTCTTCCTTTAACAGAAAAAGTACCAAAATCATTATTGAAAATAGGAGGCAGGCCAATAATAGAGTATAATATTTTGAATCTTCTGAAATATGGAATAGAAAATATATATGTATGCGTTAACCATTTAAAGCAACCTTTAATCAACTATCTTTCAAAGCAGGATTATTCTTCAAAAATTATTTTTGTAGAGGAGAAAAAAGAACTGGGAACTTTTGGCGCATTAAGCCTGATTAAAAAATTTACGAATAGAACTTTGTTAGTAATGAATTCAGATTTACTTACAAATGTGGATTTGGAAGATTTATACCTGGAGTACATAAATTCAAATGCTAAGTTAACAGTCGCAGCAACTAGCTATTCTGTTAATATACCTTATGCTGTTTTAAAGGATAGTAATGGCAGTATTTTGTCGTTAAAAGAAAAACCAACAGAAACGTTTATGTGCAATGCCGGAATTTATTTACTTGATAGTAAATTAGTTTCTCAGGTTCCAAATCGGCAATTTTTTAATGCAACAGACTTTATTGAAAAAAGTATCAAAAATAAGCATAAGGTGATTACATACTCGATGCTTTGTTATTGGCTGGATATTGGAAAAATGGAGGACTACAGGAAAGCCCAGGAAGATATAAAACACTTGAAGTTTTAATGGATTTGTATATTATACCGGCTCGTGGAGGCTCAAAGAGATTGCCGGGAAAAAATATTAAAAACTTAGGAGGCAAGCCATTACTATGTTATTCAATTGAATATGCAAGGAAATTTGCTGACGACTCGCAAATATATTTGACAAGCGATGATCAGGAAATTATTGCAGCTGCGAGTGAAATAGGTCTAAAAGTACCCTTTGTAAGACCTGCGCATTTGGCCACCGATGAGTCGGGCTCTAGAGAAGTTCTCCTTCATGCATTAGATCATTATGAAAATCACAATAAAAAAGTTTCAAGGATAATTTTGCTCCAACCAACGAGCCCATTTCGTAAGTTAAACCATCTTAAAGGTTGCTTGGAAATATATAACGATAGTATTGATATGGTTATGAGTGTTACTAGATCAAAAGCTAATCCTTTCTTTGACTTGTTCGAAGAAGGCAATTCTGGTTATTTATCTAAAATAAGGAAATCGGCCTTTATTAGGAGTCAGGATTGCCCGGAAACATATCAGGCTAATGGGTCTATTTATGTTATAAATCCACAATCATTAATTCGTGAACAAATATCTATTTTTGCAAAGGTTAAAAAGTATGTTATGGAAACAAAATATTCCATGGATATAGATACAATAGAGGATTGGAATTATTGTGAGTACTTACTAAAAAATGATTTGGTAGATTACGACTAGTATAGTTTAAAAGTTCGATTATTTATATGGAAGATATGCATACTCAATTTGTAAGTTATGTTCGAGAGCTTTATGGCTCCTCCGATTATATTCCATTGCATGAACCAAAGTTTGGCGGTAACGAAAAAAAATATCTTTCAGATGTAATCGATAGTACTTTTGTTTCTTCTGTAGGAAAATATGTTGATACTTTTGAAAAAAACATTGCTAACTATTGCGGCGTAAAATATGCGGTGGCAGCAGTAAATGGTACAGCGGCTTTGCATACGGCTTTGAAGATTGCTGGCGTTAAACATAGCGATGAGGTAATAACTCAACCGCTAACTTTTGTAGCCTCTGGCAACACAATATTGTATTGTGGGGCAGTTCCGGTTTTTATTGATGTTGATAAAGATACAATGGGTTTATCACCCAAAAGTCTTGAGGATTTTCTTGAAAAAAACTGCAAGGTCTCTAATGGAAACTGTTTAAATGTAAAGACAGGGCGGAGAGTTGCAGCCTGTATTCCAATGCACACTTTTGGTTTTCCTGCCCGTATAAATGAAATTTCAGAAATATGTAACAGGTTCCATGTAAAACTAATTGAAGATGCAGCAGAATCAATAGGCTCATATGTTGGAGATAAACATACTGGCAGCTTTGGTATTATGGGCGTCTTAAGCTTTAATGGAAATAAAACGATTACTTGTGGTGGTGGTGGTATTATTCTTACAAATGATGATACATTAGCCAAAAGAGCAAAACATATAACTACAACCGCTAAACGACCTCATAAATGGGAGTATTTCCATGATGAGTTAGGATACAATTACAGAATGCCAAATCTTAATGCAGCTTTGGCGTGCGCTCAATTAGAACAGCTGGATTTATTTTTAAAAAATAAAAAACAATTAGCTGATTTGTATTCTGTTTTTTTTGCAAAAACATCTACCAGCTTTATAAAAGAAATAAAGGGAACAAAAGCTAATTATTGGTTGAATACGATTCTTCTTAAAGACAAAGCAGAACGAGATATATTTTTAGAGTATACCAATAGCAATAAGGTTATGACTCGGCCGGCCTGGACATTGCTTAATAAGCTTCCTGCTTTTAAAGAAGCATTCGTAGGCAATATTGAAAATTCCTTATGGCTTGAAGAGCGATTGGTAAATATACCTAGTAGTGTAAGCTTTAAATAAAATGGGTAGTGTACGTATAATACCTAGGCTAGATATTAAAGGACCAAATTTAGTTAAGGGAATTCACCTTGAAGGGTTAAGAGCGCTTGGTAACCCAGAAGAATTTGCGAAAGCTTATTACCTTGGTGGCGCAGATGAATTAATTTACCAGGACGTGGTTGCGAGTTTATACGAGAGAAATAGTTTATTGCCATTTATTAAAAAAGTTGCAGAGAATATTTTTATTCCACTTACCGTTGGAGGAGGGATCAGGTCTTTGTCTGATATATATAATGCATTAAGATCGGGGGCGGATAAGGTAACCATAAATACTGCGGCAATAAAGAATCCGAATTTTCTTAAAGAAGCGGTGAAAGACTTTGGTTCCTCAACTATAGTTATTGCGATAGAAGCAATAAAAACTGATAAGGGTGAATATAATTGCTTTACTGATAATGGAAGAGAGTATACAGACATCGATGTATTTGATTGGGCAAGTAAAGTAGAAGATATGGGAGTTGGAGAGCTTATTGTTACTTCAATTGACAGGGAGGGAACCGGAAAAGGATTTGACTTAGAATTGATTTCCAAAATTGCTTCAAAAGTAAAAATTCCGGTAGTGGCACATGGAGGAGCTGGAAATATTGCTCACATCCGAGAGCTCATAGATAATACTGATATTTCGGGTGTTGCGATTTCTTCTATGTTACATTATTATTTGATAAAGCAAGTGACCATTAGTTCAGAGAATATTGAACAAGAAGGAAATTTTGCTTTTTTGAAAGGGGAAAGAGATAGTTTTTCCCAGGAAGTATATAGTATAGCGGAATTAAAAAAACAATTGAATACAACAAAAAATAGGATACGGATATAATGAAAGTTGCGATTATTGATTATGGGATGGGTAATATCTATAGTATTTCCCAGGCTTGTAAAAAGGTAGGAATAGACGTCGAAGCTACTTCAAGTCCGAACGATGTAGAAAGCTCGAGTGGACTTATTATTCCAGGCGTTGGTGCTTTTAAGCCCGCAATTGATAGGTTAATATCTAGCCGAATGTATGATGCAATTAAAAAAGCTATTAGTGAGGAGAAGCCTGTTTTAGGAATTTGTTTAGGTATGCAATTATTAGCTAACAGAAGCTTTGAACATGGTGAGCATGAAGGTTTGGGGGTTGTTAAAGGAGATGTTGTTAAATTTCCTAAACAAAATAATAATATAGAGATAAAAACACCCAACATCGGATGGTCACTTGTGAATAGTGCTGAAAAAAATAATTCAGAGTTATGGCCCCTGTTAAATAATAGGTATTTTTACTTCCTTCATTCGTATTACTTTCAATCTAATGAAAAAGATTTATTGAATTTTTATAGTGAGAACAATGGATTTAAATTTTGTGCGGCTTTTAACTTAAAAAGTATTTTGGCAGTTCAGTTTCATCCAGAAAAAAGTGGAGAAGCTGGGTTGGATATATTTGAATATTATAAAAGAATGATCTGATGAATATTGATACTATTTTTAAAACTCAACCAAGGCGTACCGAGAAAAAAAACACTCAGGAGAGATATAAACTCCCTACAGATGTGAGATATTGTGTTAAATGTACAATATCAAATCAGCGACCCAGAGTTACTTTTGATGAACAAGGGGTATGTTCTGCTTGTAATTATGCTGAATATAAAAAGAAGCAGGTAGATTGGAAACAAAGAGAAAATGAGTTAAAAATATTATTGGATAAGCATCGTAAGAATGATGGAAGTTATGATGTTATTGTTCCCTGCAGTGGTGGAAAAGATGCTGCATATATAGCTCATGAGTTAAAAACAAAATACGGGATGAATCCGTTGACTGTAACATGGGCGCCTCACCTGTATACCGATATTGGATTTAAAAATCTTCATGAAATGTCTCGTGTTGGTGATTTGGCCAATATTTTAATGACTCCTCCGGGTAAAGTTCATCGCTTATTAACAAGGTTATCGTTTGAAATTTTAGGAGATCCATTTCAGCCTTTCATCTATGGGCAGTCAAATTACCCAATGCATATTTCTATACAGCATAAAGTGCCATTGATAATGTATGGTGAAAATGGAGAAGTGGAATATGGTGGAGATATGAAAAATGCTTTTGTTCCAACCAGGAATTATAAAACGGATCATAAGGTGCATTACTTTTCTGGCCTTGGTCCAGAGGATCTGCTTAAGTATGGTCTTTCAGAAAAAGATATTAAAGTATATTTACCACCATCAAATGAAGATCTGGATAAACAGGACACAGAAATTCATTTTTATGGTTATTACAAAAAATGGATTCCTCAGGAAAATTATTATTACTGTGTTCAGAATACCGGATTTTCTGCGAATCCGGTACGAAGTGAGGGAACCTATTCAAAATATGCTTCGTTGGATGACAAAACAGATGGCTTTCATTATTATCTGAGTTTTATAAAATTTGGAATTGGAAGGTGTACTTCAGATACTGCGCATGAAATTCGCGATGGACACTTAACTAGGGAAGAGGGAATTGCTCTAGTGAAAAAATTCGATGGAGAATTTCCTGCAAAATACTTTAATGCTTTTCTTGAGTATTGTGGTATATCTGAAGAATATTTTTGGGAAGTTATCGATAGCTGGAGGTCTGATCATCTTTGGAAAAAAGATGAAAATGGGAAGTGGGTATTGAAGCATGCAATATTTTATTAGAACCCATAAGTATCTTTTGTTCTATTTAGTTTAATATTGGTTCTTTTGAAAAAAAAAACTTTAGTAGTACTTGATCCACATCGGACTGATCTTATAGGTCCCTTGAAGAGCATTTTTAAGTATTATGAATGTTTTTTTATTTATTTCAACACCAAGGAGCACGATATAAACTATTCTCAGAATGAGATTAGCAATAATTTATTTTGGAGCGACTACGATAGTGCTTTTGATCTGGTAAAACAAATAGCTCCAGAAAAAGTTTTTTTTTATACCCTGGAGTCATATAATCATCATGCTCTTTTAGTAGCCTGCAAGATCAATAAAATAAGAACTATTCATGTTGAACACGGCTTGCAGGATTTGAAGAATAAAGTATCGTATGAAGAGTCGATGCTTGGAACGCAGCCTACAGTAAGAAAAAAAGTGTTGAGATATGACTCAAATAGATTTTTAATAGGAACAATTATACGATCTATACTTTATCATCCCGTTATAGGAATCAATTTTATTAGGTTTTTTCTCATAAGGAGAAAACACACTATTATTGAGACTTTTTTACTGTTAAATTCTCCTTCACTTGTTCCGGATAAATTTTTAACCTTTAGTGAAGCAACCTTCGATTTTTATCGAAAAATTTATAAATTGAATGAGTCCTATCCTGTATCATTTGTTGGAATACCATACTTTGACTATTTGTCAGAAATGATAGATGAAACTGGCCTTGGAGATAATATGCTTTTTATTGATCAGCCTTTTCATGAACAGAACGCAATGGGGTGGACTATCGAAAGCAAAAAAGAACTTTTAACTGATTTGGCAAATGTTTGTAAAAAATGCAATAAGATTTTTTATTTTAAACCGCACCCTGTTACTGATATAAGGATTGTTGAATTTGTGACCAATTTAACTTGTTCTGTTATTGTTAGCAATACTCAGATAATTGACACTGTGAAGAAATGTAAGTTTATTTTGGGGTTTGATTCTACTTTGCTCGTCCCTCTTATTGCTTTAAATGAAACAATTTGTTTTTCTTTAAATAATCATCCGTATTCATCTGCGGGTAATATCTCAGAGTTTCTTACTTCATCGGGTGCGATTGATTCAATAAACAATGTTGCCGACTTCGAACATGTTTTTAAGAATTTTGAATTTTATTATGAGAAGCAAAAAAATAATAAAAAAAAATTTATCAAAAAGTGGATGAATAAGTTCGATGGTAATTCGTCAGAAAGATTTATAAACGAATTGATAAACTGTTAGCTAATCCTGAAAGGTATAAAGGTCACATCTTTTGATCGAGGTGTTTTCCTTTTTCAATATGTGAGAAATCTGAAACGTATTTGTTCAGGAATTCAATGATACTTTCTTTACTTAAATTATTGTTAAATAAATCACTGGCCTCTCTTAATATTGATATCACATTATGTGTGTGTTGTTTTTGTTCCTTTATTACACCAATGTTTGTGTATAACTCCCAATTTACTTTATCATCCTCGGTAAAAAATTCCTCATATAATTTTTCGCCAGATGTATCAGTTGAAAAAAGATAAACCGGATAATTGCTTCCATTCTTAAAATGTTTCATTTTTTGTTTTGCCTCCTCCTCACTACTACAATAGTCTATTTTTATTTTTAGTTCTTCAAAAAAGGCAAGCATTGTATTTTTAAACGGGATTAAATCTTTTTTGTCTGAAAGTCTGGGTATAAATATATTGCCACTTTCTCCCAGCAAACATGCCAGCAAGCATAATTTTCCTGCTTCTTCAGGAGAAACAAAATATCTGGATACATCTGACGGACAGGCTATCGGCTGATTTTTTTCTATACGATTGATAAAGCTATCTAAAAGGCTTCCATTAGAAAATGCTACATTTGCAAATCTGGCAGTTGTAATATTAAAATCCTTTTGGTAGGAAAATATGATATCCTCCATAATTTTTTTGGTAGCACCCATTACGCTCACAGGGTTAGTAGCTTTATCTGTTGAGACACAAAAAAAATACTCCGGCTTTTGTTTTAATAGTATTGTTAATAGTTTATTAGCATTAATAAAATTATTTTCAAACATTGCCCATGTTGAATATTCATCTTTTTCACTTCTAACATGTTTATGTGCCGCGAAATTGGCAACAATTTCAAAAGGGCCCTTTTCAAAATATATTTTTTCAAAAACAGGACTTGAAAAATTTATTGCATAAGTTTTAATTTCTGGTAAATTACTATTGTTAGAGCTTCTTAATTCCCGCACTATTTCTGCAAGATCGTTCTCGTTCGTATCTATGATATATAAGCGACTTAATTGAAACTGTACTAGTTCTTTTATAAAGTTTGATCCTATTGTACCCGCACCTCCGATTATTAATGCTGATTTATTTTTTATTCTTTTCTCAAGAATATTTTTGTTCCTTTCTACATCTTCATGAAAAAGATTTTCCTCCCGGCGAGTTATTTTTTTAATAATCGAATTTATAACGTAACTATTCATAACTTCTACAATAGATTCATGTATATTATTATTCTAAAATACATTAATAATATTAAAGAATTCCAGTTTTTTGTAAAATTGATTCCAATTAAAGGGGCTAACTAATTTGCCGAAGATATAAAATAAAGAAAAAATAGAAGTTATTGCTTCACTAATTTTAATGAGGAATTATTTTATAAAGATAAATTTTCCAGTATGAATCGTTATTTTCAAACGCTTTAATAAATTTTAAATTTAAATCCTTGTAGTTGCCAATTGGTAATGCGCATAACACAAATTCACAATTCATTTCGTATAAAAGCTTTGTATTTATTTCCAATTTTTTAATTGTACGCAGACTTTTTTTGGAGCTTAAATAATCAAATGCGAGTTCTGAAGAAAAAATATAACAGCGACTTCCCCAGCCGTCAAAATATCCCTTTAGCTCAGAATTTTTGTTCAGTTCTTTTTCTATAACTGGTCTGAATTTGTTTTTATACTCAAGAGGATAGTTGTTTTGATAACTATCAAGCGTATAAAATCCATTAAATTGTGCAATATTAGGGTATATTCCAACGCTAACAACTTTATATTCATTTTGTGGTTTCTCAATAGTGTTTTTTATTTCATTAAATAAATCATTGGCATAAAACTGTTTAAAGGTTGGGTGTCTTGTTCCTAATCCGAGCAGTATCTTTCCATTTAGTAAAACTTCGGAATTGTTTAATATAATATTTGTAAACTGAATAGAAACAAGAAGCACTAAAAGCAGTTTGTGTTTCAGGTTAGAGAGGCTAAGTGAAGAAATTGCAGTCCCCATTAGTGCGATATAAAGAAAGGGGCCCAGGTAATTAAAACGCTCTATTGTAAAGAATTTCAAAACAGAGATTTTATCTTGGAAATAAAATAATATTAGATCACATATTGCATCTGCTAAACAGCAAAATATAATTGAAAGAAAAAAATACAACGATAATTTGGATTTGTTTTTATTGATTATCCAGCTAAAAGCAAATAAGATAAGAATAGGAATTGTGGTCATTTTACCGGCTAGGCCTGTGGTTGAAAAAAGGTAGGATGTAAATTTGCTTAGGGTTTCCAACAAAGAAGGTTTAGGAGAAAGTAAAAATTTATTATATGCCTCCCGATGTGAGATAAAAGTACTACTCTTAGAAAATACAGCTTGTAGTATTGGGAATTCAACAATGCAATAAAATAGTACCAACAGAACAATGGCCATAATATACTTCTTCGGAATTTTATTAGTTTTAAAATATTTAGAAAGTCCGATTACAATAAGAAATGGTAGAAAAAAGGGCAGCGTTACAAAAAGAAAAGAAAAAAATGGAAACGTTACAATGACAATCCAATTGTACCACTTATTGTCACCATTTAGTATATTTAAGAAGGCAAACAATAGTAGTGGTTGGCCCGAAATAGAAATTCCATATTGTATATGATAATATGAGATTAAAGAAAACAATATTGAAATAATGAATGATATCTTATTGCTTTCGGGTTTTATATATTGTTGAGAAAACAGATACATTCCTGTAAACCCAATTAGGTGTACGATAAAATGATTTATTATATAGGCTGTGATGGGTGAAAATAATATGTAAATAAGAAAAGTGAGGTTAAGTCCGGAACGAAAAGCATTTCTTGGTATGCCTTCCATAATACAATCTAATCTAGTATTCGAGTAATCCAGAACCAAGTGGTTTTTGGTCAGCAGTTCAAGAAAAACGAATTCGTGGTCAAGATTATCGTTTATAACTACCATTGAATTTTCGCCAAGAAATAACCAAAAACAGTACCCCAAAATAATAGCCAGAGTACCAATAAGTAATAAATATTTATTCGATTTCGGTATAAATATCATTTTTTGAATTCTTCTTGTCATTTATATTAAGTAAAAGCAATCCAATGACTATAATGCCTAAGATAATAAGACAGGAATTTATTAGTGACATGCCTAAAGTACTGGCCCATCCAAGTACAGCCTCGTGTGAAATGAATTTCTTGTAAAGAATAACTATTCCAACAACGGTAACGAATAATATAACAACTATAAAAAGTTTAATAAAGAAAAGCAGCAATTCTTCGGAAAATTCAATTAAGGCTTTTAAGCCGAACAGTACCAAAGAATTATAATTCATTTTTGATTTTCCCTTTAATCTTTTACCTCTGTCAGAAACAATACTTTGTTTATTGAAACGTAATTTGGTTACGAATGCGGGAAAGTGAACGAATGATTGATTATTTATAATATTAAGCACATTCTTATTAATCATTGAATAATTACCAAAATTCATTACTCTGTTTGTAATTATTCTTATAATTAATTTGTAAAAAAAATAACCTAATTTGAATAAAATTCCTTCCGTTCTTGTGCCACGTACAACAAATATGATATCAAAATTTTGAATGGCAATAAGCTGAGGGATCGCAGCAGGATTGTCTTCTCCATCAGAGTCCATTATTATATATCCATCGGCCTCTATTTTTTTTGCATAAGCTAAGCCATGGGCGATTGCCTTTTGATGGCCAACATTATATGCAAGCGTAATAAGTTTTTTTGAAATATTTTCACTCTCAAAATTGAAATCTTTCAATAAGGCAAGAGTGTTGTCTTCCGAACTATCGTCAGTAATGACAACCACAAAGTTGGCCCCAATTTTTTTTACAACTAGCTCTAACTCCTTTAAAAAGAGTATTATTCCTTCTCCTTCGTTATAGCAAGGAGTTATTATAACATATTTTTTATTCATTCAAAAACAATTTATTACGTGATTCCTACGGCATCATTCTACTATATTTAAACGAATGTAAGAAAATATTGATATAGCCAATTATTTATAGCTTGCAAGAATAAGTCATTTTTATTTATGAATATTTCGAAAAATAAAGGTTCAAAGGAGGGGTTACCTATTTAAATACAAATTAGGCTACTTTATTCATTTTTAGTAAATTAGGAGATTCTAATATAACCCGTTTATGAGTTTTCTTTTAGATATTATTCGTTTTTTAAAACAACGTAAAAAATTCTGGCTTGCACCAATTATTTTGGTATTGCTACTCATTGGTGTTTTAATAGTTTTAGGTGGAAGCTCAGCTTTAGCTCCTTTCATTTATACGCTTTTCTAATCCAATTCCTAAGGGTTCCGAAATAAAAGATGAATTTCATTAAAAACACTTTTACTTTTTTATTTGGTGTCGTTGTTGCGATAGCTATTTTAGAAATATTTTTAAGGATTTATAATCCATTTCCAGCTGTAGTAAAAGGAAACAAAATTATTTTAAGGGCAAATGCCCGCAATATTATTGAAAATAATGTCAACCCTAAAATGCCATCTAAGATTTATACTTCTACAAATTCGAATGGGCTTAGGGGGAGAAATCTACCAAAAGATCCTGAAAATTATGTAAAAATAATAACGGTTGGTGGTAGTACTACTATTTGTACTCTTAATCCTGATACTGGGACTTGGTCTTATTTCACAGAACAAAATTTATTAAAGCAAAACCCTAATGTGTGGCTAAATAATGCTGGCTTAAATGGCCATAGCACTTTTGGTCATAAAATATTATTGGAGGATTATCTGATAAAACTGAAACCTCAGTGTATTATTTTTCTAATTGGCCTAAATGATATGGAGAGAGAAAAAAAAGATGTTTTTTTGTTATATGATCAAACTACATTGGAAACATTTCGTGGGAAGCTGAAAAATGCTTTATTAAATTCTGAGATAGTAGGGGTGCTTGCAAATGTATACAGGAAATGGAATACAAATGTGGATGTTATGGATAATATTTTAGACTGGAAGTTTGAGAACAGTAAGCATTTGAGTGTTAGTGAAGATGTTATGCAAAAGAATGAGCAGGATATAAAAGAAAAATTTATACCGGATTTCAAAGATAGAATAAGTGAGCTTGGGGTAATATGTAAAGAAAATAATATTGTTCCTGTCTTTATGACACAGACTCTGCCTTATGGTAATTTAATGGATCCTACTACTAAGATTAATATGGCAACGGCCCAGTTTAGTGATGGTGTTAACGGAGAATTTATTAATAGGAAATTAAATTTGTATAACAAGGCACTTATAGAAACTTGTATTGAAGATGGTTATTCCTATATCGATTTGGCATCATCATTTCCGAAGGATACAAAATATTATTATGATCCAATGCATTATACAATTGAAGGTAATAAACACGTTGCAAATTTTATTTCGGAAGAATTAATATCCCAAGGCATAATTTTAAAGAATTAAGGACGCTTTCGCCTATGAAAAGAATACTCGGCATTTCTGCATTTTATCATGATTCGGCTGCGGCATTGGTGATTGATGGAGAAGTTATTGCGGCTGCACAGGAAGAACGTTTTACTAGAAAGAAACACGATTATAGCTTTCCTATTAATGCTATAAAATTTTGCCTGGAATTTTCTGATCTTGATATTAATGAAATAGACGCAATAGTATTTTATGATAAGCCACTTTTGAAATTTGAACGTATTCTTGAAACCTATTATGTAAACGCTCCTAAAGGACTGGCTTCATTTGTTAAGGCCATGCCTGTTTGGTTGAAAGAAAAAATGTTTATTAAAAAGAATATTCTTGATGAATTATCGGCGCATTTTGCGTTGAATAAAAAAGTTAAACTTTTATTTCCTGAGCACCACTTGTCTCATGCTGCAAGTGCTTTTTATCCGTCTCCATACAGTAAATCCGCAATATTAACAATAGACGGTGTTGGTGAGTGGGCTACCGCTTCTATTTCTTTAGGAGAAAATAACAATATAACCATTTTAAAAGAGCTTCATTTTCCTAATTCTTTGGGGCTACTATATTCATCATTTACCTATTTTTTAGGATTTAAAGTAAACTCGGGTGAATACAAATTGATGGGCCTTGCACCTTATGGTATCGCTGGCTCGAAGGAGGTTGAGAATTTTATCTCAATTATAAAAAAGAACTTGATTACTATAAAAGCTGATGGCTCAATTGACTTAAATCAAAAGTATTTTAATTATTCTACCGGATTGCGAATGGTGAAAGATAAGAAATGGGAAAATCTTTTTGGCTTCAAAAAAAGACAAACGGATGAACCATTAGAACTTTATCATTGCAATTTAGGGTTGGCCATTCAGCAAATTACCGAAGAGGTAGTGCAAAAGATGGCTATCGAAGCTAAAAAATTAACGAATGCTGATTACTTATGTTTGGCAGGAGGTGTCGCTCTCAATTGTGTTTCCAATGGTAAACTACAAAAGGAAGCAATATTTAAAGAAATTTTTATTCAGCCTGCTTCCGGTGATGCAGGAGGAGCATTGGGAGCGGCTTTAGCTGCGTATCATATATACTATGGTTCTGAACGCAAAACTAGTATAGGCTTATTGGATAGTATGAAGGGGAGTTACCTTGGACCAGAAATTAAAACTGATGAAATTAAATCAGTATGCAAAAAATATATGGCAAAGGGACACTTTTATTCAAACTTTGAGGATTTGATAAAGGATGTTGCTGTCTTAATTGATAAGGGAAATATAATTGGATGGGTTCAGGGCAGAATGGAATTTGGTCCAAGAGCGCTCGGTGGCAGAAGTATAATTGCCGATCCGCGAAATTCTGAAATGCAGAAAAAACTTAATCTTAAAATAAAATATAGAGAATCATTTAGACCTTTTGCTCCATCTATACTATCTGAAGACTGTAACAAGTATTTTAAGTACGATGGAATTTCTCCGTATATGCTTTTGGTTCACGAAATAAATGATGGTATAAAAAAAGAAGTACCTCATAATTACAGCCAATTACCTATTAGAGAAAAACTGTATCATGATCGATCCGTATTGCCGGCAATTACGCATATTGATTATACAGGTCGTATACAAACTGTTCATAAAGAAACAAATAATAAATATTGGCAATTAATTAATGCCTTTAAACAGTTGACAGGTTGTAGTGCTGTTGTAAATACCAGTTTTAACGTAAGAGGAGAACCTATTGTAAATACTGCGAATGATGCGTATCGTTGTTTTATGAGAACGGATATGGATTATCTGGTTATTGAAAATTATTTGTTCAAAAAAGACGAGCAGCCTAATTGGCTTGAAAAGGATAATTGGGAAGAAGAGTTTACATTAGATTAATAATTAATTTAACTATGGAAACAATAAAGGATATTTTATCTTTTTTAAAACAACGAAAAAAAATATTTCTTATTCCTGTTATTATTATTCTTATGCTATTAGGTCTATTATTAGTGATTGGAGGAGGGTCTGCTGTTGCACCCTTTATATATACATTATTTTAATGCGAAATGGACACTAAAAAAACCAGTAACAATAATATTTATTCCGATATTCTTGTCATAGTCTTAGGCTTTACGATACTGTATCTTTTATTTTATTACAAAGTGTTTGTTATTATTGCTTTGACATTAGGAATACTTAGCATATTCTCATTAAGAATTGCTACAATAGTCTCTCATTTTTGGCGAAAGCTTGCATTTTATCTGGGTTGGGTTAATTCCAGAATTATATTAACCATTTTTTATTATTTGTTTTTGTTTCCTTTAAGTATTTTATATAGAATTTTCAGGAAAAAGAAGAAGCAAAATCTTGAGTCTGTTTTCGAAAACAGAAATCATAAGTACGAAGCAGTGGATTTGGAAAATACCTGGTAGGATGAATAAGTATAGGAAGTTTCTTGCTTATGTGATATTCTCTGTTATTTCTCTTTGTGTAATAGAACTTTTTTTCTATTCATATTATAAATTTTTTATTTCAAAGGATTTAAAGGAAAGAGTATATTATATAATTGGTGAAAGAAATAATAGAAGCTTTGACGTTAGTTGGTGTACACCATATTTATGGTCTAATTATACTTTTAATCCGCTGTCTTTAAGAGGAAGTGAATATGGCTGGAGGTATGGCAGAGGAGAAAAAAAGAAAAAATATAGAATTATTTGTCTTGGAGGATCCACTACTTTTAGTGATCCAGTTAAAACAGGAGATTTATCTTATCCAGCAATACTTGAAAAAATAATGTTAAAGGAAGGGTATGATGTAGATATTGTTAATTGTGGTCTTCCTTATTATTCTTCCGCAGAGGTTTTAGGAAATTATTTATTCAAAGGGACTTACCTAGATGCAGATGTAATTTTAATAATGACGGGACTAAATGATATTGAACCTCTCATGTCTCCAAAAGATTATAAACCAGATTATTCCCATTGGAGAGTCTACGGCGGAATTGACCGTGATAAATTATTTTTAAAAATATGGAATGCACTTCCTTCCTGGACAGTGAGAACTATTACTACCGTATTGTTGAAACCGGGACAGGGTGTTCAAAACGGATATCAACTAACAAATGTGCAGGAAAGTATTAATGCTTCAACAAGTATAGAGGAGCGATATCCGTTGGGTTTGGAACAAAACCTAATACATTTAGTTGCAACGATCAGCGCGGATAGCGCCCTTCCAGTTTTAATCACTGATAATTTTGATCCGGGACGGAAGGGCTCCCTATTTCTGCTTGGAAATGATACAAAGGGAATAAAGACAAACTGTAGCAGAGCTAAGTTGGCCTTTAACAAGAACATGGCGATTCTAGATTCCATCGCAAATCAGCTTGAGGTACCTTTAATAGACTTTAGTTCTTTTAAGCCCACTAATGATAAATATTGGATTGACCATTGCCATCTGGATGAAAATGGTACCGTAGAACAAGCTAATTTTATCTATAATAAACTTATCCAGATTCCCAGTTTTAAACAAAAATTTAATCGGGTAAAGGCATGATTTTTAAAAAGTTATTTGCGAAGGTAGATTCGTATCATTGGATTAAAAAAATAATAACAAGGTATTGTAATAGTTTGTTATGATTTCGACTTATAAAGTAACTGTCTGTTTAATGACATATAACCATGTTCGTTTTATCGAAAAGGCGATCGAAAGTGTGCTGGAGCAAAAAACAAACTATTCATGGCGGTTAATTATTGCAGACGATTTTTCTACGGATGGAACGCGTGATATATTATATAAATACCAGGAAAAGTATTCAGATATTATAACCCTTATTTTGCAGGAAAAAAATTGGGGGCCGGTAAAGAACGGAACAGAATTACTTCTGGCAGCAGATTCTCAATATGTAATTTTTTTTGAAGGAGATGATTATTGGACAAGCCCATATAAAATGCAAAAACAAATAGATTTTTTAGAATCAAATGCAGATTATTCAGGTTGTTTTCATTCCTTTTCGGTTTTAAATGAAGTTACCGGAGAAGTCAAACCAAGGAAGCATCCCATATTGATAGAAAAAGATGTGTTTACAACAACAGATTTTTTGAGGGCATGGTTTTTACAAACTTCAACATTAGCTTTTAGAAAGCACATACTGAATCATCTTCCGGATTTTTTTAGAACTTATACGAGAGATGTTACTTTAGTATTATTAACGTCGCTTCATGGAAATTTAAAATATATTGATGAAAGTATGACTATGTATCGTAATCATCAGGAAGGAATGTCGAAACAAAAGGCTGATTATCAAAAGGAACTAATTAATATTAATAAAAGAGCAGAAGCCTTGAGTCAGCTTGATACTTTTACGAATTTTAAATATCATAAGTACATTTGTTCGAATATATATGGTGCAAAATGGGTGTTTGAAATTAGGCACGCTAAAAATTTTCTGAGTCGGATTCTGATAACTTTAAGATATGTTTGGAGGTTTGATTTTTTTAATAAATGGAACGTTAAATCCAATTTACACATGCTCTTTCCTAAAATGTTTACCTTTTATAAACAAGTTAAAAGTATAGTGTAATGAAATGGAGTTATTTTGAAAAAATACGTCTTCGTAATTATCTGCCCGGCTATATAATACGACAGTTGTATAGATTAGTTCCTATTATCGTATTATCATCTCTTTTCGAAATTATTAGTTTGGGGTTATTAATTCCAGTTGTGAGAATACTAATAGCCCCAGAAATGATACAGAGCAATCGTTTTTTAAAAATCATTTGGGAATATTTTAATCTGAACGATCAAGTATTATTTGTTTTAGTTCTTCTTCTATTTGTTTTGTTAACTTTCTTTATTAAGAATGTTTGTAGTTTTTTTTTAGTAAAAAAGCAATCGGATACAATCTACAAAGTTGTTTCTGAAATGATAATTCGAAAATTCAATTCATTTTTAAATAAGCCATTCCATTCACATATAAATGATGACCCAAGCAAAGAGTTAACAGCAATAATTAGTATTCCATATTTTTATTCGGCAGGAGTTATTATGCCTATAACAGCGATATTCAGCGAAGGCATCATTATATCAATAATTTTATTTGGCATTGCAATATATAATTTAAAAATTTTATTGTCTCTGTTGCTTTTTATTGGACCCATTTTTTATTTTTACTCAGTATATTATAAAAACAGATTAAAGAATATTTCTAATCTAAGTGAAAAACATCGGACGAAATCGGATAAGATTGTTTACGAAGCTGTGGAAGGTCTTAAAGAAATTTTGATATTCAATAATAAAGAGTTTTACAAGAAAAACTTAAAAAGTCATATTGAAGGATTAAAAAAAGTAAGTGTTGATTATTATTTAATAACCCTATTTTCTCCTAAGGTTATAGAGTTGGTTTCTATACTTGCATTAGTTTCAATAATATTTTTTTCCTATTTTTTAAATTATGATCTCCTATATATATCTAATTTCCTTGTTCTTTTTGCTATCTCAATGTATCGTGTAATTCCTTCAATGAATAAAATTTTATTGAGTGTAAATAATATTAGGGCAAATGCATTTACAATAAAATATATAGT
>Ga0163149_10002646_pt1 | contig 21251 bp, 23 predicted proteins | sample OliLakLV19MP5G1_FD_148604 | JGI IMG/M metagenome (GOLD analysis project Ga0163149, IMG submission 148604) | Freshwater microbial mat bacterial communities from Lake Vanda, McMurdo Dry Valleys, Antarctica - Oligotrophic Lake LV.19.MP5.G1 | ecosystem: Environmental > Aquatic > Freshwater > Lake >...
GAGCCCATGGATTCCCAAGATAAGAATTTACATTCATCTGTTGCGTAAAAAATTCCGGCAAACGCGGCAACAGTGCTGAACCCCCAGTCAAAATAATTTTTTCAATACGTTTACCACTACCATTTGCTTGCTGCTGATACAACGAAAAAGAATACTTAATCTCATCCAGAATCGGCTTAACAAGCACAGTCAAAATCGGAGAAAGATCGCCTGTCGGAGCAAAGGCTTGCATCGATTTAATATCACGCTTCATGCTCTCGGCTTGATCCATCGGAATACCAAGCGTCTTCGCGATAGTTTGTGTGATCGCATTTCCGCCTGTTGCAATTGAACGTGTGATAAATGGAATGCCACCTTCAACAACCATAATATTTGTTCGCAATGAACCAATATCAACCACCATGATCGTTGAGCGATCTTTTCCGATCAACGCACGAATCTCGGCAAACGCCTCTGTTTCAAGTGAGATCAACTCAAGACCGGCTTGCTTGAAAATTTCTACATATTTGGAAACAAGCGTTTTTGGAGCAGCCGTTACAAGCACGCGTGTCGAAGGCTTCCCACCATCCGATCCCTTCTCTGTTTTGTCGATAACCTTGGTATCGAGCGAAACTTCTTCCAGTGGTAATGGGATTAATTTCTTCGCCTGAAGATTTACCGCTTCCTTCAACTCTTTATCATTGGTTGTCGGTACAGAAAGTATTGAAGAAAAAACAGAGGAAATCGGAAGAGCCGCAACCGCCTTCTTGGCTGTCGCTCGGCTTTTACCAACCATCTTCTTCAATAAATCCGCCGCGTTCGGAATATCGTTCAACAGAGATTTCTCGAGGCTATCTGAAGACAAGTTGGCATATGCATACGTCACAAGACGCGCACGTCCCTTCTCATTCTTCAATTCAACGAGTTTCATCCCGGCAAAACCGATATCTATACCCAAATAACTGGTCGAAACCGGTGCAGAAGAAAAAAGGCCCATATCGAGGCTAGTATAACACGATCTTTAAGCACGCCCCATCCCCTCGTCCATAGCTTTATTAGAAAGCTCATCCGCATGCCCGTTCTGCTCTCTTTTTACATGTCGAAACTTCACAGAACCAATCTGTAAAACCAATGCCCGCATACGTGCATACAAGGGCTTCGTGTTCTCATGCTTCACTTTATAGATGCCATTCGCCTGCTTTACAACCAATTCACTATCGGCAACAACCTCCGCCGAATCAGCCTTCAAGTGTTTGGCCCTCTCGAGTCCCAAAATCACCGCTTCATACTCCGCTTGATTATTTGTCTTCACGCCAAGAAACTTCGCATGCTCTTCCAAGACCTTCCCATTCTCATCCTCAATCACAACCCCTATCCCTGCTGGCCCAGGATTTCCTCGCGCGCCGCCGTCGGTTCGGATAATTAAGTGCATAGTTTAAAATCAATCAAACGACACTCTGCCGTCGTTCTCCCATTCCATTCATTAATAGAAAGATTGTACACGATGTCGATCTCACTCCCCATAAGTGCCTCAAGAATCCGTTTCCCCATCTTGAAACCAACAGCTTTCACCGCTCGCCCCGATCCGTCCGCGAGTTGCATACGCAAATGATTTCCCGTCGAACCCATTGTATCCGACGACAAAATCTTACATCGCTTGGAGAGAAAAATCGGTAGCGGATTGCCCATCCCGTGCGGTTCCATTGCTTTTACAGCCTCCGCCGTTTCCATCGCCACATTTACTAACGTCATTTCTCTATCGATAGACAAAAGCGGAAGCAATGTTTCCGCTGGTATTACGGCCGCATTCGCCAAAAGCTTCTCACGGAATTCTTCAAGCTTATCCCCGTCGTTCAAAGCAAAACCACAAGCTTGAACATGTCCTCCACTCCGGCTCAAAATCCCCTCCCCCGCCGCTTTGACTGCATTTGTAATATTATAAGTCGATATAGACCGCCCAGAACCAATCCAATGATCACCATGCTTTCCAACAGCAACAACCGGTTTACCAAAACGTTCCATATACCGTCCGGCAACCAATCCAACTAATGCCGGAGACCAATTCTCCTTCCAAAGCACAATGATATTTCCTTCCGGATTTTCACCAACAATCTCATCCGCCTCTTGCATCATCTTTTTTGTCGCATCTTGTCTTGCCTTATTTAAACCTTCAAGCTCTCTGGCGATAATTCGCGCTTCATCCATCGACTCAGAAAGTAACAACCTAAGCGCCACCGTTGCATGATCCATGCGCCCAGCCGCGTTAATACGCGGACCAATCATAAAACCAACAGTTTCAGAAGTAATCTTTCCTGGCTCTACTCCCGCTTGCTCAAACAGGGCTAAAAACCCAGGACGACGAGTTTTATTCAGCACGGTAAGCCCATACGTCTCAAGTACGCGATTCTCACCAATCAAAGGAACCATGTCCGTTACGGTTGCAATTGCAACAAGATCGAGCAACCATTTCTCACGTCCCTCCGGAATATCCAACCCTCGTTCCCGAGCACGAATCAAAAGTGCACATGCAAACTTGTAAGCGACACCCACCGCAGCCAAATGCTTAAACGGATATGATTCTTCCGGCAAACTGGGGTGAATCAAAAACCCATCAGGAACCACTTCCCCAAAGGTATGGTGATCAACCACAATCGTCTCCATTCCCATTTCCTTAGCGCTCGCAATCTCCTCAACGCACGCGATACCACAATCGACCGTAATAATAAGTGACGTACCCTGTTCTTTTAACTTTGGGACCGTATCCTTATGCAATCCATATCCCTCCTTGTCACGATGAGGAATATAATAATCGATAATCGCTTTGCTCGACATTTTTTCCGCAAGCTCTCTCAACAACGTAATCAATAGCGTCGATCCCGTAACTCCGTCCGCATCATAATCACCATGCACAGTAATACGCTCCTCCTTTTCCAAAGCCTCAAAAGTTCGCGCTACGGCTCCTTCCATCTGTTTAAACTGAAGCGCGTCATGCACATGTCCATCCCAAGAGGGCTCTAAAAATGCTTTCGCTTCAGCTTGATCACGTATACCCCGATTCCATAATAACTGCGCCACAACCGGCGTTCCGATCGCTTCTACAAATTCCGGCGGACAAGTTTCTGCCACGCTCCATCGTTTTTCCATGAAGCGACATTGTGGCAATCATGCATGCCCCAAGGAAGATAAAAAGCAAGACCCCGACCCGACAGTGCGTCGGACGGGGTCAGTTGGACTACAGGAGGTTGAATCGATTGAGCGCCCGCGCAAGCGAGTCCTCAGAGGAGAGACATTGGTCTCTGTACTGAGCGACAATCTCACGCTCAAGCGCGATGATCTCGTCGATCTGCTCATCGCTATACTGACCGAGCTGCAGCGGAACGCTGTCCCTGTCTAGTAGCTGCGACGGCTGACAAAACGACTGCTCCGTACGGAGCTCGGTTTCATACCTCACAACCCGCGAGAGCATCTCAGCGCGTCGTTCAGAATCATTCATACAGCCTCCTCATCAAGGAAGCGGCAATCGGCATTCGCCATCTCGTCGAGCTCACGCTTGGACAAGACGCCATTGAATTTGCTCGGCTTCCACCATGCAGGATACTCCCGCTCTGGTTGTAGTGGCTGCGCGCCGGGGATCAACTCGACCGGAAAAGAACCATGAGCCACGATTGCCTCCTATGAATTCAGGAATGGGCCGACAAGGAACAAGAGAGTCGCAAAGATCATGAATCCCGCGAACACCTTCATCAACTTTTGCTGCGATTTGCGTTGTAACATAATGTTTCAATTTAATCAAGACTCACTTAACCGCGTCGCAATACTTTGATAAAGGCATCCGGCGGAATCTCTACCGAACCTTTTCCATGCGCCAACATGCGTTTTTTACCCTTCTTCTGTTTCTCCAACAACTTCATTTTACGCGTGACATCACCGCCATACAAGTAACCCGTCACATCCTTGCGGAATGCAGAAATCTTCTCAGAAGCAATGATCTTTGCACCGACACACGCTTGTAATTTGATAACGAATTGTTGTCGTGGCAATTCTTCTTTCAACGTTTCAACAATCTCTTTTCCTCGACGTTGCGCCTCGCTCGTGTGCAGCAACGTCGCTAAAGCCTCTACCGGTTCTTCCGCAACCATAATCGTCAGTCTCACAATATCCGATACACGGTAATCCAAGAAATCATAGTTCATCGATGCGTATCCAGCTGTAACGCCTTTCAACTTATCATAAAAATCGACAATCACAGACGCAAGCGGCATCTCGTAGTGCAAAAGAACTCGCGTCTCTTCCAAATATTCAGTGTTCTTATAAATTCCTCGCCGATCCTGCACCAACGCCATAACATTTCCCAAATATTCCTTAGGGCACAGAATATCGACTAATGCCCATGGTTCACGCGTCTCACGAATACGCGACGGATCCGGAAAACCGCTCGGTGATTTGATAGAGACTTCGCTATCATCGGTAAGCGTAACCTCATATCCTACGGAAGGTGTCGTGATGACAACATCCATATTAAATTCACGTAACAATCGCTCTTGAACAATTTCCAAATGCAACATACCAAGTAATCCAACACGGAAACCAAAACCAAGAGCCATGGAATGTTCCGGTTCAAATGTAAGCGCGGCGTCATTCAATTTCAGCTTCAAAATTGCATCACGCATTTTCTCATATTCATTTCCTTCTTGCGGAAACACACCGGCATACACCATGGGTCGAGCCTCCTTATACCCATCCAGCGCTTCCGTTTCCGCAGCACGAACCGCACTGACAACCGTATCACCAACACGCACCGCTCCAATATCTTTCAAACCTGTCACAAGATAACCGATATCACCTGCCTCCATATGCCCACTAGAAAAATGCTGCGGGCTCATATAACCGATATCCAATGCAGACCCAACAGCGGCAGAAGCCTTAAACGCAACTCCTTCATTTTTCTTAATCGATCCATCGATACAACGGACATACGCAACAACACCCTGATAGTCATCGTATTTAGAATCAAAGATCATTGCTCGAAACGGCTTCTCGCGTAAACCTTGTGGTGGCGGCACATCCTTCACGATACGTTCCAAAATCTCCTGAACTCCCATTCCTGTTTTTCCCGATGCAGACAAAATTTCCTCGCGCTTACAACCGATCAACTGCATCAATTCCGCCGCACGACGCTCCACATCCGAGTTAGGCAAATCAATCTTGTTGAGTACCGGAATAATAATAAGATTTTGCTCGATTGCCAAATACAAGTTTGCGATCGTCTGTGCCTGCACACCCTGCGTTGAGTCGACTAAAAGGACCGCACCCTCCACAGCCGCGAGCGATCTTGAAACTTCATAATTAAAGTCCACGTGTCCAGGCGTGTCGATCAAATTCAATTCATATTCTGTGCCGTCTTGTGCTTTGTAAGACATGCGTGCCGGCTGAAGCTTGATCGTGATGCCTCGCTCGCGCTCCAAATCCATCGTGTCGAGCAACTGCTCTTTCATCTTACGTTTCTCAATCGTTCCCGTAACTTCAAGCAAACGATCGGCAAGTGTCGACTTGCCGTGATCAATATGCGCAATGATACAAAAATTGCGTATGCGGGACTGTTCCATCGAGCGTAAATCTAGCGGAAAATCGAACGCCCGTCCAGATCCGCCAGCTGGCGGAGGACGGGCGTGAACTTCAGTCTTCATCAGCGGGGTTGTAGCTCGGCTTTGCGAGCTGCTCTCGATATGCCAGATCGGAATACTGATATAGATTGAACTGCCTAGCTCGAAGCCAGCGCAGAACCTCGGCAAAACCAGCCTCAAAGTCCTTATACAGCTCCTTGTGTTCCGGATAGGTCACATAGCCATTCAGCACGATTCCGACAGCCCAGGCACCCGGCACCCCGATGCAACGGATGCGATTCAGTAATTCCTGCGCCTTGCGCTTGTCCTCGACAAACTGGAATATCTCGCGAATCAAGCGATCGTAGCTGATCGTTTTGGGAACGCGCTCGATGCAAGGCGTTCCCACCTTCCATCGCCCACCATCCTGACTGCGTATGTCCTTGAGATGGCAGATGCCGCAGAACCGCTCCTCGTAGGGCGATCCCTCGTATTGATCGACCTGCTTCCAAGCATGCTGAAGCATGAGCACCTCCGGAAACGAACCACGGCCAATCGAATCAAATTATTACAACTCTGTCAACGGCTTTTAGCCATACCACTCGCCTCCTCGGTTCCTTCTGCCAGAACTGTCTTTTTAAACAGACGTTTAGCCGCCGCCATGCGGAACTCAACCAGTTCAGGAGAGCGTACAAGCCAGGCCGTCACAAAGAAGGCGATCCCTCCAGCAAGAAGCGTCCCTCCGGTCTGTAGCGCCACCTGCCAAGTTGTTTGCAAATCATAAACCGTGCCCAACCATTGGCGAACAGGAAATGCCGCTGAACATAAGGCAACGGTAGCAATCGATGTTTTGTATGCAGAAATAAGAGACTCCCCCTTGCCCAACTGGCCAAACATTCTTCGCAAGAAAAATCCGAGCAACACACACTGAACAATAGCAGAAGCTGAGAAAGCCATCGCCAAACCCATAACTCCAAACGGTTCACGTAAAGTAAAAGCAAAAAAGATAAGCACGACTTCTGAAGCAATACTTATCCAGAACGGAGTCCATGTATCTTGCAAAGCGTAAAAAGCCCTAGCTAAAAGCGGAATAAGAGATTGCGCAACAAGAGAAACAGCAAACCAAGCCAATGTATCGACGGTCCGAATCGTATCGTTCCAGTTGAACTGTCCATCACCAAGAGCCAAACGAACAATCTGGGCACGTAACAAAATAAAAACAGCCATGGCCGGAATAATCAAAAACAAAATTTTACGCGTCGCCGAGGAAAGTGCACTCCGATACCCGTCGTCATCTTCTACCGCATGTGCCCTGGACAACGCTGGGAAAGCCGCAATCGCAAAAGAAATACCAACAAGTCCGACAGGAAACATCTGTAAATTCGTCGCAAGATTAAAAACAGAAACAGCACCCGGTTCAATGGTCGTAGCTATGGCCAACAAAAAAACTAAATTAACTTGCGAGACACCAAGCGCCGCTGTTCTTGGACCCATCAATGCAATAATCTTGCGTACACCCGCGGAAGAAAAAGAAGGCCACGGAAGACGCCCCAGAGGAAAAGTATGAAGGGTTGAAGCCTGAATAAGAAAATGCAAACCTGCACCGATCACCACACCAATAGCGGCGCCCATGATCCCATACGTCGGCGCAAGAAACACAGCGCCTCCGATAATTCCGAGATTATAAAAAACAGGAGCTAACGCAAAACCAACATACCTCTTCATCGACTGCATCACCCCTCCGATCACAGCCGACAAGCCAAGAAAAACAGGAGAAATCGACATGACACGGGTCAAATCGATCGTCTTAGCGAGCGTCTCCGCATCAAAACCAGGAACAATGGGAGGCAGTAAAACCGGTGCAAATACGGCGACCAAGGCACTGGCGACCGCAAGACAAGCGCCAACGATCGTAAGGACTTGACCCGCTAATTTTGCCGCCTGTTCTTTTCCACGTGACTCGAGATAGTCCGTAAAAACCGGAATGAATCCAGCGGAAATCGCACCCAAAATAATCAAATTATATACGGTATCTGGCAATCGAAAGGCAGCGTAATACGCGTCGAGTGATGTACTCGCACCAAATGTCCCTGCAAGCACACGATCTCTCACCAACCCAAGAAGGCGTGAAGCGAGTGACGAAGCGCCAATAATAAGCGCGGCGGCGGTAAGCCCGTCGGTTTCTCCGTTCCAAATTTTTTTAAACCAATACATCATGCAAAAGGATCGTCGGGTAATTCTAACATAGCAAAAACTTCTCCATTTTCCTCGATCAGCTCAATAGAACGTAAAAATGTCCCTTCCGGAGCCTGACCATCTACAGCCGCTCCCGTGCACGGATCAAAATCCGCCCCATGCCAACCGCAACGCAAAACACGCCCTTCATGCAATGCAACCGGCCCGCCCATATGTGTGCATCGATTCACATAGGCACGCAAGACACCCTCACGATTATAGGCAATCCCTTTTGTCGCAGGACCATAAGAAAAGACCTTGGTCGAACCGGCTTGAATCTCGCCACTCTTTGCAACCAAAACTCGGCGGACGATTGGCATATTATTTTTGCGGCTCGTCTCCACCCATCACATACTCATAAGGCATATTCTTGAACGGACCTTTTGCGAGCATGTAAATTTCTCCGTAAATATATTTTGCAGCAATCGCCAAGCGGCCATCTTTATCAAGACGACGCACGGAAACATAAATAGGTTGCGTTGGTAACATCTTAAATCGATACCCTTGCTTATGGGCGCGTTGCACATACTCCATATCTTCCGCAAAAACAACATGTTCATCAAAACCGCCAATCGCTTCATGCACGCTACGAAGCGCGAGAATACAAGACCCTGGAGCATGCGGAAGCACTCTCTCGGTTAATCGAACATAACGATTGTAAACATCGTGACCAAAATGATCGCCGGCCTTATCGGATAAAGGCTTGAGCGGACATGTTGCGAGCTGAACCCCTAACTCTTGAAACGAGTGAACGACATCACCTAAAAAAGCATCATGCGGCGGAAGAGCGTCCGCATCCATAAAAAATAATAAATCTCCGGTCGCATGTTCTGCTCCGCGATTACGCCCTGGCCCCGGCATTCCTCCATCAACAACCTTTGCCCCCATGGATGCCGCAAGTTCGCGCGTTCTGTCTGTCGACCAAGCATCGGCCACGATCACTTCAAAATCCTGATACGTTTGCTGCTGCAAAGCAGCAAGTAGACGTGGCAAAAGCACCTCTTCATTCTTGGTCGGAATCACGATGGAAACCTTCATAATTTCCTTAACGATAGCAAAAAATCCAAGTTTTGTCGAGAGTAAAGTCCATTTTTTTCCCCAGAATTAGCGAAAATTCAAGATAGACCAAGCGGCAATACCCGCTGCAACCGAGACATTCATAGACTCTTTGATGCCATGCTGGCCGATTTTGATCGCACCGACGCATTTCGCTAAGAGAGAAGGAGAGATACCCGTTGTCTCCGTACCGAGCAAAAGAGCCATCTTGTCGGGTGCCGCAAATTTAGCCAAATCAATCGCATCTTTCGTCAGTTCGAGCGCATACACAGGAATCTCCTGCCCCTTGAGCTTCCGAAAAACCTCAACAATATCAGGAACAGACTCAAACGGGACGGAAGCCTCTGCACCCAATGCAACCTTTGAAATACGTGAATCTGGCGGTGACGCCGTATAGCCCGAGAGCCATAATTTTGTGACCCCTAAGGAGTCACATGTTCGAAACAACGCACCCACATTCTCAAGCGAGCGGATATCATGCGCGATAAGATGCAACTCTCGCATAGGTTGACAACCTGTCATAAATAATGTATTCTTGCAACTCTACAAGGAGATTCCATGTCGCAATCCGCCAGCAAGCAACAGTCCAGCGAGTACAACCTCGGTCACCAGGACGGTCTCGCGGGACGTACCAATGTCCGCAAGAACAGCCCGCAATACAACAGCGGCTACGTCGCCGCCGAGCTCGAGAAGCTCCAGAACCCCGCTCAGCATCAGGCTGACCTCGACACCTTCGAGGTCTGACCTCGCTCAACAACCCCGGTCCGAACTGCTTCGGACCGGGGTTTCACGTTAAAGACCTCAATTGACAAAGAGATTTTCTCTTCCTACCCTGTACTCTCCGCTAGATGCAAGGCTGTATCTACCGGTTAAGGGAAGAGGATTGAAATGATCAAAGACAAGTGCGAGCGCTGTGCAGAAGCCTATGGTCACCCGGCAGCCTGTCCGGAGCTGATCAAGAATCCCGCGACCAAGTCGGATGCGCTGACCATCTGGCAGCGCGGCAAGACCGACGCCGAGATGGGCCTGGTCGCCAAGACGAGCGACCAGGCGAACCCCGTCTACATGCTTGGCCGCAAGATGTACGACATGGAGATCAAGGGCCTCATGCCCAAGCGTCGCCAGCCGCGCGCCATCCGCGTTCCGCTCAAGAGTGAGCCGCGCATGGCCGCCGTCGGCGCCCGCATCGTGCCCTGACACGCCTCCCATTTCTTCCTTCTTTTGGACGGCTGTCCCTTCTCGGGACAGCCGTTTCATGTTTCTATGCGCATATGAAATTTGGCGATGCCATTCACGGAACCGTTTCTCATGTCGACGACAAAGGTCGTGGTCTTATTGATGACAAAATCGCCATCCCATTTACCTCGCCTGGCGATGAGGTGAATGCAACATTTATCAAGCGCGATAAAGGCTTAAAAATTGCCCGCCTCACGGACGTAACAAAAGCCTCACCAGACCGGATCAAAGCACCCTGTCCTCATGCCGGAACCTGTGGCGGCTGCTTGTGGCAGCACATGGAATACGGCGCACAAATCAAACTGAAGCAATTGATGATCAATCGCGCATTTGAAGCCGCAGGACATGATGAGCGCGTCAATAAGATCGAGCAGGCACCCGATCCATTTTATTATCGCAATCGAATGGACTATGTGTTTGGCTGGAAAGGTGAACTCGGTTTAAAAGAGTACGGACAATGGAATCGCTACCTCGATCTTTCAACCTGTCTTCTCCTCGACAAAGAAACACCAACCATCTTACAAACCGTTCGCGATCTCGTAACCGAGTTTAAGCTTGAGCCTTGGGATGCGAAAAAATACACGGGTGATGTACGCTACACCGTCATTCGGCTTGGAAAAAATACGAGCGAACGCATGCTGATCTTGCTCGTTCACGATTTTAATCGCGTAACAGATGAGATGCGTACAGAAATCGTTAAACACCTCTCCCCGCTTTGCACAACGATTTACCTCGGTGAAAATCCAGAAATTACCGACGTCTCTTATGCCAAATCTTTCATCCTGCTTCACGGCAATGAATTTCTGACCGAGGAAACCAATGGTATCCGTTACACGATTCACCCAAACTCATTTTTCCAAACCAATACGGCGATGGCAGCAAAACTGCAATCAACGGTACTCGATCTATTACCATCCTCGGGTAAACTTCTCGACCTCTACTGCGGACTCGGCTTCTTTGGCATCGCCGCTGCCAAGAAAGGCATGGACGTCTATGGTCATGAACTCGACGCAAATGCCATTGAGCTCGCACATAAAAATGCAGAATCAAACGGCGTCACAAAAAATACACGTTGGGGTGCAGGGCCCGTCGAAGATCTGGATTGGTCTGCAGAAAAACCTGATGTCGTTATCATCGATCCTCCACGTGCCGGTCTACATCCACGCGCCCTAAAAACCCTGCTCGAGCAGGAACCAGCAACGATCATCTACATCTCCTGCAACTTCCACAGACTCGTTGATGAACTCAACCAATTTAAAACAAAATATAAGGTGGAGTCGATTCAAGCGCTCGATCTCTTTCCGCAAACACCGCATGTCGAGGTTGTGGTTAAACTGATATACTCCAAAATATGAAATCCGGATTCGTTGTCCTCGCAGGTCGCTCAAATGTTGGCAAATCCTCACTCTTGAATGCCCTCGTTGGGTCCAAGGTCGCCATTGTCACACCTAAACCTCAAACCACGCGCCGTCCGGTACGTGGCATTTTGCATGATCCTCGCGGCCAAATCGTGTTCGTTGATACCCCCGGTGTCTTTCTTGGCAAAAAAGATGAACTCTCACTAAAACTAAACGCTTCTGTCAAAGAACAACTAGAGGGTATCGACGTCGTTGTTTACGTTACCGACCCAACGCGTGAACCAGGGGCGGAAGAAGAAAACATTCAACGCATCCTACGTAAACTCCCTACCCCGATAATCTTAGCGATCAACAAAATGGATCTCGTACCGGAAAAACGCCCGCACACGGATGCCATGCGTCGCATCGATGTTGGCCAAAAAGAAGTATTGGAAGTTTCCGCCAAGCGTCGATCCGATCTCAACAAACTCGTCGATTCCATTTTTTCCTTTCTCCCGGAAGGAGAGCCGTTCTACCCAGACCTACAAATCACGGACATGGCTCACAAGGAATGGCTGCAAGAACTCATCCGTGAAAAAGTCTTCATGCGTCTCGAGCAAGAACTTCCATACACCGTTCACGTAGAAGTGACAGATATTGGCGAGCGCGGAACAAGCGGGAAATTTGTTGCCGCAACAGTGTGGACAACGGAAGATCGCTACAAGGGAATGATTATCGGCGCCAAGGCCGCTATGTTAAAACAAATCGGCATCGATGTACGACGAGAGTTGGAAGATGTAACGGGAATGAAAGTTTATCTTGAGCTCACCGTAAAGGTCGATGCAAAATGGCCACAACGTTTTACCGTATGAGAAACTCCCCTGACCGCAACGCGCGACAATATCATCGCCAACAAGAAATGCGCGATAAAAGTGCCGTCGCAGAAAATACTCGTCGTCAAAAAGACTACGAGAAAAATCTCGCGCAACACGCGGAAAGAATGTTGGGTCTACAAGCGGTCTTTGAACATCTCTCCGAACCAATTCCGGATGACGTCGAGCCCTATCTGGAAAACAAGGTGCCGGAACCCAAAAACCGTGCCGACCTTTGTAAAGATTTTTTTCGATGCAATATTTGGGACGTGGAACCTGTGCTAATTGATGAGCTTTCTGCGGCACGTATTTCAGGCGATAAGCAGCGCGTCGATAAACTCCGTCAACTTATCCGAGCCGCAAGCTGGATGAAACATAGCCGCACAGATAGCACGATCGCCATTCAGAAAACACGCGAACAAGCCGAGCGTTTTCTTCAAGACCATACGCTTCGCCACGCAATGCTCAGCGAGGAGGGCTTTGATAGACAAGCAGCCAACGTCGATGCAGATCTCGTCGGAATCAAACAAGTAATTGATACACTCGACGGATTCAACACAACGGGAGTAGAGGTTGAACCCGCCATCCGATATGTCGAGTCGGCACTGGAACAAGACTGGGATGAGTTCTTGAAAGTCTTAAAGGAAGAACAAGCTCCGTGGCCGGAAAACCCCGGCATAAAACTGGAAGGAAAAATCGGCGATCTTGCAGAACGAATCGAGTCCTGGCGCATGATTCGCGATCAACTCTATTTTCAACGCTACAATCCTAATTTGAGCCGTCTCGGAAAACTACACAGCGCGCCAAAAAATCCCTTTAGCGCTTAATTTGGATATTGGAGACTTCGTAGCCGTACAATTTGTCGAGAAAGGCTACATTTCCGCCAAGCGCATCACTTGCGCTCGATGAAAGAGGATTCATTGTCACTTTGAGTATCATCGGGTTTTGAACGCTATTCAGCACAATCACTTCACCAAACCAGTTTTTTGCTCTGATTGCAGAAACCGTCACCATCTGCCCATTCACCTGCAATGGATACTCGATAAAATCTGCCTCTGATTCCAAAAGTGTCAGATCACTAAATTTTCCATCTTCATTTGCCTGCTTGCGCAACTTTTCAAGTGCGCTTTTGAGTTCTGAGACATTTTTAGCAGCCTGATTAGCCTCCGAGTCAAAGACGCCAAGATTCAAAATCGTGTGACGCGTCCTTACTAATTCCTGAAAGGCATCATCAGACAACCAAATACCGCTTTTCTCTCCCATCAAATCATTTACACCAGCACTCCAGTAAGCCGGCAAATAGGCGCTATGCGAAGTTCTGAGCGATGCATTCATCACAGTTCCACTCGCTGTAACTTTCTCCAACTTCGGAACCGGTGGAACAGCTCCATTCTCGCCAATACCCTTCGGATTGTCTATCAAATCCTTGTCATAGGCTTGTCGAGCCTTGATCGAAGCAGATGTTTCCTTTTCACTCGTCACCGTCCAATCATAATTGGCAAAATATTGCGGAGCAAAACGTGTAATCGTGACCATACGGACGCCATCCTTACTCCCCAATAAATCCGGCAAGAACGCGCCAAAGCCAAATACCGTCTGACGCACTTCAAAGGTATCTCCAGGAAGGAACTGTATAGCCTTAGCCGCTTCCACAGGCGTCCCACCCAATGAAACCGTAGATGTATTAGCTGTGCCCGTAAAATGCTCCACAAAAGGAAGCGATGGCAACTGACAACCAGCCCCAAGAAGTGCAAGCAAACCAAATCCGGCGATAACACGAAAGATGCGCATAATAGGCACTATCTTTTACGGAAAACACGCCGCCGTCAATTGCCATGACAATTTCCAATTTTTCCGGCATGATAGTGTCCTAACTATGGGCAAAAATCCAGCAACAGGGAGCAAGGCGCCAGCCTTCCAACTGAATGACCAGAATGGCCAGGCAGTCTCATTAACGGAAATGCTAAACAACGGTCCTGTTGTTCTCATTTTTTATCCCGGCGACCAAACACCCGGTTGTACAATTCAACTTTGTGCAATACGCGACGACTGGAGCGATTTTCAGAAAGCAGGGATACAGGTACTCGGTATCAATCCATCCGGTCCAGACTCGCACAAATCATTTATAAAAAAATATAACTTTCCTTTTCCTCTACTTGTTGATGAGGGGCGCAAGGTCGCCAAGGCATACGGCGCAGAACAAGACATGCTGATCGCAAAAATCGTCAGAAGGACTGTCGTGGCTATCGATACAGAAGGCCGCATCATTTATTACCGACAAGGCTTGCCAAAGAATAGCGAAATTCTAAAAGCGATCACCAAAACAAAATAAAAAAAAGACTCCGCCTGTGCGGAGTCTTTTTTTATGCGGCGACCTTTGAAGGCTTACTTGCAAGCGCTTCTTCAATAGCTGACTTATTCCAACCTACGATAATTTGGCCATTCACTTCAAGAACTGGAACACCCATTTGACCTGACTTCTTCACCATCTCTTGCGCTGCGTCAGAATTGGAGGCAACATCGATATCCTCAAAAGCAATATTCTTTTCTTTGAGATAGTCTTTGGCCAATTTGCAGTATGGGCAAGTCGGCGTGGAATACACTTTTACAATCATAGGATTATTTCTCAATCAGTATAACACAGCTATTGCGCTAACGACTTATCCCCAGACACTTTTTTACAAAGACTGCAGATATCGCATCAGTAACCGTACACCAAAACCTGTTCCACCCACGGGAGAATCCGGTCGCGTCTCACGTTCCGCATAAGCAGGTCCCGCAATGTCTAAATGCACCCAAGGAATCGTTCCGACAAAACGCTTCAAAAACATGCCTCCAGCAATAGCACCAGCCTGTCCTCTCGCTCCAGTATTTTTCAGATGCGCAATTTTTGACTTCACGTGTTCCTCATAGGAAGGAAAGAGCGGTAATTCCCATAGCGGTTCTCCCGTCTGTTTTCCAAACCCAGTTAATTTTTCAATTAACTTCCGATCCGTACCCATGATTCCGGCGATCTCTTCTCCAAGCGCGGAGACACAAGCACCCGTCAACGTCGCAAGATCGATCATCACATCCGGTTGAAACGTTTTTGCATAAGATAACGCATCAGCCAAAGTTACGCGTCCCTCCGCATCGGTATTCAAAATCTCGATCGTCGTTCCATCCATCGCCTTCACAACATCGCCAGGACGATACGCGTTTCCAGAAGGCATATTCTCGACAGCTAAAAAAATTCCATGCACTTCTACATTGACATTGTTTTCAGCAAGCGCACGGAACAATCCGAGCACAGTCGCCCCACCCGCCATGTCCATCTTCATCGTCGTCATTCCATCCGCGGGCTTTAGCGATAATCCACCAGAATCAAAGGTAACAGCCTTTCCAACGATTGCGACTTTTCGTTTCACCTTTCCTGTCGGAGTGTAAATCAAATGAACCCCCTTTGGTTCGTGTAAAGATCCTTGAGCAACGGAGAGCGCGGCACCCATTCCAAGCTTTTCCATCCGAGCCTTATCGAGATGCCTGATCTTAATCTGTTTTGAAAGTCGCGCGACCTCATCCGCCGCATCCGCCATGTGTTGCGGCGCCATATCCATGGAAGGCGTATTCACTAAATCGCGACAAAGATGAACTCCAGAAATAAGTGCCTGCGCATCTTCTTGGCCTCGCTGCATCGCCGTAATGATCGATGTAACATCGGAAAAAAACGTAATCGATTTTACAGCGGCCTTTCGATGTTTTTCTTGTTGCTCCGGATGATAGGCATGAAAGACGTAGCTCCCCAACTCCATTCCCTCAACAAAAGCGCGCATGGCATCACGAGCTGGAACAGCGATAGACGCAACGCCATCCCAAGCAATCGCCACCTTCTTAGCCTTGCTTTCACGGATACGTTTTGCAAGCTGTCCACCAAGCTTACGATACGAGTCCTCCTCCAAACCCCGCTTCTCCCCCACTCCTAAAAACGCAATCTTATCGGATGTATGTCCATTCAAGATCGGAACGCACAACCACTCACTAAGACCTCCTTGAAATCCCTCCTGCTCCGCATAAGCGGCAATAGAAGAATCAACCAGCTTACCAAGTACCGTTTTCCGCAAAACGGGATAAATCAACAAGTCGAATCCTTTGGCTGGAGCTAAGCCCTTTTCTACGAGGATTTGCATATCAATACACCCTAGGACGCATGCCGAGAACGAACAAGACCCCCGAGTTTCGGGGGTCTTTAATCAGCCTCACTCATCATACTGATAGAGATGACCAAGTCTCTCCGCGAGCCGCTTAGCGACTTGTGGCGGAAGAATACTTGAAAGACCAGCTTCCACCAGCCTCGGGCGGAACAGATGATCGTTCTTAAACGTGGAGATCGAGATGTCGTCCTTTCGCTGCGTCACAACACCGAGCGGCCGTGACCAGATTCCGACACCATCTTCACGAATACGAGCCTTCAACGCCCGTGAAGGATTGAAAGCGATTCCGTAGCGAGAGGCTGCCAACATCCCATAATCGGACAACGTATCGCCTACGGCGACAACATGCTCCGGACTTACGGAATACTCGCGCAAAATCTCGCGCAAAGTACCCGCTTTATCATTCACCGGTAGAGCTGTGATCCGTCCGGTATAATGCCCGTCCGCAACTTCGTACTCGGTTGCTCTTACATGCGTAAAACCAAGCGGTTTCACGAAAGCCTCAACGACGGGCTTAGGACTCCCACTGATAGCGATCAGCGTTCCCCCGAGCTCCTGCAAGGTTAAAATGAGCTCGCGCGTGAACTCGTACAGTTGACGACCTTGCTCAGTAACGAGCTCGTCGCAAACGGCAGCGACGACATGCATCGATACTTTAAACATGTCCGCCTCGAGCATGACCACGAGGGCGCGATTGTAAGCCTCAAACGCGTCGGGACTCTCGCGATCCTTCCAACGTTTTTTAGCCGTATCGACCTCACTGAAATCGGCATGATGAAGAAAACCACGTGCCCGCAAACGCTCAACCAAGTCGATATTGAGCGAGTTGCGATAGGCCGTACCATCCATATCAAAGACACCGAGGAGCGGAGTCATCAGACACCTCTTTCCTACAAAGGACCGACGTCAACCTCGCAAAGAAATCAGTCTGTGTCAATGGATACCGTTACAAGTTTCCGGACTCCAAAGCCCACGTTCCGCCGTCTTTGCCTCTTCCTGTAATCGAGTCAACTCCGCCTTGCGACGTGCATCCAACGGAAATGAAAGATAGGCGTAGGCATAACCATCTCGCACAAGCTCCGCATTCAAATCCGTTCCATCAGCCAAAATAATATTTCGCAAAAGTCTCCCATACTTATCAACCTCATCGGCCTTTGGATCTGCATCTAGACGAATGCGCTTGCCCTCAATCATACTCGCCGTATACTTGGACGCTTCTTTTGCAAAACATTGCACCGGCTTTCTTGGATCAACCGATTCCGGCGTATCAATCCCAAGCAATCGCACTTTTGCATCCTCTGTCATTCCATCGATACGAACTACAATCGTATCACCGTCGACAGCTCGAACGGCTAATGCGTTTGTAGATGTCGCAGGTGCCGATACCTCTACTTCCGTCGAGGTTGCGTATGAAACAGGGCCTGATACCGACTTGGTCTCACTTCCATCAACTCGCAACCACGCCAATGCAATCAACCCTAAAATAAAGGTTGTTAAAAACTTCATCCACTTCTTGCGAGACATCCTGCGTATCATATATTAAGATGCGCCCATATGAAACATACACGACTCGTCTTACTCGCCTTGCCGCTTCTATTAGCTGCTGGTTGCCAAGTCCCAGGAAAGACAAATCTCCCAACACCCACAGCTAATATCGATAAATCCGATGGGCCAGGGGCCCCAAGTATCGCCGCCTACACTTACGCTGACAAATACGCCGACAAAAACATCGATCGTTGTGTCTTTAGTTTTACGTACCCGGAATTAGTGCGTCCACACGTATGGACACCAGAAGACCAACCAGCCGACCCTATTCTTGACCGTGCTAATCGAGAAATCATGCGGGCTTTTGGACTTATCTCACCCACGGGTACAGTCGCCCTCAACCCAGAGGAAGTATCCAATGAATTTTTTGATTTTTGCAAAGGTGATATGGCAGACATGGAACGCACACTCGGTCCGGAGTCAATCGCTCAAATGACTTACGTGGAAGACTCAAACTTCACACTGCATCTCCTAACGCCAAATATCGCAAGCATTTCTGTCGACACCTATCAGTACAGTGGAGGCGCTCACGGCAACCCAGGACTCGATGCTGTAACGCTCGATCTCGCAACCGGCCAACGATTACTCCTAAAAGACGTTATAAAAAATGATCAGCTCCAATCCGTCATACAACACGCGTATGCGCAAATTCTAAAAAATTATGAGGATGGTGTATTTGAGGAATCGCGTACAGAAATCAACACAATCGTGAACGACAAGAACGTCATGAGTGAAACCGATCAACGTACAAAGTTTGGAGATACTTCCAACTTCTTTCTTACAGGAGAAGGCCTCATGTTCTTCTGGAACGTCTACGAGATCACTCCCTACGTGGCTGGACAACCCATGGCCTTCATCCCATGGAATGAACTTGATGGTAAGCTTCTTATCAAACGTCCATAACCAATAAAAAAACATCCGCTCAAGCGGATGTTTTTTTATTCTTCCATCTTGAGAATGACCATGCGATAAATATCAAACAAAGCAAATAACAAACTCACGATCAATGGACCAAGCAAAAATCCCATCGGTCCAAATAAATTGATACCTCCTAAAACACCAAACAATATCCACATTGGATGAACCTTTGCTCCGCGACCAACCAAATATGGACCAAGCGCATTATCAATCAACCCAACAGCAAGCGCACCCCAAATAACAAGCCCTGTTGCCTGCCAAGTCTGACCCGTAAAAAACAGAACGATGATTCCAGGAATAAGAACCAAACTTGTACCAACGCCTGGCACAAGCGCACAAACCACCGCGACACTTCCCCATAAAGCCGGATTTGGAACACCAAAAATCCAAAAACCAATACCTGTTAACGTACCTTGAATCAACGCAATAGACAGCTGGCCTTTGATAACCGAGTTAATCGCACGCACCAAACGTTCCAAAATCACCCGATCATGACGATCCTGCAAAGGCGACAATCGCATGAATGACTGAGAGAATCGTTTTCCATCGCGTAAAAAATAGAACAAAGCGATGATTCCTAGTAACAGGTCCAACAGAATATTAGCCGTTCCGGAAAAAATCCTGCCAAGATTTTGTGACAACCATTCAAGTCCGCGTTCCACGCCTTGATCCAACGACAAATCAACAGTCGGAAACCAAGCATGTAAAGGAGCAAGAACCGTATTTTCAAGTGTAAGCAAATACGCATCTCGATTAGATCGAATCCCTTGATACACATCCCCTGCTTCAAAAACAATCTGCGTTCCCATCAGAGCTACCGGAATTCCCAAGAGGACAATCAAGCTCAGGATCACGAGCATCGCTGACACTGTTTCCCTACCACTGATCAACTTGGTCAATCGCGCATGAAAAGGATGCAAGGCCACAGCTGCCATCGCCGCTACGGCCAAAACAACCAAATACGGCTGAAATACTAAAAAAGCGACAACGAGAATGCCGGCGAGCAATACAAAGAAAAAGATCTGCTGCAGTCGAGCGATAAGCATGTCCTATAGGATAGCAGGTTTGACAGTTTGGCCAAAATAAGCTATTCTTTGCACCTCAATCGTTTCCGCCTTGTTGGCTTGTCGCCGGCGGTTAAGGCTCGTTCCAGGCTGGCGTCATAAAGAAATGACCGTCCGGAAGCGGGTCCGATTGACCCGACACATGTCACCCCAACACAATGAGGGCGCTTCCGGCTTTTATGGCCTTGGAATTGCACCTAAACTGCTTGAGTCTCTCGAGCAAAACAAGTATACGGAACCGACCCCAATCCAGACAAAAGCCATCCCAATCGCCATTGAAGGTAAGGATGTCGTGGGTATCGCCCAAACTGGAACCGGAAAAACACTCGCCTTTGGCATCCCAATGATCCAACGCTTGTCCATCACCAAGGGACGAGGATTGGTTATTTTGCCGACACGTGAACTCGCCCTTCAGGTCGAGGAATCGTTGCAAAAGATTGGCCGTCATTTGAATCTTCGAACCGCCGTTTTGATCGGCGGCGCGTCGATGAAGCTGCAGCTCAACATGCTGTATCGCAAGCCGCACATCATTATCGCAACACCAGGACGCCTGAACGATCACATCGAGCAGCGCACGGTTAAGCTCGATGATGTCCGTTGTCTTGTTCTCGATGAAGCCGACCGTATGCTCGATATGGGATTTGAACCCCAAATTCGCCGTATCATCAACACAATCCCAAAGGAACGCCAAACCATGCTTTTCTCAGCAACAATGCCGAGTGAAATCATTGGCATGGCCAATAGCTACATGAAGACTCCGGTCCGTGTAGAAATTGCCGCGGCTGGAACCGCCGCAGATAAAGTTGACCAAGAAATCTTCTTTGTCTCGCGCGATGAAAAGCCACGTTTGCTTGAAAAGTTGCTTCAAGAATATCGCGGAACCGTTCTCGTGTTCTCACGTACCAAGCACGGCGCTACCAAAATCGCCCGTCTCGTACGTTCGATGGGACACGCTTCTGCTGAAATCCATTCGGATCGCTCGTTGGCTCAACGCCGCCGCGCACTCGACGGATTCAAGTCCGGAGAATATCGCGTCTTGATAGCCACGGATATCGCCGCACGCGGTATCGATGTCAAAAACATCGAGCTTGTCGTTAACTACGATCTTCCAGACGTTGCCGAAGATTATGTACACCGCATTGGTCGTACGGGTCGAGCCGGAGCTTCCGGTAAAGCCATTTCCTTTGCCATGTTTGATCAGCGTCAAGATGTAAAA
>Ga0163149_10002647_pt1 | contig 21239 bp, 37 predicted proteins | sample OliLakLV19MP5G1_FD_148604 | JGI IMG/M metagenome (GOLD analysis project Ga0163149, IMG submission 148604) | Freshwater microbial mat bacterial communities from Lake Vanda, McMurdo Dry Valleys, Antarctica - Oligotrophic Lake LV.19.MP5.G1 | ecosystem: Environmental > Aquatic > Freshwater > Lake >...
CCACGTTCCCGCATTGTGAACAAGTTTGCGTCGTATAAGCGGGTTCCACCAAAATCACAATTTTACCAGCATTTTCGGCTTTGTAAATTATTTTCGATTTCAGATCGCTGATCGCAAGATCGGCCCATCTACGATTTACATTACTAATTTTTCCCTGCATCATTCCTTTTACCTTGATATCCTCAAGGCACAAAATATCGTAATCGTTCACTAGAGATCGGCTTAGCTTGTGATTGTAGTCATTTCGACAACGTTCGACTTTCGTGTAGCACTTAGCTATCGCTTTGTTGATCGGTTTAGAGTTTTCGGGTTCGGCAAGCTTTTTGCGTTGAAGACGCGAGATATCCTTAGCTTTAGATTTTCGGAATTGGGGCGTTTCATAGTGCTTCCCTTCCGAAGTTGTAACGCAAGACTTCATACCGAAATCGATGCCAACGGCCCGTTCTAAGACTAACTTATGGACCGATTCACGTTCAACGGTGACGTTGACGTACATCTGACCCTGCTTAAGTGTTACCGAGGCGTTCTTAATTTTACCCTCGATAGTGCGATGAAATTTACACGGAATATTTCCGATCATTTGGACGTAAACCAAGCCCCTGTCTACGTTTAGCTTAATTCCATCGCCATATTTTCCATACTGGATCGTTCGGAATCGCTTTTTAAAACGAGCAAAACCTTTTTTATCCTTGAAGAATTTTTTATATGCTTTGTCTAGTCTACGAACCGTTTGCTGCATACTGGCAGAGTTCGCCTTACCCTTAAGAGGCGGAACGTTACAGTTTATTTGATCGTAGCATTTTACAGAGATTCCGTCCGATTCGTAAAGCGAAATTCGTTCGGTTAAACACAGATTATACAATTCGCAATGCACCGCCAACTGACGCAAAAATTCTTTACGTTGTGTTTTAGAAGGAAATAGTCGGAAATTGTATGCGGTTATCATAATTCAATAAAAAAAGACCACAAAATCCCAGATTGGTCTCGACAATCGAAGAAAAGGTAGTCTTTGTTAATTTTTTGGAGTTTTGGCGGTTGACTTCGAGACGGTCATCCGGTACAATAGAATACACAATTCAGTTTAGAACTGTGTTATTGTTATAATTATTTTGTTACATAATGCCGTGTGGGGGCGGAACCCCACATGGAGACGGCCTTTAGCCTGTCGGAATAAAATTCATCTTACCAACCAGAGGTTGAAATGATTCATCGGTGTAAAATGTGCGGTAAGTTGCCCCCAGAAGAATTTGTTTGTACCCAAGCGGACGGGCATACTAACTGCTATCGTTTGGCCGTGGGGGATTCAACCATATACTTTTGTGGGCCATATTGTGTGAAAAAATATAAGGAAAATGAATTATGAATTATTTGGATACGCTTAGTACAAAAGAAAAAAATCCTAACTATATTCTTCGTGGATTTGATGAGAACCTAGCCCGAATTATGGACGATGGTTACGACATGGAAGATCGTACCGGAGTCGGGTGTCGTTACTTGCCCGGCATAACTACCACGATTGATATATCTGAGAGGGTCCCGGTGCCTACTCTTAGGGCGACCAAATGGAAGGCTATGTTGGGTGAGTACCTTTGGTTTCTTACGGGTTCAGACAGAATTTCCGTCCTTAGAGAAAAATTTGGTAGTAAGGTGTGGGACTCATGGCAAAAATCCGAATGGGCAAAATCAGAGGGTTTGCCAGAAGACTCTATAGGGTATGGATATGGCCCCAACTTAATTAGGTATGGAGAACATCTTGGTAATTCATTAGACTGGAGCCCTGAAGGATTTAACCAAATCGATCACGTCATCAATCTCTTAAAGACTAATCCAAATTCTCGGAGGATTTTGTTCAGTTTCTTTAGGCCTGATAAGCAGGGCCCAAAAAACGTCGTGCTCGACACATGCCATTTAATTTATCAATTCATACCAGAACCAAACAAGAAATTGTCGTGCGTAGTCTACATCAGATCGAACGACATGTATGTTGGGGCCCTTTCGACCAATCTTCAAGGTGCCGCATTCTACACTCATATGATTGGTCAGCAAACCGGCTTTACACCTAGTAAGCTGATTGTTATGTCGGCCCACGCCCATATTTACTCTAACCATTTCGTATTCGTGGAGGAGTATCTGAAGAGGCCAGAGGTCAATTCTCCCATTCTTAGTTTAAACAAGAGAGGTTCTATTTACGATTATGGACTTGACGACTTCGAACTTGAAGATTATAATCCACTAGAAAAAATGAAAATTCCAATAGCAGTCTAAGGAAAAATCTAGCGACACCCTATTGACACCACCCAATCTTCATGGTAGAGTACGTGACTATTCCTCCGAATTAATTCAGAGGCTTTTAGGGTTTTTGCCCAAAGTCTGTAATCCCAGACTATTTTTGTTATATTTTAATAAACCGTTCACGAGTATATTTGTGGCGGCGTTTTCGTCCCGATCAAGTTCCATGCCGCACTTGCTGCATTGATACGTTCTTTGATCGAGTTCTTGTTTCGCCACGTTCCCGCATTGTGAACAAGTTTGCGTCGTATAAGCGGGTTCCACCAAAATCACAATTTTACCAGCATTTTCGGCTTTGTAAATTATTTTCGATTTCAGATCGCTGATCGCAAGATCGGCCCACCTACGGTTGACGGCATGTTTATTACTTCCTTCCATCATTCCTTTTACCTTGATATCTTCAAGGCACAAAATATCGTATTCGTTCACCAGAGATCGGCTTAGCTTATGATTGTAGTCATTTCGACGACGTTCGACTTTCGTGTAGCACTTAGCTATTGCTTTGTTGATCGGTTTAGAGTTTTCGGGCTCGACAAGCTTTTTACGCTGAAGACGGGAGATATCCTTAGCTTTAGATTTTCGGAATTGGGGCGTTCCGTAATACTTCCCTTCCGAAGTTGTGACGCAAGACTTCATACCGAAATCGATGCCAACGGCCCGCTCCAAGACTAACTTATGGACCGATTCACGTTCAACGGTGACATTGACGTACATCTGGGGCCAATCCTAGTGGGTCGGGTAGCTCGCCCCATTACTATATTTTTTTCTTTGTCAACCTATATTTCCAAACAATCTTATCCTTCATCCAGCCATTAACATGCAAGATTCAGAAATCAAACAAAAAATTCAAGATCTAGAGTTGTTCCTAGAGCACGCTGAGGAGATTTGTCAAATCGCAAAAAGAAGTATTAATGGGCAAATTGGTCAGATTAGAAAAGAGTGCACTCACACATCGACCAAGTATGTCCCGGATCAATCTGGTAATAATGACAGTTACTCTTACTGTGAGTCTTGCGGTTTAGAAGCTAAAAGGTTCCCAATTAAAGGTTCAATATTGAGGTAAAAATGATTATATTCCAAAATTCCAAGTGCATCATCCGAACTATCGAATCTTACGGTGATCAGCAGTTTCCTATTCCGGAACATATTAAACATCTTACCTGTGGCATAGTTCCGCACGTACTAGACAAGGAAGGCATCGGAGATTTTTTGTTTTTGACAATGTATGGCAGGGGTTTTTTCGGGGAATCATTGTTTTTCGACACACCGTCCCCCCTCAACAGATCCATAGATATATATGGTATTTTATATTCTAAAGAAGAGCATATTTCAGAATATGTGCTTGGGCTTACCCATAGTTTAGTTCAATATGGATTATGTTTTGGGCCGACCCAAGTTACTAGCGACCAGTGCTATGAAAGAGCCCTAGAGATTGTGAAAGATTTTGCCCTATATGAATAAAATCACCCTAATCTCAGATGTTCACAGTAATTGGCAAAAGCATCTAGAAATCTGTAGTCAAAATGAATACACCGTACAAATGGGCGATTTAGGGTACGCCTACAGCTACTTGCAGCTAATGGATAGCGACAAGCATAAGTTCATATCTGGTAACCACGATGCCCACCAAGACACCATAGATGGGTCATCTTGCTACTCCTATCCCCACTGCCTAGGCAGGTTTGGTTACACGGCCCTAAACAATGTTAATTTTTTCTTTGTATCGGGCGGTTTCTCATTAGATAAGGACCAGAGAATAGAGTTTGAAAGAAAAACTGGCATTAAAACATATTTTGAGAATGAAGAATTGTCTTACAGGGAAAGTATGGAATGTTTAGATTTATATAGCCTGATTATGCCAGATTTGGTCTTGACACACGAAGGTCCCCGCAGTATAGTTGATTTAATGTTTGATAGGACAAAACTCAAATACTTTGGAGTTAATCCGGAAACATTCACCACATCAACATCTGAATTATTAGACCAAATGCTAGAGATACACGTACCTAAAAATTGGTATTTTGGCCATATGCATGATAGTAGATCTCTAAGTAAAGATACGTGCGTGTTTCGTTGCTTGGCCGAATTAGAAACTTTGGAAATAACTAATGAATAAAATTTTAGAATCTTTACAGTCCGATCTTATGAACTGGGCCCAATATAAACGAAAAGGTCTCTCCGAAATGCGTCCCTATATAGAAGGTGAGGGTATTGCTGGAGTAAGTGTTAGCAAAGCTGACCGTGCTGCTGGATCTCCTAAGACTGGAGATATGATTGCACGAAACCCGGTTAATCATAAGGACCAGTGGCTGGTTGCTAAGAAATATTTCGAAGATAACCTAGAACCAGCTTGATATGCTTGGCTTGGCATAGTACAATAAGCGAGTCAATTCGGCCCGCTTACTTTAAATAGATTTTGAGGATTATTTTGAAAGCAATTATTACTGTTGGCCTTGGATTTGGAGATGAGGCCAAGGGTTCTACCGTTGATTTCCTATGCAGGAATGTTAAAAAACCTTGCGTTGTTCGTTATAGCGGAGCCCATCAATGTGGCCACAATGTTCACACTAAAGACGGTAAAAGTCATTGCTTTTCTCAGTTCGGGGCTGGGACTTTGGCTGGAGCCGACACCTATGTTGATCGGGATGTATTGATCGAACCGTTTGCTATGGAGCGAGAGGCCGAGCATTTAGTCGCATTGGGTATTAAAAATCCATTTGATATGATCAGATTTCACCCAGAATGCAGTGTAACCACACCTTATCATAAAATCGTTAATAGGGCTATACAAAAAGAAAATAGTATTGGGTCATGTGGACTTGGGGTGGGGATGACTCGCTTAACAGATCTCAGGGGGGTTTCAATTAAGAGCGGAGACTCTCCAAGTTTAATCCTTAATAAAATGTTTCAAATTAGAGCAATTTTGGAGGATTTCTATTATTCCAAGTATAAGACTCCACTAGATTTTAGTGGATGTAGTATTAATTTTATTTGTAGAAAACTTTGCGAGTCACTCGATAAGTTGACTTTATCAATACCTTCAGGAGAAGATAATTATTCTCATGTTATTTTTGAGGGTGCCCAAGGAATGGCTCTTAATGAATATACTAGGTATGACCCCCTAGAAAGCACTTGGGGTAATGTTAGTCCTAGAAACGCCGTGGAGCTATGTGAGTTTACAGGTGTCTCCTACACCATTATGGGGGTGGCTAGGACTTACGCAACAAGGCATGGTGGAGAACTTCCTCGTAATTGGGCATCTATCAAGGTTCCCAAAGATGAAGGAAATCCCACCAATCCCTACCAAGGAGAAATGAATTATTATCATTGGCGTTCAGATGTTTTTGAAGAAATGTATGAAAAGTCCGGGGCTATTTGTTTAGCCTTGAACCATCTGGACGAATATGATGGTAATAGGGATTATTTTGACAAATTTAATGTTGTTATTGAGGGGCGAGGAAAAACCGCCCAAGACAAAAAAATGATAAAGGACGTTTTATAGTGTTTCACCATAAATTTCAAAAAACCGATCAAGTTTGGGCTCTTGGAGACATGCACGTTAATCATGTTAACCTAACTAGGGGTGTTTCTAAATGGGACACTTCATGTAATATTACCAGAGATTATGGCATGGTTGCCGAAATGAACGGGGCCGTTTTGGATTCCCTCCAAGCGATCCCCAAAGATGCATACCTTTTTCTTTTGGGCGATATTCTATTTGGAAACAAGGAAGATATTAATTTGGTTTTGGACGCTATCCCCACTAAGAATATTATTTATATTTTTGGAAATCATTGCGATTGGCTGCGTAAGCGTCTATCGGCAGATTTGGAATTAGGAGATAGGTTTTTGTGGACTGGGGACTATCTGGAGGTGTTTTGGGGCGGCAAATTGACCATTCTGTGCCACTATCCACTTGCCTCATGGAGAGAGATGGGTAAGGACTCTTGGATGATTCATGGTCACTCTCATGGCTCTTACATGCCCGGTTTGCCAACCACCAAGGATCAGGGAAAGATTCTGGATGTGGGGTGGGATATTTTGAATCGCCCCCTTGACATGCACGAAATCTCTGCTATAATGGACTCCAAGGAGTTCGCCCAAGTAGATCATCATAACCACAAAACGACATAGGAAAAACAATGGATTCAGAAACAAAGATGGTCGCAGGATTGGTGTCGTTAGTTATTATTTGTGTAACTATATGCGTCTTGGTGGCTATGGGCCAAAATCATTCCCAAACGCTTAACTATATTGAGGGCGGATATTCACAAAAATTTGAAGATGGTAATTATATTTGGAGTAAAGATGAAAAGTAAAAAATTCTCAGAAGTTAAAACAATCGAAGACAAGTTAAACTTTATTGTTGAAAATGAAGGCTGCGAACTAGCAGATGGAGTTAGTGGACTTCAAACATTTATGCAATATACAGGATATGAATATGACGAAAGATTAGCCCCCATTATTGAGGAAGTTTGGGAGAGTTTTGTTGAGTGTATGGAAGAAGAAGAGAAAGATGACGAATTCAAATTTTCAGATGTTTCCACTGGGGAAGTTTTCACTTTTGATAACAATATTTATTTTAAACTGATTTATTCGAAAGAATATAGATATGGGGCCGTAGACATACATAATAATGTTAGGCAATTTAAGTCTGACGAAAAGGTTATGCTATGGCGTCCTCAATTTTGAATAAATTCAATTTTTTAGAAAGATACTATGAGTTTAGATTTAATGTTGTTGATTGAAAAAGTAAAAATTTCTATTACGAATACTTTACTTAACGAGTCAAAACTTGACGCAGAGTCCTCTGCGGTTCAGGGGTTCACCGGAATCAAAATTCGGCACCTACTTAATAATCTTGGATCGTTCTCCACTAATTATTTAGAGATTGGGGTCCATAAGGGAGCCACTTTCGTCGCGGCTAATTTCGGAAATTCTATGAATTCGTATTGCTGCGATAACTGGGTGGACTTTGATGAACAAGGGCGATCAAGGAAAGAATTTTATTATAATAAAGGTCGCCTGCTAAACAACCCAATTAAAGTGTTTGATCAAAGCTGTTGGGACTTGACAGCCGACCAAATAGATACTAAGATAGACTTTTACCTATATGACGGCCCGCATGATTACGAAGATCAGGTTATGGCTCTTTCGGTTATCCATCCATTTTTAGCAGAAACATTTATTTATTGCGTTGATGATTGGGACTGGGAGATGGTTCATACTGGTGCCCGAGAGGGTATTAGGAGGGCTAATCTAGAGGTTTTGTTTGAGCAGGAGTTTGTGGGCGGTGGCTCGGACCCAAATTGGTGGAATGGTTTTTATGTTGCGGTTTTGAGAAAGAAAGTATAAAATGCCTAAGTTAACCCTTATAAGAGCTTTACCGGGAGCCGGGAAATCGACTCTAGCACTAAAGTTAGCAAAAGAAAAAAATAATGTAGCTGTTGCTGCCGATGATTTCTTTACTCATGATGATGGGTCCTATAATTTTAACTTTAATCTAATTCAGGTGGCCCATGAGTGGTGCCTAGGAACAGCATTTTTCCATCTCTCTAGGGGGAAGGATGTTTTTGTTCATAATACGTTTGTCGAACGATGGACCATAGAGAAATATTGCGATTTTGCCCACAGAAATAATTATGACTGGGATATTGTTGAACCCACCACCAAGTGGCGTTATGATGTTAAGGAATGTGCGGTTAAGAATTCACACGGCTTAACAGAGACTATGATACAAAAGATGTGGGATAAATGGGAGACTACCAAAGATATCCTTAAGGCTTTTGAAAAATATCGAAAAGAGGCTTAGCAAAGAAAAAATATAGGACCATTAGGTATTGACATGGGCCACCAAGTAGGGGGCCCACCCGATTGGGTCGGGTCGTTCGCCCCATATAGATATTTTTTCTTTGTACCGTTTTTAATAAGGAATGTTTTATGCAAATTTACGAAACCTGTGCTGGAGATGAAATTTCTCCCACTATTAATAATGCAATTTCACAAGCAATAAGTTACGACGAGTTGATTACTTTTGAATTTAACGATGTTGAGGTTATTGTGGGGGGAAATTCAAACCCCGAATTGATTCTTAGAGATTGGGAGCGTGGAATGAGTGGGTATTTAGGGGATGATCCAGTTGTGGGCCCATATCCAGACGAAGAATTGTCTGCAAGTGATTTAGAATCAGATTCAAAAATTAAGGCCCTTCAAGATGAGGAATCTAAAAAAACTCAAGCTGGGTACGATAAAAAGCAATCTGAACAAAAATTAGCTTTGCAGAATGCCTTACATTTAACGGGGCCCATTGAGCTATCGGATAAGCCTCTGTGGGACTCTCTTGTTGAATCTAATGATGATGACTATGGATTACGAGTCGTTTGCTATGCGGAAGATTGGGCTCGATTGATGCAGGGTCGTATTCATCTTGGGTCTACCGTGGCAGATTGTGCTAAAGACACGGGAGAATTGGCGGATGATGACGGGATTAGTGGGGCGATGCATGGCTTTGCAATGCAAACACTAGTTCAGTGCTGGAAACATGGTGACGAGTTACGGGCGTGGAAAAGTGGAGCAAAATAGCTCTAAAGGACCCCTCTGGTTAATTTTTTATGGCTTTGCCGGTTGACATGGACGTAGCTTGTGCTACAATGTGTGCAGTCTTAAATTTGTGGAGCTAATAATAGATAAACAAAATCTTGGTTTTTTGTGCGTAATACTTTTTATGGTGTTAATAATGTCTTTGTTGGGAGCCTCGGCTGCCTATCTAGACGGTACGGCGAAAGCCAATTGGTTAAAGAAAAGCCGAGATATCGACATTCCTTGGCATGAGGCGACTTGGCTTAATGTTAATATTAGTTCGGTAGACACTCAAGTGAAAAAATAAGGAATCAAAATGTTAAGACATTATTTTATTAACTCTGTTGGAAGATATTATTTAGGGGGAATTGCCTCATGAACTCTTATCTTCTAGGCATAGTATGTTTAATTTACTCTGTTACTTTTCTAACAAGTTTATTAAACAAAAATTATAGTTTGGCCCTCATTTACTTTGCCTACGCACTTTCGTTAGTAGGCTTCATCATTCAAGAATCTCACGGTTAGGAAAAACATGTTAAACAAAGTTATGCTCATTGGTCGTATTACATCCTCGCCCACCCAAAAGCAGGTCGGCCCCCAGAACCTTTTACGCTTCTCTCTAGCGATCAATCGTAAGATGGGCGACAAGGAGGAGACCCTATTCATCGACTGCGACTTCTGGGGCGAGAGGAGCGTCAAAATCGCCCAGTGGATGGTCAAGGGTAAGGAAGTTTATGTTGAGGGCCGCCTAAAGGTGGACAAGTGGGAAAAAGATGGAGTTCCCTACAGCAAGATGTTTGTTGTGGTTGAAAACGTAGAATTTATTAATTCAGGCAAAAAAACTGAAAACGTAGAATCCGTAGATTCAGAAAACAAGGAGCCAGTCAATGTATAATATAGCAAAACAAGTCTGGGATTACAGACTTTGGGCCAAAACCCTAAAAGCCTCCGGATTAATTCGGAGGAATAGTCACCTACCTATATTTTTTATCTTGCTCATTAGTGTTGGAATGGGAGATCCTCCAAAGAAAACCCAGCCCCAAACACGAAACAATGGGCGAGCACTTTTGAACTCGACCCAGAACCGCCCTAATATGTACGGCGGGTATAATCAATTTGGTAATGATCATTTTGATAGGTTCTTTATGAACCAAATGGGCGGATTTACGTATCAGCGTGGACCAGTTCAGTATACACCGGCTAATCTATATGGGCCCGGTAACAGCAACTATAGTAATGGGGGTCGATACGACAGTCGGAATGGCAATCGATAACTTAGTGTAGAATGGTGGTTCGATTCCACCTCGCTTGTCGAGTTTTGGTAAGAAGGGAGCTTGGTTAAAATCCAAGTGATAGTCCTATTTGTAATAGCTTATAGGTAACTCTGCGAGACAAAGACACGGACGGCCAGTCCGATAAAATCTTCTTTGATAGGAAGATGGGGGTATTTTTTAGAAGTAGGTATCTATATTGTTTTTTTGGAGTTTATGATGACTATAACAATTTCGGGAAAAGTAAAGACAGGCAAGTCAGTGATTGCACAAGCGATTTCTAGGGCATTGAAAGCTCATGGATTAAACGTGTTGATCAACGACTGTGACCATCCTGATGGACTCAATGACAAATATATTCATGGGTGTCTTGACTCTCTTAGGGATAAAGAAATACCAATTGAGATTAAGTTAATTCGTGAATCTTGATTCCATGATGTTCGGTTGCGTGAGAGATGAAGTTTCTAATGTGACTTGGAGTAATCCAAGTTTTATCCGAGAGGTGCAATATCCAATTGAGAATTTTTTCCGAAGTGTTGCATCTATCAAAATCAATTTCATATGGACCGCCAGTATTCGGGCTAGGGTCTGTTAGAATAATGCAGTTTTCTGTTACGTGAACTAGTTTGTTTGCCACGGAATTTACCTTTTGAATTGAAAACAGAACGCCCGCGATCACCTAGTCGCGTAATTTTACAACTTTTTTTATTAACGGACGACACGCGACTTAGGTGCATCGCATTGTTCTGTTTGTTTTCACATTTTTTGGAGTTATTATGAAGTTAAAATTAGTAGCAGATGGTAGTTTCTTTTATCCTAATATGAAGATAGTAAACGAAGAAACTGGAGAATTCGTTGAAGCTGTGGGGGCAATTGAAATCAAGACAGTCGTTAATGGGCGGGCATCTGTCGTAATTACTATGATGGACATGGCTATTGCCGTAAACGTAGACTGCCAACTTAACGACCAGCATTAGTTTCGAAGCGTTATGACGTATGGGTGTAGTTGTCCCGACTGATAGTCCACAAAAATTACCCCATCGTTTTTTAATTCTTCGGCAACCATTCTCATGACGGATGGATCATCGGTCAAATCCTTAAATAATTCGGAAACAATTGCGTTTGTCTCTCCAGATTCGCGTATTTTGTTCAAACGCTCGATACATTCAGATTTGATGGACATGGTTACTTTCGAAAACAGAACGCCCGCGATCACCTAGTCGCGTAATTTTACAACTTTTTTTATTAACGGACGACACGCGACTTAGGTGCATCGCATTGTTCTGTTTGTTATGAGGGATATTATGGAAACTTTGCCGCTAGATATGTCAAGAAACGTTCCTAGATCATTCAACAACTACCCAATAGAGGTTGATGATACGGGGCATTTTTTATTGCAAACGATGAGGTTTGACGAGTTTGATTACCCACTCACGCTTAGCGTTTTAGACGCAATGAAATTGTTGTCTAAATATGATCCAGAATGGGATAACCGATTATATGAATGCATGAGATTAGCCATTAAGGATGGTTCATTGACACATGACGATTACGTTAGTGTTCTAAAGTTTTAGTTGTACAAAGTTATTCCAATAGGCCCTAGCTTCTTTGTAATAGTCAGATATTTGCTGTGGAGTTCCCTCTACGACTAGATCGACGCTATCGACCCCATCACAAACAAAACGAAATAGGTATCCCCCATTTTTTGGGTCTGATCTATCGACGCTAATAACGACAATCTGCCGATGTAGCAAATCTGCAAGTTGCGTTAGGATTGGGTTGTTTTTCACGGTTACTTTCGAAAACAGAACGCCCGCGATCACCTAGTCGCGTAATTTTACAACTTTTTTTATTAACGGACGACACGCGACTTAGGTGCATCGCATTGTTCGTCCGCTTGGAGTTTAGATTATGTGGATATGGCGAGAAGATAAAGAAGAGACCAAAGAAGTAAAGTTGTTGATGATTTTGAAGTATTCGGATAAAATGTCCGAAGATCTCATTTTCGTAAACACAAGTACGGAATGTGGGGTTGGGACTATGTTAATGGGCCAACTTAAGGATGCCGGAATACCATGTAGGCCGATTTCCTACCATTATCCATTGGCCCCCGATCACAAAAGTCGTCGGGAAAAAATCATTCACGTTTAAGGTAGATCTTGGATTCTATCGCAACCAATTCGGATTTCAAAATCGTTAGCTCCCTTAAAATCTTCTTTGATAGGAAGATGGGGGTATTTTTTTATAGACTGTGTTCGGTGAATTGTTTATTGAGGTAAATTATGGTAGTTGATAAGAATGGTATTGGAATTATTTCTGGTCAGAAGGTATTAGCTCACTATGATGATGGTACACGACACGGTATTGTCGTTAAACCTTTTCCAGACAATCCCACAATCAATTCTCCCGGTCATTGGGTCGATATCAGCATCGAGAATGCCGGTCCAGAGGGTGTCCCGTCGTACATCTTGGAAGTCTACGAAATCCTGAGATCACCGCAGGCCGAGGAGAAATAAATGAGTAGTAAAGAAACTGAGATCGAGGACTTCGGTGCATCGCATTGTTCTCTTGTGCTCACGAGGCAGGAGTTAATTGATGATCTGACTAAGTTCCTTTTGGATAAATGCCCGTGGAGCGAGGCAGGTGATTCGTGGGCACAGTTGTCACTTCATCATTCTGATTTAGAGTACGATTTGCTTGTGCGAAATTTATTTGCGATTGAGTTTGTTGATGGTTTTTTATCTAGCCAAAAGCAAGTGCGTCAAGATAATCGATCAGTTCTGGTTCCTGCCTCCATCGAGCAAGAACATGGTCAACAAATACCTACGGATTAAGGCAAATTACAATTACGTCACCATTGATAAAACGGGCTCTTAAATACTTCCTTATATCCACATTGTTGTGTTTTGCATTTTGGCCAACAAAAACTTATAAAGTTGTAGTTTCTGATTCTGATCCTGATTCTGTTATGATCGAGCCGGAACTAATTCTGGAACCGGCAGATCGACCGACCCCTCCAAAGCTATTGGAGCCAGAGCCTGAAATTAAACAATCGTTTCAGGCATCTCCACCTAAAGAAAGTTATCTTCCTAAGGACGGTTATTTTTCTAGTCCTAAAACGGTTACTTCTTACAGGCCCATTAGTCCCGAAGACTTACCAAACACCAAACCTTGGTACTATCGTGGTAAAGGAACTCTTAGGGATCACATACAAGAAGTCCATAGCATCACCCCATTTATGATGGCATTGTTTGACACCGAATATGATCTAAAAAAATTACACTCTTTTCTTCACAATGGAGGTGATTTAAATTCTATACAAAGAAAAAAGTAGTATATAATCACCCTATAACATTAACCAAAAGGTCTTTATGTCCGATTTTATGACTGTTGTAAAAGATCATCTAAAACCACTAAGGTCTTATATTAACCAAAGACTTTATTCTAAATTAAAAAAGATCGTTGACGCTGACGATATTCTTCAGGAAACTCTAATTAGTGCTGGGCGAAGATATGAAAAATTTCTTACCAGTAAAATACCATTCACCATTTGGCTTTATAAAATAGCTGAAGATGAGGTGATTGAAGCATATAGGGTTTATGTTAAGGCTAAAAAAAGAAGTATCTCAAGAGAATGCTCCGACGAAAATTACATTGAAAATGAATATGGGGCGTTTTATAGCAATCTTCACGAGGCGAATATTGAACAGCCTTTAGAGTTAGCCATCTTGTCGGAAAACACTTCTATTCTAAAACAAGCTTTTAACAGGATGAATGATCAAGATAAAAAAATACTATATATGAAGCATATAGACCGGTTGAGTAACCGTGAAATAGCCGACCTAACTGGATTATGTGTACATACTGTATCTATGAGGGGCCTTAGGGCCTTTAACAGGCTAAGAAAAAGTGTCATAGATAACCCGGAGTTTATGGAGATGTTATGCCAGAAGTGATAAATCAGGATTTAGCGTTTGAGAGGGCACTCTTGGCGGCATTTTGCCAGTTTGGGCTGGAGTGCTACATTGATGTGGATTTTGTGGAGATGGAAACTTTCACAGAGCAGACCAATCAGATCATATTCGAGTGTGTTAAAGCAACAATGGTTGAGGGGGCCAAGCCGGACCTTTCGACGATTCTTTCTAAGTCGGTCAGTATGGGTTTTAATTCCCTTCTTAAGGACGAGGAGATCGCATTTATACGGTCCCTGTACAATTTCCCGGTACACAAGGATAATGTTTCGTATTATGCGTCCAAACTTACAAAGCTAAAGATAATTAGGGATTCTCGTAGGGTCTTAGATGCATGTAGGGGGCGAGTTGATACGTTTTCGGGCGAAGAAGATATTGGGGAAATTATGTCGGCTTTAGAGGGGCCTATTTCGGACCTAGTGGCCCAAGTTTATAACACCTCCACCCAAAAACCCGAACTAATGACTAAGGATCTAAAAGAATATGTCGATGGGCTGATAAATAATCCGCATGAGATGATGGGGCTCAGCACTGGCATAGAGGCTTTCGACTATGCGATAGGGGGCGGTCTTAGGAGGGGCGGCGTTACATTAATATCTGCACGTTATAAAGTGGGCAAGTCAACTATGGGGCTCCAAATAGCCGCTAATGTTGCTAGTAAAGGGGTTCCCGTACTTATTCTCGACACCGAAATGGACTATAATAGTCAGAAGAACCGTTTTGTCGCTAATCATTGTGAGATTAACATCAATAGATTGGCTGAAGGGAACGTAACCGAGCACGAATATTATACGGTTGGGCTAAAGGAGGAGGGTTTTAACTCCCTAAATATATTTCACCTCAATGTTTCTGGGTGTTCTTTTGATACGGTAATATCGATGGCCCGCCAATGGATTTATAGACACGTTGGCTTTGATGAAGAGGGTAAGGCTAAAGACTGTCTTGTCGTATATGATTATTTGAAGATGACTAGTGAAGACGGCCTCAATGATTCCATGAAAGAGTATCAGATCATGGGGTTCCAAATGACGGCCCTCCACAATTTCTGTGTAAAACACATGGTTCCGTGCCTCTCGTTTGTTCAGCTAAGTAGGTCGGGCGACATTGCCCAATCTGACCGCATAGCGTGGCTCTGTACGTCCCACACAAAGTTTGAGGAAAAGTCCCCCGAGGAACAGGCCGACGATGTACATGCGGGCCTAGTGCCCTACAATCGTAAATTAACCCCTATAGTGTCCCGATACGGCCCCTGCCTAGATCCCGGCGACTACATTAATATTAGGATGAAAGGTGAATACGCTAAAATAGAAGTTGGGCCCACACGCAATGAACTCCAGAAGTCAACAGACCCCTTCGAAGTACCTGACATCGCTACCGTTGGAGAAGATTCCTGACATACTTGATAGATTAGGAATAAAGTATTCATCTTCTAATAATAGATATTTTTTTTCTTGTCCAGTTCATGGTGGAGATAACAGTAACGGCTGTACCATATTTGCAGACAATAAATTATGCTGGAAGTGCTGGACTCAGTCTTGTCATGAAGAGTATGGCTCGGGCATATTTGGGTTTGTTAGAGGGGCATTAACTAGGGCAAAAGGTAAGAATGTTACTTATGCTGAGGTAGCGTCTTTCTTAGGGTCGGAGTATTGCACTAAACAAGAGTACGACCCCTTAGCAGAAAAGTATACGCCTTCGTCTCTCATAGAATACAAAAGAATTCAAGAGACCTTCTTAACAGAGCCCAACAGGAATTATGAGCACCATATAGATCGGGCCTATGCTATTCGTAATTTGGATATCCCTTCTCCGTATTATTTGGCTAAGGATCACCCTATACAGTCTTCCATACTTACCAAGTTCGACATTGGGGATTGTACTGAGGGTTATATGGAGGGTCGTGCTGTTACTCCAATATATAACGAGAACTATAGGTTCGTCGGTAATGCAGGGCGAAAAATTGGCTGGCAAAAAGGGGATGGGCCGAAATGGACTTACGATTCCACCTTAGAAAAGGGTCATCACCTATATGGATTAAACTTGGCACGACAATATATTTTGGATAGCGGAACCTGCATATTGGTAGAGGGACAAGCTAATATTTGGCGGCTTTGGGAGGCCGGTTTTCCTAACTGCGCGGGTATAATGGGGGCGAGCCTCACAGAACACCAGTTAATTCTTTTAGAGAAATCCGGTTGTACGACTGTGGTTCTAATGATGGATTTAGATCAGGCTGGAGCAAAGGCCACATTACAAATAAAAAAAGTAGGGGGCCGTAGATTTAATTATGTGGGGCCCGAACTTATTAAGGGCGATCCCGAAGAACATACGGCGGAAGAACTGCGGGAAATATTGGGGAAATGTAAAGTGAATCAACTAATAACGAATGAGAAAAAGATATGAAAATTCTTGCATTTGCGGGTCTTAAAGGTTCTGGGAAAAATACTCTGGCGAATTTCCTGCATGGTTATCAGCTTAGGGCTAATAACTTGATAGAGGACTTTTCTCTGGACGTGGGGGGAAAGTTGCACGTCACTTATGAGGGTGGGAAATCGGGAATGCTCGATGTTGAGAGACAAGATCCACAATTTGCTATTTGGGCGTCTACGGGACTTTGGCCTTACGTTAAGTCTTATGCCTTTGCCCATCCTTTAAAAGATATGTGCGAGAGCTTGTTCGATATTCCTAGGGAGTGTTTATATGGAACCGATGAACAAAAGAATACGGTAGTGGAGCATTTGTTGTGGGAGAATATGCCCGGCGTTATCACGCCGGAAAAATACCAAGAATTAACTCGGGAAGCTACTGCGTTATTTCGTTTGCCAGATAGTTCGTTCATTATTCACTCTCCCGGCCCTATGACAGCCCGAGAATTCATGCAGTTTGCTGGCACAGGAATATTCAGAAAGATGTATTCTCCCATTTGGACCAAGCGGTGCCTAAACCTAATCAAGGATGAAGAATCAGCCTTGGCTATTGTTACCGACCTGAGGTTCGACAATGAAGCCGAAGCTATCTTGGAAGCGGGTGGGAAGATTATACAACTTTCCAGAGGAATTGGTGGGGATGGACACTCTTCAGAGAAGGGGGTTTCTTCTGGGTTGGTGAATAATACGCTCGATAATGTTAGTTTGGATTTGGTTGATACATGTCAACAGGTACTTAATATCATAGAAAGTTACGGGTGGCAGGATGAGTAGGATGCGTAGCCGCATCCGGACCTTATATTCACTGTGTTCATAACTCCGCTACTCGGTCTTGACGACCTCATAACACGCTACGTTTGACGGGGGAAACCCCCGCCGACCCCCGGTTTTTATTTACTTAATTTTGTGAGGATATAATGGGGTATGTAGAGGGAAATGTGCAGTGGGTTCATAAGATAGTAAATTTTATGAAGCAGGCCTTGCCCGATAACGAATTTATAAACTGGTGCCGGATAATAGTAAATAACAATATAGAAGGTAATATTTAATGGAAATAAAATTCTTAAGGTCGAGTTCGTACAACCAATTTGAATATTGCCAAATGTCTTACTATATAACGTATAATTTAGGAATAAGATCTAGAAACACGATTAAAACTAATTATGGTACTGTCACTCATAAGGTTTTAGAAGGATTCGCTAATTGTAAAAAAACGATTCAGGATAATCCAAAAAAGAAAGATCTTTCATTTAAAGATGAAGAAATGGGAATTCTTAATTTTAACGAAGATTCAATAATGTCAGAAGACTTTGTTAAAGAATTAACTGATAAATCATATGAATACTATAGAATAAATAATCCTCACCTAGACCATAATGTTAAAAAAGATTATAAATTTTGTAGATCTATGGTTGACGTTGTTATAAATCATAACGACGGGCAATACGATCCTCGCAAGCAAAATATAGTTGCGACTGAACCTTTATTCTCTATTCCTATTGATGAAGAATGGGCTAAATTTGATTACAATGGAGAGCTATACCAGCTAGAAGTAAAAGGTAGTATAGATTTAATAACAGAAATAAATAAAGATACTGCTCAGATAACAGATTGGAAAACATCGGCCACGAGAAAAAACTGGGCGACAGGAGAAACGAAAGAAGAAAAAGACTTCTATAACGATTTTCAACTCCTACTCTATAGCTTCTCAGCACATAAAATGTATCCACAATATTCTCAGTTTATACCGACTATTTATTTTATTCAGGCTGGCGGGCCATATTCTTTATGTTTCGACGAATCTCATAAGAAAAAAGTTTTATCTAAAATGAAAGATCGCTTATACGAAATATTAAAATGCAAGCTTCCAAAGCCAATCAATAAGTGGCGATCAGATTTTAGATGCACTAGGTTGTGTCAATTTTACAAAGATAATTGGCCCGGTACAGAAACCAGAATTTGTAATTATGTAGAAGATCATATTAAACTTTATGGCATAGATAAAACATCTGTGGAATTAAAAGAAAAAAATCATTCGGTTTCACACTACCAAGCTCCCGGTTCCATTTGATCTCACTAATTAGAGAAAGTCCCCATGTCTTCACAAATCAGTTTTAAAGACTCTGTTTGGGTCTCCACAATGTCAGGTTATTTCTTCTACAGGCTCCTGCTAAAAAGTGGCTCCAAAGAATCAATTAATAGCTTATGTGCCTTGTACGAAAAAAAGTACGACAATTGGCTAGATGAAAAAATTCACATATTCGAGTGCAACAATCCTATTACGGTTCCCTATAGTGAGGCTAAAGATCTTATGGACGGACTAAAGGGAGATCAAACAATGTCGGTATCTATGTTTGCTATGATTGACTCTGACATGCAGAAACATACTGACGAAAATAACCCCCCTCTAGCCCTTGCAATACCCGAAGGATTTTGGAAATGATAGAACTACAGATAACAGACGAAGTGCGGCGATATGCTTGGGCTAAATCCCGAGATATGGGCAAGTTGAAAAATTCAATAACTAGTGGCGATGGAAATCAGTGTGGATTTATTGGTGAGCAACTTGCCTCAGAATATTTGGGCGGCGTCTTGACAAACACTTACGACTATGATATATTGATCCCCGAGGGTTTTGTGGATTGTAAGGCTAAGCAAGTAAGTTCGGTCCCGTACCCACATTACGAGGTTTCGGTTGCACAATTCAATACTTTTCAGGAGTGTGATTATTATGCTTTTATGCGTGTTGAATTTTTAAACAACGTATATACTCGGGCGTGGTTCCTCGGGATCATCCGCAAGGAAGAGTATTATGACAAGGCCCGAAAGTTAATTAAGGGACAAAAAGACGGTTCTAATGGATTCACTGTTAGGGCCGACTGTTACAATTTGAGAATAGATCAACTTTACGATAGCGTGGAATCTGCTAACGGGACTTTACAAGAAAAAAAATAATATGAATAAAAGTTCATTATATTCAAATTGGGTTTCAGAAAATGTTACTGAGCAATATGGCAAATGTGCAGAAGTAACCGAAAAGATGCAAAAGTCGTTTCCAGAACTTGAAAGGGTTAGGGGGCATTATTATTGTTATGTGTGGGGCGAGCGGCAGCACTGGTGGTTAGTTGATCGTGACAATAATATAATAGATCCAACGATGGAACAGTTCCCAAGTAAGGGGAGGGGTCGTTATGAACCTTGGAACGAGGGGGCTCCAGAACCAACCGGAAAATGCCCAAATTGTGGAGAGTTAATTTATAGCGGAGATTTTGTATGTGGTGATATTTGCGGTAGGGAATATGTGTCGTTTTGTAGCAAAGGAATTTAAAAATTTTACAAAAGAAAAAGTATAATATGGGACCATCTATTAAGATTATTTTGGGCGGACTTATTACGGTGTTGGCGGGATCTTGTTTGATTCAAGCCGATCTTGTTGCTGTTGGGGTCGCAGTTATTGGTATAGGGATTTTTACAGTTATGGCGGGCCCGGTAGTGTGGGCTTCTTGTAAAGATAGATAAGGAGAGAAAATTTATGATTAGGAGCTATCCCATAATTGTTTCTGTGGGGGCCATAATGTTTGTGGTGGGCTAACCCGGTTGGGTCGGGTCGCTCGCCCCCCTATATGTATTTTTTCTTTTGTACCATTTTTTTGAGAGATATTATGAGCGGCGGGCATTTTGATATAAATAGTTGTAGGTTATATTGGCTTTGTGAAGAGATTCAAGAGTCTATAGAGAACAACAATGTAAAAGATGAGTATGGATATTCTAGGGGATATTCTGAAGAAACTCTAGAAAAATTCAAAATCTTAATTATACAGTTAGAAAAAACTGCTAAGATGCTACATTTAGTTGATTATTTGATTTGTAGTGATATCACAGAGTATTCTCTGGAAGATCAGTGGCCGAAGGATTCAGTATGAACACAAATAATTATTGCGTGTTCGATATTGTGAGATAGCCACTTTTAGTGCCATATATTTCTTTTTGTGTATAATACTGTGTTCGATTACAGTCAAAAACACAAAAGGAAAATAAGATGCCAGCTAAAGGTCAATTAAAATATAATATCACAAAAGAATTCTTATTAGAAGAATTGAAAACAAAATCTCCAAAACAAATATCTATTGAGGTAGGGTGCCGTAAAGAATACATAGCTAGAAAAATCAGAGAATTAGAAATTAAAAGACCTAAAAACCAACATTTAATTAATGGTGATTATTTTAAAACTTGGTCTTGTGACATGGCATATATTTTAGGATTTATTTTTGCTGATGGTTGCGTCTATTCTAATCCTAAAATGAATAATAGGTCGTATATAACAGTATCCCTACATAGAAAAGATAAAGATATCTTAGAGTTTATTTCATCAAAAATTTGTCCAAGTTTAAGAATACTTCAGCATGATAAGGTTGATAAAAAAAGAGATAAGGTATATAAAGTAGCTACTCTATCAATGTGTTCCAAGGTTATGTACCAAGATTTGGTGAACTTAGGATGTTTGCCAAATAAAAGTTATGAAGAAATAAGGGTTCCAGATGTGCCTGTAGAATACATCCCAGATTTTATTAGAGGATATTTTGACGGAGACGGTAGCGTTTTTTATGGATATGGCAAGAAAGAGATTAAAAAATTAAAAACTGGCGCGTCTTTTTCTTGTTCTTCTGTCTCGTTTTTAAATGATATTAAAGAAATAATAAATA
>Ga0163149_10002655_pt1 | contig 21220 bp, 14 predicted proteins | sample OliLakLV19MP5G1_FD_148604 | JGI IMG/M metagenome (GOLD analysis project Ga0163149, IMG submission 148604) | Freshwater microbial mat bacterial communities from Lake Vanda, McMurdo Dry Valleys, Antarctica - Oligotrophic Lake LV.19.MP5.G1 | ecosystem: Environmental > Aquatic > Freshwater > Lake >...
GATCAGCACCGTGTGGACGCGCACCGGCTTGTGACCGTCGTACTCGACGGTGACTTGGCTTTTCGCATCCGGTCGCAGCCACGGGAGGATCTTCTTCTCGCGCAGCTCGGCCTGCTTCTCCATCAAACGGTGCGCGTAGTAGATCGGGAACGGCATCAAGCTGTCCGTCTCGCGGCATGCGAATCCGAACATGAGGCCTTGGTCACCGGCGCCTTGCTCCTTGTGCAGGCCTTCGCCCTCCGACACGCCTTGGCTGATGTCGGGCGACTGACGATCGAGCGTCACCATCACCGCGCACGTGTCGCCGTTGATGCCGAATTTGTCATCGGTGTAGCCGATGCGCTTGATCGTGTTGCGCGCGATCGTCGCGTAGTCGATGCGCGCGTTCGTCGTGATCTCGCCCGCCACGACGCACAGACCGGTCGTCACCAGCGTCTCGCACGCAACGCGGCTAGCGGGATCCTGCGCGAAGATCGCGTCGAGGATCGCGTCGGAGATTTGGTCGGCCACCTTGTCGGGGTGGCCCATGGAGACGGATTCCGAGGTGAAAAGTTGCCGGGACATGAGGGGTCTAGGATCGAAAGTGTCGGGCCAGGAGCTGGAGGGGTTCCGTGAATGCGCTCGATTCGAGGTACTTCCCGACGGGGTAGCCACTCGACAAAACGGCGCCGGAGAATAGCCGAGTCCCCGCGGAGCCGCGCAGGGAATCAGACGTGCGCGCCGCCCGGTCGCGGCAGCACGCGCTCCGTGAGGGCCTTCCACGTCAGCGCCGTGGCGCCTTTCTGGGCCTCGACCGCGGCCCGACCTGCCGCGCCCATGGATCGGCGGCGTTCCGGGTCGTCCAGGAGCGCACGGATGGCCGGGCCGAGCTCCCCCTCGCCCGCAATCCGCAAGGCTGCCGCTGCGCGCTCGAGCAGCGCCGCTTCCGCGCGGAAGTTGAACACGTGCGGGCCGTAAAGGACCGCGAGACCTTGTGCAGCCGGCTCGAGCATGTTCTGGCCGCCGTGAGGGAGGAGCGAGCCGCCCACGAAGACGACGTCGGCGAGCGCATAGACCTGCTCGAGCTCGCCGATCGTGTCGACGATGAGGGGGCGAGTCGGATCGGGCACTTCCCCGCCGCGCAGTCGCGTGAGGAGTTGCGGCTCGGGTCCGAGAGCTCCGAGCTCGCGCACGAGCGCTGTCGATCGATCGGGATGTCGAGGCACGAGCACCATGCGTGCGTGTTGGAACGACGAAAGCCAGGCGCGCACGAGCATCCCTTCTTCGGGAGCGTGCGTGCTGCCCGCGACGACGATCGGTTGTGCGGGTGCTCGGGCGACGAGCTCGAGCAGCTCGGCCGTAGGCTGGCACGCGCCCGTTCGCAGTCCGTCGGCCTTCACGTTGCCGGTCACGATCACGCGCGCCGGCTCAGCGTCGAGTCCGACGAAACGCGTCGCGTACTCGGCATCCTGAGCGCAGTAGAGCGAGATGCGCCCGAACTGCGGCATGAGGGATTTGAACCACGAATAGCGCCGATAACTGCGCTCGGTGATGCGCCCGTTCACGACGGCGATCGGGATCCCAGCGCGGTTCGCCTCGCGCAGGAAGCTCGGCCAGACTTCGAGTTCGACGAGCACGACGCACGTGGGATCCACGCGTGAGAGGAATCGTCGTACGACGAACGAGAGGTCGAAGGGGAAGCGGACCACGATCGCTGCGGGATAGAGTTTCCGTGCGACGTCGAACCCCGTCGCCGTGACCGTGCTGATCACGATGTCGAGGTCGGGGCGCGCCACCGCCATCTCGCGCACGAGTGCTTGAGCCGCCTTGACCTCGCCGACCGAAACACCGTGCACGAGGATCCTCGGTCGCGCACCGGCAGCGCGCCGCTCGGGCAATCCCGAGCCGAAGCGTTTCGCGAAAGTCGTGCGGAAACGCGGCGAGGTCAGCGCGCGCACGGCCCACCACGGTGAGGGCACCACGATCGCGATCAGCCAGGCGAGGTCGTAGACCGAGTACAGCGCGGCGGCGAGGAAGCCCGGGCCCGTGTCGGCGAGGATCGGGCCCGGCACCGCCCGCGTCGGCTCGCTTCCCACGCCGCGCTTCACCGCGCGCTTCTCGGGCACTCCGCGAAACGGAACGTCGCGCCAGGGGCCTGCGCGAAACGGGGCGGCGCGCCACAGACCCGCGCGGCGCTGAACGACGCGCCACGGACCTGCGCGGCGCTGAACGACGCGCCACAGACCCGCGCGGCGCGGAACTGCGCGTTACGGAACCGCGCGGCGCGCGCGCTCGGGATCCGACCGAACGTGGGTCCGGTCACGTGTCGCGGCCGTGGCACTTCTTGAACTTCTGGCCGCTACCGCACGGGCAGACGTCGTTGCGTCCGACGCCCTCGAGATCCTTCGGAGTCAACATCCGCTGCGATGGGGAAGTGCTCGTCGGCTTGGCGGGTGCAGGCGTCGAAGCGGGTGCCGCGCCCGGAGAGCCGGTCGCGTTCGTCGGCGTGGTCGCGCCGCGCGCTGCTGCCGCCTGTTGTTCGCGAGCTTGTGCTTGAGCCTGCTGCCGCTTCGCCAAGTCGAACTGCTGCGAGGCCGGGACAAACGCCGGTCCGACAGCGCGGCGCGGCGGGGGCGGGATCGGCGGGCGAGGCGTCGCCGCAGTCGACGGTCCGGAGGGCGCGCGCGGCGCCTGCGCGGCGGAGCCGGGCGTCCCCGGTCCTCCCCACGGTTTCGGAGCCGGAGCACCAGGCGTTCCTGAGTCGGGGGTCGAGCCCGGCGGTCGAGGCTGCGCCGTCGGCGGAGTGGCGCCGTCCTGGAGCGCGGGGTTGCCCGGCGTTTGACCCGCGCCGAGCGGCGACGCATAGCGCGGCGGCGCCGTCGCGGGAACGCGCTGACCGGCACTCGGATCGATCTGGATCCGCAGGATGAGGCTCGTGACCTCGTCCTCGATCGCGTAGAGCAGCTTCTCGAAGAGCTGGAACCCTTCGCGCTTGTACTCGGTCTTCGGATCGACTTGCGCGTATCCGCGCAGGCCGATGCCGGCCTTCAGCGCATCGATCGCGAGCAAGTGGTCGCGCCATTTGTCGTCGAGGGCCTTCAACAGCAAGTAGCGTTCGACTTGTCGCAGCAGATCGGTACCGATCTCGGTCTCGCGCTTCGCATACGCGTCGAGAACGAGTTTCGTGATCGGCCGATGATCGCCGACCTTGGCGGTCGCGTCGGCGGCGAGACCCGCATCGACCTCGAAGCCGAAGCTGCGCTGGAACCAAGTGCGGAAGCCCTCGGCGTTCAGCACGTGGATCTGCCGCGCATTGCGCTCGACGACGCGCCCGAGCATCGCCTGGATCTTCTCGGAGAGCTCGATCTTCAGCAGGACGTCTTGGCGTGTGCCGTAGATCTCCTTGCGCTGACCATTCATGACCTCGTCGTATTCGAGGAGCGAACGGCGACTCTCGAAGTTGCGGTCTTCGACCTTTTTCTGCGCGCGTGCGATCGCGCGCGTGACCATCCCCGACTCGATCGGAGTGTCCTCGGTCATGCCGAGCTTCTCCATCGCGTTCTTGACCCAGTCGCGATAGAAGATCCGCATCAGGTCGTCTTCGAGCGACAGGAAGAAGCGGGATTTCCCGACGTTTCCTTGCCGCCCCGTGCGACCGCGCAACTGATTGTCGATGCGGCGGGCTTCGTGTCGCTCGGTGCCGAGGACGTAGAGTCCACCCAGGCCGAGCACCTCTTGCTCGTCGGCGTCGCACTGCTTGCGCAACGATTTGCGAATCACGTCGATCTCGGCCAAGTGCTCCAGGTCGCCGAGGGAGAGCGACGCGGCTTTCAGCGCCTCCTCGAGACGGTGCTCGAAGTTCCCACCGAGTTTGATGTCGGTGCCGCGCCCGGCCATGTTCGTCGCGACCGTGACGGCACCGCGTTCGCCCGCGCGCGCGACGATCGTCGCCTCGCGCTCGTGGTTCTTCGCGTTGAGGACTTCGTGCGGGATCCCGCGGCCGGTCAAGATCTTCGAGACGGTCTCGGACTTTTCGATCGAGGTCGTGCCGACCAGGACGGGCTGTCCCTTGCCGTGCATCTCGCTGATCTCGTTGCCGATCGCCTTCCACTTCTCGGGCGCGGTGCGGTAGACGACGTCTTCGTGGTCCAGTCGCGCGAGCGGCATGTTCGTCGGGATCGAGACGACGTCCAACTTGTAGATCTTGTGGAACTCGCCGGCTTCGGTGATCGCCGTTCCGGTCATGCCAGCGAGCTTCCTGAACATGCGGAAGTAGTTCTGGAGCGTGATCGTCGCGAGCGTCTGGTTCTCCTGCTTGACGTTCAGCCCCTCCTTGGTCTCGACGGCTTGGTGCAGACCGTCCGACCAGCGCCGTCCCGTCATCTTCCGACCCGTGAACTCGTCGACGATGATGACTTCGTCGCCTTCGACGACGTACTCGGTGTCGCGCCGGTTCAGGTGGTGCGCACGCAGCGCATTCTCGATGAAGTGCAACCAGTCCTCGTGCGGCGGCACGAAGAAACTCGGCACGCCGACCATCTCCTCGGCGACCTCGATGCCTCTTTCGAGCAGCGCTACGGAGCGTTCCTTCTCCTTGACCTCGAAGTGGACATCCTTCTCGAGCTTGCGCGCGATCTCGTCGGCCAGCTTGTACTTGTCGCTCGTGTCGGCCGCCGGACCGGAGATGATCAGCGGCGTGCGCGCCTCGTCGATCAGGATCGAGTCGACCTCGTCGACGATCGCGAAGGCGAGGTCCTTCTGCACTTGGTCCTCGACGCGCGACTTCATGTTGTCGCGCAGGTAGTCGAAGCCGAATTCGTTGTTCGTCCCGTAGACGATGTCGCACAGGTAGACGGGTTGGCGCTCCCAGGGGGCCATGTCGGATTGGATCGATCCGACGGCCACGCCCAAGTAGTCGTAGATCGGCCCCATCCAGGCCGCGTCGCGTCGCGCGAGATAGTCGTTCACCGTCACGAGGTAAACGGTGTTGCCGCCGAGCGCGTTCAAGTACAGGGCCAACGTGGCGACGAGCGTTTTGCCCTCGCCCGTCATCATCTCGGCGATCTTGCCTTCGTGCAGGATCATGCCGCCGACGAGTTGCACGTCGTAGTGACGCATGCCCAGCGTGCGCACGGCGGCCTCGCGGCAGAGGGCGAAAGCCTCGGGAATCAAGTCCTCGACGGTCTTCTCACCCTTCGCGACCTGCGCCTTGAACTCGTTCGTCTTCTCGTGGAATTGCTCCGCCGAGAGACCCTTGGCCCAGGGCTCCAGAGCGTTGATCTTCTCGACGAGCGGCTCGAGCCGCTTGACCATGCGCTCGTTCCGAGCGCCGAAGATGCCCTTGAGCGTCGTGCCGACGTTCTCGCCGATCGTCCCCAGACGGTCGGTCAGCTTGTCCCAGTCGAAAACCATGGATGCCGGTGCGGTGGAGCATGGCGCGGGAGCCGGGCGTCCCGGGGTCCACGCCGTGCGATTCGAGCGGCAGATTAGAAGCCAGCCGGGGTACGGAGGGAAGCTTCGGACTGCGGACGCGCCCGAGATCCTGGTGCCCGCGCCCTGGAACGCGATGGACGGCTCGGAGACTGAGGAGAATTCAGCGGCTCACTCGCTGCGGGGTGTCGCACCGGGCCCTGGACAGGGTTCTCCGACCCTTCGAAGGACGGACGGTTCTCGCGTCGCCGAGCGACGCCTCCAGCTTCTGTCACGGCTTCTCGGGCGTGGCCCGCCGCTCGAGGAGCTGACTCAGCATCGCGAACAAGACCTCGCGCGGATACGGCTTGCGTAGGACCCCGGACGTCTTCGGGATCCGCTCCAGGTCGATCGTGGAGGCCGTCGCGAGCAGGACGGGCAAGTCCTTCGTCAACGGATCCGCGCGCACGCGACGCAGGACCTCCTCGCCGTCCACTTCGGGCATCGAGAAATCGAGCAGCAGGAGGTCGGGCCGCGGATCCTGACGCAGGCGCTCGAGAACCTGCGCGCCATCGAACGCGAGCTCGACCTCGTAACCGCGGCCTTTGAGCAAGGCGCCCAGGCCCCTGCAAACCTCGGTCTCGTCGTCGACGACGAGCAAGCGCGCGCGCTTCTCCCCTTCCCGCTCGATCTTGGCGAGACCCTCGGCGATCAGCCGCAGGTCGCCGTAGGTCGGCAGACATTCGCGCGCCCACGCCGCTTCGATCTCCTTCTTCAAACGCGCGTTGGTGCGCTTCAAGTCCATCCAACGCGGGAAGTCCGGGTCCGTGGGCCGCACGTCGAGGTCGTCGTGCGTGTCCACCGCGAAGAAGTACTCGGCATCGACCAAGTACTCCTGCACCACGAACTTCATGAACGGGTACTCGCGGTTCCCGAGGCGCAGCGTGTGGCGCTTCAGCGATCCGCGGTCGCGCGTCGGCAACGGATCGAACCGCGCGAAGAGATCCGTCAGCGTGTTCGCGCCCTCGAGGTCGCGCACAGATACGCGCGGCCGGGGAAAGCCGTCCCCGGGCCACGCGATCTCCAGGTAGATCGCGACGGCGCGCCGCACGAGCGCCGGTGTCAGGTCCTCGAGCCGCATGGGAGACGCACGAAGCGCGACGATCCGCGCCTCAAGCGGTCACGCCTCCTCTGGCTGCGCCGGCGTCGTGGGAGTTCGAACTGCGTGCGCCCGGAGCAGGTGCTTCGCAACGCGCAGCCGGCTGCGCGTGCAGCACGAGCGAACCGATGAGTTCCTCGATGGATCCGATCCCGGCGCCGTCGAGCAACGCTTCGAGCTCGGCCGCGAGTCGTCCGAGTACGGCCGGATCACCGAAGCTCGCCGTCCCCACTTGCACGGCACGACAGCCGACGACCAGGAACTCGAGAACATCGGACGCCGTCACGATGCCGCCGCAACCGATGACGGGGATCTTGACGGACCGCGCGCATTCCCACGCGCAGCGCAGCGCGATCGGCTTGATCGCGGTCCCGGAGTACCCGCCCTGCGTCGTGAAAAGGCCGGGCTTGCGCGTGCGCCAATCGACCTTCATGCCGAGAACGGTATTCACGGCGGTGATCCCGTCCGCGCCGGCCGCTTCGACCGCGATCGCCATCTCGGAGATCCGTGAGACGTTGGGCGAGAGCTTCGCGAGGATCGGTTTCGACGTCGCCGCGCGCACGCGCTCGATCACGCGCGCGGCCATCGCGGGATCCGTCGAGAACGGCAACTTCCCGTCCTGCACGTTCGGACACGAGAGGTTGACCTCCAGCACGTCGACCGCGGATTCGTGATCCAAGCGCGCTGCGAGCTCGGCGAACTCCTCGACGCGCTCCGCGCCGATGTTCGTGACGATGATCGTGTCGGCCGATGCGACCTCGGGCAGAACGGCACGCACGTAGTGATCGATGCCCTTGTTCTCGAGGCCGATCGAATTCAGGAAACCCGCCTCGGTCTCGCAGATGCGCGGCGCGGGGTTGCCCGGGCGCGGGCGCAAGGTGACCGTCTTCGACACGAGACCGCCGACGAGTCCGGGCGGCACGATGTGACGCATCTCCAGCCCATGACCAAACGTCCCCGAGGCCGAGAGGATCGGGTTCGCGAGCCGAATGGGCCCCAGATCCACGGTGAGTCTCGCCACGGGAGCCGCGAATCTAAGCCCTCGCGGCGCGCGGAGCAACGCGAGTCACGCGCGTCGCACGTCGGTAGTCGTCTTCGCGCTGCCCTTGAAGAACCCCGAACCGATCAACAGGATCGCGCCGACCGTGATGCAGGAATCGGCGACGTTGAAGGTCGGGAAGTGCCAGTTCCAGACGTCGAAATAGACGTCGATGAAGTCGCGCACCGGTCCGAACGGGAAACGCTCCACGGGGTAGAAGCGATCGAGCACCAGATCGCGCGTGCGCACGAGGTTGTCGTAGAGGTTCCCGAGCGCTCCGCCCAGGACGAGCACGAGCGCACTCGTGAACCACGGTCGCCCGCGCGGTGTCTTCACGAGCAGCCAGATGACGAACAGCACCGCTGCGACGCGCCCACCCACGAGGAGGTACGGAATCGAATGGAGCTGCCCGAAGGCCGCGCCGGGATTCAGGTTCAGCATGAACGTGAACCACTCACCCAAGATCGGCTGCCGCCGGTGGGCGCTGCCGCAGGCGTCGATCAGGAGGTCGCCGGCGCGATCGAGGCGCTCGATCCAGGCGAACGCGGCCGTCTTGGACCACAGATCGAGAACCACCAGGATCAGGGCGATCACCATCCGCAACGCGAACGTGCGCGCTCCCGGCAACGGCGCGACCAGAGCGGGATCGACTCCGGCCGCGGGATGGACCTGCGGCGCGGGGTCACTCACGGCCGACCTTCTTCCTCCTTGCGCTGACAATCGATGCAGTTACGCCCGTGCGGGACGTGCTTCAAGCGCTCCTTGCCGATCGCGATTTGGCAGACCTCGCAGAAGCCGTAGGTGCCGTTCTTCACGCGGTCGAGCGCTTCGAGGACTTCGCGCACGGTCGATTCGTCGCGCTGGATCAACTCCAGGCTGAATTCCTGGCTGTAGCTGTCCGTGCCACCTTCGCCCGAGGAATCGATCTTGATGCCTTGCTCGCCGATCGCTTCTTCCTGGAGGAGATCGATGTCGCTGCTGAGCAGGGCGAGCATCGCGCGCAGGCGCGCCGCGTGCTCTTCGAGTTCCTTCGCCGAGAGTCGCTTCATGGAGCAGGCTGCGGGGGCAGGTCGTGGCGCGGGTCGGTCGTCCCGAGAGGGACAGGCCGGCGGTAAAGACGAGTCGGCGGGTAAAGACGAGTCGGCTGGTATCGGCTCGCACCGGGGTCGAACCGCACTCCGAGGAGCACGATCCAGCCGGGACGAAGGGCGAAGAGTCTAGGAAGGCGCTTCGGGCCCTTCAAGAGCTCTCGGACCTTGATCCGGCGCGCTGGAAGGCGGACTTTCGCGGGCACGATGGGCGGTTCGAGTCGTGTGCGGCGCGCGCGTGGCCGAGCGGGCGAAAAAGTGGCCGAGCGCGCGCTGCCCCCGGCGCTCGCCGCCGATGTCGCGGACTTGCTGGTCGCACTCCGGGCCGAGGCGGGGCTCGCCGCGAACACGTTGCGCGCTTACCGGCGCGACCTCGAGCGATTCTTGCGCGCGGCTGCCGAGCGCGGAGTCGTGGAGTTCGCGGAAGTCGATGCGAGCCTCGTCGTCGACCACTTGGGCGAGTTGCGCGCCGCGGGATACGCCGAGACGAGCGTCGCGCGCGCGTTGGCGGCCCTGCGCGTCTTGGCGCGGCATCTGGTGCAGGAGCGCGGGCTCACGAAGGATCCGACCGCGCTCGTCGCCGCGCCGCGGCTCGCGCGACCGTTGCCGAAGTCCATCGCGCCGTTCGACGTCGAGGCGCTCCTCAGAGGCCCGAAGTCGCCGTCGTGGTCGCCGCGCGAACCGTGGCGTGCCGAGCGCGACCTGGCCTTGCTCGAAGTGCTCTACGCATGCGGGGCACGAGTCAGCGAAGCGGTGAACTTGCGGCTCGACGGGCTCGATCCGACGTTGAGCGTCGTGCGACTCGTGGGCAAGGGTTCGAAAGTTCGGCTCGTTCCGCTGGGAGCACGTGCGGGATCGGCCGTATCGGCTTGGATCGGCGCCGGGCGACGCACGCGACCGAACGCGGCGCGCTCCGTGCACGTGTTCCTGGGCGCGGGCGGCGTCGTCATGACACGCACCTCGGCCTGGCGCGTCGTGCGGCGCGCGGCTCAGTTCGCGGGGCTCGCAGTCCCCGCCTCGCCGCACGCGCTGCGCCATTCGTTCGCGACACACCTCGTCGAAGGCGGCGCGGACTTGCGCTCCGTCCAGGAGATGCTCGGCCACGCATCGATCAAGACGACCGAGATCTACACGCACCTCGACGCGGATGCGGTCGCGGCCGTGCACCGACTGCACCATCCGCGCGCATGAGCGATCCGGGAAGAACGCGCACGCGGCTCGTCTTGGCGCTACTCGCGGTGTGGGTCCTGTGGGGCTCGACGTACTACGCGATCGGCGTCGCCGTCGAAGTCTTGCCGCCGTTCCTCATGGCAGGCACGCGCTTCGTGTTCGCGGGCGTCTTGCTCACGGGCTTCGCACTCCTTCGCGGCGATGCGCTTCCGCGCCGCGAGCACGTTCTCCCGGCGTTCATCTCGGGCGCGTTGCTCATGCTGTGTTCGAACGGGCTCGTGTGCTGGGCCGAGACGCGCGTCGAATCGAGCATCGCGTCGCTCGTCGTGTCGTGCGTGCCGCTGTGGATGCTGCTCTTCGATTGGATGCGCCCGCGCGGCGTGCGACCGACGGCACTCGGCCTCGTCGGCGTCGCAGTCGGCATCGGCGGCGTGGCTCTGCTCTCGGCGCCCGATCCGGAGCACCCGATCGACGGGCTCGGAGTCGCAGCCTTGCTCGGGGCGACGATTTCTTGGTCGATCGGTTCGCTCTACTCCCGCGGCGCGCGACAACCCGCGTCGCAACGACTCGCCACCGGCATGCAGATGCTGGCGGGCGGATTGCTGCAAGTGCTCGCAGGACTCGCATTCGGCGAGGCCACCCGCGTCGACATGGACCTCGTCGAGCTGCGTCACGTGATGAGCTGGCTGTGGCTCGTCGGCGCGGGCTCGCTCCTCGGATTCAGCGCGTATTTGTGGCTCCTGAAGCACACGTCCCCCGCCGTCGCGACCTCGTACGCATTCGTGAACCCGCTCGTCGCGTTGACGCTCGGCGCGGTGCTGGGCGGAGAGATACTCTCGCAGCGCGCGTGGGTCGCCTCCGCGATCATCGTAGGAGCCGTGGCGATCGTGGTCGCGGGCCGCAAACGCGCCGCGCCGACAGTGTGAGCTTGCGCGCCGACGACCGTGCGGGAAACTAGGTCACGCCATGATCCCTATCGCGCAGGTTCTGCTCGCGCTGCTCACGCTGCGCCCGGGCGAAACGCCGCCGCTGCCGCGCGACGACCTGTCGGCAGACTTCGGGCTCGCGGCGCCGAAGGGGCTCTTTCCGTCGGATCACACGCCGACGACGCCCGAGCCGGCGCAGCTCGCGCTGGGTCGCGCCCTGTTCTTCGATCCCGTGCTGTCCGGCGATCGCACGGTGTCGTGCGCGAGCTGTCACCAACCTGCGCATGGCTTCGCTGACCCCGCTCGGTTCTCGCTCGGCGTGCGCGGTCAACGCACGCTCATCCACACGCCGAGCCTCTTCAACCGCGGCCTGGGCGAGTTCTTCTCGTGGACGGGCCAGTCCGTCACGTTGCACGAGCAAGTGCTCTTGCCGCTGCACAACCGGATCGAGATGGACCTCGGTCTCGAGGAGATCGCGCCGCGCTTACGCGGTGATCCGCGCTTCGGCCCCCAGTTCGAGGCCGCGTTCGGCCGACCGGCGACCATCCAAGACACCGGCGCAGCGTTGGAACTCTTCGTGTCGCGCATCTGGATCGGCGCCAGCGCCGTGGATCGGTTCCAAGCGGGCGAATTCGAAGCGCTGGACGAGCGCGAACGCGCTGGTTTGTGGCTCTACGAGAGCAAAGCCGGTTGTTGGCGCTGCCACGCCGGTCGCAACTACGCGGACGAGGAGTTCCACGCGACCGGCGTCGGTGCGCGAGACGGCGTGGCGGAGCGCGGTCGGTTCGCGATCACGGACGAGGCGCAGGATCGCGGCCGCTTCAAGACGCCGACGTTGCGCGGGCTCACCCTGACGGCGCCATACATGCACGACGGGAGCCTGGCCACGATCGAGGACGTCGTCGCGTATTACCGCCGCGGTGGGAATGCGACGCCGGAGCGCGACGAAAACCTGCGCCCGCTCGAACTCGACGAAGCAGAAGCGGCGAACCTCGCGGCCTTCCTGCGCGCGCTCTCGCGCTGAAATCGAGCGCGCCGCTCGACGAGGAATTCGTAGAGCGGCGCGCGCGAGGAATCGACTGGTTCAGGGCGCGAGGAACTGGAGCGCCGCGTTGTGCACGCTGCCCACGCAAATCCCCGAGTCGGAGCCGTCGTAGTTGTCGAAGCCGTAGTGAATCCCGCCGTAGAGGCGCGACACCGCTGCCTCGCTCGCCGCCGCGGCGAAGCTCGTGTAGGTGCGGTCCGCCGGCAAAGTGGAACCCGGGTTCAAGCGGCTGTGACAGGTGTCCGTGAACGAGTAGGTGCCGAACATCTGAGTGAGCACCGTCGCGGCGGCAGCCGATTGCGTCGAGTGCCCCGAGGTGTAGGTCGGGAAGTTCGGCGTGCCGATCAGCGGGGTCCAATTGGCGTCGATGTTCGTTTGGATGTACGTCTCGGGCCGCTGGAGGTATGTCGTGTACTTTTCCTCCCAGCACGTGATGAACGCATCGGCCACCGCGAGCCCAACTCGTGCGAACGCTTCGGCCGAGACGTCCAGCGGCAGATCCTCTGCGTCTGCGAGCTGACACGTGATCGCGATCCAGTGGCCGGGCGGCGTACCGGTCGCCGTCGGAGCAGCGAGGCCGTCCGACCAATAGAGCCCGATGTCCTGCTGATCGGCTGAGAGGTTCGCACCGAGGTCACCCGTCGTGCTGTAGACGACGAGCGCTTGCGCGTGCCACGCCGATGTCGTCGCAGTCGAGAACATCGGCGGGCCGACGGCCTCGCACTCCTGGCTGTCGGTCACCACGAAGGTGCGCATGGCGCCCCAGCACGGCAAGAGAGGTTGCGCCATACCTGAGACCTGCGTCCAGCCACCGTCTTGCGGCAGCACAGGTGCCGTCCAGTTCGTCTGGCACAGCGCCTGATCCGCCGTACCGTCCGCGGCGGCCCACACGAGGATCGCTGCAGCCAACTCGTCTCCGTAGGTGATCGAACGCGCGACGACAGCGTCGTCCACGCCCGTGGAAAGCGTCGCGAGCAGCGAGTCCTCTTGCGCGGTGAACGCCGCGGCTCCACCGGTGATCAACCCGGCCGACACGAGGGACAGAGCACGATTCCCGGCGATGGCCCAGTCGTACACGACTCCGGCATCGGGATCGGGCAACGTCGCCGCTGTGAGGCCGTTGAGCTGGCCCTCGAGGCTCTGGTAGCCGGGCATGCCGTGCACGACCGCTTCATAGAGCGTGACCCCGGTGTAGGCGTAGACGCGCGCGGCGCGCGGCGGGTTCGTGCTCGTGTCGCGCACAGCTCGGTAGAGCGTCTCGTTCCACTGGATGGCGACCGCGGAATCGTAGGTCCCGGTGGCGGCGGACGTGGGCGGCGGGTTGGAGTTCGACGAGTTACTGTTCGAACAGGCGGCGAGGGCGGCGAGTCCGAGCGCGGTCGAAGCGCAGAGGAGCGGGTGTTGGGTGTGGCTCATGGAGAAGGCGGTGACGGATCGGGTCTCGAAGGTGGCGCGACTTGTCGAACGTGTCGACTATCTTCCCACTCGATGCTGAAGTCGGTTGATTCGAACCCGAGGATGGTTGAGCGCGCAAGGGCGGAAGAGAAGGCGGGCAGCGCCACATGCTGATTCCTTCATACCTGGCGATCGCGCGCCTAGAAGGGCTTCGCGCGAGCCGCACACCGGCGTCGCGGACGCGCCGGGGTCGCGCAGCGCACGCGCTGCTTCTCGTCATCCCACTCGTCCTCGTGGGGGCCGTCGCGTGGCTCGTGCTGTCCTCCGACGCGGAACCGAGGCGCCCACCCGATCGGCAACCGACGACACTCGCGGCGACCGAGGCCGATGCGCCGATCCCGATCGCCGAAGCGAGCGATCGCGCCCCCGCGATGGAGTTGGGATCGGAGCCGAGTTCGACGACGGCCGACGATCGGCCTTCGCTGCTGCGCTTCGAGGTCGTGGACGCCGCAGGCCAGCCCGCGGACATCGGTTTGGAGGTCGATTGCAGCATCCAGTTCGGCGATCCGGGACGCGCGCCAGCACCCGAGCAGTTTTCCGCGCAGGGTCCGCGTGTCGAACGAGCGCTGCCCGCTTCGTTCGTGCCGAAGTCGGGCCGAGAGGTGATGGTCGTCGTGCGCAGTGGGAGTCTGCGTGGAGAGGGCGTCGTGTCGACATCGCGGGCCACGGACACGACTTGGCCCCGGATCGTGCTCCACCCGACGTTCTTCGTGCGCGGACTCCTCGTCGACGCGCAGGGCGCTCCGGTCGAAGGCGTGCCGATCCTGCTGCGGGACGACAACCCCGGGAAGGAGGCGCATGCTCGCGCGCGCACCGACGCGGCGGGCGCGTTCGCGCTCGAAGCGCTGCCGCATGTCGCGAACCGCCTGTTCGTCGGCGATGCGATCTACCCGTGGGTGCCGGTGATCGCGATCGACGCGAAGAACGGACCCTTCGTGCTCGAGCCCATCCGCGTCGAACTCCACAGCGCGAGCTTCCGCGTGCAACGCGCCGACGGCGGTCCGGCGAGCGGCGCACGACTCGAGGGCATCGGTCTCGAGGGCGGTCGCTTCGGCGTGACGCTGGATGAAGACGGCAGCGCGGCCATCACGACGCTCCTACGCGGCCGCTGGCGCATCAACGCCTCCGACGCGACGCACGGACGCGCGAGCCGCGCGATCGAAATCCCGCTCGCGAGCGACGAGCCCATCCTGATCCTCCTGCCGCGCTGACAGATTGACGATGGTGTCAGTTGAATCCTTCAACCGCCGTGGTCGCCGCGAAGGAGGCGCTGGTCAAAGGCACGGGCTCGCTCGGCGGACGCTTCGAACTCGGCGCCGACGGCGACGGGCATGTGCTCGTCACCACACTCGTGCGCGGTCGCTGGTGCGTCTACGCATCCGAAGCCACGCACGGACTCGCACGCCGCGCCATCGAGATCCCGCTCGCGAGCGACGAGCCGGTGTTGATCCTGTTGCCGCGCTGATCGCGGCTACGAGCCCGCGGGAGGTGCGCCGGCCGGCGTCGAAGTCACATTGCCGGGGAGGTAGAGTGCCTCGAAAGCCGGCAACTCGTCGCCGTCCACGGACAAGCGCACGGTCAAGTTCCCCGGGATCGACGCCGGACCCGCGAGGTTCAGGGCGAGCAGCGACGTGAACACGAGGCGCAGCGTCTGCTTCTCCGCGTCGAATTGCGTGGCATCGGCAGCCAGCGAGATCTTGCGGCCCTGGTCCTCGAACTCGAGATAAGCGCGCAGCTTCGCGTTCTCGGGGAACGTCGCGTCGCGCACCATCGCCTCGCAGCGCGACCAGCCGTAGTCGAGGACCACGAGCGTCTGCGACGTCAGCTGCGTCATCGCCGTGGAGACGCTCGCGTCCGCGCCGTGACCGGGCAACTCGAAGCGACCCGCGGTGAATTGGCTGCCGGACACGAGACCGACGAGTTCGATCCACAAGGACTGCGGGAACCGCGCGCCCTCGCAGCCAGGCGGCGCAATCGTCGCGAGGTGTTTCTGGAACGCCGACTGATCGTTGGCCTGCGCGTAGCGGTAGAGCTGCTCGAGCGCAGGCGCGCCCGCGCCCGTGAGCCCCCAACGCGCTCCGACGCTGTCCAGCAGCGCCGCCACGCGGTCGGGCGAACTGTCCGCGAGCTCGATGCCGGTCTGCGTGTCGACGAACGCGGTGCGCGCGACGAGTTCGACCTCGCCCGGGCTCTTCTCGGGAACCATGACGAGCAGCGTCACGTTGTGATTGCGCGGCACCATCGCGTAGTCGGCCGTCGACTCGGCCATCGCGCCGATGCGCACGCGCAGCGTGTTCGGCGACACGCGCGCCACGGTCAACAGGCTGTTCAGGTCGCGGCCCGCGACTTGACCCTGGAATTCGTTCGCGAAGAGATCGGCCGTCAGCTTGCCCGCGAAATCGCCGGGCAAGGAGAGCAACGACAGAGCGATGCGTTGGATGTCCTGTTGCGAGCGCGAGACCAGTGACGACTCCAAGTTGTCCGTGACGAGCAAGGGCAGGACGACGGGGCCCGTTCCGCCGGTCGACGTGCCGCTCGAACCTGCGTCACGCAGCGAAACGCCCGGCGCCGCGCGCACGACCGGAGCTCCACCACCACCGCCGACCGCGTCCTGATTCTCCGGCGCGAAGAAGGACAGCGTCGTGTACGCGTCGTACGGCTGGTGACGACGACGTGGGATGAGGCTCACTTGCAAACGTACGAGATACGGCCGGAATCCGGTCGGAATCACGGCGTCGCGCAGCACGCGGTTCAAGATCTGGACTTCCTGGTAGAGCGAGTTCGCGTTCCAGACCTCCATCATCGCGTCGGGGCCTTCGAGCCTGTCGGGCACCGCTGCGAACGTCGACGACTTGATCGGCTCGGGGCCGGTGGGTGCGCCGAAGATGCTGGGCGACTGGGTGGCCGACACGGAGGTCGACACCGAGCTCTGGCGCGACTCGAGGCTCTGGCGCGTGTCGCGGATCACGCGACCGACCGCTTCGTCCGCCGTCAGCGTGAAGCGCGGCGACAGCGCGTCGACGTAGTGCGACCACGGCGCGACGGCGAGGACCGTGACGTGCACCGATCCCGCATCACGCTGGTCGATCGCGCGCGTTTCGCGATAGAAGGCCGGCGCGGTGCAGGCGGCGAGGCCGAGGGCAGCGAGGGCTGCCAACGACAGGGGGGCGAGTGCGGAGGCTCTCATGCGGCTCTTTGGAGATGCGAACGGGGGCGGAACGAACAGGGCATCTTCTAGGGACGACTTCCGCGGGCGAGGACCGACAGTCGAGCCGAGGCGAGCGGCGCGTCTTTGGGTTCCTTGCCGACGACGGTCGCGATGTGGGTCTGGGAGAGCCAGGGGGTGCGCACGCCCTCGTGGAGGATCCACTCCTCGCCGTCGCGAGTCCACCTCGTCTCGGCGTTCCCGTCGCCGTCCGCGTCGAGGAGCGCCAAGTCGAACGCGCCGTGATCCCGTCGGTCGTAGAGCGCCAGCCGACGTCCGTCGGGGAGGAAGAGGAAGGCCGCTTCGGGCTCGAAATCGGACGGTTTCGCTGCGGCGCTGGCCGAGCGGGCGGTGAAGTCGACGAGCACCGCGCGCGGCCCGCCGTCGTCGCCGAAGAGGAGGATGTCCTGTCGCGCGCCGCCCGCCGGGCTCGTCGCGAACTCGAAGCAAGGCCCGGGTTCGAAGCTCACGGGGAGGCGCGCGAGGAACGGGTGCAGAGCCTCCGTCTGCGCCGGATCGGTCGATTTCCACGGCGGAGGTCCGAGCTCGGGCCACGCGGTGTGCAGGGGCAGTTGGAACACGAACCCCTTTTTCGTCGGCTCCGCGCTCGCGGCCGCGATCCCACGGGTCGCCGGTTCCGCGAGCAGTTCCTCGAACAGGCCGCGCGTCGCTTTCTCCTCGCTCCACCCGCGCGTCGTGGTCGGATCCTGCGACAGGTCGCGCAACGCGAGCACCGGATCGGACGGCTTGCGCGGCACGGCGAGGACCCACAGGCTCTCGACGCCGAGCCCGTCGTCGGTGACGCGCGTCCACGGCACGATCTCGAACTCCGCTCCCGCCTTGGGTTCGAGTCGTGGCGATCGATCGTCGAGCGGGAACCGACGTTGGATGCCGTAGTTCGCGTCGATGTAGTAGACGTTCGCGTCGACGATCCCGCCGCCCGACTTCTTCAGGCAGACGCGGATCTCGTCACCGGGAGCGATGCCGGCGCCGGCTTCCAAGCGCCGGACGGCGCTCGATCCGCGCTCGCGTCGCTCGACCCAGACGTCGAGTGACGGATCGGGCGCACCGAAGAGTCCGCACACGCGTCGCATCCCCGACGCGCGTCGGATGCGATGGAGGATCAGCGGGACCTTCGAGGGCGCGAGATCGAGCACGTCGGGCGAACCGATGCTCGACTTGGCTCGCAAGTGCATCAGCGCTCCGTCCACCACGATCCGCCAATCCGCCTCCCCGCGGACGGTCGTGACGCGGAACTGGCCGGCTGCGGCGTCGAACAGCACGCGCACGGATTCGGGCAGCGCATCGAGGCCGAGCGGTGCCCCGCTCGACGACTCGATCGCGATCGCCAGCGTGAAATCCCCCACCGGACGCCGAAGGACGCGCGCGCGCAGCGTGGTCGGTTCGGTCGGAGCCGTACCGGATCGCAGCACGCATTCCGCGTCGTACGTGGTCGCGTCGACGACCTCGACCTCGGCGATCGGCGCGGCGTCGGGCGCATCTCCGTCCGCCATCACGCCCAGGATGGTTCCGCCCTCGATCCCGCCGAGAATCCCCTGGTTCAACCGCGGCGCGCCGTTCCCGAACTGGACGAGGATCGGCGGATCCGCGACGCGCTCGCCGCCGCCGACGGGGCGATCGAGATCGCCCTGCGCCATCGGAACCGTGAGGTGGCACGGGAAGGATTGATAGGCGGAGATCACGCGCTGCGCGAGTTCGCCGTACGTCGCGCTCGCTCCGACGCGCCGCATCTCCTTCGCGAGCAAGAACGTGAAGAGCCCTTGCGGCCGCGCGTCGCTCGCGCCCTCGGGCAACTCCATCTCGGGCGCGGAACCGAAGCTCTGCGCGCCGTAGAACGCCGCGATTCCGACCGTTGGCGCGCGCGGTGCCGGCGAGGCGTCTGTCACAGGGGCCACGGAACTCGGCCGCGCGGTCCCGCGCACGCCCAGCTTGTCCCCGGGCAATCCGCGCACGCGGTGGTCGCCGCCGCGCAAGAGCGTCCCGGAGTTGCAGGCGTCGACGACGAACCAGATCTCGGCGCCCTTCTTCTGGATCGCGGCGAGGAGCAGCGCCACTTCGTCGTCGACCAGCGCATTCGGCACCTTGGCCCCGTCCGGAGCGGGACGCACGTCGGAGGGCAGGAAGATCTCGTCGAGGCCGTCCGTCTCGTCGTCCAGGCTCGCGCGCGAACTCGGCTGCTGCGATCCGTGACCGGCCAGGAAGATGACGACCCACTCGCCGGGCTTCGCGTCGTTCGCGAGCTTCTGGAAGGCCCGCTGGATGTTGTCCCGCGTGGGCCGCGCCTTCTCGTCGTCGGGCCAACCGGCGAGGCGCGTCATCGCGCTGTCGGGGACCCCGTACACCTCACGCAATGCGCGCGCGAAGAGCTCGACGTCGTTGGCGGGGCCGCGCAGCTCGATCGTGTTCGAACCGGGGACGGCTCCCGCTTCTTTCAGGTACGGATACTCGGTGCAACCCACGAGCAGTGCGCGCGAGGCGCGCGGAGCGGCGGGTTTTTCCTGCGCCGATGCGGAGCAGACGAGGAAAGCGAGGGCGGCGAGCGAGCGTGGGAACAGCAGCATGTGGGGAAGCTTTCGAGCGGGCGTCACGCGGACTTCCACGGAAAGACAAGGTCAGCCAGACCCGTGCGCCTCGCAAGCGAACGCTGGAACGCGCGAGCGAGCGTTCACGGTGTGGACAGGCCGAGGATGATGCGGGGGGATCCAAGACAAGGCGAACCTCGTTGCCGAGTTCGCTCACGATGCCCGCGCGGGTGCGCGACGTCCACTCGCACGACTCGTCCTTCCCATGCCATGACGTGAGCGCCGTGGAAACCGAGATCACCGCCCGTCCCCGCCTTCCCATCGACGACTCGAAAAGAGGATCGGGCCGTCGCCGCTCTACGCCCCGAATCGACAGCCCCTGCCCGAAGGAGTCCGAGCCCATGCGCGGATCGACACTCCGCGGCGGACGCGTCGGTCATCCGGACGGTCACGGGTCCGGCGTGGAAGTGTCCCGCAGTGCGCGCGACACGATCTCGGCCAACTCGGGCCCGAAGCCCGGAAGCGCGGCAATTTCCGCGGTACTCGCGGCCGCGACGCCCTTCACGCTGCCGAACGCGCGCAGGAGCGCTTTGCGCCGCTCTGGACCGACGCCGGGAATCGAATCGAGGCGTGAGGCGATCTTGCCGCGCTCTTTACGGTGGTACGTGATCGCGAAACGGTGCGCTTCGTCGCGGATACGTTCCAAGAGATGGCGCGCGCCGCTGTGTTTCGGCAATGGAATCGGTTCGACGGCACCGGGAACGAACAAGCGTTCGTCCGTGGCTTTCAGGCGCGCCCCGCTCGCCGAGCGCGCCTTGGCGAGCCCGACGATCCTGACATTCCACGCTGCGGCCTCGTCGCGCGCTTCGATGGCTTTCGCGAGCTGCTGCGCGCCGCCGTCGATCACGACGAGGTCGGGCAAGTCGTCTTCCTCGACGCCGCGGCGCAGAGCGCGCAGCACGATCTCGCGCATCGAAGCGAAGTCGTCCTGACCATCCACTCCGCGCACGCGGAAGCGGCGATAACCGGCTCGGTCCGCGTGGCCGCGACGAAAACGCACGCGGCTCGCGACGACGTGCGTGCCTTGCAAGTTCGAGACGTCGAAACAGTCGATGACATCCGGAGCGACTTCCAGCGCGAGGATCGTGGCCAATTCGTCGAGCGCGGAGGCTTCGTCGGCACGCTCGTGCTCGCTGCGCACGAGTTCGGCGCGAGCGTTTTCGCCGGCGATGCCGAGCATCCGTGCGCGCTCGCCGCTTTTCGGGGCGTGGAAAGCAAGGCCCTTGCCGAGTGTCTCGCGCAGGAGATCGACCTCGGACGGCAGACATGGCACGACGATTTCAGCTGGGATTTCTCGGCGTGAATTCGCGTACAGCGCGGTCACCACGACGTGCAGCAGCTCCTCGTCGGGCAGCTGCGAACGGAAGACGTGCGAGCGACTCTCGGCCATGCGTCCGTCGCGGAACGAGAGTCTGTGCACGACCGCCGCGTCTCCGGCTCGCGCGAGACCGAGCACATCGCGGCGCACGTCGTCCTTCGGCCGCACGCCCTGACCCTCGACCGTGCGCGAGAGCGCCGCGAGTCGGTCGCGCCACCCGGCAGCGCGCTCGTACTCCAACGCATTGGCGGCCGTGCGCATCCGCGTCTCGAGATCGGCGCGCACGTCGTCGACATCGCCGGCGAGGATGCGCGATGCCTTGTCGACGAGCGCGGAGTATTCACCAACGCCGATGAGTCCGACGCACGGCGCCGAGCACAGCCCGATCTGGTGCTTGATGCACGGCCGCGAACGATTCGCGAGCACGTGATCGGGACAATCGCGCAACGGGACGATGCGGTGCAGATCGGACAACGTCTTGCGCAGATCGCCGCTCGAGGCGAACGGCCCGAAGTAGCGCGAGCGCCCACCTTCGCGACCGACATCGGGATTCTTCGCGCGCACGTGCTCGAGCCGCGGGAAGGGCTTCGCGAGATCGATGCGCAACATCCGGAACGACTTGTCGTCCTTGAGCCGCACGTTGTGCGGCGGCTTGTGCGTCTTGATCAGCGAGTCCTCGAGCAGTAGCGCTTCCTGCTCGGTCCGCGTCACGATCGTCTCGACGCTCGCCGTCTCGGCGTCGAGGAACGGGATCTGCCAACGTCCGTCTCCCCCCGAACGGTACGTGCGCACCCGATCGCGCAAACGCGACGATTTCCCGACGT
>Ga0163149_10002657_pt1 | contig 21195 bp, 29 predicted proteins | sample OliLakLV19MP5G1_FD_148604 | JGI IMG/M metagenome (GOLD analysis project Ga0163149, IMG submission 148604) | Freshwater microbial mat bacterial communities from Lake Vanda, McMurdo Dry Valleys, Antarctica - Oligotrophic Lake LV.19.MP5.G1 | ecosystem: Environmental > Aquatic > Freshwater > Lake >...
TTGGGGGCACTGCCGTTAAAGTTTTTATCGCCACGGGTGAACAATTAAATACGGGGGGTATAACTTACCCGCATAACCCTGCGGCGACGGTGACGTATATAAAAGCCGTTGGGCTTAATTGCGAATTAGGGGAGAGCAAAAACTATTTTTGGGCAGGTGAACCTTTGGGCATCGGTATTATGGCGGTGGGTTCTACTTTTATTGTCGGCGAAGACGAAAGCGACGACGATGCTACGGAATAAAACACGGTGCATTTTAACCGTTTTTTCTAATAGATTAATTTTACAGGAATGGCTACTAAAGCGGAAATAAAAGATTTTTTTCAAACGGGCGACGTACCTACGGAAGCGCAATTTTATGCGTTTTTCGACAGTATTTATTGGTACAACGACGGGTTGGCGCTTACGGGAACGTTAAACGCGGCGGGGGTTATTAATATACCCGCAACGCGCGAGCTGCTTAAGATAACGTTTTGGAGCGCTACGGGGCAAAACGTAAAATTAGGGACTTCCGTGGGCTCTGGCAATTTATTCGACGAAGAACTGACGGCAAACACGCCGCTTAGTTTCGATTTAAGCCGGTTCAGTATTGCTGGGGAAAACTTGCATTTAACCGGCGAAAATTTGGCCGTAATTAACTATAAATTTATACTTATATGAAAAACATTATTTTAGCGTTTATGGCGCTGTTTGTCGGTTTTACCGGCTTTTCGCAATCGGAAATCAGCCGCGATAATTTAACGGCGAAACAGAAACTGGAGATTAAAACCGGCGGCGTTTTTACGTTTAATGGCTCGCAAATTACGGGTATATCCAACGACCCCACTTTAACCGATTCGCTACCTACGCACCTATTAACTGAAGCTGCGGCGAAAGCTTATGTAGACGCTGTAACGGGCGGATTTACGGCAAGCTACGTTTCTGGCGATTCTATTTTTCTCGTAACGCCGGCAGGCGATACTATTTTTACCGGTTCGGCTATTGCGGCAGTAGGGGGTTTAGTTACTGAAGCTGCGTTAACGGATTCTATACAAATATTATTAGACAGTATAGCCGCTTTACGCGACGCATTGGATAATATCGGCGCTACTATTAACCAAATAACGCTAAGTGCCTCGGCGGAAACGTCTATGCAATTAAGGTATTTTGGAAGCGGAACGCCGACACTCGTAAAAACCGGCGCGGGGAATTTTACGCTAACATTGCCCGATGGGGTTTTACCTAATTCGTTGAGATGGTCGGGGAATAACACAAATTTAGACGGGGGTAACGCAATTAATTTACTTATCGTTTCGGTGTCGGGGAATAACGAGTTTTTTGGTTTAGACATACGGGCGGCGAGTAGTGGGAATGTAGTTAATTATCCGGCGTTAAGTGTAACGGTAGACCAGGACGTAACTGTAACGGGAAGTGTTCAGGCGAAAATAACCAATCTGAACGGTTTTGGAGGTTCAGGCTTTGTAATACTTGCAAAATTCTAATTATATGCGCTATTATTTGCTATTATTTTCGCTATTATTTTGCACGGCAGTTAAGGCGCAAGTGGATACGTCTTTTGTGTTAGTTGTAGATATTACCGACGCGCAAAGCGTTACAGATTCGACTTTTCAGGTCGAATTAATTGCGCCGGCAGACCAATTAGGTTATTTTACGCCGATTGACATAGATAGCGCGATGGGGCTTATCGATGGCAACGGCAGGCTTTTTACCGTTATAGACGTTATAGCTTCGTCTTTTTCGGATGCTACGTTATTAGTTGTTTGCGTCGAAGCTGTTTGTTTAATGCCTGCGCAAGTGGGTGCGGTTTATCGTAAACGCGCCGATAATCGAATACCTGTACCGGCGAACGGTGCGACGGGAGTTAGCGAAGGGCTGCAAACGCGTATACATTTACATAATATTTTGCAAGCGTACGGCAGCGAAGGCGACTTTGTAACCCTACAAGATTTTGGGGATACTTTAACCGTTTTACGCGATACGTTTACAGATTTACGGTCGAGTATTACGGCGCTACAAAACGCAGGATACGTAGACGGCGTGGGCGTAAATACTCGCGTTCCATTTTTTACGGATGCGAACACATTAAGTACTAATTCTCTATTTAATTTCGATAACGCAAACGCAAGAGTAGGGGTAGGCTTAGCTACTCCGCTGGCGCGGCTACATATACTAACTAACGGTTTAGGTACAACGCAGACTACCGCGAGCGGCTTATTGCTGCAAAACACAACGGATGCCGCCTCCGGCGCGCAACAGAGTTCTCCGCCTATAACTTGGGATGCGCGGGGCTGGAAAACTAATACTACTGCGGGGAGTCAGTCGGTCGCTTTTCGGGCAGACGTTACGCCGGTGCAGGGTACGACTATCGCGAAAGGGAAGTGGGGTTTATCGGCGTCGATGAACGGCGGGGCGTATTTAGCCGACATAATTTCCGCCACGTCGGACGGCACCCAAAGCGGCACAACGGTAGATATAAACGGCAAGCTTACTCTTAGAATGGATGACATAGGAGCGGCTTTTAACCAAGCCAGAAGCCTCCACCTTTTAAACACCACGGGTGCTACATTAGCGGTAAATCAAGTACCGCCCCTTATAGTATATCAAGCAGACGGTTGGAAAACTGGTGCACCAGCCGGTACTTCTACTATTTTTGGAGAAATTGGGTTTTCACCTCTTACTGGAATAAACCGAGCTTCTTCTAATTTTTTTGTTAGAGGTACATTAGGTTCTACAGGAGTAATAGGTAATTTAATCAATGTACAACCGGGCGATGGTATTGGAACTGCAAGACTTATGGTTGGAGCACATAATACTTTTAGTGCTGCTTCTGGGATTCTATTAGGTACAAGCAGTACATTGAGTTCAGCCGGTATTGCTATCGGAAGTGAAGTCATAGCAAGTGGAGGAATTTTAGCTTTAGGAAACTATGTTACAGCCTCTCATAGCGGTTCAGCAGTTCTTGGAGTTAGTATTGTTTCTGGCGGTGCAAATACTTGGGTATTTGGGACAGGGGCTAGTTATGCAGAAAGAGGTTTTACAGCTTCTGGAACAGCTTTAATACATACTACCGGAGGAACTGCACAATTAAGAATACAAGGTCTACCAACAATTACAACAAATGCTTGGACTGCGGCTGGCGCAGTAATAACTATAACTACCCCAAATGCCGATATTGCTGTTGGTCAAGGTATTGCGCTTATGGGAACTACCGGAGCTAACATAAGTTACCGTACAGTAACAGCTGTATCTTCTACAACTGTGTTTACTGTTAGTTCCGCACCATTGGTTGCTTCTGGTACAAGTCTTAGAACCCAAACCCTTAATATTCTTGAAGTTGGAAATGGCGGGGATTCTTACAATCAACACATGATAGTTGATAAAAGTGGATTAGTAGGTCTTGGCATTACACCAACAGCAAGGTTAACTTTAGCCGCTGGAACTACCTTGGTTGCCCCAGTACAACTTACTTCGGGCACAAACTTAACCACACCTATAAATGGTGCACTTGAATTTGACGGCACTAATTATTTTGTAACAACCTCAAGTACTCGGCATATTTTAAGTAAAACTTTAACTGGAACCGGGGTATTGGATTACGGTAGCATAGCTTCTTTAGCTACTGAAACTCTGACAATTACGGTAACTGGCGCGGCGATTGGAGATGTCGTTCTGGTTGGCATAGATAATGGCAGTAAATCTACGGGATTAATTTTTGGTCAACCGTGGGTATCTGCAACAAATACAATAAGTATAGAAGCTTACAATTCCACAGGATCTGCTATTGATCCCGCAAGTGGAACTTTTAGGGCTTCTGTAATAAAATACTAACCTGGGAATAGTAACCCGGCTGTTTATAACGCTTACATTTAAAAGGCCATAAAAATAAATTTATGAAACGTTTATTTTTTCTTTTTTCGTTTTCGCTTTTACTCGCTGCTGCTACTGCGCAGGATGTATTAACATGCGACACAATTATTTACAAAGAATTGCCCGACGGTAATTTCGATTTAATTGCAGGCTATTTTGTGCCGGGAGTCACACCGGAAAACCTGAAAAATATTCAGGTTGCGCGGAATAAAAAGCAGCTTTCGGATTTTGCCGCTTTAGAGCGACAATTTACGCAACTAAAAACTAAGCTATTAGCGGATTCTGTCGCCTTAATTGCCGTACAAGTGCCGGAAATATTGGACAGCCTGTATACCGAAGAACTTAAAAAATTAGCAGGTAATTGGGATTTAATTGTTAACGACAAAAAAGATAATTTATCCCTGGATGAAAACGGGCAATTTATTACCGACAAAAGCGGCGAAGGGAAAGTATCGGTTTTAGCAGATAACGCGCGGAAAATTACCCTGAAATTGGGCGAAAGTAAGGCCATAGAAATGTACCTGGAGGGCGACGACCTGTATTTAAACGATAAAAAAAATGTTGCTTTACAACGTAAAAAAACTCGATAATGTGCAAAGCAAATAAAAATCGTCTTAGCGCCGCAAAAACGTATTCGGTTAAAAGGGGTAGCCACGATTTTAAACCAACAGATAGTTTTTACCTCGTTGCGCCGTGGAATAAAGAGGTGAATTTTAAAGTAAAATTTTCGGATAATTGCGCCTATTATTTACCGGACGGAGACCAAAAGGATTGGAACAAAGGCGGGGGTTTTAGTTTCTCGCTTTTCAGTAACCTGAAAAATTCCGTCATGTGGGCATGGCGTTATGCACCGGAAATACGAAAAATGGAATTATCTGCGTATTGGCACGAAAAGGGCAAAGCGCATTATGCCGAAACCGAAAATTTTGAACCGGTAATTGTGGATTTTAACGAAGAAATAGAAGTTAGAATTTACAAACCCGGTGTACATTGGTTTGTAGATTTTACGCGAAAAAACGGCAGCCTATACAGCGTAAATACGGAGATGAAAGGCTGGCCGATTCGCCCCATCGGTTTGTATTTTGGCGGTAATAAGCCGGCGCCGAAAGATATGGAGGTTTCGATACTGCGATATTAAAACACAGTGTTTTTTAGTCTCTTAAATGTATTTTTTAACTTTGTAAAAATAATAAAGCTATGCCTATACAGGATTGCATTCAGACCAATTTACCCGCAGTTAGTGCGGATTTTTGCACACCAAATACCACTTTTGGTCAGGTGCCTGAAATTTTTATTGGCTACCCTAACCAGCCGTTCACCGATGTCGCCGATTTAGGCGAATGGACGCTCCGGGTAAATAATGCTACACTTGCCGACCTTACGATAATTCGGAAGTTGCACACGATCGGCAGCAAGCCGAAGCCGGAAAGCACGGAAATCGAATTTTCGCAGGGGCGGACGTTGCAAACGCCGAAAAAACATACTTTGCCGTTCAGGGTAGACGAAACCGACGCGGTAAATTTTGCGTTTTTGCAGTTTGTAGAAGCAAACCCGGGGCGCGTTTACGCTTTGTGGTTTACGGGAGGTAAATACTTGTTTGGCGGGGATGACGGCGTATATTGTACAATAACGCTGGATTTGGTAATTCCGGAAAACAAGCAGGAATTGCAATTTTTCGACGGCGTCGCAACGTGGGAAGGGGTAACACCTGCGCGTATTACAAACCCGATGGCATAACTCAAAAAACGCGTAAATTATGGAATTATCGAGTAAAATTATCGCGGCGTTGAAGTCGCTTATTGTTAAATCGGCGACTGACGGCGGTATGGCGTTACGGGTTTCGGAAATAGAAAACGTAGGCGGGCTGATACCGGGCGCAAACTCCCAAAGCGCGCGATCGTTTGAAGCGCTGGTGCAATTGTGTATCGTTAAAGATAGCGAAAACCGGAACGCGCTGCGGCTCGTTACCGAAAAAGCGTACAAGACTTACACTGTTCGTTTAGCGGCGCAGGCCAGTACCACAGCGCCCGCCGGTACGGTTTTAGGCGTAAGTGAATTAGGTACTGCGGTAATTGCTTACGTTAGCGCAGGGCTGTATACTATTACCTTTACGGGCGATAAACTGACGGCAAACAAGACGTTTGTTAACATACTTTTGCCTGGAACGACGGCGGAGGTAACCGCAAAGGCCGCCGTTGCAGACCTTAACGTAGTGCAATTAAGGTCGTTTGATTCAGGCACTTTGGCAAACGGCATTTTACCGGTAAATACTTTAGTAGAAATACGGGTATACAGGTAAAATTTCGTTATTCGGAAACTTTGTGTTTAAGTGTGGGGCGCTAAGATGTAACTGTTTTAGCGCCCTTTTTAATTTGTAATTATGAAACAGATAATACTTATTTTGGTGGCATTTATTTTGGGTTTGCTTGTACAAAAAAGCTGCAACCGTAACGGCGTTACCGTTAAAACGGAAACCGTAATTAAAACCGATACCGTTTTAACCGTAAAACGTGACACTGTTTGGCAAAAAGAAATAGTACAATTACCTACAAATAAAACAGCCCAAAAACCCGATACGGTATATTTAGCCGACAGTAGCACACAATTAGTTTATACGGAAACGTCGGAAGATTCTGCAATTATAATAGGTTTTTCAGCCTACGCTAAAAATGCGCTGGATTCTATACGCATTTGGTATTTATTAAAACAACCGAGAATTATAAATAACACTTTCACTAAAGAGGTTATTACCGAACGGACGATTACAAACACGGTATATAAATCGGGATTTTATGTTGGCGGCGGTGCGAGCTATTCAGGAGACAAAAGTTTAGATTTTAACGGTAGTGTGTTGCACACAACAAAAAAAGGTGTAGCTTTTCAGTATAGTTACGGAGTTTTGCAAAAAACGCACGCTGTAACAATGTTTTACCGTTTAACACCGAAGTAATGAAATACGAAAAAGTAGTTGCGATTGACTTAGAAACAACCGGATTTAGCAAAGAAAAACACCAAATTTTAGAGTTTGGCGCCGTTGCATATTTCCCGAAAACCGAAGAGCAACGACGTTTTAGTTGCTTAGTTTTGGTGGAGGACATACCGGGAAACATAACAGCGTTAACAGGTATAGATAAAGAAACTTTAACGTTAGAAGGCGCAAAACCTTTATGCGAAGCGTTAAAAGAGTTCGAGAATTTTGTTAAAGAGGATGCCGCAAAAATAATAATAGTTGGACAAAATATACGTCATTTCGACATACCTTTTTTAGTGTTTAATGGTGGCGTAGATTGGCGCAAAAATCCTCCGTTTTATGTGGTTTGGGATACCTGCCAGTTTGAAATTATGAACGGTGGCAAGGGTCTTAGGGATTTGCATGCCCTTTGTGTAAAGTACAAAGTAGCGCACAATAAGCGGGCGCATAGGGCGCTGGCTGACGCCGAAAAAGCCTTTTACGTGTTCCTTAAACAGTATACAAAAAACAAACAGGGGGTGAACTTCACAAAGGCTTAAAAAATATTTTTCTATAAAAAGGTAAAAAAATTTGGCTTTTTAAAATACCCGTATTATGTTTGCGACACAAAAACCGCAGGCAATGAATTTCGATTTAGAGGGAGTATTTAAGCAATACGATTTACAAGCAGCGGAAATAGCAATACTACTGTTTCCCGGCAATATGCATCCGCGAAAAGCGCTAAATAGAGCGTTAAAAGGTGCGTACGTTTTAGACGCTAACCAAATAGCGCGACTTGCGGAATTTATCGGAGTTGACGTTAACGCACTGTATTCGCCAAATTGGATGACTAAACCTTCTAAAGGGCATGTACTTAATTTTCAAAACGGCGAATATTTTGCCGAGCTTAATACGGTTAATTTAACGACGCGTATATTCCACAAAAATACGCTTTTCCACACGTTACTATTATCCCCGGAAAGTATTACGCTTCGAGAATATTTTTTAACGCTTAATAAAATAATAAATGAGTAAATTCAAAGTTTTCTTAAAATTGGACGCAAACAACCCGGAACACGTTAGCGCGTTTAACAGGTTGCTTGCGGTAATTGGCGAAGCTGACAGCCAAACTACGGCTATCGAAAACGAGAAGAAGCCCAGCGCAAAACGGGCGATTAAACCGCCTACGGCTAATGCGCCCGAACAAAATACGCCGGGTGAAAGCGCCTACACCGCCGAGGAGCTGCGGGGAAAAATTACCAAAGCCGTGGACGCCGGTGTAGATCGTACCTACATCCGCAGAAAAATTAACTCCCTCGGCGCGGAAAACGTGGCGGCATTGAAACCCGAATATTACGGCGAATTTTACACCTTTTTGCATGACCACATAGATGCTTTAGGGTAATGGCGAAAACCCGCAAAAATCCCGCTGCGCATGCATATTTAAGCGCGTCGGGGTCGGGGAAATGGCTAAATTGCACCCCTTCGCCCCGGATGGAAAAACCGTTCGGAGACAGCCGCAGCATTTATGCGGAAGAGGGTACGTTAGCGCATAAATTCGCGGAAATTGCATTGCGCTACCACCTAAACCAGGTAACTAAAAGCAGCTACGAAGCCGAAATGGCGCGCCTGGGGCAAGATGAATTGTACACGCAACAAATGCCGGGGGAGGTTGCAAAATTTACCGATTATGTCCTAGAGCGTTTACAAATCGCAGGGGGATACTCCTGGGCAAAACTGGAAATTGAAGCGCGTTTAGACTTTTCGCGGTTCGTTCCAGAAGGTTTTGGGACGGGCGACGCCGTTATAATTAGCGACAATACGTTAATTATAATCGATTTAAAATATGGCGTTGGCGTCGCAGTATCGGCGGAAAATAATAGCCAATTAATGTTGTACGGTTTAGGGGCTTTAGAGCATTACAGTCTATTTTACGACATACAAAACGTTACTGTAATTATTGTGCAACCGCGTTTAAATTCGATTTCCGAATTTACGCTTAGCACGGAAGAATTGTACCATTGGGCGGAAAATACTGTTAAACCTTTAGCGCAAAAAGCGATATTGGGCGAAGGCGAAACGGTAGCCGGTACACACTGCAAATTTTGCCGCGCTAAACCTACCTGCCGGGCTTTTGCGGAATACGCTAACGCCGCAGCAGCATTAGATTTCGCTAAACCCGAAACACTAACGGAGGCGGAAATAGTACAAGCCTTCGAGGCCGCGCCACTTTTAGCGGAATGGCTAAAAAGCGTTTCGGAGTACATGCGCAACGAAGCGCTAACGGGGCGAAAGTGGCCAGGGTATAAATTAATTCAAAAACCCGCGCGGCGAAAGTGGGGCGATGAAGCGGCAGTTATTAAGGCGCTAAAAGCTGCTAATATAGCCGAAGAACTGTACCTTAAATTAAAAGGAATTGGCGATGTATGCGATACCGTAACTAAAGACTTTTACGACGCGCAACTAAGCACGCACGTTGTAAAACCTACAGGGGGGCTCGCCCTCGTACTCGAATCGAATAAAAGCCCCGCATGGGGCGCAGAACAAGCAAAGTTGGACTTTGCCGAAGAAGAAAACGAATTTTAAATCACTTAAATTAACACAAATGTTAGTAACTAAAAGGGTTAGATTTTCATTCCCGCACGTTTTCGAAGCGCACGCGATGGAAGAGGGGCAACAAAAAAAATACTCGGTTTGTATTATTATCCCTAAAACGGCAACAATGCACCTAAAAGAACTCCGCGCGGCGATTAAAGCGGCGTTTGAAAAAGGGGTAGCGGAGGGGAAACTCGGGAAAAAGACGGCGGACATGACCTGGAAAAACCCGCTGCGCGACGGGGACAAAGACCGCCCGGACGACGCGGCATATATAGACAGTTATTTTATTAACTGCACCACGAATAACAAACCCGGGGTTGTTGGTGCAGACCGCGAACCCCTGTCGGTAGCGGAATTTTACAGTGGTTGTTATGGCCGCGTTTCCCTGAATTTTTATGCTTTTAACGTGTCGGGAAATAAAGGCATTGCTGCGGGGCTTAACAACGTGCAGAAACTCGCAGACGGCGAAAGGCTTAGCGGCGGAAGCAGCGCCGAAGACGATTTTGCGGATGAAGAGGCGGATGAAGCTGCCGAGGCCAACGACTTTGACGACCAGTTTTAAAAAGTTTTTTTGTTCTTTTATTAACGGGCTAACCGGAAAGCTAAAAGCACCGGTTAGCCTGATTTTTCAAACTTTCCGAACTTTCCGAATATGCAGCGTCTACACATAGATATAGAAACTTTTAGCGGCGTTAATTTATTAACGTCGGGGGTATATAAATATGCAGCTTCGCCGGATTTCGAAATACTTTTATTTGCATATTGTTTTAATAGCGGCGAGGTTAAAATAGTAGATTTAGCGCGCGGCGAAAAGTTACCCGGCGCCGTGGTGGCCGCATTAAAAAACAAAAACGTCGAAAAATGGGCGTATAATGCGACGTTTGAGCGCGTCTGCCTGCGGGCGGCCGGCTTCGATGTGCCGGCGGAGCAGTGGCGCTGTACTATGGTTACGGCGGCGTTTTTCGGGTTTCCGTTTGGTTTAGCCGCCTGCGGAATGGCGTTAGGACTTTCGGCGGATAAGCAAAAAGACCCCGGCGGCGGAAGACTTATTAGTTATTTTTGTTGCCCCCTGAGGTCGGAAAAAACGGGTGAAAAGCCTGCCCTATTTCCTTACGAATCCCGAACACGAAACAGGGCCGAGGACGATTTAGAGAAATGGCAGCAGTTTAAAAATTATTGCATTCAGGATGTTATAACGGAAACCGCTATTTACAATAAAATATCGTATTTAATGTTTCCGGAAAGTGAATTAAAAACCTATATTTTAGACCAAAAAATAAATGACAGGGGCGTTTTGGTAGACATTAAATTAGCCGAAGGCGCTATTAAAGTAGACAAGGAAAGCCGTATAGATATAATTAGTAAATTAGAATGCATAACAGGATTAAAAAACGTTAACAGCCCGGTGCAGTTGGTAGACTGGATAAATGCTAATTCGGAGGAAAACATTAATAGCTTAACGAAAGAAACGGTAATTAATCTATTACCGACTGTAACCGGGGATGTTAAAAAGGTTTTAGAATTGCGTTTGCGATTGGCTAAAACAAGCATAAGAAAATATATTGCTATGCTTAATTATCGCGAAAACGATAATTACGTTAGAGGGCTTTTCCAATATTACGGGGCAAATCGGACGGGGCGTTTTGCCGGTCGCGGCGTGCAACTGCATAATTTACCGCGAATGTATTTAAAGTATTTAGACGCAATACGCGACGTAATTAAACGCGGCGACTACTCTTTAACTGCACTGCTTTACGATAATATTCCCGACACACTTTCGCAGCTTATTCGTACTGCATTTATTTGCGAAGCTGAAACTACTTTAGCCGTAGTAGATTTTGCCGCTATCGAAGCCCGCGTTATTGCGTGGTTGGCGGGCGAACAATGGCGGCTAAAAGTTTTTGCTACCCACGGTAAAATTTACGAAGCCTCGGCTGCAGCGATGTTTAACGTACCGATAGAAAAAGTAGATAAACAATTAAGGCAGCAGGGCAAAGTGGCGGAGCTGGCATTAGGTTTTCAAGGCGCTGTAGGTGCGTTGTGCAAAATGGGCGCAGATAGATTTTTATCGAAACCCGAAATGCAAAAAATAGTGAAGTTGTGGCGCAAAACCAACCCAGCCATAGTGGCGCTATGGGCGGAAGTGGAGAGTTGCGTTATTAGCGCTATAAGTTTATGCGCGAAAACGGAATTAAAAAGTAAATTAGTTAGTTTTTATTGCGACGATAAACATTTAATTATTACGCTACCGTCAGGCCGGGAACTTTATTACGTCCAGCCGCAAATTATACACGAAATTATTAAGTACAATATTTATTACAAGGGTTTAGACGACAAAAAGAAATGGGGTTTAATAGATACGTATGGGGGTAAATTAGTAGAAAATATTGTACAGGCAATAGCCCGCGATGCGCTTGTTGCTGCTATGCACCGTTTAGACGAAAACGGGTTTGATATTGCACTACATGTACACGACGAAATAGCAGCACAAATACCAATTAAAAACGCCGAAACCCGGCTCGAAAAAATGATAAAATTAATGTCGGCACCGTTGCCGTGGGCGCCGGGTTTGATATTAACCGCCGAAGGTTATTTAACTTCTTTTTACAAAAAAGACTGAAAATGAAGGGTAAAACGTTAAACATTGCAACCGGATTAAAGGTAGATTCGGTGGTATGGCAAAATAAAAACACAACCTGGCAGGAATTTGTAACGCGGCTTTCAACCCCGGTTAAAACCAACGAAACTTTTAAAGCTTATTGCAACGCGTCCAAAGCGGATAAAGGGAAAATTAAAGACGTTGGGGGATACGTAGCAGGGTATTTGCTTAATGGTAGACGCAAAATAGGGAATGTAGTTAGTAGGTCTATGTTAACCTTAGACTTAGATTTCGCAAACTTAGAATTTTGGGACGACTTTACGTTATTTTTTAATAACGCGGCGGTTTTACATTCGTCGCATTCACATAGCGAAAAAAACCCGCGATACAGGTTAATATTACCTTTATCGCGAGACGTTCAACCAGACGAATATGTAGCAATAATGCGGCTTATTGCGGGCATGTTAAACATAGAGTTATTTGATAATACCACTTTCGAGACTAATCAATTGATGTTTTGGCCTTCTACTTCTTTAGACGCAGAATATTATTTTAAGTCGCAAGAAGGTGAATTTATAGACGCAGATTATTATTTAGCACAGTATTCAGATTGGCGCGACACCTCCCTTTGGCCGTCGTCGAGTAAAGAGGTAGCGCGAATAAAAGACGCCACAGCAAAACAGCAAAACCCGACAGAAAAAAAGGGTCTTATTGGTCTATTTTGCAGGGCATATAGCATCCCGGGGGCGATAGAAAAATACCTTTCGGATATTTATTCGGAAGCGGCTAACGGCTGTTATACGTATGTGCAGGGGTCGACCGCGTCGGGGTTGAAAATTTACGAGGAAGATACATTCGCCTATTCGCACCACGGAACTGACCCCTGCGGCGGCCAATTATGCAACGCCTACGATTTAGTTAGGCTCCATAAATTTGGGCATTTAGACGGCGAAGACAATGCCGCTAAAAGTAGCCGCGCTATGGAGGATTTAATTAGAGAAGATACCCGCGTTAAACAATTAATGGCGCAGGAAAATATGGCGTCTGCAAATTACGATTTTGCCGACCCGGAGGAAGACCATGAAAATGAAGACTTTAGTTGGGCTACAAAATTAGAAATAGACGGAAAAGGGAAATATTTAAGCAGTTCGACAAATCTAAATTTAATATTTGCTAACGACGAACATCTAAAGCAGCGTTTTAAACACAACGAATTTGACGGAAAAAGATATATAGTTAGTTCAGTACCGTGGCGGAAAATAAAAGAAGCGGCGCCTTTTTTAAACGTAGATTATAGCGGCATAAGAAATTATATCGAAAGTATTTATGGGATTAATTCGCCCATGAAAGTAGACGATAGTTTAGCTTTAGAGTTGGAAAAAAATAAATTCCACCCTATAAGAAAATATTTAAAATCCCTTACGTGGGATGGCGTCCCGCGTATAGATAAAATATTAATAGAATATTTTGGCGCGACAGATAATGCGTACCACAGGGAAGCTATTAGAAAGCATTTAATTGCAGCCGTCGCGCGGGTATTTGTGCCGGGCATAAAATACGACTACGTCCTAACGCTGGTCGGCGAACAGGGTACGGGTAAGAGTACATTTATTAAAAAATTAGGCCGTGGGTGGTCGTCGGACAGCTTTATAACGGTTCAGGGTAACCAGTCTTTCGAGCAGTTACAGGGCGCATGGCTTATTGAAATTGCCGAATTATCCGCGCTTAAAAAGGCTGAGATCGAAATGATAAAACACTACCTGAGCAAGCAGGAAGATATTTTCAGACCGGCGTATATGCGCGCACCGGAAACATTTAAACGGCAATGCGTATTTTTTGCGACAACGAATAAAGATATATTTTTAACCGACCCGACGGGAAACCGGCGGTTTAGTCCCGTAGATATATACCCCGAAAAAGCGGTTAAAAATATACACGAAATAAAAGACACCGAAATCGACAATTTTTGGGCGGAAGCGGCGGCACTATTTGCCGAAGGTGAAACGTTATTTTTGTCCGATTTAGCGGCGGAAATAGCAAGTCGCGAACAAACCGACCACACAGTATTCGACGAAAAGCAGGGAATTATAGAAGAATATTTAGCGCTCGAACTACCGGAAAATTGGGCGAGTATGGGCATTTACGAACGCCGGGCGTATATTAACGATGTAGAAGAAATAACGCAAAAACCGACGGAACGGCGCGAGGAGGTTTGCGTTGCACAGATTTGGTGCGAATGCCTAAACCGGGAAAAAGAGTCTATGCAGCGTTACCACACCGGGGAGATACACGAAATTATGCGGCAATTGCCCGGTTGGCGAATTGCGAAAAGCCCTAAAAAATTCCCGCTATACGGCGTACAAAAATATTACGTCCGAAAAAATTAAATAGAGATGCGCGAAAAAACAGTAGAAACGGCATTAATAAACGCGGTAAAAGCCGCAGGGGGTTTTACTATTAAATTGCTGGCGCTTCATTTTGCCGGCATACCCGATAGGCTTTGTTTATTGCCGGGAGGGCGGGCTATTTTTGTCGAAGTTAAGGCGCCAGGTAAAGTTCCTACGCCGAGGCAATTGTGGGTACACCAGCGCCTTAAAAAGTTGGGTTTCAACGTTTTAGTGATTGATAACACAGAAGACGCAAAAAATGTTAAATAAAAACGATTTACATAAATACCAATTAACTGGCGTTTCGCATATTTTAAACAATAAATATGCAGGCTTATTTTTAGACATGGGTTTAGGGAAAACCGTTACTACTTTAACAGCTGTTAATATATTAATGTACGAAGATTTCGAGGTAAATAAAATCTTACTTGTCGCGCCTAAAAGGGTGGTGGAGAGCGTTTGGAAGACCGAGACGGCTAAATGGGCGCACCTTAAAAATTTAATACTTTGCCGCGTTATCGGAACGGAAAAACAGCGGAAAAACGCATTAGCCGCTAAAGGCGATATTTATTTAATTTCGCGCGATAATTTGTCGTGGTTAATAGGGCTTTATGGCGGTACGCGCATCCCTTTCGATATGTTAATAATAGACGAAAGCAGCAGTTTTAAAAACCCCAATTCGGTACGGTTTAAGAGCCTTAAAGCTATACAGCCGTGTTTTAAGCGGGTTTTAATTTTAACGGGTACTCCGGCGCCAAACGGGTTAATAGACTTATGGACGCAGCTATATTTACTCGATAGGGGCGCGCGTTTAGGTAAGTTTATAGGCGAATACCGAGAAAACTATTTTAACGCGGGGGCACGTAATGGCGCAATTATATATAATTATAATTTAAGGAAAAACGCAGAAAAAGAAATACATAGTAAAATAGGCGATATTTGCATAAGCATGAAAGCGGAGGATTTATTAGATTTACCCGGCAGAATAGTTAACGATATATATTTAGAATTTACGCCGCAATTACGTACGGCCTATTTAGACTTCGAAAGAGAACAAGTTTTGGAAATATTCGGCGGTGACGGCGAAGAAGCGGGTATAGTTTCTGCAACTAACGCTGCTGCGCTAACCACAAAATTGCTGCAATTTTCCAACGGCGCGGTCTACGACGAAGATAAGAACGTACACGAAATCCACACTTTAAAATTAGACGAAGCACGGCAAATAGTCGAACAGGCGGGCGGAAAACCGGTTTTAATTGCGTGGACATTTAAGCACGATAGAGACCGATTAATTAAGCATTTAAAAGACTATAACGTTCGAGAATTAAAAACGGAAAAAGATATACAGGACTGGAATAACGGCGAAATTGAAGTTTTGCTGATGCACCCCGCAGGCGGCGGCCACGGGCTAAATTTACAGGCCGGGGGTAACACGATTTTATGGTTTTCGCTTACGTGGTCGCTCGAATTGTACCAGCAAGTTAATGCGCGTTTAGACCGACAAGGGCAAACCGGGGTAGTAGTAATAAATCGTTTAATTGTTATTAATACGTTAGACGAAAATATCGTTGCAGCTTTAGCCGATAAAGGCGAAACGCAAAACGCTTTAATTAATGCGGTTAAAGCCCGCGTCGAAAAATACTTACAGTGATAGGCGGTTAAATATAACGATAGACGCAAACAAAGCAAAACAGGTAAACGCGCTGTTTAATTTGTTAGAAGTGTTAAAGAAATGTTAAAGTACGTTTTCCGCTTGCAAAAACGACACTGGCTGCCGTACATTTGCAGCCACACATTAAACACAAAAAAATGAATGTATGAATGTATTTATTTACTACCAGGACGAATTTGCTTACCTGTGTGCTGTAACGGCAAACGGCAACAGGTTACACGCCGAAAACGGGGAGGCCGCACCGGATTTCTACAAACGCGTAATAGCGTGGGTGGACACAGAATTTTTGGACGATGCCATCCTGCACAAACTTAGTGCGGGTACGGTAAAAGATTACAGCACTTTGCTGTTAAGCGAAGCCATTAAAGTCTTATCTACAGGCGTAGTCTCCAGAGCCTGCGAAGCGGTTGTAGCCCACCGAAACGAGGCTATCTTGCGCGTTTCGGAAACGCCGGCAAAGGCTGACGTTAACGGCTTGCAAGCCCACGCAATCGCCGCACGAGATGCCGCAAAAACCGCACACGATGCCGCAAAAACCGCACGTGAAAACGCAAAAACGGCGCGATTGCAAGCCCGCGAAGCGGGCAAAGCCGCTAAAAAAGTGCGGCCAACCGTAGAGAGCCTCGAAAAGTTAGCGGCTGAAAGCGCGGCGAAGGTCGGGAAAGTGTACCCGATACAAACCCGAAACGGGGGGGCGGTTTTCGCACTGCTGATTTCGATAATTATAGACCGGAAACGGTTGCAAGCAATGTACCGTTTCAGGGAAGTTAACCCGACCAGCGGCGCTTTTGTCGAAAACCCGAAACCAAAATATCTGCACAAAGCGTTAACTACCTTTTTAGTAGCTAACAAAGCCTTAACCGAAATGGCCGCCGCTCTCGCAGAAGCGGAGAAATCGGCGCCCGAAACCGCAAAAAAACTGCAAATAATTAACGCGAAAATAGCCCGCCTCGCAATAAAAATCGCGACGCTGAAAAGCGCCGCCGAAAAATTGGCACACGAAGCCGCAGCCGCAGCGGTAATTGTTTAGCTTAGATTGTTTAGATTGTAAGTTGATTGGTAGAGCCTGCTGCACTTTTGTGGCAGGCTTTTTTTGTAACGAAAATAAATTTTATGTCAATCTTTTTTTTACTCTTCGTACTCTTTTACGGTTCGCCTGAACCGATAATGCCGAACGTCTGTTTAGCCGAACCGCTAACAAGTTATTATTACGTTTTTCAGTCCTACCGGCCAAAAAACGCCGCTAATAAACGCGACGTAGCCTATTTTCGACAACATTACGCCGCCGCGCAATCGGCAGAACAGCAAACAGGCATACCCGCGTCTGTCACGCTTGCACAAGCGAAAATAGAAAGCGCAGCAGGTAGCAGCCGATTAGCGCAAAAAGCAAACAACCACTTTGGCGTTCAGTGTTTCAATCGCGGATGCGCAAGCGGACACTGCATTAAAGCAAAAGAAGGGATGTTTAGGCGTTACAAAAATGCTGCCGAATCATTCACCCATCGCGCTAAAGTGCTGCAAAAGCCGAGATATGTAGCCTGTACAGGTTTAACCGCAAACGCTTTTTGCGACTGCTTGCAGGAAAAAGGCTACGCGACCGATAAAAATTACGCAAAACTGCTAAAAGCGGTTATTAAGCAGTACAAACTGTCCGATTTTGACTCGAAAAATTTAGTATATTCACCTCCGGATTAATAGCTACTAACTAAAAAAAATGCGGGTAAATATATTCGACGCGAACGGGCAGCTGATTGCGTCTAAACACGTCTATGAATTGCTTCGAGAGCAGTTAGCAGAGTGGGCATTAGAGCAAGCGCAAAAAGGCTATAAAGTAGTGCATGTGCGCGAAGCCGGCGACGACAAACCCGCTTTAGAGAAGCCGATGTGCATAACAATACGAAAACCAGACGGTTCCGTATTGTCCGTCCGGGCATTTCGCGCCGACGGACGCATAAAGTATTTGGATTTGTGGATTTGGGGGTTGGTAGCGCAGGGCTACGAAGTGCTTTTCAGCGAAAAATGTTAGAAAAATAAAAAAAAGTAAGAAAAGACTTGACAAGTAATAAAAAGTACCGTATCTTTGTGGGGTACTAAAGATGGTACGACAAAAAAACAAAAAAATGAATCCTAATCAAAACAACGCTGCAATGAACGAATTAATTGAAGACCTCGCCCGTGTCGAAATCGGCCAAAAAGCAAAATCCGCGCTGAATTTCAAAGCGGCAGGTATGATAGAAATGTCGGTAGACATTACCGCCGCACCGTTCGATATAAATATCCGGTATGCGGTACAGACGGTTACCATAAATCCGAAAAAACGCGGCAACTTAGCGAAGTTCGCAGGACAAAAAGTAGATGTGGTTTGCACTACGATTTCCCGGTACTCACCCAGAATAATTTTCTGGATCAAAGCTTCTACTACTATTTAATTGAACCGAACCCGGCTGGCAACCGGGGATGGAATTTCTTTTCACCTTTCTAAAAAACATAAAAACATGGTACTCGAAATCAAAATCACGGAGAAGGGGCGTGTATTGGAATCTCGATTCCAAACAAGCGATAGCGCCCAGCTTGTCCGGTTAACCGGAAAAGACCGTAATTACAATTTTACACGGGAGTTCCTAAACGGAACAAATCAAGGCACAAAGTGGCACAAGGTTCAGCCAGGCGACCTATTTGAGGTTTCGGAAACCCACTGGTCGGGGGAATCGACCAACCACACATATTATAGGGTGCAGGCGGACATGCCGCAACTCGTAGAAATTAATTATGCGGAGGTTACCCGCTCCTTTATGTAAACTTAATTGTACCGAACCCGGCTGGCAACCGGGGATGGAATTTCTTTTCACACTTTCTAAAATAAACATTATGAAACAGAACATTTTAGTATTTGACGTAGAAAGCACAAATTTACACGGTAGTGGATTTGCCGTTGGTGCTATTGTAGTAAATAGAGGCGGAACAGAAGTTGACCGCTTTGAATTAAAAAGCAAAGAAGGGGAGCAACTTGCAAATCAGTGGGTAAAACAAAATGTAATACTACATTTGCAAGATATGCCATTTTGCAATACCGATTTAGAGTTGAGGGATGAGTTTTATGCTTTTTATATGAAGCACAAAGAAACCGCTGAAATTTGGAGTGATTGCAATTTTCCAGTAGAAACAAATTTTTTGACCGCAATTGTAAACGATGACTTAGAAGATAGACAATGGACAATGCCATACCCGTTAAAAGATATTAGCACCATTGTAGATGTTGACATTGATAGAGCAATTGAAAGCGGAATAACAAAACTAAGAAAGCATAATCCGTTAGACGATGCAAAAGCATCGGTTTATTTTTTATTGAAATCAATTGTGCAGTAGGAAAAACTTTTTTAAAACTTGATGCTAACACCCCACTTTGCGCAGGTGGGTAGATCATTTTCACACTTTCTAAAATAAAACAAAAAAACATTATGAAACATCAAACAGCAATTCAAGAACTTGTAACAGAACTTGAAACAATGAAAAAATTAGGTCAATTATTAACACCTGATGTTTTAACTGGTTTGGATATTGCAATCGAGCAGTGTTCTAAAAAACTTGCAGAAGAAAAAAAACAATTAATTGATGCTTACTATGCAGGAACCGCACAATTTGACCATGCTGCTGAAATTAGCCATCCTAAAACACCCTACGAATACTATGCTGAAACTTTTTCAAGTGTCGCTTAGGATTGCCGATAACACCTCACTTTGCGCAGGTGGGGATTATTATCACAAATTTTAAATAGAAATACAAATGTTGAATAAAGCAATAAGTTACATAAATGCACGAATGCTCCTCTTGCGGCAAACCCGTGTTATAAGCCGTTTTTTCTGCTTTTGTGGTGTTCATAGAATGAGAATAGGTTTAGGCTGGTCAGGAATTAAAAGATATGACACCTGCTTCGACTGCCGACATTCGGTGTGGATAGAGGATATTGAAGGCAACAAGAAAGTAAATGCAGAAATACAAAAGCACATTAATAGTAAGTCGGTTTAAAATGGCTTATAACACACCACTTTGCGCAGGTGGGTAGATCATTTTCACACTTTAAAACAAAAAAACGGTATGGAATCCGAACAAGACCGAATTGCGGTTTGGGATAAGAAAAGCGACGCCTTGGACGAAATCGAAAACGGCATTGAAGACCAAGCCGTGGCACTAAACGAACTTTTAAAAGAGGTTCTGAAAGCAAGGGCGGAAATTTGGGCGGAAAGAATCGCTAAGTAAAAATTTTTTAACAAAAAAACGTTATGGAACACGAACACGAACAAAACCGTTTGGCCGTTTTAGGAAAGCAAATTGCCGACCTGACCCGCGTCCAAAACGATGTCGAAGCCCTCCGCGCGTCGCTGCGGAAGGTGAATGCGCTTACACCCGGAAAAAACCGCGCCTTTAACGAACAGCTAATCCTGGTGCTTGAAAAAAAACTCGCCCTTTGGCGGGAACTGGGACGGGAAAGCTTCGCTCAGTAACTTCAGCATTAAAAAAAAATTATGGAATCCGAACACGAAGCAACTAATTTTGCCGGTTTAGAAAAGCAACTTGGCGCCTTTTTTGCCGCGTCCTACGCCACTTTTAGTGCCGCCGCGTCGCCCGTCGCCCTGGACGTTTTAGGAAAGCAAATTGCCGCCTTGGACAAAATCGAAACCGCTCTCGAAGACCTCAGCAAGTTGTTGCAGGAGCGTACACCCTGGCACGCCCATGATATTGGCATACCAGGTATGTTGTTGTTGCAGGCGCTTACACCCGACAAACAGAGTATCGTCGATGAACTCGTAATCCGAGTAATCAGAGAAAAACTCGCCCTTTTGCGGGAAAGCCTCGGGGCTTAATAAAAAATTTACTAACGGGCGAAAGCCCCTAAAACAAAAAACATGCACAAACCAACAAAAAAACAAGCGGAATTTTTAGCCGCCGTCCGAAACCGCAAGCCGGAAATGTATAAATTTTCGGACGATCCCGAATTGGGCGCACGCCTGCGGGCGCAGCGGAGAACTAAGTTCTTTGCTATATTATTGCTAATCTGCGGTGCCGTGCTGGCCATAATCGTAGTTTTAAAAGTAATTTTTTAGATTGTGTGAGAGTTGGGGGGC
>Ga0163149_10002663_pt1 | contig 21172 bp, 25 predicted proteins | sample OliLakLV19MP5G1_FD_148604 | JGI IMG/M metagenome (GOLD analysis project Ga0163149, IMG submission 148604) | Freshwater microbial mat bacterial communities from Lake Vanda, McMurdo Dry Valleys, Antarctica - Oligotrophic Lake LV.19.MP5.G1 | ecosystem: Environmental > Aquatic > Freshwater > Lake >...
GCGCTCTATCAACTGAATTATATAAAACGGCACGTTTACAATTTATTCCCTACACCATGCGGGTGTAGCTCAGTTGATAGAGCGCTTCCTTGCCAAGGAAGAGGCCAGGAGTTTGAGTCTCCTCACCCGCACCAAATATTTGAATTATGAGCCGAAAGGCTCTTTTTCTTTGCCTCAACAATTGTTTTAAAGGGGTCGTTTAGTATATATGACAACTTTTTATCGTTAAGCTCAATGTTTGAAAGTACATATTCCAAAAGTTTCTGTTGTAACGCTTCATCGCTCGTTCTGAACAGCTCAGCGGAGCGTTGAGCCAGGTCTAACAGATAGGAAGCGGTCACTTGGAACGACTTGTTGTCACTTGTTAGCAACTTTAGGCGGTCATTCAATTCTTGCTGCCGAGCTTCAAGCTCGTTTGCAATTTCATCGTGCATATCCTGAGTAATACGCCCATCAAGTAAATCGTGGTAAATCTTTCGCATCTTGCCCTTGATTTTGTCGTACTCGTTTCGGGTTTGCTCAATGTTCTGGGTAAAGTACAGCTGTTGGTTGTCGTGCCTATTCCGTAGTTCAGCAATGACTTGGTCAATCCATTCTTCTGGAACATCTACATAGGTTACATCAGCTGCCACGCCATCCAGTATAAGACTTTCTGCCGTGTTAGCGTTAAGACACTTGTTGTTGGCACAACGCAGGTAAACAGTGTTACGTGCCTTAAAGGGTGACACTGCACGTTTGCACTTGCCGCACTTCACGATTTTCTTGAAGCGGTAGTCTTTGCTATCGTATTTAGTTTTCTCGTGCTTTCGCTCATCTTTGACACGCAGACATTCACGGAACAACGCCTGGCTTATCAGCGGTGGATAGTTATGTTTGTACTCTCTGCCAGAGTGAACCATAACGCCGTAATAGAACTTGTTATTCAGTATTCGCTCAAGGAATGCCTTGTTCGGGGCTTTGCTGTTGGCGATATTGCTCCTAAAGCCCATTGCTCCAAGCTCCTTGGCAATAACAGCATACGGCTTGCCCATCGCACGTAACTCGAACGCTTTTACTATGTAGTGTGCTTTGTTTTCATCAACTTCAATATCTTTAATCGGCTTTTGAGGCGTACCGCCTTTTAGCACATTCTTATAGCCAATCGGTGCTCTATGTACCCAAATGCCATCATTAAGCATCTGATCAAAGCGACGCTTTACGTTGTCCCGACTTGCATCCGAATAGTATTTTGCCAGAAGCATACCAATGCCAAGCCTAAACAAATCAGTGGCTGGCGAGTTTTGCGAAATGAACAAGTTGTCTGATGGGAAATGTATTTCAATACTGCCTTTTTCAACCAGGCTGCTCATTATTCGTACTTCTTTTTGTGATGCGTCACGAGTAAAGCGGTCAATTTTATCAAAGACGATTATGGCAGGCACTTTGAGTGATTGAACCTTTTCTTCAATCAGTGTTGCGAACTTTTGCCTGTCGTCTTTATAGGCACTTTCGTCAAACTCTTGATAGTCCCATTTAGAGCCTATTGTTCTTGCGTAGTTTTCAAGCCGTTGTTTCTGAGCGGGCAGTGCTTTACGCTGCTCTATATCTGAAACTCTTGCAATCAGTATTATCTTCTTTTCCATAATATTACTCCTTATTAACTTACCATTAGTTACTATTATTTTCAATATGTTTTAGGTATGCGCTCATCTTCGTAGGTGTAAACGTTTCCAAAGTGTCCGTCACTCGGTGGAAGTGTGAAAAACGATGTGCCTTGGGTGCTTTTGCTAACTTCTTGATGCGATACCAGGTTGTGTCGGTGTACGCAGCCTCAATAAGGTTTCGCAGATTTCGCACGCCCTCTTGTCCGTTTATTAGCAACACTGCTGTTGCAGCAAGTGCCGCTTGCGGTGTAGCGTCTGGATTTTCAATCAAGTAGTTTTGAAACAGTTTATAGGGACGTTTCTCGTCAAGCGAGAGCATATCAACTGATGCGGTTAGTTTTGCCCAATGTTCAAGCAACAACCCTTGGCACAGCTTTTTCTTGTACAGACCCTCAAAGGTTCTGTTTTCAACATCTGGATAGGCACGTTCAACGGCTTTTTTGCCAACGAGCCTGACCTCGTAACGCAGCACTTCAATTGGTGCGACCTCACGAAGCGGTTCAAGCAAACTCATCTGTATGCCGTTATCTTTTTCAAAGGCACGCTTTTCGCTTATCTTAGCTCGACGCAGGTCAGCTAATTTGTCGTAAAAAGCAATGTCCAGTGAGTTGCAGTGAATGTGTATGACGTGACCGTCACGAAAGTTAGTTCGCTGCAAATCATAGGTGCGGCTTATGTCCAGTTTGCCGATTGTGTTTAGTATGGTTTGGCACGAGGTGTAATCCATAAACACAACGTTCTTGCAAGGATGCCACGCATTTACCTCAGCCTCTTTGAGCTGATGAGGGAAAAACTTATGACCAGTCAGCTCAAAGAGACACTTCTGTAAGGCAGCAATAATTGGCTCAAAATCTGCTTCCGTAACTTCATCAAAGTTCTGCTTGAACAGCAGTTTCGGTGCAGAAAACTCAATAGCCAATTGGTACACAACGCCCCTAGTTTTGTTTGGTCTGCGGTGCAGCGTCAAACGAGGCATATACTTGCCCATCTTGGCATAGGTTGGCGAGGGGTTTAAGTATGTTCTGTGGTTACCCCAAGTTCCTGCAAGCTGCTCAACAGACAGCGGTGTAAATGCTCCTTTACGCAAAATCATCGGGTCACTGATTGTTAGCAGTAGTTTTACTGTGTCTACCATAATTGTCATCACTTCTTTCAAAAAGCTCGTTGCACTTGGTAACGATAGCTTGTTCAATAGCACTTCCAGCCTCTTTGCTGAGCGGATGGTAATAGTTCAGCTCACGTCTACCAATACGCTTTGTGGGGTAGGTTATGCGGTAACCTGAGCCATCCAAACGGCGATGTACGCCCATTGAGCCAAGATACAGCTGACCATTGATTACACAGCTGGCAAAAGCCACTAACCCGTCAACGGCTTTGACAGAGACAATGTTAACTTCTGTTACTTCCATCGCTTTCGCTCCTCTAGTTTCTTCTCTTGTTTGTTTGCCCAGAGCCATAGGCTCATCAGCCAATCAATACACTTCCGCAGGTTCACTTGGAGTAGTTTGTAAAGCAGCCTCATTTCTTACTCCTATGCTTGGCACACTCTTGTTGGCAAATTTCGTTTTTACACGGGCTTTCCAGTAGCAAGTTGAGTTGCGTGATTACGTCCCGTAGGTCGCAATGTTGCATCTGTCCAAAACTTGCCCTGATTGATTTGACCCATCCTTCTGGGCTTACTTTGCCTGGCAATGTGTTCATAGCCTCAGCGATGATGTTTTCCAGCTGCGTTTCTTCCGTGTTCCAGATGTAAAATCTTACGGCAAATAGCTGACAGTGGTCGCACCAATTATTAAACTGGTCTATTGTTCTTATTTTCTGTTCCTCGTCCATTTTCCTTGCTCCTTATTTCATTACGTACTTTTTGTGCAAGGTCCATTTGAATGAGTACATCAAACCAACCTGTTAGGTTGTGAAGTGCTTCAGCACTTAGTCCAGCAGGCACGCCTTTAATTGCGGCACTATTCTGTGCTTTTGCTGGCTGTTGTTTCGTAGCCTTTCTTTGTTGATGGGTATTCTGCTTGTCTTGCACAATATCCATTACAAAGAGTGGTCAATATAAACAGTTTAAATCTGTGGATAAGTAAGGTTTTTACAGATTGAGATAATCTGGATTTATAAAAAACTTGAAGCCGTCGTTATCAATAAATTTGGGCATTTTACCGCCTGAGGCAATCATTACCTGCTGGTTAAAATGGTGTGCGTAGCCTTTTATTTTGTTCTTCCATTCATCTTCATCCTTAGCATTTGCTAAGTGAGTACCGTATACCTCTCGTACTAAATCTTCAATATGCCATTTTTCTACAATGTTTTCAGGCGAGCTTAATAAGAAACGAGCTAGTCGGGTGTAATTGGAGCTGATTGTAACGGTAACTTTTAGTGTGCCGAGCAGTATCTGTATAGATGAACCTGTACGCTGGAAGTTAACCTGTGACGGTGCTACAAGGAACTTACCCTGCTGTACATCTTTGGCGACAAGTTGTTCTTTAAGGTCACGCACATCTTGTCGTAGGTCGTTAAAGGCGAGTAGAAAACTAGCATTGTCGGTAAAGGTGATATTACCAACAGTATTTGTCTGTGTAGCCATTGCATTCGCAGTTAAGTTATCGTCATTCGTGGTTACGTCATCTAATGCAAAATCTACCGTCTCAAACCGACTAAACTCAATGCTTGTCGTAAGTGAGCCAATATCAAACAGTAGTTCACGTACTACTCGCTCGTGCTTGGTATGAATATCTGCAAATAAAGTTCGTGCTATCAGTGGAGCTTGAAATGCCTCTTGAATACTTTTGATTGTGGCTATGATGTTTTCTGTCGGGAGTGTGACCAATGACTTTTGTACTGCCGCAAGTGCAGTAAATTGATTTTGCGTAAATAGCGTACTTTTATAAATTGCCTCTAGTGCAGGAGCAATAGCTGTTTGAATACCGAATGCCTTGTTTAGTGCAGGCTGCATAGCGAGCGTGGTCTTTTGCATATCTGCCACGATTTTTAGCATTGGCGATGTGTCTATTGCTTGAAGGGTCTGAAAGGATGGCGATATTTTGTAAATACTCTGTATAGACTGGGTTATCGCAGTAAAGTCGTACTTGCTGGCTAACATTTCAGTCATCATTTTTAGATGTTGCCGAGCTTCTTCTAGCTGCTTTCGTTGGCTTGGAGTTAGAGTAGCACGGTCCTCAGCACTCAGTTCCTTGTATTCGGCTAGTGTGATACCTGTGCGTTTTCTATTCTTAAAATCGGCAGCTTTAGAAACCGTAAGAGTTACGGTTTTAGGTTCAGCTTTTTTGGGTTTATTGCTGTCTTTCATCACATCTCTCATCACAACCTGTTAAGTGGTGTATAGTTATAGTATGCCACAAAAGAGTAATAAAGAGCCGAAGTTACTCACGCTCAAACAGGCGTGCGAGATACTGAATTGTCATCCAAACACACTGCGTGCGTGGGACGAAAAAGGTTACTTAGTTGCGGTGCGATTTGGGACAAGACGTGATAGACGCTACCGCAGAGAAGATGTGATGAAGTTATTGGAAAAGAAAGGTAATTAAATGAAAATCCAGATAAAAGATTTAAAAGAAAAAGTCACTGCATATCTACTAGCTAGTGGCTTTGATGAGCAAAACGCCAGTACCCTTACAGAGCTGGTTATTGAACAAGAGTTAGTGGGCAATCAGTTTAGTGCGGTTGGCGAATTGCCTGGAAAACACGCTCGCATAATTGAGAATGCAGGCAACGCTAAGGAAGAAGTTACCGTCACAAAACCTGCTATGAAACTTATTAAGGGTAACGGACGCCTAGCACCACTTATTACAGCAGACCATTTAGACGACGTTGTAACCAATGCGAAAAAGCAAGGCATCTATGCTTTGGGGATTTATGACAGCACCTACAATGACTTTTTTGACGTTTTTTGCCGACGGGTTGCTGCACAAGACTGCATTGCAATCATAGTTGAAAACGGTGGTCCGCAAGGGGTAACACCATTCGGTGGCAAAACTGATGTTACAGGTACTAACCCGATTGCTTATGGCATACCAACAAATAAATATCCAATAGTGTTTGATGCGGCAACTGCAATGCACGCCTATGGTCGGATTAAACAATCCAAAGAGAGTGGCGAGAAATTACCCGATAATGCCTACGTTGATAAGCAAGGCAACGTTACAACTGACCCAGAAGTTGCATATGCTGTGTTACCGTTTGGCGGATTTAAGGGATTTGGTATCAACCTTTTAGTAGGTGTATTGAGTGGTAGTTTGGTAAGAGGCAAAAGTGGCTTAGACCAACCGTTAGATAGTCAACGCTATATTGGAACACTTATCATCGTTATTGACCCAGCAGCTTTTGGTGAGATTGCTGATTTTAAAGTATCTACCACTAAACTAGCCGAGGACATTTTAGCTGTTGAACCGATTGACCCAAGTCAGCCAGTTCGTGTTCCTGGTTATCGTGGTGCAAAACGTCGTGAGGAGTTTTTGGCTTCTGGCACGATTGAAATTGAGGATGATGGTTGGAATAGATTTAAAGCTGCTTTAGATAAAGTTGGTAGTCAAAAATGATAGACCCACAAGAAAAGGAGACACCACAAACTATGGAAGCAAAATCTTATACTTTAATGACAGCCGATGTTTACGATGCTATATATTCAAAAAAGAACTATGAAGCAGAGGCACAAGCACTTAAAGGGCTAGTCGACAGATATAAGAAGACTGACGGCAATGAGTTACTTGACGTTGCTTGCGGAACAGGGCTGCACCTGCCTTATCTTGCTGCCGACTACCAGGTAACAGGAGTGGACCTGTCAGAACAACAACTTGAAGCCGCTAAGAAACGACTGCCTGACCTGACTTTCGTTCAAGGCGATATGCGTAATTTTGATTTGCACCATAAATTTGACGTGGTTACTTGTCTATTCAGTTCAATTGGTTATGTCCATCCTCTGGATGATTTAAAGGAAGCAGTCAAGAATATGGCTGACCACGTAAAGCCAGGTGGAGTTATGTTTATTGAACCTTGGCTACAACCAGGTGTTTTTGACCCTAACAGACCCCCTCATACAGAAGTGGGCGAGCTGCCAGAAAAGCATCTAAAAGTAACCAGAACAGCTCACAACAGTATTGATGGAAACATTTCAATTCTAGATATGCACCACGTTGTTGAAACCCCAAGTGGCACGCAGGAATTTAACGAAGAACATAGACTTGCTCTGTATACGCCAGAGGAGTTTCAGCAGGCGTTTGCAGAGGCTGGACTTGAACTTCATCACGACGAGCAAGGATTATCAGGACGGGGTCTCTATATAGGCACAAAACCTAAGGAGCAAGAATGAAAACAATCCTCATAACAGGTTCAAGTAGAGGTATTGGCAAGGCTATTGCCACGCTTGCTCATCAAAAAGGTTACAAAGTTATTGTTCACGGCAAGTCCGATAGCGACGAGCTAAAGCAGGTACATAAGGAGCTAGATGGCTCGCTCAAAGCTGTATTTGATATTTCTAACAAGGATGAAACAGCCAAAGCTATAGCTGGTCTTTTAGGAGAAGTTGGCACAATTGATGCCCTCGTAAACAATGCTGGCGTTGCTCGGAACTTTATTAAGGACGTATCCGAGGTTGATGATGACAAGGCTATTGAGGAGTACAAAGTAAATGTTCTAGGTACATTGCACTGTATTCAAGCCGTTTTGCCTAAGATGCTAGAACAAAAGAGTGGTAGCGTGGTCAATATTAGCTCAATCAAAGCCTACCCGAACCTTGCAACAATGAGTACGCTTACTTACGCACCTTCAAAGGCTGGCGTCATATCTGTCACTAAAGCACTAGCAAAGTCATATCCGACTGTTCGCTTCAATACTGTTGCTCCTGGCTACGTGGAAACTGACCAAGTGGATGACTGGAATGAAGAAACATTTAAGCGTATCAGCGACGGCACTATAGTGGGTAGAATTGCCAAACCAGAAGAAATAGCACCACTTGTTATGTTCTTGGCTTCTGATGAAGCTAGTTACATCACTGGTGCAGATTATCTTGCTGACGGTGGCTATTCAATAAAGGGTAAATAATGAAAATACAAATAGTAAATGACCAAGACCAGCTTATCGGTGTAAAAGAGCGTATAGAGGTTGATTATAAAACAGACACTTACCGTGTTTCTGCTTTATGGCTGACTAACACGAAGGGTCAAACTCTGCTTGCTAAGCGTGCGTCTGTAAAAGATAAAGACCCTAACAAATGGGGACCTGCCGTAGCTGGTACGATAGACGAGGGTGAAACGTATGATGACAACATCTACAAGGAAGCTATGGAAGAAATTGGGCTTAATGGCGAACCATTTTCTAAAGGACCAAAAATCCGAATTACACACCCAAGAAATTACTTTTGTCAGTGGTATTTTGTAACTCTTGACCGTGATACAGACAGCTTTGTAATGCAAGCTGATGAGGTAGATGCTTTGGAGTGGATTGATATTGAGCAAATGAAGCAGGAGCTAAAAACTGACCCAGATAAATACGTACCTGCTATGAACCAGATAATAGATGAACTTGGAATATGAGCGAGCAAAAACCAACAGATAGACTTAACTACACTGGTGACCTTGAGCCTGTCATTGATAGGCTCTGTGAGGCTTATGACGTAGGCACACCTGCTAGTTCAAGTGTTGTTGAGGTTGGATACGAGGATTGCAATGTTATTTTGGAAACCGACCAAAACAAGTATCTTGCAAAGATGTTTGCCAAAACACGTACAGCCGAGGATATAGCACGTTATACGACTACAATGCAGAAAGTGGTAGAAGCAGGAATAAATCATCCTGAACTGCTAACTACTATCTCAGGCGAAGTTACGTACACAGATAGCGGAATTACGCTTGTATTGATGCGTTTTGTTGAGGGTAAGACATTCTTTGAGGTTGACCGAGCACCTGATACTGATGAGCGAAAAGCGGTTTTAGAACAAGCAGCATTGGTAAACGGAGTTGATTATAAACCGACATATCTCTTTGATAGCTGGGCAATCCCTAATATCAGAGCAATGTTTGATAAAGTCAGGCAGTTTGTTGAGCCTGATGATTTGAAGCTAGTTGAACAAGCGATGGCTCGTTATGAGGCAATTCCTGTTGACGACCTACCGCATTGCTTTGTACACGGTGATTTTACAAAAACCAATGTACTCAAAGCCAACGACGGCAAAATCTATATCTTGGACTTTTCCGTAGCTAACTGGTATCCACGCATTCAGGAGCTATCGATCATAGCCGCAAATCTACTACACGATAGTGGCGACAGTAGCTCGTTAGAAGCTGGGTGCAATCAAGTAGCTGACGAATATAGCCAGTTCAATCAACTGACAGATGCAGAACGGCAACATTTACCAGCATACGCATTGGCAGGTATTGCAATGGAGTTTATGGGTGCTCATCAGGAAAAGCATATCAATGGCAATGACACAGACGAAACTGGCTACTGGCTAAATCTCGGACGAGAGGGGCTTAGAAAGGCATTGCTATGAACATTGACCAAGTAGTGTCTCAGCTCAAGAAAGAAGATGTTCAGAAAATGCCAGTCTTAATAGCGATTGAGGGATTTGGTGGTTCAGGTAAGACAACGCTTGCCGAGCAGCTAAAAGATGTTTTGCAGGATGCTTATATCATTAACATTGATGACTTTATTATCAAATCTAAACTGACTGAACCATCTTGGGACAAAGGAGCGTTTGACCGTGAAAGGCTAGAGCAACAGGTTCTAATACCAGCGACAACTGGCAAGGATATTGCCTACCAAAAACTCATCTGGGTGACCGATACTTTGAGCGAGCCAGTAGCCGTGCCTAGAGTAACCTATCTTATAGTTGAGGGCATTTCATCTTTCCATCCAAACATAGCTAAATATTATGACTATAAAATCTGGGTTGATACGCCTATTGAACTTGCGAAACAGCGTGGACACGCACGAGATGGTAGTAACGAAAATGCCCAGCACTGGGATTTGTGGGCTGAAAATGACCTAAAATACCAGCAGAAATATCATCCAGAGCAAACTGCTGATTTTACGATTGAAAATAAAGAAACCGTTTGAGGAGTACGTAAATGAGTGACAAAATATTCGTATTAGCAATAACTGGACCGACGGGTTCAGGCAAGAGCACGGTAGCTGCAAGATTAGCAAAGCAAATTAGCTACTGCGTAAACATTGATGCTGACCATATCAAACATATGATAGTAAGCGGCTTTTATAAAGATGATAAAAATCCTGGCGGTTGGAGTTTTAGCGAGTGGGGTTTGGTCGGAGACAGCATCGGGCTACTTGCACAGAACTTCGTCAAGGCTGGCTATAAAGTAATTATAAATGGCTACATTGATGAGCCAGGTTGGACCAATATCCAAAAACAAATAACTCTCACCCACAAAGTACTGTTGTTGCCACATTTGGAAACTGTTGCCCTAAGAGATGCTGGACGAAACGAAGATGTGCGAATGGGCGACAAAGCGGTAAACGAGCATCACACGCATTTTTCTAGTGACATCTTTTTTGAGGATTTTACAAAGCTGGATACGACTGACCACACAGAAGATGAGACCGTCAGTAAGGTCCTGGAAATTGTGAACCTATCAGCAAAGGAGCAACTATGAAGCTAGTTTTATGTTCGGAAGGTTTCCATACGTCAAACACAGTAGAGGCGTGCGTGAAGCTGGTCGGCAAGCCCCAAGACCAAATATCGGTAGGCATTATCAACGAAGCCTTTGCGGTTGAAGAAGGCGACAAACGTTGGGTTTTGGATAACTTAAATTCTGTAGCAAGTAATTTTAGTGCTGATATAGACATAGTTGACCTGTTAGCACTTTCAATAGAGGAAGTTGAAGAACGGCTGGCGAGCAAAGATGTGATTTTCGTTGTTGGTGGCGACACGGATTACCTTATGAGCGTGTACCAGAAGACTGGTTTTGATAAGCTATTGCCTAAATTGCTAGAAACCAAAGTGTACGTTGGCAGTAGTGCAGGTTCAATGGTAGTTGGTCGGCGTATTTCTACTGCAGCTTATAGGCTCATATACGGCGAAGACAGCAAATGGAACATAGAAGAATACGTAGGTATTGTTGACTTGTCGGTAATGCCACACCTTGACTCGCCACATTTCCCGAACCGAAAAGAGAGCCTGATTGAAGCCGTGGGCAGCTTCGAGGGTAAGGTCTATGGTCTGCGTGATGATAGTGCTGTAGTGATTGATGGTAGTGATGTTCATACGATTGGTAGTGAGCCAATCATCATAGATAAGGGTCATTTAATCAGTGAATGATTACACTTGGAAGCCAAAAGGTCTGCCTATTAAGGTTCAAGGTGTTGCGATTGACCCGTATCTTGCGTTCAAACACTTCGTAATGCCCGCTCTTGATGACCCAAACTGGATTGAAGATAGTAGCAAAGTGACCGACACAGATATGAGCAAGCGAGAGTGGATTGGGCTCATTGTTCACGCAATTGCATTGATGGACTTAACTGGTGATGATTTACGTGTCGCTAAGATGCTGGATAATGACGACGGCGGTTTGGTTCGTGGCGAAAGTGAAGCTGTCTACGTAGAGCAGACGCTCGCAACACATAGGAACAAAAAGCACGATACTTTACTTGAGACTGTGGCTGAACGGGTTGAAGACAAGTCATCAAACGGCGAAAGTTACGCTGCCAATATGCACTTAATTGTATTCTGCAATATGGACGGCGACTTGAAGGAAGCTGAGCTAGCAAAAATAGTATCAGAGGGTAGATTTAATATCGTTAATATCTTTGGTTTTAATAGCAAAGATAGGCACTACCTGTCGCTGATATTTGATAGGGATAAAGCTGACGCACCAATTCACAGATGTGCTATCAGTGAAGCTAAACTGGTTGAACAAGCTAAACGGACAGTATCAATAAAGCAACCTAGTTAGGCTGCAAAAAAACGCTTGGTAATTCTACCCCCAAAAATTCGGCATTTATACTGCGAAGTACCTATAACAGAGGTAAAGGGTTACTACCCCCCTATCCTTGCAGTAAAAAACAACTCGTTTGAAACATCCCAATTATGCATCAAGCAGATTGCCTGATAATTGGAATATCTCTGCCAGATGTTTTAGTTTATAATCGTTGGTAGCACTAATAGCAGATGTTTGAAATGCGTCAACTATGCTGCACCATACGACTAAAATCAGACGCTTCGGCGTCTTTTTTGTTTGCCGCTAATCTGATGAGAGGGCTTATTTCGGGGGTGTAAACATTTTTATTATCATCCATGTAAAATCCAGCTGGAAAAAGGATCTGTTTACACTTTTTGGCGTCCTCAGGTGTAAGCGTAAAGAAACTCTCTTGCATGTTGATAGCGAAGTTGAATGCGAAGTCTAGGAAGCGTTGTTTGTCCGTATCTGATTTTTCGTTCAGTGCAGTTAGTTGCTTTTCGTACTCTGCTATATCGCTCTTCTTCTTATCAATGTTAGCTAGTATTTCTTGCTTGATGGCTATATTGGTGGGATCAATAGCGGCCATTGCATTATTGTTTATTTCTTGACGGAGAGTATTTATTTCTTGGCTTATACGAGTAATATCCTGCTTTGACTGTGCATCTTTTCTTTTCCAGACTTTATCGAGAGCTTCTGATAAGTTTCTGATACCCTCTTCGGTAATGGGGTTGTCAGCGAATAGTTGAGCAACTTTTGAGTGCAGTTCATCACGATTGAGGTAAAGTCCGCAAGAGCGACAACGGTACTTCTTATATATTAGACTGGGGTTTTTCCCGTTGCTATGTTTGTATCCAACAAATTTACCCTTATTTTTAAGTTCTAGGCATGTGTCATGAATAGTGATTGTGTTGAGCGGATATTCAGGGTTACCGTTTTTGCGTGGACCGATTTGATTTTTCTTTTTATTGTCAAATATCCTTACTAGCTCTATATGCTGCTCTATAGTGATTAAGGGCTTGTGAGATCCTCTCTCATTGCGGACTTTTACCTGTCTGTTCATCTCGACTATGCCAGCATAGAATGGATCGGTTGCAATCTTACGGAATTTATCCATTTTTAATGGTGCACGATCCAATGTGTAATCGCTTTTGTTTAATTCAATTAGCCCTTCTGTTGGTTCTACTATATGCTCATACATCCTCACTAGTACATCACGCAGTGCGAGACCTCTTACGGGGTGTACTTCAGGTACTCCAACTCGTGATCCACGCATATAGCCAGCTTTAGGGTGGAATGTATACTTGCCAGCTTTGAGGGCAGTTGTATGACCTGATATAGACTTCCTCTGGCGTTCTTCATTACTACCTTCTGCTTTAAATGCACTCATAACACGCATAAATTTAGCCATTGCATCATCGCCATTGAAGGCATCTGACTCTGATGCATACCACACTTTTACACCTTGCATGTGGAAAAGCACTTCGAAATACGGACCCTCATTTATGCTACGCATGTAACGGTCATACTCATCAAAAATCGCATATTTAATGCTCTTATTGCTCTTACACATCTCAAGCATTTCTTTAAGGTCTTTACGAGAAACATTAGTGCCAGCCTTACTACTGACACTTCCAGACCAAAAATGGATTATTTCGGCTCCAAGTTCTTCGGCAGCTGATTCTACCGACAGCTTTTGTCTAGGTAGGCTCCCGTTCAGTAGCTGCTCATCACTAGATACACGACAGTTCGCTATGGCTAAGACCCTTTTAGACATTTTCGTTTTCCTTTCCGACTGACCCTTTTGATATTACTGGACATTTCCTATTATATATTTTATAAATAAGTTCTGCTAGGGCTTGAGCGTCTTCTTTCCTCTGCTGGTGAGGTGTTGGTTTTAGAGTTTCTGTTGGGCTTTTTTGTTTTGGTTCTTCAGGCATTAAAGCCAATGAAGTTGAAGCCTGTGTTTGAACAGGCTCAATAGATAATGAGGACATTTCAGTCCCTTTCGTTGGACGCCCCAGTAGCCAGCTGAAAAGCAGATAAATTAGATTGTTATTTATCTGTTGGCGTTAAACCACTTTCACTGTTACATGTTAGTGGGGCTACTAAGAGAGAACACCAACGATTCTCTGACTTTAATTATACGCTTATGTTTAGAAAAAGTCAAATTAGTTGCGGCATATAAACGGCGTTCTTACCGTAGAGTCTTCGAAAAAAAGTATGTGAGCTGTTGCTACTAATTCATGAGAAGTAAAAGATGAACGAGAATACCCCCTGTAACCTCTCTGGAGACGCCTAGAGCGTGTTTTAGCATCAAGTTGAGTAAATGTCCAATCTGTCATAATTATTAGTAGAAATATAAAAAAATAGGGAGTTTTATGACTACAAAAAATGCCGTAGGTAGACCACTGAAAGTAGACGCTAAAGTCATGACAAAGCTGATAGCTGCAATACAAACCAACTCTAATATTAAAGACGCATGTGGGTATGCAGGTGTTAGTCGTCAGACGTACTACTCTTACCTAAATAATGAGCCTATATTCGCCGAAAAAATGGCATTAGCAAAAAGCAACCGAGACAAATTAATGATGAGTTTTCTGACAGTTTGGTAGCTAAACCAGTTCCGCTTACTATGTTTTTAAGAAAATAGTTGTCAGAAAAGAAGACTATTCTTCAGCTTGGGCAACAATGAATTTTGCTCTTCGATACAGCTCATCATAGGTGAGTATTTTAGTGTTTCTTGAATCTCTGCAAAATAGTTCAAAGGTCTTCTTCTTTATCTCAATCTCTTTTTCGGTTCCAGAGAACATTGTGTCTCGCCCAATCACTAGAACTGTTTTTGGATCTAAGGCTTTCTGTGTAATTTTGTTTTCTTTGTCATCAAACCTTTTTGACTCATCTTGCCACTCGACAATATGACTTGCCTTGTATTCAAGTATTTGTGAGACGGCGTGAAACAAAGAGGATGAAAGACGCCATGAATTAGACCGATTAGGCGTACCGTCGAACAATTCGGTTGACGGCTTCTTAAGTTCAACCAGGACCGTATAATCATTTGTTCCAGCGAGAGTATCAAGGCTCTCGCTGCCCTTGCCAGAAACATCACTGCCACGGACTGTAGCTTCTTCCTGAAGAATTTCAAGGTACTTGTAGTCTAGCCCGTAACCGAAAATCCAAGGGTTTTTCTTGAAGAAATATTGCCATACTTTCTCTTCTTTTGTAGCGTCAAGGGAATTGTCCTTCTTCTTACAAGCTGCACCATAATCTTTCCAGAAGTCAGGAAAGTCCAGTAGTTTCTTGAATATTTGCAACTGCCGTTTTCGATAACCAACATTAACAATATCGAGTGATGTAATGGCTCCTTCGTTTAGTAGGGCAAGAATGACTTCCTGACCATCATCTGTAGCCAGAAGAGTTTTTAGTTTCTTTTTGGTCTCATCATCCAGCTTGCCAAGATTGTCGCCTCCTAGCTGAACACGCCTCTCAGAAATGCCTTTTAGGTCAACCTCGGAAATGAATTTTGCAAAGGCAACTATCTCGCCTAAGTTGGCACTACTAAGAGTTATTTTTTCCTTCGTTTCCTCGTAAGGTGCTTTTGCAGATTTCTTTTTTATTTTGGTTATCTCAAAGCCACTTATTTCGTCCTTGTCATAGATATATACGACCTTTAGCTGTATATATGCACTAGCTTGCAGGGTGGCACCATCGTTGTCGTGATGTACAACCGAGAAAAATTTACCTTTCTTGACTCCACCTTGCTCAAAATCATGTGTGTACAAGTGATTAGGTATTGAATTTTTGATGACATCGTCTTCTGTTGGGGAGGAATTACTTAAGCTCATAATATACCCTTAAGTGTACACTGAATAATTGACAGATACATAGTAATATTGTTAATACTTATGGTTGAGTGCGATTATTTTGGGGTATCAGTATATGGTCCATATCCTTTATAATGAAATTAAGATATGACAAACAATTTCCTATCAAGTGCTAGAAAAACAAAGAATGACGAATTCTATACCCAGTTCCATGATATTCAAAAAGAAATTGAAGCTTATATTGAATACAACAAGGACACCTTCAGGGGTAAGATAGTTTATTGTAATTGTGACGATCCTTTTGAAAGCAACTTCTTCAGATATTTCGTACTGAAATTTAATACATTGGGAATTAAGAGCCTTATTACCACGAGTTATAAACCTTCACCAGTTGCCAATACTCGGCTGGGTCTATTTGGTAATGATAAAACGCTACAGCCCGAAAAGGGGAGGCCGAAGATAACTGCGAATAAGTTCGTAATAAATGAGGTTCATGACGTCAATGGCGACGGCTCATTTAGCCTTGAGGATATAGCAGAACAACTCAAAGCAAACAAAAATAATGAATGGCAACCCCTGAAAGGTTCTGGTGATTTCCGAAGTGACGAATGTATAGAATTATTGAAAATGGCTGACATTGTTGTTACAAACCCTCCATTCAGTCTGTTTAGAGAGTACATATTGCAACTTTTCGAGTTTAATAAAAAGTTTCTGGTAATAGGTAATTTAAATGCAGTTACTTACCTAGAAGTATTTCCTCTAATAAAAGAAAATAAGTTGTGGCTGGGACCAAGTATCACTAGTGGCGATAGAGAGTTTGAGGTACCTAAAACTGCAATCGATGAGACGAAATTTACTGGAGAAATACGTAATGGAAAATACTATCAAAAAGTAGTCGGAGTAAGATGGTATACAAATCTTGACCACGGTCGTAGACATCGGCCACTCAGTTTAATGAGTATGGCGGATAATTTAAAATTCAATAAAAAAATGCAAGACAAGACAGCATATAATAAATACGACAACTATGAAGCTATAGATGTGTCGTTTGTCGATTCGATTCCGAGCGATTTTTTTGGATTGATGGGTGTGCCAATTAGTTTCTTGGACAAATACTCACCGGACCAATTCGAAATTGTTGGTAGTTTTAATAACGGTGAGCATGGGAGAGAATTAGGGGCTGCAAAAATTCCAGTAGACGTTAAGGGGAAAATTACGATGTGGAATGGTCCTGCTGTAAATAAGATCCCCTTATATAAACGAATCATCATTAAGCACAGAAGGGCTAACCCATGATAACGACATTGTTGGCAAAAGAAACAGGTAAAACAATTGGGGATGTAATTGAAGGTTTTGAGTATAACGAGTATGAAGGCAAAGGACTCTTCGGACTAAATGGAAAGCTTACTATCCAACCTGAATATCAGCGAAATTATATTTATGCAGACGGTAAAAGAGATGTGGCTGTTATCAACAGTATCCTTAAGGGCTACCCTATAGGTCTATTGTATTTTAATAAGTCTGGCGTAGATACTTATGAAGTACTCGACGGGCAACAACGTATCACAAGTATAGGGCGATTCATAAATGATAAGTTTCCTTGGGTAGACTCTAATGGGCATGAACAGTTCTATAGTGGCATGGCGAGTAGTTTGCAGGAGAAGGTACTCAATACATCCCTTCTTATTTACGTATGTGAAGGTGATGAGCCGGAAATTAAAGATTGGTTCAGGACTATAAATATCGCTGGAGTACCTCTTACGGAACAAGAGATATTAAACGCTGTCTATTCAGGACCATTCGTTACACTTGCAAGAGAAGAATTTAGTAACAGTCAGAATTCACTCGTGCAAAAATGGAATGCTTATATATCGGGAGACGTAAAGAGACAGGCATACTTAGAGTGTGCACTCGAGTGGGTAAGCCACGGTGCGATTGACCATTATATGAGTAAGCACCGACATGACAATGATATTATTGAGCTAAAGACTCATTTTAATAATGTTATCGATTGGATCTCAACTGTATTTACAGATGTAGAAAGCGAAATGAAAGGTCTCGAGTGGGGTCGTCTCTTCGAGACTTATCACAATAATAATTATGACCCGCAAAAAGTATTAAATGAGTTACGAAAGTTACTTGGAAGTTTTGAAGTCAAGGACCGTAAGGGTGTGTATGAGTACATTCTAGGTGGATCAACAGACACTAAGTTGCTGAACATCCGTGTTTTTGATGAGCCCACTAAGAAAGTTGTGTACGCTGAGCAAACAAAGGCAGCTCAAACAAAAGGTATTTCGAATTGTTCTTACTGTTCTATCGGTCATGATGCGAATAAGGATAAGCTTTGGTCATTAAGCGATATGGACGCCGACCATGTGTCTGCTTGGAGTAAGGGCGGCTCAACCGAAAAAGAGAACTGTGAAATGCTCTGCAAGCCGCACAACCGTGCTAAAGGCAATCGTTAGTCACCCCTCACTTAAAAGTCATATTTATCTTGAAGCTGTTTGTATTTAATGTCGTGTGATTTATCAGTTGCTCTATAGTTTTTGATTTCCTCCCCTTTCTTGAGCCTCTGAGTCCTGTTGATATTTTGAAGATACTTTAGGAAGAATTTGTATGCCACATGAGAAGCCCGGACCGTTTCATATAAAGGTGCATCTAATCTAATTTCGAGACTAATCTTTGGGTCTATTCTGGTGTTACTCATATTCCCTAAGACGGTTGAATGGGTATCGCTCGAAAGAAGAGAATAGACACTGCGATAATCGAATTGAGTTAATGTTTGGAAATCAGAATTTTTAGCGAGATTTGATTCGTCGATAGCCTTTAAGCGGCCTAAAAGTGGCTTGTATGCACTCAGATTTATATCGGGGTGTTTTTGGCCAAAACGTGTCAGCTCGGATTTCCGCCTCGCTATAGTATTAGTAATTGCTTTGTCGGATATGGTCGATTTCCAAGTTTCAGCATTGGGGTATGCCGAACGAAGTCGCTGAACATCGCTCCATGTACTTAATTGCTGCTGCGACTCATTAGCAAACCTGATTTCTAGGTTTATATTTGATTTCTTTAGATTTATGAAATCAAATTCAGCTAATGTCTCCCACATTGAGCGAACAATGATGTTGGCCACGTTACCCTGATTTGTTCGTGTTAACGCCAGGACGGCATCTGCCCTTTGGTACATAGCACTAAATGTGTTGTATCGTATAACTGTTTTAGCTTGGATATGATGATTAAATTTGGCTGAACCTATGAGTTCTTTGGAAAAGATGAGTAATTTTTCAAGGTCATCTATAGATTCTTCTTTCAGCTGATTGAGGTCTTTGACATACTCTGATTCATTTGACATAGCTTTTATTATAGCTCTATAGAGCGAGTGTAAGTACCAACACTCACCTAATAACAGAATACTCTCGGTATTGGACGTCTAACAGTGACCTCCATCGGTTGTATTCATCTCGTAAAGAGTGAAAACTTTCGTTCACATCCTGCACCACGCTGAAACCAATGGAGACGGATAAAACCGTCTTTTTTGATACAATTTGAATATGGCAACACAGAAACCTAAGAAACAAGAAGTTATAGATGGCTTCACAATTAAATACCATGCAAACGACGTGACTCGTTGGTCAAAAGGTAAGGTAGTTGACAGCCATACGAATGGATACTGGGAATGGTACCGCCTTGATGGTACGTTGAAGCGTTCAGGGTATTTCAAAATGGGTGAACCTGTCGGTGAGTGGATTACTTATGACGACAAGGGTAAGCCATATAAGACTACTCAAAGGTAGAAGCTGTAGGCACGACGAACAATGAAGGAGCGCAAGTGTTTATTAGTATTGTGTCACTTTTTGTAATTCTCTAAGAAGTAATGTTTTTATCCCATAACTTAAAGCGCACCAAATATAACACCTCAGACTAGCTGGGGTTTTTGGGCATTTTGTTGTACTTTTTTACCTTTAGGGTAGGTATATTCTAAACAGGCGTTATAATGTAAGAAGAATTAATTTAAGGGGATATAGATATGGCTACAGGATATTGCGTAAAATGTAAGGAAAAGGGCGTTGAGCTATCAGCACCAGAAGTTGTACAAACTGCAAAAGGCGGATTCATGGCAAAAGGTAAGCACGAAAAGTGTGGAACAACTGTTTGTGCAATGATGAGCAAAGAAAACGCAGAAAAAGAAGTAGAAGCAGGCGCTAAAAAATCTTACTAAGTTTTTAGGCGGCAACTTTAGATTAAGTTACGTCTTGAGTATCAGTGATGCAAAAACAAAAAACCCGGCCTTACGTCGGGTTTTTTGTTTGGCCGGAGCCCGCCACAAGCTCTTGTCTCCCGCAAAAACTGCTATCATAGGGTTATGGCTTTATATGACATTACTACAAAACAGGAATTTGATGCAAGGTGCTTAAGAGCAAAAAAGTTGTACTCGTAGATTTTTGGGCTAGTTGGTGCCCGCCGTGCCGAGCAATGACACCAGTACTACACAATGTTGCAGAAGAACACGATGAATTAATAGATGTCGTAAAAATAGACATTGAAGATACAGAAGACAATCGTGCTCTGGCTGACGAATACGGGGTGCGTAGTATACCGAACATGCCATTATTTTTGGACGGCAAAGAAGTGGAGCGAATTATAGGAGTAGTCTCGAAAGGCGAAATAGTTGGTATGGCCAATTACGTAAAAAAAAAGAGAAGTAAGTAACCTAAAATATGCAAACTGCGAGCCGAAAGCAGGTAGTCGTAGCTCCTGATCAATAACCTGGTGGGCTATGAGGATCTATTTTTCTGATATTATTAATCTATGAAAACGACATTCGACACTAAGTTACAGGGTTCTGGCAATAACACCGGCATTCGAGTCCCAGAAGAAAACATCGCAGAATTAGGCGACAGCAAAAGACCGCCAGTGAACGTTGCTGTGAACGGTTTTAAATATAAAAGTACCGTTGCTGTAATGGGCGGTAATTTCATGATTTCATTCCCAAAAGCCAACCGAGAGGCGACTGGTTTAAAAGCCGGCGATGATATTAAGGTGGTTTTGGAGTTAGACGAAGGCGTGCGAGAAGTTGACATGCCCCAGACACTTAAAGTGGCGCTCGCTACCGAAAATCTGACCGAAGTATTTGCAAGATTGGCTTATTCTAAAAGGAAAGAGTTCGCCCGACAGGTTAATGACGCCAAAGCCGAAGACACAAGAAATCGCAGAATTGAAAAAATAGTCGCTTTGCTCAAAAGTTAGTCCGCCAGCACAAGACGTTTTGAAGTAGCGACTCCAATAATAAGATCGCAGTGAGGGTTCTGGATTACTTTTGCTATGCTAAGAAGAGTGAAAAATATTCTTAAAAACATAATGGCGAAAAAAGGTGTAAAAGTGATACTTATTATTATCGGCGCGATTGTGTTACTGGAAGCCGCAGCGTTGATATGGTTGGCGACGAGCGTCGGCCGGTACGAAAAATTCTGGATTGCAAAAGCAAAAGAGAACGGCGATATCACTTATTTGGCTTTGGGCGATTCGGCCGCGCAAGGTATTGGCGCTACGCGTCCGCTAAAAGGTTACCCGGGGTTGATCGCAAAAGATATCGAACGATCCACCGGTAAGTCGGTACGCATCGTCAACATCAGCAAAACGGGTGCCAAGATGGATGATTATTTGAGCGAGCAAGCGCCAATTGTCGCAACGCTCAAACCAGATTTTGTAACGATCGAAATTGGCGCAAATGACGTTGCCAATTTTGACGCAAATAAATACCGAGAAAAATTCAAAAAAG
>Ga0163149_10002680_pt1 | contig 21070 bp, 22 predicted proteins | sample OliLakLV19MP5G1_FD_148604 | JGI IMG/M metagenome (GOLD analysis project Ga0163149, IMG submission 148604) | Freshwater microbial mat bacterial communities from Lake Vanda, McMurdo Dry Valleys, Antarctica - Oligotrophic Lake LV.19.MP5.G1 | ecosystem: Environmental > Aquatic > Freshwater > Lake >...
ATTGCATAATCATGCAGTTATTTCACTATTTTTGAATAGTAAAATGTTCTTTGAATTCTGCACTGAATAAGCCTCTTCACCAATATGACGTTAGTGTACGTTTGGTGGTAAATTGGCAAACGGCAGGTACCAAATGAATGAAAAACGTTATAAAAAGGCAGGTGAAAGAGTAAAAAAACCTACTGCTAAAAAAGGAAGAGGTGGGTTTAAGAGAAAAAAGAGTCCATATTGGTTCAAAAATAAATTTAAAAAAAATTGCAAATTAGTAGTATTATGAATGCAAAAAAAATATTTTGGAAACATGGGGATGTTTTTTTAATCCCACTAAAAAATGGAAAATATTCTGTAGGACAAATTTTGGATTTGCAAATGACAAATGTTGTTCGGTGTGCAATATTTAATGAAATTGTTACTGATGTCAAGAGTGAAAATGGTGTAAATCATTGTAATCAAAATAACTTAATTTCTTTAGTAGCTTGTTCAAGGGAACAACTTGATTATGGGGTTTGGCATATTGTAGGAAATAAAAACATTGAAATTCCATTAAATAAATATCCGAATGAAAAATTTAGAAAAAATGGGTGGGTTAAGTCGGCAATGTATGATGCAGCGCTCGTTGAAGACTTTGTGAATTCATATCACGCTCTTCTTCCATGGAACGATTGGGGGAACCCTGATTTTTTGGATGAATTTTTAATTAATAAAAAAATAAAACCCGACAATCTAATATATATTAAAAAATAAAGAGGGAGGTTACCTTTATAGAAAAACGTCCCTGGCCTTTGCTCTTGAATTTATAATAATATGATTTATGAAAAAAATTAAAAAAGTTGATTATGAAAAAGTTTTTTTTATCACTATGGTATTAGTATCTCTTTTTGCTTCATGCAATAATGAGTCAAAAGATTCACATAATGAATCTGAAATAAAAACAGATAGCTTAAGTTTTCTAGCCCCGTCTTTTAAGACGGGTAAATGGTATGAAGATACAAACGAAAATTTTGAAAATGAATTTTCTTATTAATAGATTTAAACACCAATCATAAACGGTTGGTGTTTTTGTTTTATATTTACAATAGTTCTTTGAATAAGATTACTCCCCCTTTGGAATGCAGATGTCTGAAAGAACTTACGTCTCTGCGAATGGGTGGAAATTCCACTCACTCATACCCCTCCTTTCCGGAATATTCAGACCCCTCAAAATCTTGGGTGGTTTTCGGTTATAAACCAATATTTATAATATTTTCAAGAGGACTGGAAAGCAAAATGAGAGGGGTCAATTTTTAGCGATCAAGTGGGGTCTGAGTGAGTGAAATTTCCAATACGGTTCTGTAACTTAGGAGTTGAGTTTCCCCTTGAAAGACGGAGCTATTGAAAGCAAAAATACCCTACCGAATATCATTTTATATCCCAAATTTTTTCATAACGGTGAGGATACATTGTTTTGATATAAAAAAATCCGTCATATGCTTTATCCCATTGTATATCATATTCCTTGTCATAGGTCGGAAACATTTTAAAACAATTATTGTTTTTGTTATTGAAATATAACTGATTCACAGCAACAAAACCATAGACGCATTTTTTACTAAGTTTAAACTCCAATGTTTCCTCACTTCTTTTTGTAACTGGATGATATGTTTCAATTCTATCCTGAACAGTTTTGGTATGTGACCCGTCATAAGATACAGTAGCAGTTGTATATAGCTTATCATTCAATTTGTTTTTTAAATAATAGCCTAATGTGTAAGTATCCTTTAAGCTTCTTGTTACTGAAGTTTCACAACTTACAGTAGGGATATAAGCGGAAATTGCATGCATGTTAGAGCAACTGATAATTATTTTTTCTCCTGGATACCTGTTTTTCATTAACCACAGAACATTATCGGCCATCAATGAATCTCTTTTTAAAGATAAAAAATATCTTATAGAATTTATATCTTCAGATCTGCCTCCCCTGCTTAGTTGAACAATAAATACTAACCCTTGATAATAGTTGTTCAATTCACGTTTTAACAGAGATAATGACATTGCCGTTTCTGACGATATAGCTTTTTGTGTCAGCAATACAGAATCAATCTTAGCAATAAAAAAATCTACACTTAATTTAAATTCACACAGCTTTTTCTTATTCGTTTTTTTTTGTGGTTGATTATGTATTTCAGCGTGCAATTTTGACATCTTTTCAAGTATTGGATCCCGTGCAGGGGCTATTATTTTTAATGGCTCAAGCAACTTTATCAATTCGGTATAAAATTGATAATCAGCTTCAACTCCGTAGGTCATCAAATCCATCCCAGTGTATTTTAGCGGAGTACTCGTACGTAATTGTTGCTGAATATAGGAATATAATACAGAATCACTTGATGTATAATAAGAGGGTCTTTTAGTCAGAAATCTCGCACACAACGAATCAGGACGTTCTCCGTTTTTTAATTTTTCATAAAAATAATTATGACCGAATACACTTCCTTCAACAATCAAAACGTTGTATCCTTCTTTTTCATGAAGGTATTTTATTACCCTGTTTTTAAGATCATCTGTAGCTCCGTCTAAATGAGTTTCCTCGCCCAGAACAACTACAGATTTACCGACTAATGCATTTTTGAGAAATGATAGGTCAGAGATGTCATCTCTAAAATTAAGTGAGCTTATAGAGTCAATTTTAATTATATCATTTCGAATTAAATTTTTCTCTTGAGCATGTAAAGACAGACTGCCTAAGCAACAAAGGATAATAACAACTAATTGATTCATCTCTCTAATATTTTATTTCGCATGAACAGTTATAGACGTACCCATTTTTTTTCCTGGCCTCCTACGTTTAATTTGCGTGGAATCATAAATTTGTAAAACAGGTTGGGTGGAAAAAATACCAAATGGGCCATATCTGGTCCTTGAATATGTTCTTTCCGGGCTGGTTAATATAATTGTAACCCCATAAGGCGCATCTTGGCCACTTATACTCCCATTTTCAGCATATGCTTTATATAAAGATTGCATAGGAGTGATGTCAAAACTAACATTACTATTTACCCTAAAATTGGCTCTTCCTGTATTGCTGTTTTCGTATACTTTTGTCCTATCTGACCAAATAGTGGTTGTATAGCCATTGAATTGGTTACCCAACCTTATGCTAGCCTGCCACCCAGAATGCTCATTTAAGTTAACAGAACCCTTTGCCCCATCAAACTCAGGTTTGTGGTATTTATCATAACCTGTTGATCCAACTTTAGGATTGTAAGAATTTAAACCTACAATCACCTTATCAATTACATTTGTATTAAATCTGAACTCTCCTGTAAATCTAACTGCTCTTGAATAATTTATATAAACAACTTCTTTGCCATCTTTTTTTGTTTTGGATTTTCTTGAATCTCCTCCATCACTTAAAGCAGCTTCATCCCCTTCTGCATTTCGGTTATACGTATAAACTTTACTATGATCCGCTTTTCTATCCCTAAAATCTTGTCTTGCTTTCTTGCTAAAAATTCTAGAAATAACTGAATTAATCCAATTTCTAAGCCTGTTGCCATGACCTTTTTTGCCATAACTAATGTCTAGACCTAGTACGTCAGTATGTAAGATAGGGTTGTTGTCCATTGAATTATATGGGCTTTGCCAAGGGGTTCCTGCCTTTAACAAATCAGCACTAAACCATCTTCCTAATCTCACATCAAGCAAGCGATATTCAGTATTATAAACATCATTACCATTGTGAATCTCTTGGTCAGATTCAGAACCTTGATACCCAAACCTATACCCAGCTGCAGAAGTGTAAGTACGTTCTGACATTTGCATTCCAAAGGGTGAGTAATCTTATTCAAAGAACTAAGTAAATATAAAACAAAAAACACCAGCCTTTTCAGCTAGTGTTTTTCTTTCTCATTGTTTAAATCTGCTTAAAATTAAATTCATTTTCAAAAAAAACCTTCGTATCTTCATACCTTTACCCCGACCTAAAAGACGAGGCTATTGAAAATTAAACAACTTCATTTTTCAGTACTTTGTGCATGTGCGAAATAGCTCCACCAAAAAAATGATATACCATCCATGTCATAATCATCTTCTGATATTAATTGTTTCATATAATTGTTTTCCTTTTTTGATTCCCACACTTTGATTCTAACCTTTTTTTCGAAAAATATTTTTTCATCTTCTATAATTTTCTGTACATTACTTTTGTTAAGATTAATTATAGAATCGATGTTGCTTGCCATGATAAAAACATCATAATCAATTAACCCGAAATCTTTAAAAACATACAATTTAGAACGATTATTCTCTTCAACTAAAATGTGTGACAATGAAGGTTTTCCATCAAATAATTGAAAATATATATCATATTTTTTATTTGGAAAATAATAAATTATGCTTTTGCCCTCACCTCCATCAAATGTTATAATTGAAAATGGAATATTGTTATTATTATAATTAATCTTTCTTATTAAATGATAATTAAAATCCCAATATGCAATAAACCCAATTATTTTATTTTTTACGGAATAAATAGCTACATAAGGATACTCCCTTTTATTATTGCTTAAAATTTCGCTGGATCCTTTAAGTGTATATTCGTCAAATTTTTTATAATATTTAACAAGTGTGTCACCTAAAGAAGAATCAACACTCTTAATGTATGCCTGTGGCTTTAATAATAACCATGACAATACAAGTATTGTTATTACGACCGATATAGCTAACAAGAAATATTTAAATTTTGGAATCATTTAATTTATTTTTGTTTTACATTAGACTTTATTGGATGTTTCTCTTTCCATTCTTTATTAAATTTAAAGTTTCCTTTTGAATCTATTGAAATCACGGGAACAGTTTGGGTTTGATATCCAGATTTTAATTTAGGAGATGGTCTAGCAAGTGTCCAAAATCCTGCGTTATTATACGCATAAGAATTTTCAACGTTAAAAGGATGGTTCAAATCAACATGATTTGTTGCTTGGTCCCAACCTCTAAACATACTAGCCCCTATACTAAAAGATTTATTTGCTAATACATTTCGTCCCGTGTTTTTTGCAATTTTGCCAAGAAATGAATCGAATTTTCCTGTATGGCAAGTAGCAATAATAATTACTCCATTATTATCCATATAGCTTCCAATTTTTTTTAATGCAGATATTGATTGATTTAAATTACTTACATGACCAACAGTTGCTTTGGTAGGATTACCATGATAATTAAATATAACATTTTTTATAGATGCCCCAGCATCATATACACTTCTCAACTCTTTTTCAGCATTATTAAATACATCATCACCAGTAAAATAAATCAACAAATTTTGATTGGATTTTTGAGATTCGACAGAATTTAAATATGCGTCCCTGATGGCATCGTCTTTTTTTAGTGCATTATACTTAGGAAAAAAAACGACATTGTATTTTTCTCCCTGCTTTATTTCAGGGTTTACATGTTCTGGTTCTGCAAGTTTAGTCTTGCCCTTTTCACCATCTTTCCCTTCTTCTCCTTCTTCTCCAATTGGATCATTATAATTAATAGGATTGTTATTAAAACAAGCATAAGGGCTTTGCCATATATATGTTTCTGGATCCACATTCCACCTTCTACCCAATCTTGCATCATCATATTGCCAAAATTCAGCTGTATAAGAAGTTCCGCCACTATTATTTATTTCAAAATCGCTTTCTTGTCCACCAAACCCATAACGATATGGCTTAGTTCCTGCGCTGGTATTATCAGGTGAGGTTTGGGTAGGTTGTGTTCTAGTACCCGGCATTGGCATTCCAAAGCAATAGATTTTTATTCAAAGAACTATTGTAAATATAAAACAAAAACATCAACTTATTCGGTTGATGTTTTTAGAATTCGGATTGTTTAAATTTAATCATAAGAAATTTCATTTTCAAATTTTTCGTTTGTATCTTCATATCATTTACCCGCCTTAAAAGACGGGGCTTGAAAATTAAATACCTTTACCCCGACCTAAAAGACGAGGCTATTGAAAATTAAGTTATCAATTCCACATCGTAATTGCATGCCAATTTTAGACTTAAAGATGTATGTAAAAAATTCATCAATCTGCATGTCCAACTTTTGTATCAATCTTTACTTTATCTTTTGTGCAATAATAATAGCCCGGTATCGGTCCAGATAAATAGCCTCGTTGCATTTTCACTCCACAAACTGGGCACTTTCTTGTTCTATAGATTTGATAAAGAACGAGTGCAAATGGTACTAAGGCCAACGGGATTCTGTACGTTCCTATGTCAAAAAAATAAAATACAAATCCTACAATAACAGCTGTCAAAAATGTAAACATAATGACGAAAACACTTTTCCTATTATTTTCTGTAACACTTTTATAATTTCTTACGTTCTCCTTCATTGTATTTCAAATATATGAAAATTATCTTAATTATGGTGTAGCCGTTGTGGGCGCTGGGACAGGAGGAGGTTGCACTAGCATAACAACTTTCAAATTTGGGTTTGTGCTTCCTACAGCTTGGACACCAAATTCTATTGATTCAAAGCCACCTGAAGGAATATTGAAATTTGTTTGAATATAAAAATTGCCCAAGTTTATCGTCCCTTTTAATTTTATTTCGGAACTTGAAGGACTATTCAAATTTAATTTCAAATATGCCTTTGCATTAACACCAAGTCTTGTTTGGGATGTTAATTCGGTCTTTGAATATGCATTTGTCTTGTCTAAGCCACTTTCATCGTTTACTTTTGCACCGACAGTAGTCTCTGTACTCGCTACCGTCAAATTTGCCTTTACACCGCCTTCCGCTGAATGAATTGGACCTTTTCCCTCCATACTGGCATTTGAAGAACCAGGTCGAATAACACGTTCGGCAAAATCTGCTATTGAATGTTCTTCTGCGTAACTTATTGATGCTATTGAACAAAACCACTTTGATGGCATAGGAAAACCTGAACCCCTCAAACATAACTTATCCGGTTGTTGGTCTCGTAGAATAAATCAAGAACACCGGATTGTTTATGAAGTAACTGACAATAAAATTTTAATTCACTCCCTCAAAGGGCATTATTAGTAATATCTCCCATCGCACCCGGATTGTAAATCCTTTTTCTATTTGGTTGGGATTACCTTACACACCAATGCTATCGCACCAAATCCCGACCAGCCGGAGAATTTATCCTCACTGTCTGCCCTTCATCTTAGCGCCTACTTGCGGCTACTTTGTTACTAAAGTTACCTATTCTGATATTCAGTTGAATCTATATTTAAAATGGATTTCTTCTCCATATCAATCGTTACACGAAGATAATTTAATGTTACGATCTCCTCATTAATTGCTCCATAGCCCTCCACTGTTATTAGACGTATATTCCTTTTCGGGGTTGGGAATACTTTGTATTCTAAATTTGGATAAAAGTGAGGAGCTGTGTTTTTCCTTTCTTTAATAAGTTTGAAATTCCTAATGTAAGGATCGGAATCTACAATAAAGATCGCATTCGAGTCTAGAGCGTATAAACTATCTACTGAAAAATCAAACCTTTTATTCCAATCCTCCCCCCATTTAGAACTAAGGAGACTGTCAGTGAATTTATTATGATTTTTAATGACATTTCTAAGCGAATCTGTAATTTCACAATTACCGACACTTTGATAAAAAAAATTATACTTCTTACCAATAGTTTGTCTTTGCGTGAATTTTGAATCTGCCAGTCCATAAATCAGATAACTAGGTCGAACATGTGCTCGCAAATTTGATTGCTTTTCAGCGTCTATAACCTTCGAACTATTATGGTCATCACTACAATGACAAGACACAAAAGTTATAGTTATGATAAGTATTAAAATCCTAAATTTCATTTATATTTCTTATTTTGTTTTACGTGGTTCATTAACAATCGTTGCTCCTTTATCTGAAATGGCTTGTTGGTCTTCATTAGATTTTGAGTTTAATTTTGAAGCACCCTTAACAACACCTTTCCCGTCCTTTTGATGATCTCTTGTAATTCTCGGACTGCCGTATCTACTTTTACTTGAATTGTAAATTCGGTAAATTTCCTTTAATAGTAAAGCATTTAGTATTGATCGTTTTGATGGTATTCTATGCAGCCACTGATAATAGCCACTTTTGCTTACTTTCAAAACTTTACACATCCTCTCAATCGTAAATTCTTCCTTATGAACATTAATAAATTGGAACCTTACCGATCGCTCTTGGAGAAGATGCTTACCGCCTTTTTTAAGATGTCGCGCTCCATTGTTATGTTGTACAACTCTTTTTTTAGCCTTGCGATTTCTTCTGCTTCTGGGCTCTTGGTTTTTACTGCAGTTTCATTAAACCGGCCTTCTTTGTACTCTTTCTTCCACCTCTTTAGGTTATCGTAGCTTACACTTAACTCTTGCACTACACTTACCAAATCGCCTCGTTGGTTGCTTAATTCTACAGCTTTAATTTTAAATTCTCGGCTGTACGTTTTTTTCTCTCTTGTCATTTTGTAAAGTTAGGGCCAAAGGGCTTAACTTTTTCGTCCACTCAAAAGTAGTAACTCCATTGTGGAAAACAAAAACATCAACTTATTCGGTTGATGTTTTTAGAATTCGGATTGTTTAAATTTAATCATAAGAAATTTCATTTTCAAATTTTTCGCTTGTATCTTCATACCATTTGCCCGCATTAAAAGACGGAACTAAAAAAAATAAGTTCATCTTTACAATTCTTCTCACTGAATTTTTCTATTCATTGGTGGTATTTCAATAATTTTAGCAACAGGATATAATTGAATTTCTATTCCCGGAGATGAGTTAGAATAGTTATCATTGTAAACTGAAATTATTCCTTTGGTTTTACTTAACAAAAAAGTTGTATGTAGCAAAAAACCGTAATTTGGATATGGAGTTCCCATTTCAAATGAGTATATTGTGTCATGTAGTCTCTTATTGTATAACTTATCAGTACATTTGATTTTCCTTGATAATTTATTAGTATAAAAGTAAAAGGTATTGTTGAACTTATGGCAACCTTCAAACAGGAACAAAACTTGTTCGCTCTTGTTTTGATATAAAAATATCGTATCACCTGAAGCTCTCATAAAACCATCTAAACCAAAACTACCAGTGAACTTATAATAATCTAGTCCATTAATTTTTTGAGAAGCATCCGATAAACCCCAATTAGTTAACCCTTCATAATTTTCATTTTCATTTTCAGAAAACAAATATGTAGGTTTCATAGATATGAAAAAAGTTCTTTTTTTTATATCTTGGTTACAAGATAATATTATAGTTAATAAAATCCATATGGATTGCTTTTTTATAGATTTTAGTATTGTTATCATAATATAAACAATTAGTGAAAAGGACTAATATGATGATTATTTGAGCTATTTTGTTAATTCCCATTTTGCGGACATTTGCAACCACCTGCCTTTTTTCCACTCCCTTGATTTTTTCCATTTTCATTTGAACCACTTTTATCCTTTTTATTATCAACACCTTTTCCCTTGAGAATGCCCGTTTCTATTTTATTTAAAACTTTTGTTTCTTTTTTTTTTTCAAGAATCTGTTGCATAATTTTGAAAGCAGGAGAATAACTTTGTACGTAGTCATAATCAAAATATATAACAGTGCTCCCATCAACATTATTCATTTTTCTTTCATAATCAGGGGTGTTTGTTTCTTTTGTAATATAAAATCCATAATAAGTCTTTCCATATAATTCATGTGCTTCATCTGCGTTAAGTCCACCAACATTCACATGTGCCCATATTTCATGATAAATAGTTTCTGCTAATTCGTATTTATCTCCTGTCCCATTAAAACTGCTTTTATTTAAACTAACTTGACTAATTGCACCTTTGCTTTTGCTGGCATCTTTTCCTTGAAATCCTTTATGTTGTGCATTAAATTCATTTGCTCTTCGCTTCGCATCCTCAATTGAAGCCTCCATAGAAAAATGTTTTGGCGTCCTAGAATATTCAAACTCACCACTTTTATTTACGACAGAAGGCCCCACATTGAATATTGTTGTTGCGACCGCATCATCCTTCTCTAAAAAATCATTCGCATTAATATAGATATCATGAGTATTACTTTTTTCATACATAGATAAAATAGTGTTTCCTGCGTCTGTCTTTTTTAACAATGTATAAGCATCTTTGAAAGATAGATTATCTATTTTGTCAATATTTTCAACAACAGATAAATCCAATACGGCACCATCCTCATTAATAAAATATATCTTCTCACCATCTTTATCAATAGCCCAAATTGGAGTGTTTCCCGCAAAAGCATACGGTGTCTCAAATGAAAACCCTGAATGAACTGGGTCTGTTCTTAAAAATCTTCCCAATCTACTATCATACATCCTAGCTCCGAAATCATCATAAGCCCCTTCCACGTTAGCAATCTCATCATCCTTTTCCTTACCATTAAAGCCATAACGGTAGCCATTAGAGCTGAATTTGCGTCCCGGCATTAATGCACCGAAGGTACACTAACGTCATATTGGTGAAGAGGCTTATTCAGCGGAGAATTCAAAGAACATTTTACCTTATCAAATATAGATAAAAATTACCTTTTTCGGCAATTTTTTGCTTCATTCCATTTATACCGATACGGAATCTGTAATAGTCCAATCCGAAAAAAATCGGATGGCCTCTAACAGCTTCTCTGTCGGCATTTACAATACTAAGCATGAAATAGCCTTTGGACTATTTCTTACTAAGTATTGGTATTACTTATAATCTGCGCAAGGTAATGGTTTCAAAAACCGTATTTCTACTTGGTATACGCATTAAAATCCCTGACCAATAGTCCATAAAAAAAGGCTCCCGGAATTCGGAAGCCTTTTGAAATTTCAACTATATCTATTTCCTATAATCCCAATACAATCTCATTCGGGTCTTTACCTCCAAACAACATTTTAGTTGGGTTCTCCAGCATCTCTTTTACTTTCACAAGGAATCCAACCGACTCACGTCCGTCAATTATCCTGTGATCATAAGACAATGCAACATACATCATTGGGCGAATTACAACTTGTCCGTTTACTGCTATCGGACGATCAACAACATTGTGCATTCCTAAAATTGCACTCTGCGGAGGATTAATAATTGGAGTACTCATCATAGAACCAAATACACCACCATTGGTAATTGTAAATGTTCCTCCGGTCATATCATCCAACGTAATTTTATTGTCTCTTGCTTTTAACGCTAAATTTTTGATCGCAATTTCTATTTCTGCCAAGCTCAATTGTTCGGCATTACGAACAACAGGAACCACTAATCCTTTAGGAGCGCTTACAGCAATTCCGATGTCAGCATATTTGTGATATACAATTTCTTCACCGTCAATCATTGCATTTACGGCCGGAAATAAAATTAATGCTTCTGTTACTGCTTTCGTAAAGAAACTCATGAATCCTAAATTGGCTCCGTGTACTTCTTTAAACTTCTCTTTATATTTTGCACGTAAAGCATAAATAGCGCTCATATCCACTTCATTAAAAGTAGTTAACATCGCAGTTTCGTTTTTAACAGCTACCAAACGTTGTGCTAATTTTTTACGTAAAGGCGACATCTTAGCTCTCTCCCTATCTCTACTACCTTCAGATTTAGAAGCATCAAAACCTTTTGATAATATGCTTAAAACATCTGCCTTCATTATTCTTCCACCTCTTCCTGTGCCCGTTACTTTACTTGCAGGAATTTTATTTTCATCCATTATGTTTTTTGCTAATGGAGTAGAATTTGCTTTTTCAGAAACTGTTTCTGTTTCTTTTTGAACCGTTTTTGGAGCAATTGTTTCAGCCTTCACAACCGTTTCTTTAGCAACTTTTGGTTTTACATCAGCACTTTTCTTTTCAGTTGGTTTAGCGCTGGTATCAATCGAAAAAACTACCTGACCAACTTTTACTGTATCTCCTTCTGCTGCCAATAATTTAATCGCTCCGGCCTCTTCTGCATTAATAGTCAAAGTAGCTTTGTCAGAATCTACTTCTGCTACTTCTTCATCTTTCTCAACATAATCGCCATCCTTTTTTAACCAACGTGCTATCACTACTTCTGTAATTGATTCGCCAGGACTCGGCACTTTCATTTCAACTATTGCCATATTTTTAGCTATCTTATTTAGTTATTAATTGTCTCGATACTATTGCATCAATAATTCGTTGTTGTTGTTCTCCATGAGATTTTGAAAAGCCGGTAGCCGGACTTGAACTTTCTGCTCTTCCAACATATTTCAAAGTCACGCCTTTTGTTTCAGGATATTTCAAAAAGAAACGCATCATGTGTGCCCAAGCTCCCATATTTTCAGGTTCTTCCTGTGCCCAAATAAAATCGACAGCTGTTTTGTACTTTTCAATTATTGCACCTATTTGTTTTGCCGGAAACGGATACAATTGTTCGATTCTAACAATTGCAACATCATCTGCTTCCACTTTTTGTTTTCCTTCAATCAAATCGTAATAAATTTTACCGGAGCAGAAAACAACTTTTTTTACAGCTTTTGCACTTGCCGAAACATCGTCAATTACTTCCAGGAATCCGCCTGCAGTAAAATCTTTTATCGCAGAAACGCAAGAGGGGTAACGCAATAATTTTTTAGGAGTGAAACAAATCAAAGGTTTTCTAAAATCTCTTAACAGTTGTCTGCGTAAAACATGAAATTGATTTGCAGGAGTTGTACAATTCACTAACTGCATATTGTTACCTGCACATTGTTGTAAAAAACGTTCCATTCTGGCACTTGAATGCTCAGGGCCCATTCCTTCGTATCCGTGTGGTAGCAACATTACCAAGCCACTCATTCTTCTCCATTTCGCTTCCGCAGAAGTAATAAATTGATCGATAACAATTTGTGCTCCGTTAAAGAAATCGCCAAATTGTGCTTCCCAAATTGTTAATGCATTTGGCGCTGTTAATGAATATCCAAATTCAAATCCAAGCACTCCGTATTCTGATAACAAAGAATTGTAAATACTTAGTTTACCTTTCGCTCCGAAATTATTCAAAGGCGTATATTCTTCTTCCGAATCCTCAAATTTTACAACTGCATGTCGATGAGAAAAAGTTCCACGTTCAACATCCTGTCCGCTGAACCTAACATCATGACCATCTTTCATCAAACTGGCATAAGCCATTAATTCCCCCATTGCCCAGTCGAAATTATCATTAGTGATCATGGCAGCACGATCATCAAACAATTTTTGAATTTTATTGAAAAACTTTTTATCTTTTGGTAATTCAACTATTTTTTTAGCAATTTCTAAAAATGTTTTCTTATCAATAGAGGTATCAGGCGACTTATCAAAAGCACTGTTATCAGCCATTTTTAAGCCAGACCATTGACTTTTCAGAAACGAGGTAACTTTTGTTTTACCAGATTTTTTCGCTTTTTCCAATTCTCCTTGCAAAAGTTCTTTGAAATTTTTCTCTGTTTCTTTTGCAAATTCTAAATCAATATCCCCTCTCTCAATTAATTGTTTAACATAAATTTCTCTTGGATTGGGATGCGCTGCAATTGCTTTATACAATACTGGTTGAGTAAAACGAGGTTCGTCACCTTCGTTATGTCCATATTTACGATAACACAAAACATCAATAAATACATCTCGGTGAAATTTCTGACGGAATTCCATTGCCAATTTAACTGTGAAAACTAAAGCTTCTACATCGTCTCCATTCACATGAAATACCGGTGAAAGCACTGTTTTTGCAACATCCGTACAATAAGTACTGGAACGTGCATCATGATAATTGGTTGTAAATCCTACTTGATTATTGATTACCAAATGAACCGTTCCACCTGTTTTATAACCATCCAGCTGACTCATTTGCAAAACTTCGTATACAATTCCTTGTCCCGCTATTGCCGCATCTCCATGAATTATGATTGGACAAACTTTTTTAAGATCTCCGTTATGAAAATTATCAATTTTAGCACGTGCTATGCCTTCTACTACAGGATTAACCGCTTCTAAGTGAGAAGGATTAGGAGTTAAACTAATGTGGAAAGCATTTCCATGATCACTAATACGATCGCTTGAATAACCTTGGTGATATTTTACATCTCCGTCAAAATCTGCTTCTTCGCTTAAGAATCCCTCAAACTCCGAAAATATATCTTCATACTTTTTATGTAAGATATTGGTAAGGATATTCAAACGACCACGATGTGCCATTCCAATTATGAAATCCTTTATTCCCATATCAGCACCAAATTCACAAACGGCATCCAAAGCCGGAATGGTAGCTTCTGCACCTTCTAATGAAAAACGTTTTTGTCCAACAAATTTTGTATGTAAAAAATTTTCGAATAATACGGCCTGATTCAGCTTATGCAAGATCATTAACTTGTCGTGCGCTAAAAAGTTTGGTGTATTCTTGCTGCTCTCCATTTTCTCCTGCAGCCAACCTATAATTTCAGGAGATCGGATATACATATATTCTGCGCCAATCGACAAGCAATATGTTTGTTCTAAATGTGCAACAATGTCTTTTAATTTAGCCGAACCAATTCCGATTTGTGCTCCTGCATGAAAAATAGTTTCTAAATCAATTTGTTCTAAACCAAAATTTTCAATGTCTAAATTCGGTTGATATTGTCTGCGCTCACGAACAGGATTTGTTTGAGTAAATAAGTGACCGCGACTACGATATGCATTTATTAAACTAATAACATCAAATTCCTTTTTAACATTCAAAGGAATTTCTCCGCTGTCTTCATAATTTTTTCGTGCAAATTCAAAGCCGGCAAAAAAATGCCCCCAAGCAGGTTCCACCGAATTGCTATCTTTTAAATATTGCTGAAACAACTCTTCAATTGCTACAACATCTCCATTACCTAAATATGAAAATTTGTCCATGATGCGTCCTTTGTATTAACGGGCGCAAATTTAAGCATTTTACAGCGAAAATGGAAAGAATTTCGAAAGGAGCAATCTGAAACAAAATACTGGCTAACAAGATGTTAAGCCTAGATTTCTTATCTCAAGCCTGCGTTAATATCTTTAAGCATTTCGGAACCAGGACAAAGTTCCGCCTTAGTAAATGTATTCAAAGGACGGTCAGAAGTTTGAATCATGTGATGCAAATCCTTTGCTTCTGGGTTGATATACAATAATCCTGTTAAGATTTCGCTCTTTGCTTTTGCATTCATTACTGCATTCATTGCCGATTGTCTGTTCAACGGATCCCACTCTTCCGCCAACTTATGCAATTGAATAACCGAACCATCGTGCATCTTTACTTGCTTTTGAGTTCCTTCTCCGTATTCCACACTAATCTCTTGCATCTCGGGAACAAAATCTACTGTTGCGGTAGCTTCCACGTGCTCACGAACATAATCGTACGACTTTGTAGAGCCCATATTATTATTGAATGTAACACAAGGAGAAATTACATTGATGAAAGCAAAACCAGGATGTTTCATAGCCGATTTAATCAAAGGAACCAATTGCCGTTTGTCTCCAGAAAAACTTTGAGCCACAAATGTTGCTCCTAGCTCTATTGCCAAACTTGCTAAATCAATTGATTCAAACAAATTCACATTCCCTGTTTTATTTTTTGAACCTTTGTCAGCTGTTGCAGAATCTTGTCCTTTTGTTAATCCATAACAACCATTATTCATCACAATGTAAGTCATGTTTAATCCTCTTCGTATTGCATGAACAAATTGTCCCATTCCAATACTTGCTGTATCACCATCTCCAGAAACCCCAAAATAAATCAAATCGCGGTTTGCTAAATTTGCTCCAGTTGCAACGGATGGCATTCTTCCGTGGACAGAATTAAAACCATGTGAATTACTTAAAAAGTACGCAGGCGTTTTTGAAGAACAACCAATTCCAGACAGTTTCGCTAATTTATGTGGCTCCACATTCATTTCGTATGCACCTTGAATGATTGCTGCAGAAATAGAATCATGCCCACAACCCGCACAAAGCGTGGACAATGCTCCTTCGTAATAATCAACCGTGTATCCTAATTTATTTTTTGGCAACTCAGGATGACGAAATTTTGGACGTATATATGTCATATTCTTTTAGAATTATTTAAAAAGATTCTATAAAACTATTTTCTTTTTTTTGATGCTTTTTTATTATTGCTTTTCTTCGCAATAACTTTCTTTTTAGCAACTACTTTCTTTACTATTTTTTTTGGAGCCGCTACTTTTCTTTTTGGTGCAACTTTCCTGCCTGACTTACGAACAGGCTTTTTCGCTGCCACTTTCTTTACCACTTTTTTCTTCGCTTCTACTTTCTTTTTCGGAGCCGGTTTCTTCTTAGCAACAACTTTTTTAACGACCTTTTTCTTAGTGGCAGGTTTCTTCGCTGCTTTTTTCGGAGCTGATTGCTTTGCCACTTTTTTTGTTGCTTTCTTCAAAATCGGCTTTGCTGAGGACTTTACGGAAGGCTTAAACGAAGCAACAATTTTTGTTGTACCATTGCTTTTAATTTGTTTCAAAATATTGTCAGCCGTAATTGGCATACCATCATAGTTTAAAACAGCAATTAATTTATTTGGATTTGCATTCAATTCAATCATCAACAAACTGCGCATTTGTGCATCACGATTTTGTTCAATCACAAATACTTTATCATGTGTGTTAATGAAATTTTCTACTTCTTTTGTAAACGGAAAAGATTTTAAACGAATAGCATCCATCACAATTTTTTCTTCTTTTAAAATATCCATTGCTTCCTCAGCAGCATATTGCGAAGTACCAAAAAACAAAATTCCATTTTTTGAAGTATTCCCTTTTTGATACAATTGCGGAGCCGGAACCATTGTTTTAGCAGTATCCCACTTACGGGTCAAACGATCCATGTTGCGCTGATATGCTGCACTATCTTCTGTATACGTTGCATATTCATCACGAGATGTTCCTCTAGTAAAGAATGAACCTTTAGAAGGATGTGTTCCTGGAAGTGTACGATACGTAATTCCGTCTTTATCCACATCCAAATAGCGACCAAATTTTTCGATTTTTTCTAAGGCTTCTGCATCCAACACTTTCCCTCGTTTGTATTCACGCTTATCATCAAATGTTAAAGGTGGAGAAACGTGATCGTTCATTCCTAAATCTAAATCGGTCATTACAATTACAGGGGTTTGTAATCCTTCCGACAAATCAAATGCATCTAACATGCAATCAAAACATTCTTTAGGAGTACTTGGAAATAACAAAACATGTTTGGTGTCACCATGTGAAGCATAAGCTGCTTCCATAATATCTGACTGCTGAGTACGCGTTGGCATTCCCGTTGAAGGACCCGTTCGTTGAACATCTACTAGCACCGTTGGTATTTCAGCAAAATAAGCAAGTCCTAAAAATTCGTTCATCAAAGAAACTCCAGGACCGCTAGTTGCAGTAAATGAACGTGCTCCATTCCAATTTGCACCAATCACCATTCCAATTGCAGCTAATTCATCTTCTGCTTGCACAATTGCAACATTTCTTTTTCCTGTAATTTTATCTACACGAAATTCATCTGAGTAATCCATGAACGCTTCTACAACTGAAGTAGATGGAGTAATTGGATACCATGCTGCAACTGTGGCCCCGGCATATACAGCGCCTAATCCGCATGCTGCATTTCCTTCCATCATAATTTTATCTTTCAACAAATTTCTTCGCTCAACTCTAAATTCTAACGGATATTTAAAATTCGCGTGAACATAATCCACTCCTAATTTTAAAGCTTTAACGTTTGCAGGAATTAATTTTTCTTTTCCTTTAAATTGTTCTGCCAACAAATCTTCTAACACATTAAATTCAATATTGAACAAAGCTGCAAGTGCTCCAACGTAAATAATATTTTTAAACAATTGTCGCTGACGAGCATCTGTGTATGCTTCATTACACATGTGCATCAATGGAATCCCTAAATAGGTAATGTCATCGCGCATATATTCTGCATGTAGCTTTTTAGAGCTGTCGTACATGAAATATCCGCCAGGTATCACATCTTTCACATCTTTCAACATACTTTGCGGATTCACAGCCACCATCATATCGATTCCTTCCCTTCTCCCTAAATATCCTTTTTCATTAACACGTACTTCATACCAAGTTGGTAATCCTTGTATATTGGAAGGGAAAATGTTTTTCGGAGTAACGGGAATTCCCATTCTAAAAATTGCTTTCGTAAAAAGAAAATTCGCACTAGCCGAACCCGTTCCATTTACATTCGCAAAACGAATTACAAAATCATTTATTTTATTTTTTTTAGCTGCCATAATATTTTTTTCTTTCTTCTTGTCTTCTGAAAAATTGTCACTGTTTACTTATGTGACGCACAGCCTGTATGCGCTTTTGTAACATTATAGAAAAACTTCTGCATGTCCCAAGCAGATGTTGGGCAACGCTCTGCACACAAACCACAGTGCAAACAAACATTCTCATCTTTTACCATCACTCGTTTTGTTTTTAATTCTGATGATACATATAAATCCTGTGTTAGATTCGTAGCAGGAACTTGCAACATGCTTCTCAAATCACTTTCATCTGCATTCTCAGTAAATGAAATACAAGCTGTCGGACAAACATCCATACATGCATCACACTCTATACATTTATCGGTTGTAAAAACAGTTTGAATATCACAATTCAAACAACGCTCAGCTTCTTTAAAGCCTGTTAATCCGCTGAATCCCAATTCAACTTCTTTTTTTCTATCACTTAAGGTTAATTTTTTTTCTGCTTGCGGAACAACATATCTCTTATCATTAACAACAGCACTATCGTACGCCCACTCATGAATTCCCATTTTTTGAGAAACTAAATTCACAAATGGAGAAGGACGAACATTTAAACTTTCGCCTCTGCACATTAAGTCGATAGAGATTGCCGCTTGATGTCCGTGTGCTACTGCCGTGATTACATTTTTTGGTCCCCAAGCTGAATCGCCTCCAAAGAAAACTCTAGCGTTTGTAGAACAAAAAGTAACTTCATCCACCTTTGGCATTTCCCACTGATCAAACTCAATTCCTAAATCACGTTCTATCCAAGGGAAACTATTTTCTTGTCCAACTGCAATCAATACATCGTCTGCTTCAATAAAAATATCTGGACCACCTACAGGAACTAATTTTCTTTTTCCGTTTTCGTAAACCGCATCTACTTTTTCGAAAGTCATTCCAATTAATTTTCCATTCTCAACAACAAATGTTTTTGGAACATGGTTATCGATAATAGGAATATCTTCGTGTGCAGCATCTTCTTTTTCCCAAGGTGATGCTTTCATCTCTGCAAAGGGGCTTCGAACTACAACTTTCACTTCATCGCCACCTAATCTGCGTGCCGTTCTACAACAATCCATTGCTGTGTTTCCACCACCCAAAACAATTACTTTTTTTCCAACTTTAGCTGTATGTTCAAAAGCAACATTTGCTAACCAGTTAATTCCAATATGGATATTTGCAGAAGCCTCTTGTCTGCCCGGAATATTTAAATCTCTTCCTTTGGGTGCACCCGATCCAACAAATACAGCATCATAATCTTTACTCAAAGTATCTTTTAAACTTTTTACATAATGATTAAAATGTGTATGAATTCCTAAATCCAAAATATAATTTACTTCTTCATTTAAAACTGTTTCCGGTAAACGAAAAGAAGGAATTTGACTACGCATAAATCCACCGCCCAATTTTTGTTCATCGTACAAATGGATTTCATAACCTAATGGAGCCAAATCGCGAGCAACCGTTAATGAAGCTGGACCAGCACCTATCAGTGCAATTTTTTTACCATTTGATTTGAACGGACCTTGAGGCATTAAACTTTTTACATCGCCTTTGTTATCAGCTGCAACACGTTTCAAACGACAAATAGCAACCGGCTCTTCATCTTTTCCATCAATTCTTCCTCTTCTGCAAGCTGGTTCGCAAGGCCTATCACAGGTACGACCCAAAACTCCCGGAAAAACATTTGAATCCCAATTGATCATATACGCTTCTGTATACTTTTCTTCGGCAATTAAACGAATGTACTCTGGCACGGGAGTATGCGCTGGACAAGCATGTTGGCAGTCTACCACTTTGTGGAAGTACTCCGGATTATTAAGATCTGTAGGTTTCAATAGCTAATCTTTTATGTTTATTAAACAGAATAATAGGACTATATAAGCTCTTTAAAATGCAATAAGAGCCCTAAAATGGAAAAAATTGGGAAGAAATCCAAATATTATTAAAAATAAGAATAAAGCCTTTACTGCCGAGACTTATAATGGTTCCGGATAACCACTTTTTGTAGCTCTCGCTTAATAATGAGGTCCGTTACAATTACAGAAAATGGCTCTGTAGAATTAGAATTTACAGCCTTTTTTATTTGTTCATCACTTAAATCAATTCGATATAAAATTCCCAGAAATTTCTGGCGGTTGGAGTCCACCATTTTTTTGATGTGAGGTTCTATTTGATCAAATAATTCCTCATAAGCATTGTAAGCATTTCCCGAAAACTTTACTTCCATCCCAAACATTTCAAAATCTTTTATGATTTGAGCAGCGGTATCTTTTATGATATCGAGTTTATTGAAATATGGGGTAAGGTCGGTGAAGTTCATAAAGGTTGCTCGCAGATTTCGCAGATTTTCGCAGATTTTATTTCTTAATACAAAGCTTGTTAGAACAATTCCCTCTTTGAAAAATAGCCTGTCCAGAGCGGAGTCGAAGGAGGGCTAGGGGATTTGTATGAATGGCTGACAAATTACTTCCTTGCCCTTACATTCTCCAATTTCAATCGTTCCACCACTCTATTATTAACAATATGTTCATTAATGATTTCATCCACATCACTTAATTCAACTCCAACATAAAAAACACCATCAGGGTAAACTGCAACTGTTTGTCCGAAATCACAAATATCCAAACAACCTGCTTTTTGTGCACGTAATTTTATTGGAAGATTTAATTCTTTTAATTTTTTCTTGAAGGCATCTACAATTTCCATTCCGTGAGCTTCTCCACAGCTTTTTCTCGGAGCTTCGGGAGCGCGTTGGTTAGTGCAGATAAAAATATGTTTGTCGTATACCATCGAATTACAAATTTATATGACTATTTACAATTTACTATTTTCCTTCAACAGCGTTTTTAATGTTTCG
>Ga0163149_10002692_pt1 | contig 20997 bp, 15 predicted proteins | sample OliLakLV19MP5G1_FD_148604 | JGI IMG/M metagenome (GOLD analysis project Ga0163149, IMG submission 148604) | Freshwater microbial mat bacterial communities from Lake Vanda, McMurdo Dry Valleys, Antarctica - Oligotrophic Lake LV.19.MP5.G1 | ecosystem: Environmental > Aquatic > Freshwater > Lake >...
TACCATATCCGGTAGACTGTGTTCGAACAATAGGGTCTCTAATAATTGGGGTGATGGCAAATACATTAAGCCCAGTCCCGGTCTTGTCGGACAAGGCGGCTAATAACTGGGCGGAAGTAAATGAACCTAGAACCGTGGTGTTACCGGTGCTCGTTACGTGTCCAATTAGGTTAGCGTTTGTCACAACGGTAGTCGCAAAACTACCCGTTCCCGATCCCGTCACACTTCCCGTCAAGGTGATGGTCTGATCACCCGTATTCGTTCCGCTATTCGTTCCGGTGATATCGTTAATAAACGCAATCGTACCAGCAGCATCCTTCAGCGTATAGATTCGATCAGCTGTGTTCGCATTCGTAAACGATCCGTTAAACGTATTAGCGACGTTACGCAGCAGTAGCGTAGTAGCGTTAAACGTCTTAGCTCCGCTTACGGTTTGTGCCGATGCAAGGACCATGTCACCGCCGCCAGCCGGAGTGGCCCAACTTCCATCGGCACGCAAGAAATTCGTAGTACCGCCGCCGCTAGCTGGGGCGAGACCCTTCAGTGAAGTAGTGACAGTGTCTATCAGGGTAGTCGCCTGCGTCCCAGTCAACGCCTCAGGCACTCCAGTCGCTGCGGTTACTCTCCCGATAAATCTAGCGGTGGCTATGTCAGCCTGTTTAGCGAGTGTAACCACTCCCGCATCAATGATCCAAGAGGCCCCACCACCAGACACTGTTATGTCTACTTTATCGCCATCAGTTACGCCTGCTCCAGATATAGCGTCCACGACAGATTGACGCACCAAAGCCCCTGTTCCATTCATGGCATTAACAGCATCTACACTATCTAAGAAAGCACTCCAAGCCTGAACATTAACCCCTATAGCTAAACCAATATTTGTCCTAGCGTATTTCTTCTGGGAAGTTGTAGTCTGTAGTGGACCAAAAACTCTATCGATGGAAGGCATTAGTCTAAAGTCCTATAAAGAAACCCCGCCGACCAAATCCTGTTTTGTGGTAGGATAAGGTGGCAAAAAGAAAAAATAGTATGGGGGCGAACGACCCGACCCATTAGGGTGGACCCTAGCTAAGTTCTGTAACTTGGAGTATACTTACAGCGGCTGTTGGGCCATTTATTACAGCTATAAAGGGGTTTCTAAAACGTCCTACATCGAGAGTAACTCTATCCCCAACTCCAACAAACATGCTTGTAGCGGAGGCAGTCTGGGTGCCTTCACCAATTCTAATGTAGGCGTCATTGTTGCGGGCGTATACTGTGATAGCTCTTATTCCGGACGTTAGGGCCGTGGCAGCACTAGTGCCCGAAGTAGTTAATACATGAGAAGTTCCGGGCGTAAAAACGTTTGGGGAATCTACAGTACTGTTGGTATCCTTAAGGGACGTATTAGGAATAAAATTATTAACAGTCAGGTCAGACTGAAAAACTCCGTTGGGCATAGCTCTCTGTACATAAGAACCGGTTTTATAAGGATTGGCGTTGATGCATTTGGTGTAAGACATATTTACCTTCCGATCTGCCTCTGGCAGTAAATAGGAATTTTATTCCGCCACGCGAAAAGCGGGCTCCATGTGGGGTTTCGCCCCCACACGACGGGTTCGTGATAACAAAGGGTGGCAAGGAAAAAATATAGGGCATTTCCCTGTAGATATATACTCAATGTGGGCGGGCGAACGGGTAAGTCGGGAATTATGTGGGTGGGCGATTTAATAAAAATGGGCACAAAAAAACCCCCGGAATTCCGGAGGTTGATGAAAATAATAAATAGATATCTTTAAGGAGTTTTTATATATTTAGCCTGACCACAATCCCAAAGTTTGTTATAGCCCATCTCATACCCAGTATTTCCGGGGAATCTCATTCTATGAATTCTTTTATGGCCATTGGTCCAGCAAAATGACTTATAGCAAGATTCAAATACAAACCCAAGATCTGCCAAATAAAGACCCTCTCCATATCTCTTATCTATAAATGTAAGAATCGAAGTATGTTCAACGGTTTTCTCAAAATGAGACAAAAGTTTAGAAAATGCCCCCATCACAGAAACATTCAACTTAGAACAAAACCTTGAAACCTCGTAATCCGAACCCTTTTTACGTTTCATCTGCAAGCAGGATACTGGATACCCATCATACATAAGAAAATATGTCAAGCTACTCGGGCCGGGGCCCATTAGATGATTATCCTGAACAAACCGGACACCATCTTGAGTGGAAACCTCTTTAATTTCACATTTCCGGGCAGCAATTTTTTCTGTAATTAATCCAGCCTTGTTTTTTATTATAGATTTAATGATTTCGGGTTTTTCAACAACCTCATCTTCCCAAAAAAACAATGACCTATATCCCAAACTTTTATAATATTCTAGTTTTTCAACATGATAATCGTCATTAGGTTGATATCGGTCGGAATGCCATATTACGCCGCATGGCTCTAAAATTAGCTTCTTGTCTTCTATATTAAAATCAGGATAGCATTTCCCAAGCTTGTTCTTATTAAACTCAAGACCCATGCCAGAAACCCAAGAGGCCATAATCTGTTCTAGAGAACTAATCTTGGGGGTCATTTTACAAGCTTCATCATATCCGTAACTATGTATTAAATACCTAAATCTAGAATCAGAATATCCCGAAGACTCTCTTAGTTCAGAGACGGTTTTACCATTATATGTTTTGAGTTTACCAGTATCTTTTTTTATTTGCAAAATTCTTTTTCCATGCTCATCTCCATGCTTTGGAACCTTTAAATAATGATCATAACCATATTTAGCCATATTAATAGCTTTAATTTTTTCTTTAATTTCTTCTGCCTGAAAAGGGTTCTCCACTCCAAAATTAACCATCATAGATTCTTTACATGCTTTTCTACCAATATCTGAGCTTAAATAACATTTACTTCCATATTTTTCAGTATTAGTGTTACGTACTTTATCTTTAACCTCTTCGCTTTGACTAGAGTATTCAACTCCAAATTTTTCTAAATTAGTTGCTTTAGTTCTTTCTATAATTTCTGGCACTAACTGCATATTATCTGTACCGTATTTTTCTATGCAGGTCTTAGATCTCTTATCTTTGAAATCTTGAGTTTTTAACCTTTCTATCGATGCTGGAATTAATTTATCCATTATTTCTTTTCGTTCAAATTGCGATTTAACTCCATATCTCATTAAATTAATTGCTTCTATTTTTTTGTGCTTACATTTTTTGCAACAGTCTGTCGCTATATCTTTATGAGCTATCGTGCGAATTTTCATAGATTTGTCAAAATCTTTTCCACAATAATCACAAATTAATACCAAAAGTTTATTTGAGCCCGGAGTTAAAGAACTTCCATAATACCCAAATTTTTCCATAGTCTTTTCGTCTTGAATCATAATTTTCCTTCGTTAGGTTATTACTGTTGGATGTCGCATAAAGACATACCCTGTTTTATTATACCTGTTCAACCGAAAAAAGAAACCCGGAATTAACCGAGTTTCTTATTTTGTTATCAAATACCCGCTAAGGGGGCGAATTCTGCCTAGAAGCTGCCTACTAGGGTGCGTCTTCCGTCTAATACTGCGAACCCGCAAGACATCCAGCTGTAATAACCTTGTCTCTGTTGACGATGCAAAGCTTCGTCCTCAAACACTTGGAGAGGTTGATCAATTGGCATCAGGAAGGAAGTGTCGCTAGACATATCCAATCCAACAACCAATTCGGTGTCAGTACCAGAAAGGGTAGCTGCAAGATCAGTAATAAAGTAATCCTGATATTCTTGTCCATCACCCAACTCGAACAAATCGTGGAGTGTAACTCCATAGATTCGGGAGAGTGGAGCACCGCCATCAGCGGCAACATAAATTTCTCGGCGAGAAGTATCGTCAAGTTGATCAATTCCCCAATTTCGAATGTCTTCGACACCTTCAATCGAGAGGAACAAGTCAGTCAATCGACCGTTGGCAGTAACCGAATTACCGCCACCATTTCGACGCATAACAGACTTCATGAGCGAAAGCAATCGCTTGGTCATTTGACCAGCGGCGGCGTCAGCATCGAAAACCAAAATATTTCGGTCAGCAGCGGCAGCCAAAAGAGTATGCCATCCGTCATCATTAAGTTTCTTAACGAAACCATTTTCCATAACTTGAACTGCTCGGCTCAAGATGTTCCACGATCCATTCTTTGCATACTTCAAAAGAAAGTCGATGCTAGAAGCAATTCCGTATGTTGCAATACGAACATAATCGCTTTCAACAGACTTCTGAGGAATATAGCCGTGTCCGGGATTGGTGTAGGCAGTAAACTGGCCTTCAGTTCCGGGTGCTAGCAAGTCAAGAGGATATTCAGTCATTCCGTCAGTCGTGGTGGTAAAAATACCTTCCAAAACATTACCGGCCTGAATACCTTTGCGAAGTGGCAACTCAATCGCCCGAGCGATTTGTCGTTGTGCTTCAAGTGCCGTTGCTTTATCTGAGCTACCAGAAGCTTTAAGAAGTTCTACAAACTCTGGCGTTGGTTCTACAATATTTTTCATTCTATGTCTCCTAATCTATTATTTTATTATCGTGTAGTTGCTGGGAAATTAACTTCAACCTTGGCGTATCCATCTTGATCAGGAATACTCATCCACTGACCAATTACAGAAGCACCGCCAAAAGTATTGGCCGCTGCAAGGTTTCCAGAGTTACCCACATGACATGGGGCACCAGCCGTTGGAGCGGTTCCTTGAATTCTGTTGGTAACAACCCAACCTTGACGAAGCAAGGTTACTTTAGAACCCCGTTGTACTTCATTTCTGAATGGATTCAAGTATTGACGAGTTAGGTCAATATTTACCATATCATTCAAAAGAATTCCCATAGGAATTTTATTCGTAGGGTTAGCCGCATATGTTACCAAGGCAGCACCTTGGTCCATAGCCGCACCTGAACCGGACGTAGTGCCAAGGCAAACAGCCCCGCCACGCTCAGCAACTTCATTCATGAAGAAGGTAATGTCTGTGTGAAGTTCTAATCGATCTGCTTTAAGAGCCATATTATATATTCTCCGTTTTTACTTGTTGGAAGTTTTTAGTACATTTTTGCCCATCCAGCTAGTAGCAACTTCCTGCAAGGAAGGAACTACTATTGGCTCGGCGATATCATTAAGGGAAGCGACAGCTTTTTCAGTTTCTACAATAATAGAAATTTCTTTAGCTACTGTCTCCTCAGCTTTAATACCCATTTTTTCTTTTTTCTCTTCTTTATCTTCTTCTTTTTCTTTAACAACTTTGCAATTAGCCTTTTTCATAGCTGCTGCAACCTTATCAAAAGCTTCGTCGCTCAATGCATCAAAGCAAGAACAGTCTTCATCTTCATAACCAGCTTCAGCCAAAGATGCTTTACGCTTGTCGTCTTTAGCCTTCTTTTCAAAACCTTGCCATTTAGCAACGGCTTCGTCTCGGGCTTTAGTAACATCAAGCAAAGTAGCTTTAGTTCCAGTAAGTTCAGCCTTTGTAGATTCAGCTTGGGATACAAGATCCTTAAGGCTTAGGCTCAAAGTTTCAGCTTCAGTTTTAAAAGACGTGAGAGATGCAATAGTAGCTTCTGCTTCTACAAGCTTAGCTTTTACGCTCTCAAGCTCCAATTCTAGTTCTTTCGGCATATCATTTTCTCCTGATTTATCGTTAGCGGCACATTGTACCAATTCTTCTTCAGTAACAGGCTCGGTAGTTAATTCGACTTTTTCTGAATCTACTGAACCAATAATTATTACACTTTTTGGATTAGCTGGCTTATTTACAAGACCAACTCCAGAAAAAGCCAAGTCTTTTAAAACTCGGCCAACTTTATATCCTTCATATACTCCGGTGCCGCCATATGCCCGCAAATGTTTACTTAGATGTGCGGTAGCTTCACTTCTTTCTATATATTTTAAATCTCCAGAGTCAGACTTTAATTCATAATCAAAAGTCGGAAATAAACACTCCATTGAAACAAACCATTTTCCCTCTTTAATCTCAGCTATAATCTTTTCGCATCTAGCCTGAAGGTCTGCGTCTGTCCAAGAAGTATATATTACAGCGTTATTAACTATGTTAAAATCACCCGGAATCTTAAATTCTAAATGCTCAATATCAGAGATTTCGTTTCCTTCAAAATCTGTAGCATAACTTCCAGTCATATGCCCAATAATATCTTTTTCATTGTGCATAAAATTAAATTGTTTATCTTCTGGAGTATGACGTGCGGCCCATGTAATTTCGGGCAAAAATACGTCATCATTATTGTTCCACCCAGTACTAACTAAGATCGACTTTAAGTAAAAAAGGTCAGACTGAAATGGGTTGGCAGAAGCTACAGCAATCTGTAGGGGTTTTTGATTATGAGGAAATGTATCAATTTGGGCTAAAGACATACAGGCGACCGAAACATTGGAGCTAATTTGTTCCGCAATCCCGTCAGCTATTTCTTTAGCGAATATTTTCATATTTTTGTTCCAAGTTATTATTTTAATACATTTACCTAAGAATCAATACACCAAAGAAAATATATATATTAGTTTAGAGGCACTATTCTTCAAAATTTATATTGTTTTCCGAAAATATAATAGCGTAAATCATCCTGACTTCCTCAATTGTGGGTTTTCTTTTATGAATTTCTAGAAAATCATCACTCTTTTGGCCCGCTTGGGCATAAAATGCTCCCGAAGGTTTCACCCCCCTATTTAATGCAAGTTTTATAGAATCTTCATTAATCTGGGATAATGCTTCTAGTCCCAAAAACGCACAAAGCTTCATTTCTTCTAGTTGGGAAAATTCATCGCGGGCCAAACTTCTTACGTTTTTACGATCTGACAAAGATAAAAATATAGGAGTCAATACTTCTGACACTTTATTCTGGGCCTCTATAGACCACATTAAAACTGAGGAATAATCCTGAGCCTTAGTTTTAGGAAGTAATCTCTTTTTCTTTCGGGGGCCTTTATCGGCAGCATTTTGTGGGCGACCCCCAGCAGGACCAGCCTTTACAGGTTTCTTTTTTATTGATTGCCCTAAGGGAGCTTTTACTATAGGGGCCTTTTGATAGGGTAGACTCAATTCATCAAAGTAGTCTTTTCCAACATTCCCTGAATTTAGCCCGATTTTTGCCATATCTTCCCTGTGTGTTGGGGCGGCGAAGGGACCCATCTTTCCGGGCATATCGGGACTTGCCTTACGGGCCTTTTGTTCCCTCTCTATTCTCATCTTTTCAATATCAGGGATCTCCCGGAATCTTTCTAGGAGGGTTTCTTCGGACATTATGGAGCGATCCACCAGATTTACTAATTGATTCTTAATAGCGGCCTCATCAGAAAGTATAATACTATCGAAATGGATTCGGGCAGAATCTTCAAACTTCATAGCTTTTTGAACTAATTCAAGTTCTTGGTTCCAAAACTGTAAAAGAACAGACCTTCCGTATTCAAGTCTTTCTACCAACATTTTAATTGATACATAATTATTTGTGTAGCTGCCCGAACTACCCGACCCAGCCAGAGCAGCCGATATCCCTAGTCCTTGATAGATGTTGTTTAGTACTGGTTCATATTTCTGGTTCCCAAGGAACTTATATACTTGACTATTAGATTCTGTAAATTGTAGATCAGGGCCCCATACTAGATCAAAGGTTCCTCCCCCAACATTACTAGCCAATATATCTCGAAGCTGATTCATTACAGCGGCCCTAGGAGCAATTTTATGTTCCAAGCTGCCAAGGCTCCACAATCTAATATTAGATATTGCACCATCAAGAGCGGCAACGTCCGCGAGCTTCATCTTCTCAAGCATCGCTATATCATCAAGGATGGGGTTAATCATAGGATTAGCCCAAACTAACCAGTCGTCCTTCTTATAATGGTATAGGTTAATCTTGTCAGGATCAAGCAGAACATCGGTATTGCCCTCTTTAATCTGCTTTTTTATATAGTCTGGTAAATATTCGTTGTCCTGATTTATTTCGCCCCCAGAAAAGGTCTTATCGTTAATCTTTAGGAAGTATGACTTTTTTCCTTGTATCTTCTTCGCTTCCACTAATAGTGGATTCAAAAACTCATAGGACCAAGGTATTTCCCGCCTATAAATCTTAGGCTCGTTCTCAACTTTTAAATCAGCCCCACTAGATTCTTCAGCAGAAGTCTTCTTGAATTCTTCCTCGTGGCCCTTTGTTATCTTAGCTGTGGACCTATTTATAATTACATTTCCGGCCCTATACAGATAATTTAGGAACCTCTCGGATCTATCATATCCCCCAACCTGCTTAAACCAATTCTTATAAAACTTCTCAATAATAGGATCTTTATGGACTATGGTTAATCCTTGGCAGGCAAAGTCGCCCATCAAATCTATTACGTTTCTAATCAGGCCCACCTTATCATAAGCATTCATAGATGCCCGGATAATAGCCTTTTGACGGGCCGGAGTCATCTCTTGAGGGCGGAAAGCTTCATAATCCTGCCGACTAAAAGATGGCCGAACAGAAATTCCCGGCTCCACATTAAGATATTCTCTGTTTAGGGCCCCATAAGATTTTTCTACTCCACCATATGCTTCAATATCAAGCCCGGTAAGTTTAGACATAAATCCATTACCAGCATAGGGGGTCATCTGGACGGCGGGAACTGGAATATTTTGCATGACATATCCGAACTTTTAAGAAAAGTGCCAAAAGTGCCGCATAATTGTAATACAATTGGTAATGCGACTACAAATGAATACTCAAACAAAAATCACAACCGCTAATCGCGGATTGGCAAAAGAAAAAATATATACATGTTGGTTAGGAAGAAGGTAATTATCCTATCGAATGTTTGTAGAAGCTTACCCGGCCTTTTTCTACACATTCCTTAATTTGCTTCTGGACTTTGTTTAGGGCGGATTTTCCAGTCTTTATATCTACTAGTACTATTCCAGTTACTAGGCCCTTAGACATTCCCTCAAATATTACTAAGTCGATGGGGCTTCCCATGAAACGGGCATCTGAAGACTCATAAGGGAACTCGGGCAGGAATGGGGCCATTTCTTCCGAGATTTGCCCTTTTAACACGGCCCGGCTCGTATCTACTGCGTCCTTACGTGCTAGTTGAATATCTTTGGTGTGGACTTGCTCGGACTCAACCTGAGCGATTTTAAGGGCCCCCACCTGTTCTTGATATCCTTTTATCTGGAGACCCATCTGTTGATTCTGCGATAGGAACTCATTAAAGGTTACAGAAAGGCTCTTGTTCTGAGTCTCCAAAATACCTATTTTTTCTATTGCATTATTATGCTTTTGAATTAGACTATTTGCAGCCTCGTCCCAAATTTCCACTCCTTCTTTTTGCCTAAGTAGTTCCGCGTTAAGGTTAGCTATTTTGGCTAAGTTGGGCCCCCAAATAGAATCAAAAACAATGTAAATAGTTAAAACCATAATTGATAAACATAAACCTAATATTACCATTTTTTTATCCTGCGTTTATAAACCAGTCGGGGCCATCATACATTTTACCATCATTAAGTTCTTCAGGCTTCATCTTTCGGGAGAATCCACCCGCATTAGAATACCCATCAAATACGCTAGTCACAACGCCGGTACGGGCAGACATGTTAGCCATGACTAGGGCCGAATACCTATCCTTACGCAACTTTCCCTTTTTACCAGTTCCCGCCGAAGAATCAGGGGTGTCCCATCTTTCCCGGCCTGTCGCGGTTTGTGTCACCACGATCATAGCTAATTCATCTTTAAGTTCCTCTATGTCCATCACACAATCTTCTAGGGTGTCATAAACACGACCCTCGGCAGCATCTTCTTGGTATGACATTTCTAGGGCGATAGGATCGTAGTACGGAAACAGTAGGACCTTATCTTCCATATCTTTCCTTAGGCCGTGATTAGCTGTTCCCGTCCAATCCGATTTAGCAAAATTAACCATATTTAATATGTGGAGCCCATTATGATCATCAGTATCCTTAGGTTTTTCCGGATCTATAGTGGGCCACAGAGGTATCTCCCCGGCTTTTATCTTATCCTTATCGTGTAAACACTCCTCTATAGCCCGGCCCCCACCCTGAGAGTCAATAGCTATCTCCTGTGTTGGGAATACCTTCATTAAGTCCCGGATCTTCCTAGAGCAATATGCGTAAAAGTCAGTCTCTTCTACAGTGCCCGTCTTAATTTTTTCTTTGTGTTGTTGTTTATTGGTGGTCCATACATGCACGATCCTTCTATGGTCAGGATTAACTTCAACTACTACGATAGCAAAATGATCCACCTCAGAAGCAGGGTCAACGCCTATAACGTATTTTTTAGTTGTGTCTCCCCGAAGCATCGCCTCGAAAAAAACTTCGCCCGAAGCTAATAATATAGGATGGTTATGTTTTACAGTGCAGGACTCTATAAGGGTGCGTTTAAAAAATCCCACACTGTCTCCTGAAAAGCAATTATGAACGGTTGCAGTCGGCAAAGAGTAAGAATTGTCCTCCTCCACCTCTAAATTATAAACATAGTCGTAATAATCAACAATTTTACTGGATTTTATTCTGTGATACTGATTAAAATCGTCTGACCATAGATATGTAGAATTTTGAGTCTTTATAAAATGTTTCTTATCTGGATAAAACTCATTTATAAACTTAGCAAAACTTCCGCCACTTATTTTTATTCCATATGCCTGTTGTGTCTTATGGATCTTACCATTGATTACTGCAAAACCTTTATTTTTTGGTCTTAACATATTTGAAGGTATATTAAATATCGATAACACTAATCTTATTTGGGTTATAAGATTCTCGTTAGTTAGTTGTATTCCGGCAGATCCACATCTAATGTGACCGTCACCATTAAAAGCTCCAACAATAAATCCTTTTAAAAACTCCTTATTTGAAAAAAGTATTTTAGTGTCAATAATTTTGTCATAACAAACTCCGGGACATATTGATTTAAATAAATCTACTAAAATTCTAGAATTATATACAACATTAACATTTTCATCAGTTTTGCATAAATATTTTTTTGTACTTATCCCAAAAGTTTTAAAAGCAGATGCCTCAAGAGTTTCGACAATTTTTTGTAAACTATAGTCTACATGAGAATCTAACGAAAAACAAACGGTTTTTCCTTTAGATCCGCAAGATCCTTCTGAAGCATAATATCCAACACAAACACCAAAATCATAATCTAGTCTTATGTTTGAATTAACCGCAGTCTTTGGTCTTTTTTTAGACTGCTTAATTGTTTGACTAACAAGAGAAAAATGAACCCCAGTCTCTTTTGCTATGTCGCACTGTCTAAAACCAGTCTTATACATATCAATTATTTTATCTCTAATTTTATCATCCATTTTGTTTTGAGATGATTTTGGATATATGTATATTCCGTTATTATTAAAATTTCTCGTATAATCGCATAAATTTATGCTATCCAAACCACTAAGTTCATGCAAATTAGATAAACATGTAGATCCTTCTACATTATATAGTGGAATAAAATCCTTTGAATCAAAAAAAGGATGATTGGGAGTTATTAGATATGGTTTATAATATCCAGAAGTTCTTATCTCGATCATATCCCCCTTATGAATCTTGTAGGTTTTTTTTAAAACTTTCCTGAACCTATTTTTATGAGTTAATACCAAATCTCCTATTTGTATATCTACTATATTCTTAGAGCCTGTAGGAGTTATTATTTGAGTCTCGGCATGTACACATGCTTCGTATTCCATATTAAAGGTGCCTGTATGAATACTTGCTTTGGCCTTAGCTATCATCCCCTCATCCATCAAACCTTCATCTAATTGACCAACAGGAATCCTAAGAATTGTATAATCATCCCAATTAAAAGCTTTGCTATCAGAGGTGCCTAATGCGTCATCTAGTTTTTTCTTATCACCCTTGGTAGTTAACCAAGTTTTGTATTTTTTCCAATAATCGTAAAAATGATTAAATGTATAATATGCAGTACCCGCCACAACAATTTGATTTCCTTTTTGTCCGGGCTCTGACTCATCTATCTTTATAAGACCTAGCCTTTCTCTCTTTTTTCTCTTGACCTTTTCAACTGGAGAAGAACTAACGACACCAAACCCAAAAACAACTGTTTCAAGAATATCTATTGGGATAGAATTATGTTGAATAAAGCCGTTACCCATAAAAGAATTTGTTTCAGGCATGTAGAAATCGTAAAGATGTTCTTGTTTTGGAAGAAGTTCTACAGACCTGACTTTTAAAACAAAATTGCTAGTTTTTTTGTATTCAATAAAATAATCTACAGCTTCTTGCTCTGTATTAAAAGTGCCAAGATGGACATTCTTATTTGATTCACTGGTAGACAAATAATATCTATCTCCAAATTTCGTCTTTTTAAAAATGATATGAGGTTTTTTTACAAGAAAATGTCCGTCTTCAAATTTATTATCCCATTTTATAATATCTAGGAGTTTACATAATTTGTGGGCGTTTTCCCCTCTAATAGAAAGCATCCAACTATCAGCCTTAGAGACTCTATTTTTATTTCTTTTAATTAAACACGCAGAAATATTGAATTTAAGAAGAAGTATGTGTAATTGATCTATTAACCTTCTACCAGAACTGTAGTAGGCACAACCAATTCTTTTCTTATTTTGCTCCTTGTCCATATAGGTAAATCCACTTCCGTCACCCTCAAATAATCCAGACAAAAAAGCAATAACTACCGGCCTAGAGCTTCTTAAAATATCCTTAGGGATATCTTTTTGAACAGCAATCTTGTATCCAAGACCAAACTGAAATAATTGATGCCTAAATTCAGTAGATGAATAAGTTATAACCCAAGACTCTTTACACTTCCATCCCCTACCGTCCGTGTATTCTGGGCGATACGTTTCGGCCCAATGGAAATGCGGAAATCTATCTTTAATTTTATCTATAAGTTTTTTATCGGTATTAGTTATTGATATATAGTTTCTATTCGCAACAGAGCCTTCAGACACAAGAACCCCTAATAACCATCCTATTTCTTCATCTAAAACCAAACCATCTTTTTCAATGTCTCTTTCTGGAAAATAATTATTTGTATCAAGAATTAAAGAATCTTTCTTAGGCTCTAGATCCTTAGCTAATTTCCATCCCTCCTGAGTCATTACTGTATGAATATTAGAGCATCTAAAATTATATCCGTTTTCAGTTGTTATCTTGTAAACATCCGTCAAAGGAGTTTTTACCATGTGGGCGGGCGATTCTAGTTTTCTATCTTTATTAAGAAGTTGCATGGCATTAGAATTAGCCCAATCAGAGATTTCGATCAATCCGTCATCAGTTTGAATCAAAGTGTCTGATCCGAGGCAAGAGAACTCATCGCATACTATGTCATGTGCCCGCTCTCCACGTATAGTATCCCCACTACCTAAAGGTAAACATGTTATGGTGCTATTATTGATTTTTACCGTACATCTATCCACGCCCCCAAAACATCCACTTCCACCTGCACACACGTCTCTAAGTACCGGAGCATTATCCCAAATATCCTTCATATAAGCATAAAGAAATTTAGACTGACGAAAAGCCGCCCCCACAATAACAATTCTTCTTTTTGGTAACAAAAGTGCCCTAAGTATACAATAAACTGATAGGCAAAAACTTTTTGAAGCACCTCTACAAGCAATCATCATTGGAAACTTCTTATCCCACAACTCCTTAATAATAACTAACTGCATCGGTAGCAAATCCACATTCAATATATACTTAGTAGCGAACCTAAAATATTCAGGCATACTCATTACTATATAGAGCTTCTTCATTACCTCTTCGGGGTCGGGATCACTATAGATAAATTCCATAGGATTAAAAAGCTCCTCATCAGGAATCTGTATGTCAAGCCAGTCATTATCAAATTCGCTCTCTATACTCATTTACCCCGCCCGTACTTCTCATATATTCTTTTCATGACACATGTAGTCATTGTGAAAGCACTACTAGGACTCCCACAAAACATTACATTTATCCCATATTCTAGCTGGACCTCGGTTAACAACTTAAGGACCATTTTGCCCGTCATCTTTATAAGCTTAAGCTTAGATGGAGGTATTCCAGACCCTTCCGGAAATCTAAGGAGGTCGTCCAAGTAGAACTCGCACATAATATATTTATGCTTAATAGGCCTCATTCTCTCTAGCTCTTTATAAAAGCGAACACTATCCATCCCTAAATTCGTAGATATTTCCGATGGAGTAGCCTTCCGCTCAACGCAAATATAATCCTCAAGACCCTTTATAGTGTAGTCGCCCGTTTTTATAGCAACGTGCTCACAACCTAAGCACTTATCATTAGGCTCGAAAGTCCACCCAGTCTTTTCACGAGTATCTGCAAGTATTATATAACCCATTTTAAACCTTTGTTGTTGGATAAGGTGACAAAGAAAAAAATATAGGTCATTTTATATTCACTTAATTATGCTAGGGGCTAATCCGACTAGGTCGGGTGATCCGCCCCCTACAAATACCCCTTAATTTTTTCTATTGTCTCATATTCTGAAGAACCTAATACTGCGTCAGAAAACCCGTAATATACAGCTTCATTAGAAGAGATCCACCAATCTTCCTTAGAAGATAACTTACGTTTTAAAAACGCCTTAACTTTAGATTCTTTATCGCCCCCAAAATGTTCCCCCCTAAGACAAACCCTAGCATAAATGTTGTACATCTTTTCTGTTGCTAACTTATTTGCCTCAGCGTATGAATTCGCCGCCCTATTTGTATGTTCCAAGCTTATAGATCCCTCGTGTATCAACCAATCACAATTAGGACTTGTTATTCTATAACCTTTTCCGGGCCTTACAGCCTGAGGAATTACCGAACCCATACTGGCCGCACACCCATGACTAATAAATAGGATAGGGCTACAGGAAAAAAATATAGTATCATATACGGCCATTCCGGCAGCCCAATCGCCCCCAACACTATACTGATGTATTATAATGGGATTTTGCCCACGAGCTTCTAGGGCCCTCATATTCTTAATAAAATTCATCGCCACATCAGAATTTATTTCATCATATAGAAAAACTTCTCGGGCATCTAAGGAAATCCCAAATTCATGAATGCATTCAATGTTATCGTATTTTACTGTGGCCATTATCGGTGCCCATCCAGTATTTTGACAAAATAACTCGCCCAAATCGATTCTTGATTCCTAATAGAGAAGTGGCACGGCTTACATAAACATATTAGGTTTTTCATATCGTACCTTAAGTATGGGTTGTCGGCCCACCTAAATATATGATGAATCTGTAGGTTCCGGGCCATCTTCCTTTTTTTGCACATTTGACAGGTGCTCTTATCTCTTTTGCGAACCCTCTTATTTAAATCTCGGTCAGACTCTCTCACTAATCCGTCCTCATGACCGTATCGGAATTAAGAAGGGGCCTATCCACCACACCGTCCTCATATCTAATGGCTGTTCCGAGCCTGTCATACTCGGCCTTAGCTGCCAGCCTATACTTTTCCATTTCTAGGCCGACCTGTTTCCTAAATTCGGAGTTCTCTGTTAGGCGAGTCATGAGGGCCGTGAATGTTTGCTTGCTATCCTCAATATGCTTAACTCTTTGATCTCGGGTTCCCTTAATGGCCTTGAGTAGGTCTGACTTTTGCTTCATCAAGCTTTGATACTCGTCCGACATGTTTTTCATCGAGCCATACATCGTGGCAAGCTGACGCTCTAAAAGGCTAAGCATCTCAATATCCCAAGTCCCCGGTGGCTTTTGTTTTTCGCTTAGGATCGCGTACTGAATTTGCTCCATCTGTCTTCGTATGGTCCCCTGACCAATCAATATTCGGTCGCACATAATACTAATTTTAATAATATCAAGAATCTGCATTTCTTCGGTGTGGAACACGTCATCCTTGAACTGAGCATACATCTTGGCGTATTGCTCCTCAAACGTCTTGAGTTCGTCCCTATCGAACTGCTTCATCAGATCCCCATAGAATGGCCTCGTCTTTAAATGGGCCTTGGTGTCAATCTTAAGCTGCTCTATGCGGGCAACCCCCAAGTTCTGAATAATATAATCTTGAATCTTATCGGCTCTACGCCCCAAATGTGCCGCCATTTCTTTGCACGACAACTTATCTTTATTCTTAATTATATAGTCAACTTCTTCGACCGTAAATTTGCTTGGTTTATCTGCCATATACTTGAGCCATCGCCTCCCTAACAATATGCACTATCTCTTTTTTGCGAGTCTGACTAATTCTCACCCCGGCCAACATTCTAAGATAGTCTTTTCTGTGGATGACCGGAATAAGTTTATCTAATTCTTTTTTTCTATCCATACCATCTATTAGGGCCGCATAATCAACCTCATACATCTTACTTACCTTATCCATATTGCCGGGGCTCATCAGGGCCCTCTTGACAACCTGAAGGTGTTCAGCGGTGCCCGCATTGGGCCGATAGAAATGATCCCTCTTAAAGGTCTTCATTCTGTTGCTGATATGATTCGCTATAAAGTTTTTGAAGGGGCGAATCCCGTCGTAACGGGTTAAAGCATCCATGCCCATGATATAGGCCTCTTGAACTAGATCTTCCGCCGTAAAATTAGCGAACGCATACTTCGGGGCTATGTTATTGGCTAGCTCCCAAATTATTAGGTGATGATCTTCATTTGAGAGAATTTTTTGATTGTTTTCTTTATCCATGCAGATATATACTCATTTTATAAGGGGTTTTTACAAGTTACGCCTCAAAACAAGCAATATGGGCACATATTAATAACCGTAATACTAAAAAATAAGTAACGTAATCTTCGCTAATCACTCAGATTGGAGATACCTCGTCTGAGAATTTTCAGACGATCTTTCGCCAATAACGGCTTCAGATCAACTTTTAAAAAAGTTGCAAAATTGTGTGTTGGCCCAAATGGTACAAAGAAAAAAATAAGGAAGGGGGCTTTTTACGGGGGCGACTTCTGCCACTAGAGGGCCCCAAACCTAACTTTATGGGCCCCGACACCTCTTTTCCCAAAATAATTTACCTACTTGGGGAAATCTTGAAAGAATTTTACGGGTTCGTTGTTAAAACGATATCCCGACTTACAGTACATTCTGTATTAGCCTTTAACGCAGTGTAAGGCGTATGTGTTTTGTGTTTGAGATTACCGATAGGTGACAATGTAGACCAACAGGGATGTTGGGCTAAGATGATAATTGAAGAAAGCGTAGCTATGACGAATTGACAGGATGTCTTACGAAGCCGGGGTATCGACCGAGGGCTTTTTTTTACCTAAAGGAAAAAACTTCTATAAAAGGCCCGCCCTCATATGTATGTTAATAGGAAGATGTACTAATTTTTTTATTTGCTACCTTAAGGGCCAAAGCCCTTTTATCTCACTACGTTCGCCCCCATCTCCAAAGTTGCGTTAAAGGTTCTTCCCCCAATCTTTTGGTTCCGCCTCACCCTAGTGGGTCGGCTTATTCGCCCCCATAAGTTGTTTCATTTTTTTACATAGTTCTCCCCATCCATATTTACGATGTTGCGATAGGTGCTGTTCCAGAATTATGGTGGGGGCCAATCCAGATGGGTCGGGTTAACCATTCCAGAAAGAATGGCCCGGATTTTTTTTGGCATTTCTCTCGTATAGAATAGAATATATTAGAACCATATATAGTAGAATAGGATAGAGCTATGTATAACAGAATATACTAGCCCATTACTTTACCCGAGTGGGTCGGATGAACCATTGGTAAAAGGAATTTCCAGATTTTTTAACATATTTGCTGGGATGTGTATTTAATTTAAACCACCCCGCACTAGTTTAATTAAAATGGAGAAACTATGAGCCGTCCTATTGGAACACCTCAGAAAAAAAGAAATTCTTTAACATATCTTGAAATTAAAAACGTTATTGTAGATCATGATTTATTGACTAATAACGAAATCTTAGAAAAATACAATATTTCGCTTTACCAACTGAGAGATATCAGAAGAGAATATAAGTTAAAAAACAAATCTATATCCCACCTAATATCTAAGAAAAATAAAATAAAGATGCATCATTCCGATGCTATTTGTGGAATTTATGGAATTTATAGGCATGATGGAAAGAAGATATATATAGGATCTTCTGTCAATATAAGGACTAGATTAAAAGGCCATATATCTGACCTAGAAAATAAAAACCATACAAACAAAGAAATGCAGGAAGATTATTTTGATCATAGCTGGTCCTGCTATCTAATAAAAGAGTGTGATGAATCCGATCTATTAAAAATTGAAAATGAGATAATTTGCAGTTTACATAATTCAGTTATTTATAATAAAAATAAGTATACAAATTTAGAAGTTGATTATTTGGCGGCTTATGAAAAGATGAAAGATATGATTTTAATAGATCCCGTATCTGGATGTTGGAATTGGACTGGTAGGATTCATAAGAATTACGGAAGATTTGACTTTGATGGAAAGATGTTAATGCCTCATAGAGTTTCCTATATTTGTCATAATAACAAATATTCTTATTGCGTTCATCATAAGTGTGGAAATAAAATATGTTGTAATCCTGAGCATCTTGAGGATTCTAGCATATCTCAGAACAATCATCATTTTAGAAACACTGAGCAGTATATTGAAGGAAATAGCTTAGTCCATCTAATGAATTCTAAGTTATGGCCTTATCGGGACAGGATAATAGAACTCAGGGAGTCTGGTATTTTTTTTAAAGACATTAAAGATGATATCCAGACAAGTGTGGAGAAAAATACGATTAGACATTTCTATCTTAGATACAAAGATTATTTGGGAAAGAATGATGAGGCCGGAAACATGGGGGGAGTTTAATTAATAGGGAAAGTTTCGTGATATGTGATGAAGCCATACCGAAAAAGGTTGAAAAATTCAACCCCCCTCCAGAGGGGACAACCCCCGGCAGGGGGGGTGAACAATTCCGCGTACCGATCCGAACAATTCCGGAAAAATATCCGAAATAATCTTGTGCCGTTTTTTGCCTCATTTTGAGAATCCACGTCCCAATTTGAGAATTCTCATTATCAGACTGAGATTCTCACTTTGAAACATTTCATCTCATTTTGAGAATTATTTTTCTTGTGCCAAAACGTTCAAAAATTTCTTCCATAAAAAATCTTCTTTTCGTGGGTTTGGCATGGTATTAATTTTGTTTTGGATAAACTCCAATGCGGTTTCATAATGTGTGTTGTTCGAATCTTTCTCAGCGCGTGAGCGTATCGACTATCTCACAAGGACAATTTACCAAAAAAACAAATTAAAATTTAATGGTGTGAATTCTTACCTTTAATAACATTAGTTTTGCTTCATTTCGCTCAGAATCGACGATAAGACACTAGTTGACCACAATATACCATTGGCGAAAAAACGCTTTAAAAATGATTCTAGAGTGTTTAAGCCGTATTTAAAAAATCAATTTAATAGTGCAATGAGGCGGTGCAATGAGGCGGTGCAATGAGGCGGTGCAATGAGGCGGTGCAATGAGGCGGTGCAATGAGGCGGTGCAATGAGGCGGTGCAATGAGGCGGTGCAATGAGGCGGTGCAATTAATTCGTGAAAATATTTTTAGTTAACCCATTGCACTATATGGCATAGTCGCTACTCTTTATGTAGTGGTTTTGTTTTGTTTTGTTTCTAGTCTAAAGGGTTTAATCATGGTTCAACGTGAGTTTTTCGATAACTATGTTACTAATATGCAAGTAGAGGATACTTGCGAATCAGAGCGTTTAGCATGGATTGACGAATGGGGAACTAAGATACAACGTGATTGCGATATCTTGGTCGATTCTGATTCCGACATGGAATTGCTATCTCGCAAAGTGTTTGGTCTAGATGGAATTAAAATTCGCAAGGATAAAAAAATCGCGGATCAAATTGTTCCTACATCAATTACTAGTGCCGATATCGCACTGCGCGAAGAATTGTTTTGCAGGATGATTAATTTGGGGAAGCTAGTTTCCCCAGAACAGTTTGAACGTGCGATGAAGCTAGAATCTCCCCTAGATCTAGTTGAGGAATAGCATGGAATTAGTTATCGTCGTTTTGGTAATATGTGTTTTTTTGGTAGAAATATCAAAAAATAGGTAATGTGGATTGTGTCCCCTCCCATATGTTTGGGAGGGGGTTTTGTGAGAATCTTAAGAAAGTTTATTAAAATGTCGAACGCAAAAAAAATCGCTTTGAACGTAGTAAAAAGCATGGATTTCAATGGCAATTCCATCGATATCAAAGCAAATTGGGTATTTGTGGAAACCGATAAAAACGATAGATCGGATTGTTGCTATGGCAACATAGAACACGCTTGGAGTTCGTATGGTGAATTCGCTTGGATGAATTATGTGAGTGTAAAATCGTACACTGGAAAGCGCAGCTATGGCGAAAACAAAGGTAGCTGGCTTGACCATGACTACAATTTGGGAGCTGGCTTTAATCATTCCCGATTGAGTGCATTAGAGGATACTTGCAAGAAACTAAAATCGTTCGAAACCAAGCTTGGGAAACACGCTGAAAAATACGGATCGGCTGATTCGTTCGCAGAGTTTTTGTTTCGACTAGCTATCGTTTCGAAGTGTGATTTTATCCTCACTGAAAAGCGGGTTGAGTCGTCTTACAACTATAGGGCGAACCTAGTTGACGGAGATGGAAAACAATATTTGAAAGCAATCTGCGAACTCCCCAAGATGGAAACCGTAGTGGTTGAAACCGAGTAGCAACTAGCTAGTTCGAATCATTCACAATGCAAGCCCCTAGTAAATCACTGGGGGCTTTTTTCGTTTTTTGGTATTGTGGCAACGTCAACTATTCCGATACAAGCAATATTGGAAAAATATTGTCCAGACACAAAAACGAGATTCGAAAAATGAGATTCTACAATCTAGGAAAATACCACTACTTTAATAATTCAACCACGTTATTTGAGAGCGAATTCTACACGATAGAATGCGAGGTTGAGAAATTCAACGGTCTATTTTGGGTAGTGGAATAATGCTGGGCCGAGTCGCTGGGCCGAGTCGCTGGGCCGAGTCGCTGGGC
>Ga0163149_10002699_pt1 | contig 20985 bp, 21 predicted proteins | sample OliLakLV19MP5G1_FD_148604 | JGI IMG/M metagenome (GOLD analysis project Ga0163149, IMG submission 148604) | Freshwater microbial mat bacterial communities from Lake Vanda, McMurdo Dry Valleys, Antarctica - Oligotrophic Lake LV.19.MP5.G1 | ecosystem: Environmental > Aquatic > Freshwater > Lake >...
GCCTCCACCACCGCCACCGCCACCTGTGGGTGCTGCTTGAGGGCCAGGATAGGTTGGACCATAAATAGGTCGGACGTCACTAACCCCTTGCGTATTTCCGGAAGGCTGTTGAGGTCCAAACAAGTTAGATCCTCCCTGGCTAGTCATTGGTCTCCGAGTAAGTCTGGCAAGATCTTCACTATATCCGAGGTCAGGAGCACCTGCCGAACCCGTGTGGGAACCTCTCGCTCTTTTGATAAAGTCGTGGATAAGTGGAAACATCATTGGATTCATCATTGGATTCATATATCATAATAATATATGCAACACCTGGGGAATGTAATGTGAAGTATGTTGTGAAATATGTTAGGCGGAGTTTAGAATGTCGCAAACAGTTGGACAACATGATTGCCGTCAGTTTCGATACACATATGGGTATATGGATGGTCTAGTACTTTACGGTGTGGTGGAGAGTTGAGCCACCCCGTAAGAACTCCAGGTTCATCTGCGAAATCTTTAGCCAGGTTTTCACCTAAGTCAGCGGCGTTTGTATCTTTACGAATCTGGTTCGTGAGTTTGCGAAATCCATCATGGCTCCAATCATTTTCAATTTCCTTCACTCTAAGTTTCGCAAACTCACAGAGTGTGGGTAATTCTTCATACTCATACCCTTTATTTTTTAAGCTCCACTCATTGACAGTTTTAGTCATATCTTCTTTTTCTATTGTGTAGTCGTCAAAAACGGTGATCTCACTTTGCCACTCTGATAGCCACATATATGACCCATACCAGCCAAGGGTAGATCCCACTCCCAAAATATAAAATGCAATCAGTGTGATAGCTTTTTTCATGATTTGCAGTTTAACACATCGTAAGCTGATTGTCAAGTCAGGCTAGCGTTCTGAGCCTTGATGTGTTTGGTAGTTGACGCTGTGAGGATGTGTAGTAAAAAGCAATTCCAATAAGGGTCAATTCATCTTCTATTCCATCGTTCTGTATGTTTACCTTCACCCAGAAGTTATCTCTCTGTCGCAAGTTGATGTATCTGATATTCAAAGTTTCCCCTTGGCTATCCGACTGCATCATTCCAATTTCCTGATTACCCCACTCATCATTGCCAAAGCCTGAGAGGGTTGGGTTGGTGGCCATACGATACCTCTCAAAGGTTCCGAGTCCTTGTTGATCCATGTAGAGCGCCTGAGCTGTTGTGTTGTTTCCGAAAAGAGAGCCAAAGATAAACACCACTTTATCAAATTTCTTGAACTGGTCTGCCACGCCCGCATCCCACTGCTTAGTGGTCAGAGATAGAGTGATCTTATTACCAGATCCAGAGGAAGTGGAGTAGTCGGTTTTCCCCTTGAACATTTCAACAACTGCTGCTCCAACATTTTTGAGTGCTGATGATGTTCCAAAATATACTGCTTCCCTTTTTGTTGTTGGGTGGATGCCTTTGAACATTATCGAAGGGTGGAGACCCGTAAAATGTGACCACGTGTTATATCGTTCGTCATATACGAGCATTGAGTCATTTCCTAAACCAATCTCTCCTGTCGAAATACCAAACATAGAAAGATTCCTAAAGTATTCTGAACAAACTTTGGGAAGGTTCGCTGGAGTGACACGAGATGTTACGCTATCCGCCTTTAAGGACATCACACTGTATTTTAGAATGGTTCCAAAATTCTCTGCATGACCAAGTGAGGCGACACCTTCATCTGAGTAGAAGCGAATATTATCTCCTGCGACATGTGGTGACATGGGTGACATAGTTCCTCGGATAACATTGACATTTTGAATGTTTCCGCCACCGTCAGCATCAAACTCTAAAAGACCAGTTCGAGCATCTTTGAAGACCGCCAGTCCATCTCTGTTCGCAACTGAAAACGGCTGGAGTGCATTGATTGACTGCCCATCACCTCGCTGATAGCCATCAAATCCAGCACCGTCAGCCAGAGCGAATGAGTCAAAAGTATTAACCTTCACATCGCCGATCGTGCGAATATCAGCTCCAGCAGACCAAACGAGAATATCCTTACCTTCTTCAACTGTTGTTCCAACGAGGGTGTCTTGGTATATATCCAGTAAGTGAAAGCGATAGCCTGGCGTTGTGTTCTCTTCAGGAATTGGGAACACCACAGATGTCCCTTCTTCACCATCAGGACTAATATTTTTGTCGATGTAGGTATTAACCCCTGGGAGTAACCATGTTAAGAAGAACTCATTTCCTGCTGTATCTCCACGGTAAACGGCACGCCTAGTTGTTCCAGAGGCAGAAGAGGGGAGTGTGAGCGTTAGAAAAGTTCCACCATCAATCACTGGCATGGAAGCAAACCACCCTGTACCTGAGGCTTGAGCAACTACAGCGGGAGAACCCTTGGTAGAACCAAATTCATTAAGATCAGCATAGCGGTAATAAAACGAACGTGTGCCCGAACCAGATCCTGTTTTTGCAACCGTGATAAAACCTGTTGGGTCGGCTAGCTCTTTATACACTCTCCAGTTAGTCCCGTCAAAGATTGTTACTCTATCAATGGAGGAGGCAAAGTAAATCTGACCACTCGTCTGAACTACATTTATGTGGACACCAGTATCAAAGATTGGTGAATTTCCAACAAATGCTGGATCGGTTGCCACATATCCAGCAGGAGGTGTCCCTGTGAGCAGTGACCAACTACCATTACTGAAATTGTGCTGCTCGACATGACCTGTGTTTAATACCCGAATCAGGTAGTCGTTGCCGCCAATGTCATAGAACATACCTCCGGCAACAACGTGTGTCGCCCCGATAATAGTAGAAGCTCCTCCTAAAAGCTGAGTACCTTGTCGCTTTGAGATCGAGCCATATTGAGAGTAGACACCATTTATGAGTTCTGCCAGCTCAGTGTCTTTGAGAGAAGAAGCGTGTGGTAATGAGTTCCATCCGTCAGGGAAACCTTTTGAGCCCATACGCTGCTTTGGTGGATTTCTTCTATTAGCTGGGTACTGGAACATAAGTTATATCCTTTACTACCTCCAACTTCTTGACCCACTCCATCTAGCCTTTGCCAGTTGAAGTCTGTCAGTTGCACGAGGGTTGGTAACAAATTTTAAGATTTCATTGCGAGCTGGAATCATCTCCATAGCCAAATAGACACTGAGTCGATTCTCAAATTCAGCACGAGCGTCATCCTGGGAGCCTTCAAGATTAGTTGTACGAAAGACCTCCGATAGCGCACCAAACGCAATCATATCTCCTGGCAGTAAAAGCTTATCCGTTGAGGCTGTCGGCTTTGGAGGGGTTGAAAAATACCAGATAGGAGCTGCGACTGTTTTGGATATAGGTTTAATGAAGGTAAGTCTCCATCTGCCAAAGTTGACATCACCAATGGTACTGATTACCTCAGCGAATATCCCTTGGTCATCTGCTTCACGATCTGGATCACATAGGTCGATACCGTCTACAAAAAGAATATACAAACCATTAGCTCTTTGGAAGTCGATGGGGAGCAAAACTTCAACACTACCTGCCGTCAAACTAAGAGTGCTCTTTTTCAGTAGCCTACGCCAAAAGCCACGTCTGGAAGATTCTTCGTACTTCATTTGAATAAAAAGAAGCCACTGCCCGTATTCTTCGGAGTTAGCGTCAGGAACAGATCCTCCTGAAGAGGGAGCCATTATGTTCATAATGTCTGAAATGGTTTCGTTATATTGACCTACACTTAGCATATAGTCTAATTATTACTTATAAGGAGAGGGTTTGTAATCAACAGGAGGGTAAGGAAATCCTCCACCCTCCTGTATGATTATGCTACCATTTCGTATGGGAAGCGGGTTAGTGGCACATTAGTGTACGCTTGGATTGTTGCAAGACTAAGATCGTATTCTTCATTGTTTTCATAAATAACAACTTGACGATTTCCGTGCTGATGTCTTCCAAGTACAAAAACTGTGCGGCCTACTGCGAGTGGCATATTATTCTATCTCCTTTCATGAGAATAGTTTAATGGTTACACACTCCCTTAGTAATAGACCCCCAAACAAAAAGCCACCCCTTTCGAGGTGGCCTCTTGATATTTCCCAACCTGGATTAGAGTCCAAAGTTGAAAAGATAAGCATGTGCCTCTGGATTTCCCATTCTCACGGTACGTTCAGAAAGAACCTGCCATCTGAATGAATCTCCCTTTCTTCCGAGTGGGTAAGTCTGCCATTCACGACCCTTTTGAGCTTTTTGCCCTACGTCAGATTCGTCAATGAAGAATACTAAGTTATCCATCCATCCAGTTCTTTCCTGAATGAGGACAACTTTGATCTTTCCAAACAGATGTGACAAGTAAGTACCGACAACTCCAACACCCTTGCTATCAGAGTCTGCCTCTGTACGAAGTGAAGTTGTGTCAGTCAATGCATACTTAAATCTACGCATAAACTTTGCACCTACATACATTGTTGGCTTATCAAATACTTTTGATGAAAGTCTGTCTAAAGCATCATCAATTTTTCCGAGTGGCCCTGTATCACCTGTTAAGGCAAATGTCGCAGATCCTCCGAAATTGATAGCATTGTTCGGAGCGTACAGATCAATAAGTTCTTTGATACCAGCGTTGGTTGTTACTTTCAGCGAGTCATTCTTAGTTCTACGTCCTATGACCATTTGTGACTGCCAAATTTCGCCTAACTCCATCTGCTTACGGGCGATCAATTGTCCTGAGTTTTCGTGTCCTCGGATAAGAGAGTTATGTTCTGAGCCTGAAAGGTTAACTATATCTTCTAAAATAGAAGTGAAGTTAAACATATCCTCAAAACCTGTTATCACCATATCGTCAGCATCTTTACCCTGAGGAGTAGCCATACCGATACGTCTAACCACATTCCCACCTGAGACGGCTTCTGGTGTTCCAATCAGTGCTCTGAATGTTATTTGAGTTCCACCAGAGACTGCTTCAACTACCATTTGCTGACCGCCAGGCTTTTCCAGAATGTCATCAATATTGAATACTCCTGGAGTATCAACAGTAATAACTGTACCTGCTGCTGCTGCCCCGTTTACGACGAGTGCTCTTACAGGTCTGTTGTCACGACGTGACCATTCAATCTTGTGACTGTTAATTGCTTGATCGAATCCACCGATACGTTTTAGTAACTCGATACGAGGCGACGGATATTTCTTTATCTCTTTTTCGATATTGAGATAGAGCTGTTTATCCGTAGAGTCGAATGTCGAGCCTTGTCCATAATTTGCTGCCATATAATTTTATTTCCCTTCCTATTTGTTTTTCTAATAATATGTATTGAAATCAGTATCTCTTGAAAGGATGGGAATAAATCAAGAGTCTTAACTTCCAAACATTTTTGCTATTCCCTGTGCAATCGAATCGCTAGGAGACAGACCATCTGACCCTGGTTTTTCTTTTGCAGCAGTATTTGTGCGAATCTTACCACCAGTTTTATCTTTTACGATTGTCTGTGCTCTTTGAGAACCTGCTTTCTTTGCTGTCCGAGCTGTCTTTATTATTGACGCTCCGATCTCTCGCAATGAATAGTTCCCTCGGTACGTTCCAGACGCTGCATCAAAATCTAACTTGTGATATAACTCACCAATTTCCTGTTCGAGTCCTGGTATAAATTCAGGATTCTTAGGGTTTAGCTCAGCTACAGTTTTGAGATTGTTAACATCAGCTTCCAAGGAGTCTGCCAGACGCAAAACTTCTCCTCGTGCATTGATACTACCAACATTGCCTTTCAGGTCTTCAATTGCTTGATCTCTTTTGGAGATCTCAGAACTGAAACCATCCTGTAACTGATTGAATTTTTCAGCTACATCTTCGAGGCTTTCAAAATCTTTAGCCGTCCATTTTCTTGCTGGTTGAGTAGCGGGTTGTGCCTGATTTTGCTGCTGTTGAGCATTTTGCTGCTGTTGAGCAGATCCTTCTGGCATATCAATCCCGTACTGTTGCTTCATGAACTTTGAGAGCAACTGTGGAGAGGATAAAACCTGTTCCATCTGAGTCCTCATTCTACGTTCATTTGCAAATTGCTGGTGAATTGCTGATTTCGGATTAGGATCTAAATTAGTTCCTTTATCCGTCTTCTTAGGTTGCTGAGAATTTTCTTCGGCTTCATCTTCGTTTTCGGCAGATTCATCCTGGTTGTCAGTCTCCTCTGTACCGCTATCATCTGAATCCTGAGAATCATCCTCTCCCTGTTCACCCTGTGTGTCGTCGGTATCCGTTTCCGTATCGGAAAATTCCCGTTCTGAAACTTCACCAAAACCACGATCTTCCGAACCTGTTTCTTTGTCCATATGCGTTATTGTAAATTTATATTTACAAGCTCCTTTCCCTAACGATTATTGATAACGAGGTTCGCACCCCGAAGGTATAGAAGCAAAGACGCTTGCTTAATTATTAGTATAGGAAGGTGTTACGGAGAATGTAATGCAGTCATAGGTGGGAGTGTGGTGGGAGTGTGGTGGGGATATGTCAGATTACTCTTCCAGTTGTTCTGTTAATCAGCTTCCCATCTTTGAACATGTAGGTGGAGGGGAAGACCTTTCGGGCATACAAACATAGAGTGCAAGCAAATATCCCTTTTCTTGTGTCGTAAGGTCTGAAGATATGTTCGCCATCCTTGCAACGTACCTTCGACTTTGGTGCGTGAATGTAACGGACTGTTTGTCTTTCGAGGACTGTTTTAACTGAATACTTGGCAGCCCCTGTTTTTTCGTTAATATCATCAACTCTTATCTTTTGAACAGGAACCTCCTCAATAATGTCAGTATCTAGTGGATAAGGAAAGTCCTCAGGTTTATGGTCGCTCATCGAGAAGTGCCTCCTGCTGTGTTCGTCTAATGATAATCTTACCTTCTGCCTCCATGTGTTCGAGAGATATCTGACGATCCACCCATGAGGTTAGTTCAGCGATATAGGCTCGAATATATTTTATCTGACCAACAAGCTCGTTCATCTGCTCTTCTTTCGGGGTTGAGAATATGCGCTGGATATCTCCAATGATCTTAACTTCTTTCACTTCACGTACACGGTTAGTTAAAACCATATCCTCAGCATTCTCCAGATCACTAATGAGTATCTGGTATGCAGGGTTATCAGTTTTCAGAATCTCAGAAGCGTGGACAAACCTTGCTGTAATATCTTGCCACTCGTTGTAGGAGATAACCTCTTGTGGCTTAAAGTTGCGGATTTTATCTCGAATACGTTTTACTACCATATGTAATGATTGCACAGTTATTCTATTATTTCAATGCAATAAACTCTCCAATTTCTAAAAGTTTGGTTAATTTATCGCCAGTTGTCCCCGCAGTAGTAAGTCCTGTTGTAGCGACAGCCCAGACAGCAGCAGCATCTCCTAATTGTTCAAACATGATCGGAGAGGGTTGCCCATTCTCCCAGACATCCAAGGCGGTAATTTTGTTTGTGCCATTGTAGAGATCATCTACATAGAGGAACGCCGAAGCTGTTATAGTTCTGGCTCGGATGATAACAGTTGCATAAAGATCCACAGTCCCAGTGTAGTTTGCATTAACAATGAAAGCCTCCCAGGCCTCGGTCGTATTACTCATTGTATATGTAGAATCAGCAACAGTTGAGCCAGGTAAGAACAATTCAACAGTTACAACGCTTGTTCCAAAAGCAGTATTTTTTCGCAAAAAGCCGTTCGCATATATAGCTGTCCCAGCTTTAGCAAGGATCCTATAAGAATACAAAAACCCTGTAACTGTGTTGATTGGATTAATACGAAGTGCCAATGATCCAGAGGTGCGCACGGTGGTGTCCGTAAGACCCGCACCTGTTGATTGTGCGAATCCGAACCTCGTATACCATCTGTGATTATTATCAAGATTCTGCAATCTCCTGAAAAGGATTCTCCCTCCTGTACCAATGCTTCCATTGTTGGAAACAAGGGTTGGGCTTCCGAAAGTACAGTTCGATATCAATAAATCCCCAGCGACTGCTCCCGCTGATATATCATTAGTATGAGCTGTTCTAACGCCGGACACTACTCCGATAGAAGAGTTAGACAATGTTGTGTTTATGAATGTGGCCGCTCCTGTCGAGACACCATTGAGGGTAGAGAACCCTGATATGCTATGACAGACCAGATTGGTGACGACAGTATCTGTAAATGCTGTCGAAGTGTTACCCCCGCCAAAAACAAAGTTAGAAGTCGTGTTTCCAAATGAGATAAAATCCTGGAGAGTGACCCCATTAAAAATGCCTGGGGTAATTATCCCCTCTGAATTATTTAAGTAGGAGGTGAAACTCCCAAAAACTCCCCCAGTAAACGTGTTCCCTCCTGCAATACCACCCAATGAAACAGCGTAGCCATTTGAAGTTCTAGCCCCCGACACTCTGTTTCCAAAGTTAGACCCGACAATTCCATTCTCAAAGAACGTAAGACCACCTTGTGTAAAGTCACATATAGTATTTCCGATGAAAGTGATTCCAATATCATTGAGACGGACAAAATTGTTTCCATTGCTGAATGTAGCTCCTCGAAAAAAGTAATTTCCGATCATAGTTGTAACACCAGAACTCGCATTAACGAAAACACAATGTATAGTTGAGTCTGCGACCACTGCGGTGTTGAGTCTATCCATCACATTATATGAGAATGTGATGTTACTGCCAGAAGTAGAGCTCACGAAAAGGCCCCAATCTTCTACATCATGTATCGAGCAATACTGGATATCACACACACCTGTTGTCGTCGATATCTCAATACCCCGCCTTCCCCCAACATTCTCCCCAAGGAAAGAAAATTGTGTCCACCTAATTACTACAATTGCCGTAGCACCGATTGAAACAAATGTCATAATACTGCTAGAAGCGGATCTTACTCGTACGTTGCGGGTAAGCAGGCAAACATCAGCTTGTACCGGACTTGTGCCAGTGTGTGAGAACTGAAGACCACCTCCAGCGCCAGCAAATCCATCTACCGTAAGGGTATCCACTCCGGCATTTCCGTTAAGAAGCCCTCTCTCAGTACGCTCATTGCCATCCCTTGATGTCTTTGCAACAACAATTACATCATTATCTAGCCAACCAGTATCCTGATTTACTCCGAGACTGGTGGAATTTACTGCTTCATCTGTATTTAATGCGCACGCTATAATGTCTTTCCCAATCGTTCTTGACAACCCATAAGAATTATAAGTTCCACCATTACGACACCGAAAACCCATTCCACCATCAGCTACGGGGTCAAACTCAAGAACGGCTGTACTACTTCTAGGAATTTCTGCACCAAGTGAACCTTGACTGAATACTCCATGGTTATAAATGATAATATCGCCCGATACTCTAAGGTAGTAATTTGTAGATGCTGCTACTCCATAAATAAAAGACCCTCTTTGACTTACGGTTAAGCAGGGTACATTGTCAGTACCCGCTCCGTAATCTGTTGTTGCAGTTTGATTCATTGTTACTATTATGTTGTTACCTGTCGCAGGTCCGGTGTGCTCTCCCATAACATGAAGTATGTCAGTTGCAACAGGTGCTAGAGTGGTTGTTGTCCTCAGCTGTCTTGACCAATTACCTGCTGTTGCGTTTCGATATAAGTTAAATTGAGCAGATGTCGATCCCCTTATTGATACAGTATATGCTGTTGCAGCAAGTAGTAATACGGGTGCTGCAAATCTGAATAGTAGCCAGCCACCTTCATTTGAACCCACTGTGCAAGTAGGAAGGTCGACAACATCTATCGTCGTTGGAGTCCCAACAACATCAGAACCACCCAGCGCCAAGCGAACTGTAGCAGTTCCCGTTGGGGAAGCTTCACGAGAAGCCAATTTCACGGCTATGCCGTCAATCGTTATTGCTCCTGGTGTGAATGTTGCCGACTCGACGTAAGCTGTGGTATTTGCAGTATTCCCCAACTCTGAGTCAAGAAGGGAGGTGGGGTCAGATAGACCCCATGTTGCTGCGTCCGTGAAGTTGCCAGTAGCACCGCTTATTAATACTGCCATATTAGACTAGAAACGTTAGATAAGGAAACTGTCACCAACTTTTAGCTTAGCTCTCTCTACTGCTAGCCTCTTTAGTTCGGTGATCTTTTCCCTTCCAATTTGTAATATATTATCAGCCAGACCCTCTACTTTTTGACCTTTATATAACATCTGGCTCGTATCATTATTAGTGACATCAAAAACTACATACATATTACCTGATGAATCAACCTCTGAAACTTCTGTTAGTGTTACTTTCCACATAATGTTTTGAATAAATTATTAAACTGTACTTGCGTCTGCATAAACCAATGTTAAACGATTACTCCAAGCCGTGCTATAGTTTATAAGACTAGCGTTTTGTTTAATGGTTGCATAGTCTAGCATCAAGCCAGATATCGTTTTCGTCATTCTTCTGACTCTCCATTCACCATCGACCCGCTCATCCCCAATATAGGTTACCGTCGAGCTTGCATTTTCCAGATCATTCAATTGATGGCTCCCCGTTGTAGAGGTTTCAATCTGACCTTTCCCATTCACTCTGACTCTCACGTCATTACCAGCTGAGTCTTGAAAACTGGAGCCTCCGCCGTTGCCCGTGTAGATATCAGCCATTCTCTCCAGGGCTTTGTAGAATTTAGCTCCATCAGATAGTCTAACAGGGACAGGATTCTTAGCACTAAGAGAATCAAGAGCTTTGATAATCTTTTTTATTTCCGAGAGATCAGGAGCCTCGACATTAACGATTGGAGCATCTACATTAACGATTGGAGCATCGACGTTTACGACTGGAGGTGAAACCTTAACCTCAGGTCTAACGTCCATCTTCTTAATACTATCCGCCATCATCTTAAGCGAGGGGACAAGCTCTGCAAGGTTAGAGACCTTTAGTTCTTTTGGGAGATTGTTTATACCAATCATTTTAGGGAAGGGGATTTGTTTCGGAGGACTGGGGAACTTCACAGGTGGGAAGTTGACAACCTCTACCTTCTTCTGGCTCTCGATTGGTTTCCTGAGTTCACGAAGGGCAAGGTTTGTATCTCTGATCTGTTTCTCAATTCCCTTAGCACTTAGTATCTCAACCTGACCTGTGACAGAGACCTCTTTCTGGGGGTTTTGAATAGTAACCTTAAATATATTTTTAGTTGCAAAATCTCTGAGAGCAGCAACAGAAGCACCCGCACTATTAACAATAGTGTCTATTAGAGACTGTACGAGCAGAAGGACTGTTTTATATTCCATATCATTAGATTATACCTCCAAGATTATATCCAGGAGTTTCACCTGTTCCCATAGCGTCGGGTATTTCTTCATTACCTGGATTACCGCCAAAGGCCTGAGTTAATGCATCAGCGCCTGGAACCTGTGGAGGTGGTGGAGCTGTTAACTGCTGGACCTCCTGTTCAGACTGTAAATATCTCATGTGTTTTTCTACGTAATTTATGAACATCTCCTGAATCTCAGGATCGTAATTTGCTTGATTATCCTCGTAATGGATACTTACTATCTGAATCAGATCCATATGGGCATCACGAACCTTAATTTCTGGCATTTGACCACGTTCAATCATTTTAATGTCTCTTTTACCCTTTTCATCAATGGAGGTCACTATATCCTCAATATTCTCCATCTCAGGATATGAGTCCATAAGAGCTTCAACTATCGGAATAACATCAACCTGCACCCCTGTTGGAATAACATCTCGGTTAAGAACACCGAGCATATTCTGCAACGAGGCCTGACGAGAGGCAGGTGTCTGTTTAATCATTGATTCTGGGTAAGTATAGACATCAAAGTTCGCTGAAGTGAGTGATGGGTCGATTGCAATCAGTTCACGCATACCCTTCTTCCCAGTGATTGCGAAGGTCTGCTCCTCTGTAACAAACTGTGCGTTCAGTGCAATAAAATGATCTCCAATATTTTTCAGTACTTGTTCACCAAATAGATCCATAATCATCTGGATATTTGTTTCTATATTTTGGTCAATTATCTGAGCACCACGGGCTGTCTGATTTACAGCTTTTGACGGAGCGCCTGAGCTATAAAGAGAAGATATACCACCAGTACGTTCAAACTTCATCTGGAGTTCACGCCCGACCTCAAGCATTGAGCGGGTTCCATCTTGTGGACGAATAGGTACAATTTGCCCTGGGTCACCTGCGACACGGATGATTCCTGATGGACGTTGCTTGAACATGTAATCTGGAGTGGTTGCTGCTGGAGACCCTGCAATCCACATGTTGTTATTAATAGAGCGAATGTTTGTGAGTGTTTGATTTAAAACCTCAGTTGAGGCAATCTGTGTATCCCCTACGGCGTCAACAACAGACATGGAGTAGAACTCGTCATCTTCTGGGAAAGCTGTCATATCAATATACGGATACTTCCCATGCCAATACGGATTCTCCCTTTCTACATTAATGATGCGATCACTGTCATCTACGAGTGGTTTGTAAAGAACCTCTCCATCTAAGGTGTGCATGCATACAACGGGGAACGTGGCTGCACGAAAAGCCATCTCAACAGGATCTTTCTTATCACCCTTATTGGTAACAGTTTCTGCATCCTGCACAAATTCCGCCTCATAATCCAAGGCTTTAGAAGTAACACCATTTTTACGGAGCCATTCAATAAAGGTCTTGTCCCAATATTCATAGCCATATGATTCATTATCTTTAATCATCTCCCCAGGAGAAAGCTGAATCTCTTCCATGATATATGGCTGTTCTGTCAGATCAGGTATATTTCTGTTTGGAATGAGGATATTATTAAAGCGAACGAATTTGAGGTCAGCTCTGTTTATAAGTGGTCGCATTTCGTATGAATATTCACCACGGGTGATAACAACGCGAGGGTCGTACTTCCAACCTGTTTTGAAGTATGCTTTTCCCGTAAGGTAGTTTGAATAAAATGCACGAGTTAACAGGGTCGTTAATGAAAGCTCTCCAATTTCCCAGTTCACAAAGTCCTGGTTTAGTTTTCGGCGCTCAAAGTCAGCTGGATTTCTAGCCTCAAGACGAACTTTTGTCATTGAAGGATTTGACCTGGAGATATAGTTTCGTATTAGAGGGAAAACCTGTTGATCGACGAGGGAATAATCCCACTCATAAGTATCATCTACCAGAAGAACACCCTTGTAAAGGTTGCGGTTAACTTCTACTCGGTCAAAAACTTCTTGCGCAAGTTCATGGGCTTTGTTGTAGCGGTGTTGAATTATCTCGGCGTATCTTTTATCCATACTTTATATTCTAATAATAGGCTACCGATCAGTGATTTGTAATATCTTTGCTGATCGCTTCTTAATGTTCTTCAGTAGCACCATGTACCTCTCACGAGTGATTGAAAGCGTCTTCGCACAATCAGCGTGGTTTAAGTTGTATCCTGCTTCACGCATAATCTGATAAAGAAGAATCACTTTATCACGATCATTCATCCCTATTAGGAGGTGAAGTAGGTAGGCATCAGCCTGTAGGACAGAAGCCATACTATCTGCTCCACTTCCATCGTCACTTTTATCAAACGATTGTCCATCTGGGTAGTTCATCTCCGAGAAGTTGTATGACTGTGCCAGAAACTGCAACGTCTTTAGATATGTTTTTGGCATGTTATTGTATTATCTTTAATAATAAATTGATCCATTATCTCTTTCATTATGCGCACCTTCTTTTGTGGTTCCATTGCGTTTCGCTTCACACCTTCCTGCCTATACCATAGGAGAGTCTCAGCTTTTTTGAATGTGTGACCATTACACATTGCTCGCAACCAGAAATCAAGATCCTCTAGCACCTCCCATTTTCCAAACCCTTTCAGGGATTCATATACATTTCGTTTCATTAGGCAGGTAACAGGGATGGGAAGCTTCTGCATCTTTTCAACGAATGAGGGGTTGACTGGATCTGGAACAACTGATAGTGATTTCCCTGAGCTACCAAAAAAGTAGATATCTGGAAAAGCAATATCAGCTCCGGATCCAATGACTAGTGCCATCTTCTCCAGATAGTCAGGAGATATGATATCGTCTCCGTCCAAGAACAAGACAAGTTCACCGCTGCTATAGCGGAAAGCTTCATGTCTTGCTCGTGCCACACCAAGGTTGGTCTTTAGCATGATGGTGGTTGCGTCTGTGTGATGTGCAGGGCAATCACAGCCATCATGAACGATGATGATCTCTTTCGGGTCTTTCGTTTGACGAAGCACCGAGGAGACACATTCATCAAGATACTGCTCCTTGTTGTAGCAGGTTATTAGAACGGAAACGTTTATCATATTTATTTGTCTGAACTAACCACATCATTCACCACATCGACCTTCTCTCATGCAGTAGGCTAGGCAACGTAAGTTACATCCACATCATTCACCACATCGACCTTCTCTCCTTCGAGTTGATCTTCCTCTCTCAGGGGTCTCAACTTATCAAGTCTTCTCAATTCTTCACGAATAGTGCGGATCCCTTTTTTAAGTTCCTTCACCTCTTCCACTAATTTCTGAGTTTCTATTAGATTGAATTGAATTGACTCAGTATGAGTACGTCTCTGTTCTGTATCTAGTTGTTCTTGATATCCATTTGCCATATTATTTTCACCTCCTTCTCTTCATTAAAGAACTTCTACTTGTTAAAGAGTTCATCATTCCACGAGCTGCGTCAGAAGCCTTATCTGCCCAAGACGGTTTATCTATCTCAATATTTGAATATATATCAATGTTCACGAAAAAGTACTCCATAGCTGTACGAGGGTGAGAAGTCCAGTCATGGATTGGTGCTGCTATGGGTGTGGTTGCTTGGGAGGTCTCATCACGTTGTGGATAGCGAGCCATCTTGATTGCTTCTAACCAACTCTCGGTACGTGCTCCATGATTGATCTCGATACCTTTTTGCAGATAGACCTTGGTAACTTCACGACGAGTAAAGAAGTCGTTTTTTGAGATTGACTGTACGTATATTCCCACCTTTTGTAACTCAAGAGTTGTCGAGGTTGCTGCCACATAAGAACCTTTCTTTACATCTGGGTCGCCAAAATGGATTGCCTTCGGATACTGAGAGATTGCTCTTATAGATTTAAGGTCATCATCTGTGTACTGGAATTTTGAATCAATAGTTTTTCCGAATAAGGGAAAGAAGAACTGAATTATCTCCCTAGATTTTTCGTAAGAGTCAATGACACGCCACTTACCATTGCGAGGATTTTGCTGCCAGAAAATAAGTGCCGTCCCATCAAGTCCGAAATCCCATGAACAGTAGAGCTGTTGGTTTATGAGGAAGGGGAAGTCTCCATAAGCTGCTGATTCTATTTCAGGATATACACGGCCAGTGATCGAGGTTTCCCAGTTGACCATAATTTCTCGATTGAAATCGTCAGTTGAACGACGAGTTCTTTGTTCGTCAAGCCATTTTCTCGTTTTACGGGGATCCAGCTTGTAATCAAGAGTAATGAGTTTAATCTTTTCCCCGTCTTTACCAAAACGTAACCTTTTAGCTTTTGATGGTTTGATTCCAGGCGTTGTCGCAATAATGCGGCAATTAGTGGTATCGGCTGTTGCCCCCCAGACAGCATTACCTTCTTCCCAGAAGGCAAACTCATCGAGGAAGATTGCCCGCTGTCTACCTCCACGAGAGAAGTTCGGATTTGAAGATTCACCACTGATAGCGTTACCATTCTCGACGTTGACGAGAGACATGTACGTGAAGTGACGATCTCTGTTCCACCCTTTAGGGAGGAGGAACGTCGGCATGCGTGAGATCATATAGTCTAATTTTCCGAACAGGGACTCTTCCTTATTACCTGTTGTACCACCACGTCTGTTATCCACATAGTCTTCTTTACGAGATCCGACAAGAAAGTTTGAGGCTGGTTCATACAACCAGAACCATAGAAAAACTGAAAGGATTGTGTAGGTGACTCCCATCTCACGGGTCTTATCAATAAAAACATCTTCACCTTTTCGGATAGCATCGACAATATCACGGACAAGTCTTTTCTGGAAAGGGAACATTTTGAATCTGAGATGGAACGGCTCTTGCTTCGGATTGAAGGTATAAAGGAAAGTATCAATAAAGTATACGGGGTCTTCTGAGGCCATTTTCGCCATCTCTTTTAGAGTATCCTGTACCTTTTTTGTTTCCGCATCGGACAAAAGTTTTGTTGCCATTGATTTAAGAATATCACAAACCTCTGCGGTTCATGTTACCATCTAACTACATATGATACATACAAATAGTAAAGGATTCAAATACTACCTGCATAGAAAGACCACCGTTATAGGCCGGAACAAAGTGTCAGTTGCGACACACTTCTTTTGTAAAGATAAGAGAGATGGCTATTGTTCAGAACTTCCTGCTCATTTAACTGTGATAGAGACTCAATCAGGACTTCCTTTCGTCAAAAAGAAGTAAAAAAAGAAGTAAAAAGAAGTGAGTACCTCTCCTTAAGTGCTTCATTTGAGAAATTGGAGTTAGCACAGGAGATGGCCTGGTGCTTATGTATCATCAAATCACGAATACTCATCTTTGCGATCCAATCAATTTTAGCTGCATATTTTTCATGATCTACTGAGTGATAGTCGATAAGTGTACGAGCCATGAACTTCCCTTTGTAAGATGCTTCAGTGAGCCATTCTTTGGGGAGGATTCTATCATTAGGGGAGATATCGGACATCAATACAGGGAGACCTGATGCCAGGGCTTCATTCATTGGGAGGCATAGTCCACCCCACCGACGAGGAAGAAGGAGAGCATCAAAGTTGGTGAACAGGGAGCTATTTTCTGTGGAGTTGCCGATCTCATAGGTCACTCGTGGATCATCCAGGAAAACATCCATCGAGAGGTTGTGTTGAGAGCGAATGACGAGTTCAAAATCTTCTTTACATTTGGGGATAGAGTCAATCAGGTCGAGCGTTCCGTTGCGGTCGGCTGTTGCTGCTGTCCCTATGATATGGAGGAACCTACATTTCCCTCGCTTACCTCTTCTTTTCATATTCACTGTGCGAGCTTTGTCAAATTCAGCCATATCCATTGGTGGTGGAAGATGCTCAACGCAATCTTTTCCGAATATCTCTTCCATCTCAGCCAACTGCCAATAAGAGGGCATTAGAAACTTATCAGGAGTAGGAAGCCAAGGTTGAGCTAGATTTTCACAGAACTCGTAATTACTTTGGCAGTATATCTTAATTCCCTGCTCTTGACCCCAGTGGACAATACCAAAATTATAGGGATTCTCTACAGTGAACACATGTGTTAGGTTTTGAAGAAACTTCTTCACTTCATCGTTATTTGGAAACCCATGCACAATGAAATGAGGGTAATCTTTATACCACTCAAAATGCTGCTCTTTGTTCGTGGAGAATCCTGACGAGTCAATGATCATAATCCGCTCAGGCTTTAGAAAGTGAGCAAGTCTTCGGGTTTGAGCACCAAGCCCGCCATCATTTGCAAAGGCTATAAGCCCCAGATTTCGTTTTGTCACCATATTTGTTTTTCATCAAATTTTTTATCCTTACCTCGGCCATCAAGATTTAATGATCTCTTAATGTTTTTTTTGTCAGGCTCATAAATAAACAATCTCCAGTCGTTCCAATCACCTCCAACACATTTTCCGTAAATAAAGTCCTCGATAAAACAATTAGATTCATCTGAAAAGAACTGCATTATATCTCGGTAAAAGTCCGTCCGTGCAATGTGTGGTCTCTGACTCCATTGTTTCGTTGCAAGGAGGTTGGGAAGGTTATGTTCTTCAAGCATCAGGTGCTTATGTTCTTCTGGAACCTGTGCCTCAAAATGGAATCGTATTACGTTCGCATCACCTTTCATGAGTGATAGGCATATGGAAGCCCAGTCAATTGGTTCATCTGTCACAAGAGGTGTGTCATGCTCAACGTACATCACAAGTGGTGTGTGGACCCACTTGAGGGCTTCTCTCATCATATGAGCTTGGTGGACATGCTCGGAGAAAACCAAAGGAATAACATTCTCATACTCAAAGTTACACTTCCACAGAGCCTTTCTCGTAAACTCCATGTAATCTGCACGCATGTACTCCTGTTCAGGTCGAACGGAATCGAAGGTGAGGATAATATCCATATTGGTATGGTGTCTAATTGAAGCTATGGTGGCATCCAGAATGCTGCTATCGGGGTGTGAAGGGATAGGGGAAGTTGATATAACGACTGTCATAGCCTCGTTGATATCGAGAATATCCTTCATCTGTTGACGAATGGTCATCTTCTTCCTCATCCACCACGAAAATACCTGGTTTGCAAGATTTGGATCTTGAGCTCTATCTATCGCCTCTGGAAGCTCCTTATAACTGGAGATGATAGGGAAGGGTGCATGAGGGAACAGGCGCTCCCAATAGTTTCCCATGCCTTGAGCTGAAAAACGATCAACGATTGGAACCGCTCCAGATTCAAGAGCTTCATAGACCCGAAATGAGTCCTGGGTCACGTTCCCTGGAGGACAGGGGACAGCCTTTGAATGAGCCATCATGTCGAAATAGACTGCTGGATCGAGTCCCGTGGAGAATGCTTCTGAAGGGAAAAAGAGACTGGGGCTGTTGTCGCAGTGTACGATTATATCTCGCATTTGCGCACGACGGATATGGTTTATCTGCCCTGCATAAAACCAGGGAAGAGTCTTTTCTACATATCCAATCTGCTTTAATGTTGGTCTTGTTTTCGGTGTATAACCTAACGGAAATGTTCCCTGGTACTGTACAAAAGTTACCATGTCCGGATGTTCTAGTTTATCTACGGGGAATTTTCCCTCCTCATCAGATGATATAAAAACCAGCACTTGTTTTCTTGTGTTTAAGGCCATGTTTATATCATCAACGAGTGAAGCCTGATACGCTCCAGGGACGACAAAAACCTTTCGATCTGAGTCTGGAAGGGAGCAGATTATATCACTTATAAAGCACTGGTCCCAGTACCCCTCTGCTGGGGTTTCTGGTCTAAATGATATGTAGTTAATTTGGGGCATAGTAGAAATGTGCCTCATGTTGGTAATCGAGATAGTGCTCGACATAGCCACGATCTGTGATCCATTGCCTTACTTCATAGCTATACTTTTTGTACTTGTCAAACATAAATTCGGGGTGTACTGACAGCCATATCTTTGGTTTCAATGATTCAATTGTTTTCTGTGCTCCTTGTAGCACTTCCCATTCTGAACCTTCTACATCAATTGAGAGTGCTGATGGTTGCATGTTTGGCTGAGACTCTACAAGGTCGTCGATCTTTATCATCGGAATACTCCCTGGAAAAGCAAGTTCCTTAAAGCCATGATCTGAGATGACCTTGCCTCGTGCTGACTCTGGGAATCCATCTCTTATGACTGGAACTTGCTCTGAGGTCTCATTGGCAGCAAATCCTGAAATGACAGCGAGTGGAGCCTTTAGCTTATTGGCACTCCAGATGACAGCTGCGTTTGGCCAGACAAGATCATTTGGCTCAAACATGACAACCCGTGCCCCCCACATCTGGCAGAGTGCGGGCATCTCCCCTTCTTCTGAGCCGACATAGAAAATGGTATCTCCATCCCCTAGATTGGTGTGCATTGACTGGAGTCTGGCTTTCTCCCAGCCCTTTTCTGTGTACCACTCCGGCCTATCCGCTCGATGTTTCGGTAGTATAATTTCAAATTCACCATTAATTGTTACCTTCTTCATTTCAACTTGTGTGTCCATATATTGTTTCAATAATTTCTAAGGCACGATTTGTATAGGTATCGTGTTTCTTGACATGCTCAAAGCAATTCTTGCGTTTCACTTCACGCTCTTCTTCATTCTCTACATAGTAGTCTATTTGACGCTTTAGGTCTTGTAAATCACCAGCTATATAGCTTTCGTGGGGAATATCCTGTCCTTCTGTCTTCGGGTGTAATAAAAAGCCACCCCTGCCACACGTTTCTGGTACTCGATCACTCCAATAGTTGGGACGACCACCAAAACAGGAATCACCAACTACGATCTTTGCCGTTGCATAGAGGTAGTTAAGATCCATCCCTCTTATTGTTCCGTACTTGATATCCCTCTTGAGATTATCGGCATCTCCCCCATAATGGGCGAAACGATCTCCGTATGTTTCTCTCAGAAAGTCTATGAGCTGAGGTCTTCCTGGGTACTCTGGATGATATCCATACGAGCCGACAAAGACTATCTCATGAGGGTAGAGGAGTTTATCCCCTGAAACCATCCGACACTCCCTCTCAACAACGCCTGGCTTTAAGAAATGCCAGTTGAGATTGTGCCTGTTGTAGAGTGCGACCGCCTCTGGAGAACCGTCTGCCATAAAGATGTACTCCGTTGCCCACGTTGCCTCTCGACCAACGTCCACGACCCGATCAAGCCACGCCCATCTATCTAAATGGACAGATACTGTTGGGACTCCCATATTTTTACACTGCTTAAAAACCTCCACAAGATGTGGGATGTTCCAGCCATGCGTGTGAGAATAGAAAAGAATGTCAAACTCACGATTCTTAAGATCCGCCATCAGACGGTCAAATGTTGTTTGCGATTCCTGATACGTGATAACCTTATAGCCAAGCTTCTCAAAACTCCACTTCCTGTCATTCTCGGTAGAAAACGACGGCGTGAAGTTCCCGATGAACCCGATTCTGATTGGAGCACTTCTGCCTAAAACATCTCTATTTGCGCTATATTTCATATACCATACATGATGACATAACCGCAGAAGGAATGCAAGTTATACCTCATGCTACGCCTTATGCTACGCCTTATGTTACCGTGTAGCATGGGAGTGTAACATGAATACAGCTGGCGTGCAGCATGAATACGGACGTATCTTACAGACTTATAGTAAAAGAGTCCTTTTTAGTGTTTTGAGGCTAAAAGTCAAAAAAAACTCCATATGTCTCGTGATTTTTGAACTATCTTATAATAGATGCCAGAGTGGGCGCATATTGGCGCATGTTGCCTGCATATTGCATGTATATTGCAGAATATGTATCTACAGCTGGAGGAGGCTACCACTTTATTCCCCCCTAGGATACCATTGAGACTCCTGCCCCTCTTTTTACCAGGCACCACCCCCCATACCACCCCCCCTATACC
>Ga0163149_10002708_pt1 | contig 20958 bp, 16 predicted proteins | sample OliLakLV19MP5G1_FD_148604 | JGI IMG/M metagenome (GOLD analysis project Ga0163149, IMG submission 148604) | Freshwater microbial mat bacterial communities from Lake Vanda, McMurdo Dry Valleys, Antarctica - Oligotrophic Lake LV.19.MP5.G1 | ecosystem: Environmental > Aquatic > Freshwater > Lake >...
CTCGGTTATTGCGGCTATTGATAATCACACCAGAATAGATGTCACCGGTTTTGGTAATCTTTATCACACCACCACCACCTTGCGGAGATTCAATAGTATAGGTCCAATTACCTTCTGCTTTTACAACCGCACTGGGATCAACTTTTGAAGTATCAGCTACTACCGGTTTTGCTGCACCTTGTGGTCTTTGTGCACCGGTCACAGCCACCGCAGCGCCAGTCCTTTGTTGTTGACCACCACCATTAGCATTATCCATACCTCCACCACCGCCATCACCACCATCTTTCAGGTCATCGTTATTAATCGAACGACTTCTTCTTCGTGGTTGGTCGAAGCTCATCTTACCAATGCGATAGCTCACGTTGATGCGGAAACTGAAGTTGTTAAGAACAGTTACGCTATTTTGTACGATGGTACTTGTTTCAGTAGAGTTACGGATTTTCATCGAAGGTGCCAGGAAGTTTTCCAAACCAAATCCCACGCTACCTTTCTTGCTTTTAAACTCTTTACGTGCACCTAAGCTATAGATACCAAATCCACCTTGATAACCCTGAAGTAGCACTCTTCTTCCCCGATAGAAACTGAAACCTTGCAAGGCCCAGTTGTTTCCTAAATCGTAGCTTCCAAATAATCGTCCGCTATAAACCCATCCCTGATTGCTTGCATTTTGTTCCGGGTTCGGAACGTTGTTGTTTAAATCAGCATAATAAACATCACCACCACCGTTGATGGATAACTTGCCCAGACTCACATTACTGAAGAAACTCATACCGTATGCATTCTCCTGGCCAATGTTGCCGTAGCGGGTAACAATCGCAGTTCCTTCTGGTCTTACTTCCGGTGCGCGAATGCTTTGAATCGAGTTGTTACTATTACGAACGAACGTGGTAAAGTTGAGCGATGTACCTTTAAAGAATGTACTGTAGCCCAATTCAAAATTGTTGGTAAACTCGGGATTGAGTGAAGGATTTCCAATTGTGACATTCAGCGGGTTAGCGTTTTGAATATTGGGATTCAAAAATTGAATGGATGGACGTTGAATTCTTCTATTGTAAGAAGCTTTAACTGTTCCTTTCTTTAACTTCTTTGATGCATTGAAGCTAGGTACAACCACGCCATACTCAGGAATATCTATATTATCTTCTGTTCGCGTAAACGCTTTTATCACGGTATATTCATAGCGCAAACCTGATTTAAAACTGTATCCACTTTTTGCACTGTAGGTGTGGGACAAATAACTTGATAAAACATCCTGATTATAATTCAATTGATTAGATCGCGTTGTTCCATTGTCCTGAACGAATTCACCATCGGCACCTACCGCGGTGAAGTAGGAGAAATCACTTAATGCCTTTCTGCGGATTTCCTTTACGCCAACTTCAAACATCTGATTGTCGCTAATTGGAGTTTGATAATCTGCCTGAATGGTATATTCTTCATTCAAACCATCATTTAAATTTTTGATTCGCTGTGTAATTTCTTCGGTAGTTGAGTTTAAGATCGTATTGGTGAAGTCATTGTTACGATCATTTCTACTATAGAGAGCAAGCACGCTGAATTCACGCTGGGGTTTTTCAAAAAGACGCGTGTAGGTAAAGTTCATATCCACAGTAGCCGAAAGATCTTTTGTGTTTACATCACGCAGCGAAGAAGATAGAAGATTATCATTTTCAAAAATCTGAGATGTCAATGCATCCTGGAATGAATTATTATTACGTAATCCATAGCGAATGGAAGCGGCAACCGAATTTTTCTTATTAATATCGTAATCCCAGCCTAAATTATAGTTTCCGAAAATTCCCTGGCTACGGTTATTTGCATTTTGTAACGAAAGCCTTTGTGTGCTCACTTGATTTTCATCGGTAGTGGTGGTTAACTGACTATTGTCAAAAGCTCCTTCTACATTATAATTAGCCCTTCCAAATCCGCCCAGCGAAAAGCCCATTTTGCCTTTGCGATAGTTTCCATTTATTCCCAGGTTTGATCCACGGAAGCCAGCACCGGCATCCACATTGAGTGTAAGTCCTTGTAATGTATTTTTCTTGGTAATGATGTTGATAATACCGGCCGATCCCTCTGCATCGTATTTTGCGGAAGGAGATGTGATCACTTCAACGGTCTTAATCTGATCAGAAGGAATTTGTTTCAAAGCATCGGCAACAGAGTTAGCCATGATCGTAGAGGGCTTATTGTTGATCAATACCGTAATATTGGTACTGCCTCGCATGCTCACATTTCCATCCAAGTCAACAGAAAGCATCGGTACTCGCTTTAGCACATCCGTGGCATCGCCTCCGCGTGTGGTGGCATCATTCTCTGCATTATAAATGGTGCGGTCAACGCGTTCTTCTACCAAATCCTTTTTACCTTCCACAATCACCTCGTTAAGTTGACGCGCCTCTTCTTCCAGTTTTATTGTACTTAGATTAATATCATTTTTCTTTCCTTCCAGCACCACGCTCTGGGTGATGGTTTGATATCCGATAAAGGAGAGACTTACCGTGTACATACCATCCGCTATTTTGCTGATCGTAAATTTACCTTTCGCGTCAGCAATTGTTCCGTCAATGGTTTTTCCGGTGGCATCGGTCAGTGCAATGGTAGCAAATTCAACCGGTTGGTTCGTGCCGCTGTCGATGACAGTGCCTGAGATTTTTCCGGTTCCTTTCTGGTTTACCTGCGCAGTGGTCAGCATCGCAGCTCCCAAAAAGATGATAAGGATAAATACTTTTTTCATTAGGTCAGATTATTTTAAGCGCTTTAATGCGTTCGACTACATTACTTAACTGCAAAAGAAATTTTTTGTTTGGTGGTCTTTTGATTTATTAGACAATCAGGCCTAATGGTTCGATTGATCCGTTGTTTTTTCGACCGACCCGAAGACATAAGCTTTGAGGGTATCGGTCGATAAAATGGTAGAGACGGTAGAAAATCCCCTCCGTTTTGGTTTGACTTTGAATTGCTAAGATACATTTGTGTAGTTTTTCAAATAACCAATACGATCATGCAGTCTTTCTTTCACCGAAACCGGGTTATGCTTTTGCATATCTCTTTCTGGTGCGTATATCTTTCTTTCAACCTTTACCAGATCAGTCAGTTTCAACGAGACCGGGGGTACGATTGGGGCCGAATGATTTCGTCTGCCTCGGTGCAGTTGGTGTTTACTATGTTAATTGCCTACCTAAACTATTTCTATACCTGGCCCAGGTTTCTTAAAAGTCAAAATGTACTTCGGTATCTCTTAGAGTTGTCAATCCCTTTCGCCCTGCTTATCACCCTCCGGGTTCACCTGCAGCGTTACCTGATTGACGAATACACGCACCGGGCTGAATATTTTTATTCCAGCTTTTTCGTGGTTCAGATTGTGGCCATCACCTTGTTCATCGTCATTTTTGTGGGTATGCTTCGTTTTGCCGTAGACTGGTTTGAACTGGAGGCCAAGCGGAAAGAGGTGGAAAACGAAAAATTAACCGCAGAGTTGAATTTTCTGAAAGCTCAAATCAATCCACATTTTTTATTCAACACGCTCAATAATCTTTATTACCTCGCTTACACCAAATCAGATAACACCACCGAAGTGATCGCGAAGCTTTCGCAGATGATGAGGTACATGATCTATGACTCCAACCACCCCAAAGTGCAGCTGAGCAAAGAGATTGAGTACATGCAGAATTACATAAGCCTGGAACGCCTGCGACTAAACAATCAGATTCCTATTAACTTTGAATTGAAAGGAAATACTGAAAATGTATGGATTGCCCCATTGATTTTCATAACTTTTCTGGAGAATGCATTCAAGCATGGGGTTAGTAATAATAATCCGAATGCCTGGGTGAATATATCGATCGAGTTAGCAGGCGATCAATGTATTTACCAGGTAGAGAATAGTAAATTGGAGGAAAGCACTGAGGCACATGAGAAATCGGGAATCGGACTTCAAAATGTGCAAAGAAGGTTGGAATTGAGTTATCCGGGCAAACATCATCTCACCATGGAAGATAAGGCTGATCAATACGTTGTCAAATTGAATCTAACGCTTAATTGAAACTGAACTGTGTTATAATTGAAGATGAGCCCCTGGCGCGTAACCTGATGACTGAGTACGTGAAGAAGGTTCCATCTTTAAATCTGATCGAAGCCTTCTCGAATCCGTTGGCAGCAATGGAAACACTGCGTTCAGCCTCCATTGATATTCTTTTTCTGGATGTTCAGATGCCGGAGATAACCGGTATATCCCTGTTAAAAATATTGAAGAAAAGACCGTTGGTTGTTCTCACCACCGCCTATTCGCAATATGCCCTGGAGGGATATGAGTTGGATGTTGCCGATTACCTGCTGAAGCCCATTACGTTTGAGCGATTTCTAAAGTCTGTAGATAAGATAACACAGAGGCTGGAGGCTGTGCCGGGTATTCCGCCATCTCCTGTCGAACAATCCTCTTCCTCTTCTCCCTTCATCTTTGTTAAAGATGGCACCAAGCTGGTGAAAGTGAAGTTGGATGAAATTTTATACATAGAAGGGCTGAAGGATTATGTTACTATTCACACCAGTCATCAGAAGATTGTTACCCTGCAAAGATTGAAGACGCTGGAGGAGCAGCTACCGGCAAATAAATTCATTCGAATCCATAACTCGTACATCGTTTCCCTTGACGCCATCGATGTGATTCAAAAAAATGAAGTGCAGATTAAGGGTGCCACCTTACCGATCGGGGACACCTACCGCAAATCATTCAAAGAATTTATTGAGCGGAATCATATTCAGTAGCACGAATTTCCTATGCAGGCCATTTCGCATTCAGCACCTGAGCGACCTTTATATGGAGTAGCATCGATGGTATCGTCCAAGCCGATAAATATACCTTTTGGTTTCGTTTTGGGATACGTTGAGCTAATCCTCTGGCAGAAGAGAAGCTTTAAACGATTTAACGCACAATCGACCTGTTATTGAACAAAAAAATCTCACCGGTAAGGTGAGATCTTGGTGGAGAATATCGGAGTCGAACCGATGACCTCTTCCATGCCATGGAAGCGCTCTAGCCAGCTGAGCTAATCCCCCTTAATCGTAAGAGATCGCAAATATATTTTATTTTAAGATTACCGCAAGCCTTCTGTGGCGATGTTTTATTGCGCGGTTAAAATGATTGGTAATCATTAAGCCATTACACTTACCATTTTTAAAATCGGTTTTCCTAGTTCAAGATTACCTGAAATTTTAACTCTTTCTATCGCGACCGCTTCCGGCAAGGCTTTGGTGAAAAGTTTCCAGGCAGTGTCGTCACTCATTTCGATTTGTGTGTCGGGTTCACCACTTGATTCTGTCGTAAAATTCCATTCTCGATCACAGGCACCATTCACTTTACTAAAATCGCGGAGCCCGCCCACGACACCGCGAATCGGGCAGGTGCCCATGCATCCATGGAATGGTAATAGTCGATGATGGGTTGTTGGGTGACTTCCAAAAGTTCAATGAGCGTATTCGGACTTACTCTTTTCATGGCCCTCCCCCAATCAGCATTGAGGCGGTTTAAGTAATCAACCAGGTCGCTATAGGAATGGATTTCTGTTGGTGTATCACCCAGATAATTTTGAGATAAAGCAAGCACACGTAAGTTGCCATCCAGTAAATGAGCGGCTACATCTTTTACCGACCATAATTTTGCCAGTGTCGGCTTCTTCCACTTTATAGGAGAAAGGGATTTCAACAACCCGATCAACTTTTGATCAAGTGGCAGAAAGAATGAAGGTTGGTATTGGAACGTTCATCATCTTCCTCCTGGCGGACAATGTTTGCGCAAAAAGTTTGTATATAATGTTGAGAGATGGTTTAAGGTGCCTTCACCTTCTGATATACCGTGCGAGCGGTTAGGATATGCCATAAACTGAAACTGTTTATTGTACTTCACCAGCTCGTTTATGAGTATTTCTGCGTTAGCATAATGCACATTGTCGTCACCCGTTCCATGAATATACAGGAGATTTCCCTGAAGATTTTTCGCGTATGTCATTGGCGAACCTTTAATAAAGTCTTCCGGATTTTCCTGAGGCAAACCCATGTAGCGTTCCTGATAGATATTGTCGTAAGTGAGTTGATTGGCAACAGCAGCTATGGATATTCCGGTCTTATAAATTTCGGGATATTGAAACATCAGGTTCAAGGTTGCTGAACCTCCGCCACTCCATCCCCACACGGCAATGCGATCGGCATCTACATAGGGCCACTTTAAAATTTCCCTGGCTGCCATCGCCTGATCTTGAATGTTTAAAACGCCAATTTTGCGATAGATGCTTTTGCGCCAGGCCCTTCCTTTGTGGGCTGGTGTTCCGCGATTGTCAATCGATATATAGATATAGCCTTCCTGAGCAAGATTGCCAGAAAAAAGAGGGTTACTGCCTACGCGATAAGTGTCCTTTACATTTGCTCCGGCAGGTTCGGTATAAACAAAGAATAGGACCGGATATTTTTTTTGTGGATCAAAATCCTCAGGCTTCACCATCCAGCCATCCATTTCCACTCCTTCTTCAGTTTTAACTTTAAAAAATTCTACCGTCTTTTCCTGTTGAGCAGTGGTTAGTTTGTTTTGAATGCTTTCAGATTCATTCAATGCTTTGTGCTGTGGTAGAGAAATGAATTCGCTTACAGGTTTTGTATGATGATTATTAAAGTTGTGCGAAGCAAAGGTGCCTGTAGGTGACATGGAATACTCATGCGTGCCTGCCAATGAAGCAGGTGAAACCAGCACGGCCTGTCCTTTGCCATCCAACTTTGTTTTATATAGATATTTTTGAGTGGCGTTGCCTGGCGAAGCCGTAAAATAAAGAAGATTATTCTTTTCATCTACAAGGCGAATGTCGATTACATCAAAGTCACCTCTGGTGATCAGTGTTTCTTTCGATCCGTCATTGCTAATGCGATAGGCGTGACGCCATCCATCTTTTTCTCCGATCCATAAAAATTCACTCTTTTTGTTAATCCAGTTGAATTGACGCTTGTCGTCATACAAATTTTCCCATGGGCTGAGAACATCAATCCACGCCTCGTCTTTTTCAGTATAGATAAGGGTTGCTTTTCCTGAGGCAGCATTGCATGAAAAGACTTTACATTCATTTTGTTTACGGTTTAGTTGCTGTACAAATATTGCATTGGCCGAGTGCCATTCTGCTCTTGGCAGATAGTGTTGTTTAGGATCGCCCGGAATAGCAAGCCAGTTGGTTACACCCGATGAAATATTGACTACACCAATTTTTGCTGGTGATGGACTCTCGCCAGTCTTAGGATACTCGACAGGAATAATCTGTGAATACACGGAGTCAGTATTGTTGATCATATAAAAATCACGTATCTGATTTGCATCAATCTGCCAGTAGGAGATATGCTGGCTGTCGGGGCTCCACTGAAATCCATCACGGCAATCAAGTTCTTCTTCATATACCCAGTCGAATGTGCCGTTGATCAGCTTTCGGTTACCATCTCTGGTGAGGGGCTTTATTTCTCCTGAAGCCAGGTTTTCAACATATACATTTTGTTCGCTCACATAGGCTGCATGCTGCCCATCGGGCGAAAGTTTGGCAAACATTAAGGAAGATTCTTGTCGGCCTTTCCCCAATTGCTTCAATGACTTGGTTAACAAATTAAGTACCCAGTAATCGCCTCGCGTGTCCTGCCTCCAGACTTTTCTCGTGTTGGTGTAAATCAGAAGCTTTGTCTTGTCTTCAGAAAACGAATAGCTGCGCACGTTTATGCTTTTCGACTGGCCCAGGGGTGTAAGGTCTGCCTTGGAGACAACAGTGGATTTGATGTTTGCCGGAAGTACGTATCGGTTTATTTCTCCAGATTCTGTTCTGTAATAGGAATTTCCATCGCTGGCCCATTTAATCGACTGGGCAAAAACAACAGTTGGGATAATAAAGATTATCAGTAAGAATATCTTTTTCATATATTGGTTGGCCTTGTAATTCAACTTCCAAAATAGATCAAAACATCTGGAATAACTGATTTTCCGACTCGGGGTTTAATAAAATTATTGGGGTTTGTGTAGATAAGTAATCTTGCCAAAAGCATATAAATTTGTAACTTTTGCGGTTTAAGAGACTAATTCAATGGCTAAACTCAAGAATATTGTCAAGCAGCTTTCGGAAAGTGACTACAAACTGCTATATGATTATTTGTTAGAAAGCAATGCTGAAAAATCTGCCTACCTGTTGAAAGCGTTGCGCGAGAGGAAGCTATCTGATAGTAAGATCATGACGGAGTTGGAGGTTACCCCTAATGCCTATTACACACTTCGCTCCCGTTTAAATATTCGTATTGAAGAACATCTGGTGCAACAGATGGAGAGCCCACGCACCGATATATTAAGAAAGGTGGCGAACCTGAATGAGGTGTTGTTCACCAAAAAAAGAACCATATCGCTTACAACGCTGAAGAAACTTGAGAAGGAACTAATTGATTATGACCTGGCCAGTGAGCTGACGGTCATTTATAAGTCTCTCAAAAAACTCAATATAAATTCTCCTGATCATTTCCATTATTCGCAACTATACAACCGCCATGTTGCCTATATGCTGGCGGTGGATAAAGCCGAGGATTTATTGGTAAGTTACTTTAAGAAATATGGTAACTATTATTTTACCAATGATGAAACAGAAAGATTGGGTCTGATTCTGCTCTTGAAAGAAATGCAGAATGTAGCGAAGTTGTATGAATCGCACCGTCTGTATGTTTTTCAAAGTTGCATGTTGATTTTCCATCGGCTGTTTGTAGAACCGGACGATCACTTTCAGGCGGAGGGAGAATCCATCGAAGATGTGTTTGCCCAGGTCCAGAAAATGTTCGACACGTACCATCTTGATCCGCTCTACTATCACCTGGATCTTTTATTTGAATTTTTTAAGGTTGAATACTACAACCATTACAAGGTATATCGGCAGATGGAGAAGCATTTTGAAGAAGTGAATGATGCGGCCGCCAACCTGATTGTAAATTATTCATCGTATACGTTTTCTTCACGATTTCTGCTCACCAAATTAGAGCGTCACTTGAGGTCAGGTACCGAGAAAGAAATTGCAACCGAGAATGAAAGTCTGTTCGCTGACATCGAGCCCGACTTGCTCGACATACCTCATCATACAGTTTGCATGATTTACAGAGCGCTTGGATTTTATTATTCTGAGCGATTTGAAGATGCAGCCAAAGTGCTCAATAGTTTATTGAGTGATGTGAGCCTGAAAAAATATCCATTTATTCAAATAGAGGTGAAGGCCATTTTGGCTTTGCAATACTGCATGCTCGGGGATTTCGAACTCTTCAATCAATATAGCAGCAGTGTGCAGCGGCAGATTCGATTGTTTGGTAAAGATGAATGCAATAATGTGCTGCTGTTCTTAAAAATTCTGAAGATCGCTACCAGTGAAGCGAAAAAAGATAAACCGAAAACGATTGCTGCCATCATCCTAAAATTCCAATCGGAAGCGGTTCAATATTTTGCACCCACGTTTTTTATTAAGATGGATGATAAGTTTATATCGAACCTCACCGATTTAGAATCGCCCGGCAATTAACCAGCGTAGCTAAACATTAATCTCCTTAATCGTGTCGAATGATAAAGGCTTGTTTAGAAACAACTTAATGGTAGGATATTTTTTTGCCCGATTATAGTCCTGTGGATTAATGGACGAAGTAAGCATAATCACTTTACACTTCTTCTTTACCAGCGCACCCAGTTTTTCAAATTCATCCAGAAACTGAAACCCGTCCATCAGGGGCATGTCGATATCAAGAAAAATCAAATCGGGTAAAATCTTATCTGCCAGTTCGAGCTTTTCCATGTTGCGTAAGAACTCAAGCCCGCTCTTTGCGCTGGTATGGATGTAGATTTTCTCTGCAATGGCAACGGCCTCAATCATTTTTTGATTTATCAGATTGTCAATCTCATTGTCATCAATGAGCATTATAATTGGATATTTTTTATCTGCCATCTTTCTTTCTGTATTGGATAAAGTTAGTTTTTATAAGCTTACCGTCCAATACGACTATAGCTCGAATTTTATTCCCTGCGCAAGCGGCAAGGTGTCGCCAAAATTAATGGTATTGGTTTGTCTTCGCATGTACACTTTCCATGAATCTGACCCTGACTCTCTTCCGCCTCCGGTTTCTTTTTCACCGCCAAAAGCACCACCGATTTCAGCCCCTGAAGTTCCGATGTTCACATTGGCTATTCCACAATCCGATCCGGCATGAGAAAGAAATTGTTCCATTTCCTGTAAGTAAGTGGTCATAATCGCAGAGGAAAGCCCTTGTTTTACACCGTTCTGCAGGGCAATTGCTTCCGTGATCGTTTTGAATTTCATCAAATATAAAATGGGGGCGAACGTCTCCTGCTGCACGATGTCAAAATGATTTTCAACTTCGGCTATGGCCGGTTTTACATAGCAGCCCGATTCATAACCTTTGCCTTTCAGCACACCACCCTTTACAACAAACTTACCGCCCGAAGATTTAACTTTTTGCAAGGCATTGCGATAAGATTTTACAGCCAACGCATCAATCAAAGGGCCCACATGATTATTTTGATCAAGCGGATTACCAATTCGTAACTGACCGTAGGCTTTTTTTAATTTCTCTTTCAGCAAATCATAAATATTTTCATGCACAATTAATCTTCTCGTGGTGGTGCAACGTTGCCCAGCGGTGCCCACGGCACCAAATAAGGCTGCACGAATAGTAATATCGAGATTGGCATGTTCAGTTACGATGATCGCATTGTTGCCTCCTAATTCCAATAAAGCTCTTCCCAATCTTTCGCTTATCGTGCGACCTACCGCCTTGCCCATGCGCACCGAACCGGTTGCTGATATCAATGGAATATTTTCATGGGATGCCATCCGTTGACCGATTTTATAGTCACCATTGATAATACATGAAACTCCATCGGGCACACCGTTTTTCTTAAATACTTTATTGACAATATTCTGGCAAGCAATGCTGCAGAGCGGAGTCTTCTCGGAAGGCTTCCAGATACACGTGTTGCCACATACCCAGGCAATCATGGCATTCCATGACCACACGGCCACGGGAAAATTAAATGCTGAAATGATTCCGACTACACCCAGCGGATGATATTGCTCATACATGCGGTGACTGGGTCTTTCCGAATGCATGGTCAATCCATTTAATTGGCGTGACAGCCCCACAGCAAAATCACATATGTCAATCATCTCCTGAACTTCTCCCAATCCCTCCTGATAGGATTTTCCCATTTCATACGAAACGAGTTTGCCCAACGGTTCTTTGTTTTTGCGAAGCGCTTCGCCAACCTGACGCACAATTTCGCCACGCTTGGGAGCGGGCACCTGACGCCACTCTAAAAAGGCTTTGTGTGCTTGTGCAACTACTTTATTGAAGGCAGCTTCATCCGTGGCCTGAACTTTCCCGATCAATTTTCCATCAGCCGGTGAGAAGGAAGACAGTGATTGCCCTTTTGTTTTGATCCATTTTTGACCGGTGGAAGTTCCTGGATTTGATCTTTTTATGCCCAGTGCATCAAGGGCTTCAGAAATGCCAAAGTTTTTCATGTGTTCGTTTTTTACAGTCAGAAGGAATTGGCCTGACTTATTTTTGTAGGATAGCCCATTATTGAAGTGAAGCTTTTGTCGGTGGCAAAGCTACTAATTTACCACTCCATCCCAATCGTTCCCTTTTCTCCGTTTGAAAATAATCCCTCCACCAGTACCCCGCCTTTTTTCATTTCCATTACCTGGTTGATATCATCTACATTGTCGATGGCTACTTTATCAATATGCGTGATGATGAATTCTTCCTGTAGCCCGGCTTTTTTCCACTTTCCGAAAGTGATTTGTTTGATAAGAACACCTCCATCAAGATTTAATTTAGTCAGCCTGGAGTAGGATAAGTTTTCGAAGGTGGCCCCTTCTATCTCGTAGTGTATTTCTTTCTTTTTAAGTTCTGATGATCCTTCGTAATTTCTTAACACGGCATTTGCCTCGTGCTCCTCTCCGCTTCTACGAAAGGTTACTTTCACGGTTTGACCAGGACGATTGCGGGCAACCCATTCCTGTAGTTCGGAAACACTGTTCACTAAATGATTGTTGATCCCGGTAATCACATCACCTACCTCTATGCCTGCCTGCGCAGCCGAACTGCCCTCGTTTACAAGATTGACAAACACACCCTGCACGACATCTAATTCCCGATCTTCGGCCAATGCGGCTGAGACATCCACAATCTGAACGCCCAGAAGACCGCGCTGCACTTGCCCAAATTCCAGCAGATCATCCATTATCTTTTTTACCAAACCAATGGGGATGGCGAATGAGTAACCGGAATAACTTCCCGTTGCTGTCGCAATGGCGGAGTTGATGCCAATGAGTTCACCGCGCAGGTTCACCAACGCACCACCACTGTTGCCTGGATTTACTGCGGCATCCGTTTGAATGAATGACTCTATTTGTAAATTATTTTTATCACGCAATATGCCAATGTTCCTTGCTTTCGCGCTGATGATTCCGGCAGTTACTGTAGAGTTGAGATCAAAAGGATTTCCAATGGCCAATACCCACTCGCCTGGGGTAACACTGTCCGAGTCTCCGTAGTGAACAAACGGTAAGTTCTTTGCTTTCACTTTTAGCAAAGCAAGATCAGTGCTCGGATCACGGCCAATTACTTTGGCAAAGAAACGCTGATTATTATTCATCACCACTTCAATGGAATTGGCGTCTTCAATCACATGGTAGTTGGTAACGATATAACCATCATCAGAAATGATTACACCGGATCCGGATGACTGCGCATGAGGATTGAGATAGGAGTCAAAAGCATTGAGGCTAAATTTACCACCACCATACACCGTGCGTATATGAACTACTGCAGGTGTTACTAAACGGGCAGCTGTTTCAAAATTTAATCCTGCCGGAACCCGTGCAGTAGAGTCTACCCGGTAATTTGCCAATTTGAGATTTTGCCTGGTCTCAATGGAATTATACATTGGGTCAACATCAATAAACTTCATGGTGAAAATGGATCCGACAATGGCTCCGATGAAAGCCGTGCAACCAACCAGTAGAATCAACAACGATCGCTTCATATCAATCTCTTTAATTTAAGTAAGATAACGCAAATCTTTAAAAAGATTGGTTGACTTGTGGTAAAACTTTGCGTTCACGTTTATTAAATGTTGATTAGTAACCCTCATTTGCGGTAAGTGAGGTTTTTTTTAAACAAAAAACGCCCTCCGTTTCCGGAGGATGCTACCCCGGTCGCACAATGGCGGCCCAACCTAAACTCCACTACTTTGATTATTAACTTACTTTGATGGTTTGCTTCAAAACTTTTTTCTTGTCTTTTGCAATGGTGAGTTCCAGCATGCCATTCGCATACGTTGCATTAATTTTGGTGCCATCAACATTCTCAGGCAATGAGAAAGAGCGGCTGAATGAGCCGTATTGCCTTTCGATGGTGTGAAAAGTTCTTTCTTTCTTCTCGTTGGTGAACTTACGCTCGCCACTTACCGTCAGGTAGTTGTCATTTAATTCAATTTTGAAATCCTCTTTGTTCAAGCCGGGAAAGGCCAGATGAATTTCAAATGAGTCGGTGTTTTCTACAATGTCCACTTTGGGTGCAATGGCGCTTCCGCCAGAGCGGGCCAGTGAATCATTAAAAAATTTGTCTACCAGATTGCTAAACGTGGTTGGAACAAAGTCATTGGTGTTGTATCGGATGATACTCATACTTCTATTTTTTAAGGTTTGACATTTGTTTTTAGATTGATCAAACTAATAAGTGAAAAGTATGCCTATAGGATTTTGACTATAATTTCAAGCTATTATGGCCGTTTTAGTTACATTTTCTCCTGTTTTTAATGACAAAAAGACTTGCTTAGCTACTCCTTGATTGTTGTTAGGTCCGATTACCTATCAACCAAGAACCAGCGACTAGATTCGGGCCTGATAGGTATACAACTCAAAATACCGGCCTTTCTTTTCAATCAACTCTTCGTGCATTCCGCGTTCCTGAATCTGGCCTTGCTCCACTACCAAAATCTGTGTGGCCTGTCGGATAGTACTCAGCCGGTGAGCAATCACAAAAGTGGTTCGTCCTTGCATGAGCGTGCGCAAACTTTCCTGAATGTAGCTTTCACTTTCCGTATCGAGGTTGGACGTTGCTTCATCCAATATTAAGATCCGTGGATTGGCCAGAATAGCTCTCGCAATAGCGATGCGCTGACGTTGCCCACCAGAAAGCTTCACTCCGCGTTCACCGATTATCGTATCAAGTCCCAGTTCAAAACGATCCGTAAACTCATGAACAAAAGCAGCCTTTACAGCGCCTTGCAATTCTTTTTCTGATGCCTGAGGGCGTGGGAATAAAATATTTTCTCGGATGGATCCTTCAAAAAGAAAATCATCCTGAAGCACAACACCCAATTGACCACGATAACTATCCAGAGAAACTTTTGATAGGTCTAATCCATCAATAGTAATCATTCCACTATCCTGATTAAGAAATGAAGCAGCCAAACCTGCAATGGTTGTTTTACCTGAACCGGAAGTTCCTACCAATGCGGTAACCGATCCCGCAGGAGCGGAGAAAGAAATATTTTTCAACACAGGTTTACCTTCTTCATAGGCAAACGACACGTCTTTGAATTCGATATCACCTTTGATGTTTCCGATTTTGGTGGTACGAATAGTCCCATCGTCTTCGATAGGCATGTTCATCAGTTCTTCCGTGCGATCCAAACCGGCAAAGGATTCTGTTAGCTGACTGCCGATGTTGCTCATTTGAACAATGGGTGCGATCATGAAGCCAAGAAACAAAGTGAATGAAAGAAAATCACCAAAGGTGAGTTGGTGTTGAATAATCATATAGCCACCGATGCCAAGTATACCTGCACTGGCAAGCCCCAGCAGAAAGGTAGCAGCGCTGGTGACCAGGCTGGTAGAGGTGAGTGTCTTCTTCACATTCTGGAATAATTTATCTACTCCTTCTTCAAAGATTTTTATTTCCTGCCCCTCGGCATTAAATCCTTTGATTACGCGTACACCGTTTAGTGTTTCAGTTAAACGTCCGGATACATCTGCATTCAGTTTTCCTCGTTCGCGGAATACAGGACGTATGTATGCGAATGCTTTTAAGGAGATCAATCCAAATATTATTACGGGCACCAATACATATAGCGTAAGCATTGGACTTATGCGAATCATTAATACCAGCGAGATAGCTGCGCTTAAAAACCCACCTACCAGTTGCACCAATCCGGTTCCCACAAGGTTGCGCACACCTTCTACGTCCGTCATCACACGCGAAACCAGGGCACCTGATTTTTGATTATCAAAAAAACGAGTAGGGAGTTTTAATAAATGCTTCTGCACCCGGGCTCTCAATACAGAGATCAGGTGTTGGGCTTCAACGCTTAAAATTTTGGTAAGCAAGTAGGAAGTGACTGCCTGCACCGTGATGGAGGCCACCACAGCGATCAGTACCATCTTCAGCATATATAAGTCACCCTTTGCAATTACGTCATCGATCAGATATTTCGTGGCCAATGGTAGAACCAGGCCGGCTAACCGGCTGATGACAATCAGGATCAATCCGATGCCAATTAATTTTCTACGGGGCCAGATAATCGTTTTAAAGACCTGTTTAATGGTCACTTTTGGTTTACTCATGATATCGCTTGGTGATTTTTTAGTAGTGTAACCCGATAGACGAACAACTTGTTCTTTTATTTTTCCATTCGGGTTGCGAAGGTAGTATTTTGGCATTTGATTTTTGCCTTTGTGATGTTTGTTACGGAGTTTAGCATCACCACCACTGTAGTTTTGCAGTAAAATTTAATTATTCATGGAGATTATTGGATATCTGGCTTCTATTGTGATGGGGCTTACTTTGGGATTGATAGGTGGGGGTGGCTCTATATTAACCGTGCCCATTTTAGTTTATCTTTTTGATGTTGATCCGGTATTGTCAACGGCCTATTCACTTTTTGTTGTAGGGCTAACCAGCGCAGTGGGTTCTTTCAGTCATTTTAAAAGTGGTAATGTTCATGTAAAGACTGCCATAATTTTTGGTGTGCCAGCCATCGCTGCGGTGTTTTCTGTGCGCAAATTTATCATGCCAATTATTCCCGATCCTGTGTTTACAGTGGAAAGTGTGGAGGTTTCCAAATCATTGGCGGTATTGGTGTTATTTGGTGTGCTTATGTTGTTGGCATCCATCACTATGATCCGCAAGCCTATTCAACAGAAAGAAGGACCGGGAAAAATCAATTATAACTACCCGCTTATTTTTATCGAAGGCATTGTTGTTGGTGGCATCACCGGATTAGTAGGTGCGGGTGGGGGATTTCTCATCATCCCTGCCCTGGTGCTGTTGGCCGGGTTGCCCATGAAGCAAGCAGTGGGTACTTCATTGGTTATTATTGCTTTTAAATCATTAATTGGTTTTACGGGTGATTTGGGAGGAGAACTCTCAATCGACTATCAATTTATGCTCATATTTTCAATATTTGCTATAGTGGGTATTATCATAGGCAGCTATCTCACCCGCTTTATTCCCAACGAAAAACTCAAACCTGTTTTCGGTTGGTTTGTGTTGGTAATGGGTGTTTATATTCTGGTGAAGGAACTTGTGTTATAAAAACACAGGAAACTATTTCAGGAGGGCAAAGGTTATAGCCATAGTGATTCTGCTCTGGTTATTTCAATAAATTTACATGCGACAAGGCCTTAAAGAAAATTGGAAACAGTTTACCTTATTGGTAATTATCAACGCTTTTGTTGGGGGCATGGTAGGATTGGAGCGCTCCATACTTCCGGAGCTTGCTCATGAAAAATTTGGAGTGGATGGCCACTACGCAGTGCTCTCCTTCATCATTGCATTCGGTTTTGTTAAGGCGATTTCCAACTACATAGCCGGAAAATTTGCCACCTCACTTAGCCGTAAAAGACTATTAGTGGTGGGATGGGTATTTGGTTTGCCCGTTCCCTTTCTGCTCATCTTCGCTTCTTCGTGGAACATGGTGATTGTGGCCAATATTTTTCTTGGGATCAATCAAGGTCTTGCCTGGTCCAGCACGGTGCTGATGAAAATTGATTTAGTAGGAGAGAAGGACCGCGGATTTGCCATGGGCCTCAATGAGTTTGCCGGCTATCTCGCAGTTTCAATAATGGCTTTTGTGAGTGGCTGGGTGGCTACTGAATATGGTTTGCACCCATATCCGTTTTACATAGGAATTTTTCTGGCAATTGGTGGCTTTCTGCTCTCCTGCATTTTTGTAAATGATACAACGAAGATTGCTCACACAGAAAAAAATCCACCTCATGCGCTGACATTGAATAAAATATTTTCTGATACATCCTGGCGACATCGCAACCTTGGCTCTATTACGCAAGCAGGATTTGTCAATAATTTAAATGACGCATTGGCCTGGGGCATCATTCCTATCTGGATGAGTCAACGTGGTTTTTCCATTTATGAAATTAGTTTGGTGGCGGCTGTTTACCCTGCCTTTTGGGGAATAGGTCAACTGTTTGCCGGTAAACTGGCTGATAAATTTTGCAAGAAAGATATTCTCACGTATGGCATGCTGTTGCAAGCTCTCGCGCTCTTCGCATTTCCCTTTATGATCAACCTTACTGCCTTGTTAGTATTGGCTTCTTTACTGGGTATCGGAACCGCCCTGGTATACCCGACTTTTTTAGCGGGCATTGCAGAAAATACAACGGTGAAGGATCGTCCTGAAAGCATTGGTATTTTTCGTTTCTGGCGCGACTTAGGCTACGTAGCCGGTGGTTTGATCGCTGCTATGGCTGCCAGTTGGTTTGGTCTCACGTTCTCCATTGAGCTTATTGCAACACTTACGTTGATTTCTTCGATGGTACTGGCGGTGCGTATGTATTGCCCTGAGAAGATAAAATCACAGGTATGCTTAAAAAATTAATCTTGTGTGATCGACATCACTGACCAATGTCATGTCATTACCATATTTTTGTACCTAAATTCAGATAAACTATACCTACTATGATTGAACTGATTCGTCAACCCTGGCCGTGGTATATAGCCGGTGCGGTTATCGGCCTTACGGTGCCTGCTTTATTGCTTTTGGGAAATAAGCATCTAGGCATTTCATCCTCCCTTCGACATTTATGTGCGGCCTGCTTGCCTGCCAATATTTCTTTTTTCAAGTATGACTGGAAGAAAGAAATCTGGAATTTATTTTTTGTAGGCGGTGTGCTGTTGGGTGGTGTGATCGCTACACAATTTCTTAGTAACCCTGAGGGCATTCTGATTTCTGAAAGGACTGTGAGTGATTTACAAGCTTTAAATATTACGGTAGATAATAACCTGATGCCCGCTTCTATATTTAGTTTTGAAAATCTGTTTACACTTCGCGGCCTGATGTTTTTTGTGGTAGGCGGTTTTTTTGTTGGCTTTGGCACACGCTATGCGGGCGGCTGCACCAGCGGGCATACTATCATGGGATTGTCGAATCTGCAATGGCCGTCATTGGTGGCAACGTGTTGCTTCATGGCAGGTGGATTTTTGATGGTCCATGTTCTGTTTCCCTGGTTAATGAGTTTATAATAGCAAAGAGAAATTACTATGCAGAAATCTAAAGACGAATTTGTAGATGTATCACCGGTGGCTCACCCGGTTGAGTGTGAGGCACCCAACGATCAGATAGCCAATGAAACATTGATTGGCTCCAATATTAAATATCTGATTACCGGGATTGTGTTTGGCATTGTGTTCGTGAAAGCAGAAATCATTTCATGGTATCGCATTCAGGAAATGTTCCGCCTGCATTCATTTCACATGTATGGCGTAATTGGCACGGCTGTGATTGTAGGCATGATTTCCGTTTGGGCGATCAAGAAATTTAATATTAAAACAGCGCAGGGTGAGACCGTGATATTCCATGATAAGCAGTTTCATTGGGGAAATATTATTGGTGGTTTTATTTTCGGTTTAGGCTGGGCGATTACCGGTGCATGTCCGGGTCCTCTCTTTGCGCAAATTGGAAGCGGGTTTTTAGTAATAATCGTTACGCTCCTTAGCGCGGTGGCAGGCACCTGGGTGTATGGATTATTCCAACAGAAACTACCTCATTAATTTGATTAGCTTTTACTTTTTCTTTTAACAGGAAATACTTTTTCGACTTTCTGAATCAGCCTATGGAGAATCATTCGCATCCGGATAAGCCTTTGTTGCAAATGATCAATTTAGTGTTGATCACGGTGATGATAGTTGTGCTGTTGATGGTTGGGCTAACCTCATCCCTCATTATCGGACCTGCGCGCGTTGCGTCATGGTTTGCAGCGCCCGTTAGCGCTCCTGCCATTGAGAAGAATGTCGTTAAACCAGATGTCTGGCAGGCACCTGAGATTGCTCAAATCCCAGGGGATGAAAACGGAAAGTTGATCGAATATGGTCGTGAGTTGATTGCACATACGTCACAATATCTGGGACCCAATGGTTCGGTAAAAGCCATCAGCAACGGAATGAATTGTCAAAACTGTCATCTCGATGCGGGCACGAAACCTTTTGGTAATAACTACAGTGCAGTAGCTTCCACTTATCCCAAAGTCAGGGCACGTTCTGGCTCGGAAGAAACCATCGAAAAGCGAGTGAACGATTGCCTTGAGAGAAGTTTGAATGGCGAGGCACTTTCCGATGATAGTCACGAGATGAAAGCCATCGTTGCCTATATTCAGTGGTTGGGTAAAGATGTTGAGAAAGGAAAATCTCCGAAGGGATCAGGACTTGTAGAGCTCGCTTATATGGATCGGCCTGCGAGTATTGAAAACGGAAAACTTATTTATGAGCAGCAATGTACGGTATGTCATGGTAAAAAGGGCGAAGGGATTGCACTCGCTGACGGAAGCGGTTATCAATTTCCTCCCTTGTGGGGAAAGCAGAGCTACAACAGTGGCGCAGGCTTATATCGCTTATCACGATTTGCCGGTTATGTAAAAGCAAACATGCCGATGGGCGCAGCGTATGATGCTCCGCAACTTACCGATGAGCAGGCCTGGGATGTTGCCGCGTATGTGAACTCACTTCTACGACCCGACAAAGATCTAAGTGAGGATTGGCCCGACATATCAACGAAACCGATCGATCATCCCTTTGGTCCATTTACGGATGGCTTTGATGAAATACAACATAAACTTGGCCCCTTCAAACCCATTCAGGAAAAACGCAAGGCGCTGAGTTCAACCAGGTAAATCATGTACTCATTTTCAAAATATTTTATCGCAGCTGCATTGGTTGCAACGATAGCTTTTCATTCTTCAGGTCAGAATAACGAGTCGGCCTGGTTCGTAAAGCGTGGATTGCTTAATAAGCAAGGGTCAGAGAACGATAGTCACCAAAGCATCCTGCACAATACAGGCACCTTCACCACAAGATTGATATCATTGAATTGCCAATCAATATTTTGTATAACCAGAATATTAGTCATGTAACATTTGTTACATAAAAAGAACTAACTTCTTATGATCTTTGCATCAAACTTTGAATATGATGAATATGCTAAAACAAAGACTTTTGCCTCTGATGGTGTTGATGATTGCAGTGAACTTTTTTGCTCAGGCTCAAACTGTGAAGAGACTCGATCCGCAAAATTTTGATAAAAAGCTAAAGGAATCTAAAGAACCCATTTTGATTGATGTACGCACTCCAGACGAATATGGTCAAGGTCACCTTGCCAACTCGTTATCGATCGATATATATTCAAATGATTTCAAGAGCCGTGTTGGTAAGCTCGATAAATCAAAACCAGTGTTTGTATATTGTAAAGCAGGTAGTCGTAGTGGTTCAGCAGTCGATATAATGTCCGAGATAGGATTCACAGAAATTTATGATCTCAGTGGTGGCATTATGGCCTGGCAGCAATCAAATAAGCCAATAGAAAGGAAATGAGAACATATATAATTT